>Ga0197143_1002699_pt1 | contig 12704 bp, 13 predicted proteins | sample GBS70_MetaG_FD_148603 | JGI IMG/M metagenome (GOLD analysis project Ga0197143, IMG submission 148603) | Sediment microbial communities from Great Boiling Springs, Gerlach, Nevada, United States - GBS 70_MetaG | ecosystem: Environmental > Aquatic > Thermal springs > Hot (42-90C) > Sediment...
GGCTGTAGTTTATAACATCCATGTGATTGTAAGGGGTGGAGGAGAAAACCAATTTTTGCTATTACTTGTTTTTCTCTCATTTAAATCAATTAAAATTGATGTTTGCAACAGAGCAAAATTCCCTAATAAACTTCATCATGATGTCCTACATCTATGAGTATGATTTCATTTCCTTCTACCCTGAAGGTAATAATTACCCTGTATGAGATGGTTATGGATGCGGAGTAGTAATCTTTTTGCTTTCCCTTGAGTTTATGAAGTCTAAGAGAGGGATGAAAGGGGTTAATTTCTAAAAGCCTCATGGTCTTTTTGTATCTCTCTATAAGGTCTGGATGTCTTTTTATAAAATCCTTTTCTCTTTTTAGGTAGGTTTCTGTAAAGACAAGCTGATACACTATATCCCTAGTTTCTTAAAATGCTTCTCGGCTGTCTCCCTTACAACCCTTCCCTCTCTGTAGTCCTTTTCAGCAAGTTCTATGATTCTATCGAGTTCTATTTCCTTAAGCCTTTCATATTCTTCTACAGGAAGCACTATATACTTTTTCTTTCCCCTTACGGATATAATGGCTTCACCAAACTTTTTCACTACCTTTTCTATGAAGGATACTCCCTTGGTTTTTACATCATTAGCGGTGATTATCATGTTTCAAACCCTTTAATAGTACTATTGATGGTATTGATTATAGTGCTATTATTAGAACTGTCAAGTTTCAACCTATTGAACCTCAAACCTTGAACATTGAACCTTGAACCTTGAACATAGAACATTGAACGTTGAACATTGAACTTCGAACGTTAAACCTTACCCGATTAACTCAAGGCGCTATAGTTGTGATATTATATAAATAAAAGGGGGGAAATATGAAGTATAAAGAACGAATAATTTCAAACCCTGGGATAATGTTAGGAAAGCCAATTATAAAGGGGACCAGGATAACAGTTGAACTCATTTTAAAAAAGCTTTCAGAGGGGATGGAAATCGAAGAAATTCTAGAGGCATATCCAGAGCTTACAAAAGAAGATATTCTTGCATGTCTTGAGTATTCTGCAGAGGTTATCTCTAGGGAGGAGATGATTGTCCCTTAAAATTGTAGCAGATGAAAATGTTGATTTTAGGATAGTAAAGAGACTAAAAAAGCAAGGTTTTTGCATAATATCAATTCTTGAGAGATTTAAGGGTATAACGGATGAAGAGGTTTTAAAAATAGCAATTTCTGAAAGTGCTATGTTATTAACAGAAGATAAGGATTTTGGAGAGTGGGTATTTTCTCATGGTAAAAGGATAGGAGTTATATTATTGAGGTATAAGTCTGAAGAAGTTTATGAAATAATGGATAGCTTGATCGAAGTAGTTAAGAAATACAGGGAGGAATTAAAGAATAAATTTACAGTGATTACCTCTAAAAAAATTAGGATAAGAACTATGTAAAAAATGGGAAAGATAGACGGAGATTGTTTCATAAGGGTAAAAGAAGCCATTGAAAATGGCAAAAACTCAACCAAAAACAACTAGTTCTCCCCAACCTCAAACGTTGAACCTCGAACCTTGAACATTGAACTTTGAACTTCGAACCTTGAACTTTTTATCTTGGTTAAAAAAAGGAAGCCTTGCCGTTATTGACCAGGGGCTTTTCTCTGGCGCAAACTTTATAGTAAACATCCTCCTTGCCCGCTGGCTTACACCGGAAGAATACGGTGCGTTTGCAGTAGCCATGTCTGTTTTCTATCTTCTTGCAGGCTTCCACACCGCGGTGCTCACCGAGCCGATGATGGTTTTTGGGGCGGGGAAGTACAGGGAGAGTTTCCGCAAGTACCTGGGGATGCTCCTTTACGGTCACTGGGGGATTGCGGCTATTATCTCACTGGCGCTTGGGGTTGCTGCACTCGTTACCAGTCATTATGGTTCCAAGGTGCTTTCTCATGCGCTTGCTGGCCTTGCTATCGCATCTCCCTTTCTTCTACTCTTTTGGCTTGCCCGACGAGCCTGCTATGTTCCCATGCGTCCGGTGTGGGCGGTAATAGGAAGTGCTATGAACTTGGTGATTGTGGTTGCTGGAGTGTTCCTACTCTGGCGAGCCAGTTTGCTTTCAGGTTTTTCAGGGCTCGTGCTTCTGGGTGTAGCAGCAGGGGTAGCCTCACTGGTTGCGCTTGCCCCCGTGCGACCACAAGTGGCCGGATTTGCAGGGAATCCGACTGTGGGGATGGTCATATCTGATCATCAGGGGTATGGGGTATGGATTGTAGCTGAGGGTCTGGCTTACTCTACCTTTGCGCAACTTTGGATAATCTTAGTTCCAGCTTTTCTCGGCTTTCGAGGGAGCGCTGCTATTTTGGCAGTTTTAAATATGTATAAACCAGCATATCTACTCATGCAATCAGTGGCGTTAATCCTTCTGCCAAGCTTTGTAAGGTTATCAAAAAACTCCACACCACAGGCGTTCTACAAGAAAGTATCCCACTTGGGCATAACGCTTGGAATTGTTATGCTTCTTTACGCCACAACAATAACTGTATCTGGGAAAAAATTACTACACCTTTTTTATGCTGGCAAATATGATGAACACGTATCGCTTGCGGCAATATTGGGCATAACTCTTGTGGTAGCTGCCCTGACACAAATTGCTATTCTCGCCTTGAAATCTCATAACCGAATTACCGGACTTATGTATGTTTGGGGAGTGGCTACCTTGGGAGCGTTAGGCACATCCATTCCTTTAATGATGATGTTTGGTGTGAACGGTGCTGCACTCGGCTATCTATTGGGCTACACGCTGGCTTGTTGGACTGTTTATCATCAACTTCGGATGATTAAAAATGATAAGACGACTGCAGAAACTCCTCCAACGGTCTGACTTCCGTCGGAATCCGGTTCGAGGTCTACTGAAACGTTTATGGTGGAGGATTCGGTGGTGCTTAAAAGATGAACCTTGGCTTTTAACTCATTCCAGTAGGATTAAAATTCTGGTGCCTAAATCCGGAAGCGGTGCACTTATATACTACCAGGGATATTCAGAACCTGAAGTGTTACATTTTTTTGAGAAATTTGTAAAAGAAAACATGGTCGTTATGGACATTGGAGCACACATTGGAGAATATACTTTACTTGCCGCCAAAATAGTTGGAGAATCTGGGAGGGTATACGCGTTTGAGCCAGACCCTAGGAACTATGAATTACTTAAACAAAACATTAGGCTTAATAGAATGGATCATGTGGTTGAATTATTAAACTATGCTTTATCAAACGAAGTCGGAAATGTGAAATTCGTGCTATCTAGAGAGTTATCTGTAAGTCGTATCAGTTCAGCAAGTGAAGAGCTCAACATATTGCACAGTGAATCAGTCATCGGTGTGCAAGCAACCACATTAGATGCATTCTATAAAGAAAGGAACCTTACCCGAGTAGATGTAGTTAAGTTAGATGTCGAAGGAGCTGAGCTTTTGGTTTTAAAAGGTGCTGGACAAATCCTTTCACAACCGCCAAACAAGGCTCCTGTAGTACTTTTTGAATACAGTCCATCGAACTGTGCACGCTTTGGCTATGACTCAAGAATGATTCTCGAATTCTTGAAATCTAAAGGATATAAGATTTATAAACTGGACAGTGAAGGCAACCTGTATGAAGCTGAAGACATTATTATCCCATTTGGAATACACTGCAATTTGGTGGGCATTAAAGATGAAAACACCTGACTATATTAGAGTCAAGCCTGTTTTTCTTTTTCCCTCTCTGGCACGGGGGGCATACTGGCAGCCGGTGTTTGCCGAGTTTGTGAAAATGTTTCCGCAAACGGTTGTTGTAACGGGATTATGGGAAGGGTTCTTGGATAGGTATAAGGATGCTTTTCGTGTGGAAGTTGTTGGCCGTACGCGATTCGTTAAAATCCCACTCCTAAAACCACATGGGCATTATCCAAGCGGGTTTGTTCAAACTCCGATTATTGGACTGATAAGGACTCTGCCAAAAATACGTCCAGATGTTCTTTTTGTGAGTGGCTTCTCTTTTTGGAGCTTTTTAGGGGCGCTTTATAAAACGCTCTTTCGAGCATGTCTCATTGTTGTCTACGATGGGAGTTCACCAAGTGTAGATAGACAGAGCTCTCGCATTCATCGTCTTTGGAGAAGGTTCCTCTCGAGGTGGGCAGATGCCTTTGTAACAAACACGCAGGCAGGTCGGCGATACTTGATGGAGTTCCTTGGTGTTCCTGAGAATCAAGTATTTGTTCATCCTTACCAGGTGCCGGCTCCTGATCTCTGGCAAAATCAAAATGGAAGACCTTCTTTAGACAGAGTTACTTTTATATATGTGGGTCAATTGATCCCGCAGAAAGGATTGTCATACCTAATATCGGCTGTAAGAATTCTGAAAGAAATGGAGTTAAGGAAATATTGGGAGTTATGGTTGGTTGGGGATGGTTCGCTTAGAAGCAATTTGGAAAGCCAAGTTAAGGACCTCGGCTTGCAGAACCGGGTCCGGTTTCTGGGTAAGGTGAAATACGATGAACTTGGAGCGCTGCTCTCTATGGCGGACGTTTTTGTGTTCCCTACTCTGGAGGATGTGTGGGGTGTAGCTCCTCTAGAGGCTATGGCAATGGGTAAGCCTGTCGTCTGTTCCAAGTACGCCGGAGCAAGCGAAATAATAGAGGATGGAGTTGAGGGATTTGTTGTTGACCCGATGAATGTCAAAGAGGTTGCCAATCGTATGCTATGTTTCATTGAGAACCCGAGCTTAATTCAAGAAATGGGACGCAATTCTAAAGAAAAGATGCAGAAATTTACACCCAAACATGCTGCTAAGTTTTTATCTGATGTGATTTTAAGATGCCTATGAGCACTAGTCTGCTAACGGTTAAGGCTTACGGGAGGATATGAGAAGCTCCTTTGTTGTAGAGGCTCTCGTCTTTGTTCGTTGTCATAGCAGCTATGCCTTCCATACGGATCTCTAGTTTAGATGGCGTCCTTACTACATTTGCGATTTGCGCTTAGCTACATTATTGCTGGTTGCTTAGCGTTCGGACAATTGAAAAGGGTGACAAATGATTAAATTCTCTGGATATACATCTAGGTGGGAATTCATACTCAATAAGTGTAGAGACAAAAAGGTTCTACACTTGGGATGCATAGGAATTACAGAGGGTTCTCTGTTCGATAAGTTAGAAGCAATGAGAAATGGATTCGTGATTCATGCCCATATTAGAAGAGTTGCTCGTGAGATACTTGGCATTGATTACGATTTGGAGACTGTGAAAGCTCTAAACAAACTTGGGTATTTGGAAATTGTGTATGGGGATGCAACTAAACTTAACGAGCTACAAATAGAGCCTAACATCAAGTTTGACGTGATAGTGGCGGGCGATTTGATAGAGCATCTTAGTAACCCAAGAGATATGCTTGTTGGTGTTAGAAGGTTTATGAATAGAGACAGCGAAGTAATTATTACTACTCCTAACGCTTTCGGAGGCTTACACTTTGTCCGATATGTATTGAGTAGATACAGAGAAGGCAATGATCATATTTTATCCTTTAATATTTACACATTGAGCAATCTTTTGGAGCGCTATGGCTTCAAAGTTAGTGAGGCATGGACCTGCTATAACCATCCTCCGTTTACGTATAGGCAGCGGGTTAAGTATTCATTAGGTATTCCGGTGTTTAAGGTCGTTCCAAAGCTAGGTGGCACATTATGTGTAGTAGCCAGACTCAGTCCATAATCGGGTTTTTGACCGAGAACTACGCTATCCTCCACGGCTGGCAGGGCCTGCCGGAGCATCTGCCTTCCGACCTGGATATAGTTGTTGCACCGGGGGAACTGCCTAAACTGGAAAAGGCACTGCTGGAAGCGAAGGGTGCCCAGCTTGTCAACCTGCTCCAGCACGAGAGCAGTTGTTTTTACTTTGTGCTTTCAGTTCAGGAAGGGGAGAGGGTACGATTCCTTCCGGTGGATGCTGCTACTGACTATAGAAGAGATGGAAGGGTCTTTTTCTCGGCGGAAGAGTTGCTTCAAGAGAGGAGACCATGGAATGGTTTTTGGGTTTCAGCACCAGAAGTAGAGTTTCGATATCTTCTGGTTAAGAAGGTTCTAAAGGAGGCTTTACCAGGGCATGCTAGAGAGCGTCTTCAGGAACTGGTTAAGGAGTTAGGGGAAGAGGCTGGAAAGTTAGCTAAAGGGCTTTTGGGAGAATACTGGGGGCAACAGGTGGTTACCTGGATTTCCTTAGGTAAGTGGGAGTTATTTGAGAAGAACTTAAAATCCCTTAAAAGGCGAATGCTTTGGCAAAGAGTATTTAATGACCCGCTTAATCCTTTCCGTTACTGGTTTCCCGAGGTAAAGCGTATATGGAAGAGGTGGCTTTATCCTACGGGGCTTTTTGTGGTTGTGCTTGGTCCTGATGGTAGTGGTAAAAGCACGCTTATTGAGAATCTAAAGAAAGAGCTTTCAGGGGCTTTTCGTCGTGTAGAGGCACTTCACTTTATACCAGATGTATTAAAACGAAGAAAAGCAGGTATTGCTGTTACCAACCCACATGGAAAACCACCAAGGTCTTTGCTTTTATCTTTTGCAAAGCTTATCTACTACGTTACTGAATATACATTGGGTTATCTGTTTCGTATAAGACCTTACCTTGTTAGGTCCACCCTTGTTCTCTTTGACCGCTATTACGATGACATGCTTGTGGACCCAAAGAGGTATAGATATGGAGGGCCAGGGTGGCTTGTTGGGTTTTTAAAAAGGTTTGTTCCCCGTCCTGATTTGTTCTTGATTTTAGACCTGCCTGAAAAAGATATCTTAGAACGAAAGCAGGAGGTTTCGGAGAACGAGCTTAAAAGGCAAAGGATTGGTTACTTAGAGCTTGCTTCTAAGTTTAAGAATGCATTTATCCTTGATGCTTCTAGGGCACCAGAGGTTGTTTTACAGGCTGCAAGGGATGCAATTCTTAACTATCTTTCCAATCGGTATCTTGAAAGAAGAAAACACTACTTTCGGTCTGATAGGGATGAGACCTTAAGGTGGTTAAGCGGTGTTTTTGGTGTTAGTGTGGGTTTAAACTCAGGTACCGGTAAAAAATTTATATGGCTTTCCTTTCCAGATGGTAGGGGATATCTTCTTCCCGCTTCTTTAACGAGTAGTAAAGCTATCTCAAACTCCCTGTGTGTTTATAACGCCCTTGGGATTAAGGGTAAGGTTGGAAAGAGCTTGCTTAAAACATGTCTTAAACTGGATGTAGTTAGAAGGCTTTTTCCAGAGGTTTTTATGGACTTTAAAGAAAATTCCCTGCTTTCTCTTTTTAAAGACGTTTTTGGTTGTTCTCAAATTGAGATGTCAGTTTCACTTGGAACTCCAGGCCCCCATAGAAAACCCGTTATACAGGTTATGGATGGGGAAGGTAGCATTTTAGGCTATGCAAAAGCTGGATGGAATGAGGTAACTTCCAGACTGGTAGAAAACGAAGCCAGGGCTCTTGGTGAGGTAAATGAAGAAAGTTTTAAGGTTCCCAGGCTTCTTTTTTCCGGTATTTTTGGAAACGGGTTTCTTTGTGTTCAATCGGCTCCAGCTTCAGAGGTATCTTCTGCTCCCCGTGGTCTCAATAGGGAGTATGTAGATTTCGTTAAAGGGCTTGCAAAGAGTAACATAGACCATAAGCCACTGGAAGAAAGCACTTTCTGGAATAGACTCAAGCAAAAGGGTGAGCTTATCTCAAACTCTTATTACAGACATGTTTTTAAGCAGGGAATATCGTATGTATCAGATAAACTAAGGGGTAAGGAAATACCCTTTCACAGGTGTCATGGGGAGTTTGCTCCCTGGAACTCTCTTAAGGTGGATGGAACACTTTACGTTTTTGATTGGGAGTACTATCAGAGTGAGGCCCCAGCAGGTTATGACATCTTTCACTTTCTTGTAAATACAAAGTGGTTTTTTGAGAAAAAGTCTCCGGGAGAGATTATAAAAGACGTTTTTTCAAGTATGGAACTGGACTATGTAAAAGATTACTGGCAAGGTGTTTATGCAAGCTCCGAGCTTATAAAGCCCCTGTTTTTACTTTACCTTTTGGATAGACTTACCCTTCATGTGGAAGAATCTCCTTCAACTTTTGATAAACTTGGAAGCCTTAGGGCAAATATGATTTATCTTTGTGTTGTGGATTAAAGCAGTGAAGCGTCTAAAGGTTCTTGTATCTGCTTACGCCTGTGAACCTGATAAAGGTTCAGAACCCGGGGTAGGCTGGAACTGGGTATGCCAGATTTCCCGTTTTGCTGAGGTCTGGGTGATCACACGAGCTAACAACCGTCCTGCTATTGAGGGTGCATTGGAGAAGGAACCATTACCCAACGTTCACTGGATTTATTTTGACCTTCCAAAGTGGGCTCGTTTCTGGAAGAAAGGACAAAGAGGGGTACATATCTACTACTATCTCTGGCAGATAGGTATTTACTTTGTTGCAAAACAGCTTCATAAGAAAGTGGGTTTTGACCTCGTCCATCATGTTACCTTCGTAAACTACTGGATGCCAAGTTTCCTATCACTGCTTCCTGTGCCATTCATCTGGGGTCCTGTAGGTGGAGGTGAGTCGGCTCCTAAGGAGTTCTATAAAACCTTTTCCCTGCGAGGACAAGTTTACGAATACCTACGGGATCTAGCCCGCTGGCTTGGGGAACACGATCCTTTTGTTAGGATGACAGTTCAAAGGTCGAAGGTAGCGCTGGCTACTACTCCGGAAACAGCTTCACGCCTCAGGAGATTAGGAGCAAAAAGAATCGAAGTGTTTTCTCAGGTGGCTTTGCCAGTTCGCGAGATTAAGCGACTTGCTAGCATTCCCATGCATGCGGGTAATCCTTTCCGATTACTCAGCCTCGGGAATCTCCTTCATTGGAAAGGTTTTCATTTGGGTCTTCAGGCCTTTGCACACATGGTGCGGGAATTTCCTCAGAGTGAATACTGGATCATCGGCGATGGTCCCGAACGTAAAAATCTGGAACGCCTTTCCCAACAGCTTGGTATTGCTGATAAGGTTTACTTCTTCGGAGCCTTGCCAAGGGATGGGGCAATGAAAAAACTGGCTGAAGTTGATGTTCTGGTTCACCCAAGCCTTCACGACTCCGGGGGCTGGGTCTGCGTGGAGGCCATGGCCGCGGGGAGGCCCGTGATCTGCCTGGATCTAGGTGGTCCCGCCCTGCAGGTAACGGAAGAGACCGGATTTAAAATTCCTGCTAATGCTCCCGAACAGGTAGTAAGGGACATCGCAAATGCAATGATTATGCTTGCTGAGAACCCTGAGCTTTGTAAAAAGATGGGAGAGGCTGCTCGATATAGAGTGCAAGAGGTATTTAGCTGGGAAAGTAAAGGAGAACAAATTAAGGAACTGTATAAAAAAGTACTTTAACAATGCGAGCTGTAGTAAATTTGTATAAGCGAAAAGGAATCGTTGTACTGGTTGTTGCTAGCACTAGTGTAGTTATGGGTATTTCTTTAGCTTTTCAACCGTTTCTTGCTTGGTTTGTACTAGCTGGTGTATTAATATTGGCTTTGCTATCTACACCACCTTATATTTTAGCTTGTTTAGCTGTATTAGTAGTTGTTTTCTCTCGCTTGCTAGTTGCTTGGGATATTGCCCCTGGCTTTATTAACTTTTTTCACTTTCCCCTAGCACTTGTTGCAGCTTTCTTCGCAACTCTCTCATCCCGTCACAAAGCTGGATATGAGGAAAAACGCTTGATACTAGGAATTTTATTTTTAGGTATTCTGACTATAGTGTCATGGATTATCAATGGAGGTGAATTCTTTCGTCCAATTCTGACATGGCTCCTTTTCTCTGAGCCGTTTTTGATTCTCTATGCTATAGTCAAGACAACACCAATAGGAAAGGTTCGTCTTATCACTCGTTTAGCTCTTGGCTTAGCTCTAGTACAGATTCCATTCGCATTCTGGCAGGCAGCCACTTTAGGATTAGGTGATTTCGTCCAGGGAACGCTGATAGGGCAGGGGGCAGGAGCCCATGTGGTAGGCGCCATCGCACTTATGGCTGTAATTGCCTTATCTACAAACTGGCTTTTCGGTTCCAGAAATATTCTACAAGCATTGATGGTTCTGCCTCTTTTTGCCATTCCTGTGCTATCAGATGCCAAACAAACTATTATAGCCTTTTTGCCTGCAATGGCAATTCCGCTTTTAGGCAGTGGAAAATTCAAAATACGAACCCTGTTTATTGGTGCCTTTTTGGCTCTCATGTTGATCTTTGCAGGATATCTTTACTCTCCTTTACGCATGATGCTGAATTTGGACCTAGTTCTGGCTGGACTTGGAGGTAAGATACTGTCTTCTCGAATTATTGTGAAAAAGATGACAGAGTTTATGCCTACTTTCCTTATCGGGCTTGGACCCGGACACTCGGTCAGCCGAGTGGCTCTGGCGGCACAAGAGGGCTATATTCGCTCTCTCCCCGGAGATTGGGTGGAGATAAGCATAAGTCCTATTACAGCTGACATCCTTTCTACTACTTCTGGATTTTATCTCTTCGCATCTTCCTCTGTATGGAGTGGGGTCTCAAGTTGGCTTGGATTGTTTGGTGATTTAGGGTTTTTGGGTATCTTAGTCTATTTATGGTTGTTATGGGTAGTTTGGCGAGGTTTTAGTCATAGTCCTTATATTTGGGCTTACATAGGAAGAGCGGTGCTTGTGATGGGAGTGATTTTGGGTCTAGTATTTAGTTGGCTGGAAACACCTGAGTTTACTCTTCCTTGGGCACTCTTTATGTCTGTAGGATTGGTAACTAATGCGTATCATTCTCCTCCATAACCACTACACCCAGCCAGGCGGTGAGGATGCCGTTTTTGAGGCAGAAAAATCCTTGTTAGAGCGTATGGGGCATGAGGTTGTGGAGTTTGTGGAGGATAACCGCAGGCTGAATGGGGTAAATCCCTTTAAAGTAGCGGTGGATGCGGTCTGGTCAAGAGAGAGCTATATAAAAATAAAAGAGCTCATCCGAGAGAAAAGACCCGATGTGGCCCACTTCCATAACACCTTCCTTCGCATCTCCCCGGCGGCCTACTATGCCTGCAAGGAAGAAGGGGTGCCGGTGGTGCAGACTTTGCATAACTACCGCCTTATATGCCCGGGGGCGCTTCTCATGCGGGATGGGAGGGTGTGTGAAGACTGCGTTGGAAAGGCAGTGGCCTGGCCCGGGGTGGTGCACGGCTGCTGGCGGGGCTCTGGGGCGCAGACTGCGGTTGTTTCTTCGATGCTAACCTTTCATCGCCTGCTTAAAACCTGGCAGGAGAAAGTGGACCTCTATATTGCTCTTACCGAGTTTGCCCGGAAGAAGTTCATTCAGGGAGGGCTTCCTGGGGAGAAGATCGTCGTCAAGCCGAATTTTATTGCGAGTGATGAGTTAGGAGTAATGAGTGATGAGTTAAGAGTGATGAGTGATGAAGTAAAACTCATTACTTATCACCCATCACTCATTACTCAACAAAGCTACGTTCTCTTTGTAGGAAGGCTCTCACCGGAGAAAGGTATACAAACGCTCCTTCGGGCATGGAAGGGTTTAAAGAGAGTTCCCCTTAAGGTTTTAGGCGATGGGCCGTTATGGAAAGAGGTGGAAGATTTTATTGAGAAGGAGGGGCTTTCTTATGTGGAGATTCTTGGCCACCGTCCGCGGGATGAGGTCTTTCGATTGATGAAGGAGGCAGGGGTGCTTGTATTTCCTTCAGAATGTTATGAGAATTTTCCCATGGCTATTGCTGAGGCTTTTGCCTGCGGGCTTCCCGTTTTGGCTTCACGGCTTGGGGCAATGGAAGAGATTGTAGAGGATGGAAGAACTGGGCTTCTCTTTGAGCCTGGTAACGCAGAAGACTTAGCAGAGAAAGTGGCCTGGGCTTGGGAGCACCCAAAGGAACTGGAAGAGATGGGAAGAGAGGCAAGAAGGGAGTATGAGGCAAAGTATACGGCGGAGCGGAATTATGAGATGCTTATGGAGATTTATGGGAAAGTGGTAAATAAGTAATAGGTTAAAAGGTTAAAAGGATAAGAGGATAAGAGGCTAATAGGCTAATAGGTTAAGAGGATAATAGGGTAATAGTAGGCTAAGAGGTTAAAAGGCTAAGAGGTTAAGAGGAAGAGGAGAAGGAGAGAAGGGGTGGCAAAGAGGTTTGAAGATCTGGAAGTATGGCAAAAGGCATATAGGCTTGCTGCTGAAGTTTATAAATCATTTTTTAACTGTAAGGATTTTGGTTTTAGGGATCAGATTACGAGGTCTTCTCTTTCTATTCCCTCAAATATAGCAGAGGGGTTTGAAAGAAATACAAACAGGGAGTTTATCCATTTCCTTTACGTTGCAAAGGGATCTTGTAGGGAACTGAGAACCCAGCTTTATCTTGCTGTTGATATTGGCTATATAGAAGGGAAAAAAGGAAAAGAACTTATAGGCTTAGCTGAGGAGGTATCTTACATGCTTAACGCTCTTATCAAAAAACGAAAATCTTTCTAAACCTAACCTCTTTCCCTCTTATCCTTTAAACCTCTTTTCCTCTTAATCTCTTATCCTCATTAATCTCTTAATCTTTTAATCTCTTATCCTCTTAATCTCTTAACCTCTTAACCTAATGATGAACAAATACATATTAAACATGAGAGTTGACTACACTACCCTTGAGGATGCTACCGGTAGGGTTATAGACCTGGCCCTAAACGGTAGGGGTGGCTATGTCTG
>Ga0197143_1002700_pt1 | contig 12698 bp, 13 predicted proteins | sample GBS70_MetaG_FD_148603 | JGI IMG/M metagenome (GOLD analysis project Ga0197143, IMG submission 148603) | Sediment microbial communities from Great Boiling Springs, Gerlach, Nevada, United States - GBS 70_MetaG | ecosystem: Environmental > Aquatic > Thermal springs > Hot (42-90C) > Sediment...
CAGGCCTACCTGTCCGAAGGGGAGATCGAAAACCGGCAGTTCGGAGCCGGGATCGAACCACTCTCGATCGAAGTGCCAGAGGAAAAGTTTGTCGTGGAAGCCCAGGACCTGGCCATGGGGATCGATGAGGGCCACCGAGTTGCGCAGCCGTCCCGAGGGATGTGGGCGAGCGAGGCCCACCGCGATATACGCCCGGTGGCGGCGGGCCTGTTCCCCGAACAATCGGAGGATCTCCTCTACCGGGCGCGGTTCGGATCGTCGATAAGCTTCCAGGGAGTGCAGATAATAGGCCGGGTAGGTGCACTCTGGGAGCAAGATGATCTCCGGCTGGTAACGGCCAGCCTCCTCCACCTGATCCAGCGCCCGCCCCAGAGCCTCCTCCGCCCGCTCCAGCCCCAGGGCCTCCAGCTGCACACAGGCGATCCCTATCGCGGTCATCCCCTCATTCCTCCAGCTCTGCGAGGATCTCCTCTGCGCGGCGAGGCCGCCACCACAGCGGATAGCCGAAATCCATCGCGATGATCATCGCCGCATTGTGGCCCGGCTGCCCGGTGAAGCTTCCGCCCGGGAAGGTGCCTGATCCGCACAGATAGAGGCCTTCGATCGGTGTGCGATAACGGCCCAGGGCTCGATGGGGCCGCGAGGACCAGAAGTTGCTGGGATGATAAGAGCCGTGATGGCGATCCCCCCACACCATGCTGGGGATCAGCTGCTCGGTATCCAGCGGGGTGTGCACGCCGAACGCCAAGATCTTGCCTGGCAGGTCCGGCGCATAATCCGTCCAGCGATCCAGAACCCGGTGGGCGTGCTGGAGACGCTCGGGGCCGGCCCACCGCTCCTGCATCTCTGCTCCACTGGGCACGAATTGCCATGCAAAAGCAGTAGCATGTCCGGCCGGCGCCTGAGATGGATCCCACTGAGTTGGGATGCCCACATGCAGCCCTCCTCCCTCGGGCAGCTTTCCCTCCCGGATCCAACGCATACACTCCTCGATGGCCATACTGGTTTCGTAGCCGGGGAAGTGATTCAGGGCATGGTTGAGGGGATGAGCGGGGTCAGTCCCCCGGTAGCATGGAGGCGACGTCAAAGCCAGGTGCACGCCGAAGAGGACCTCTTCGTTCCAGCGGTAGCGAGCGAGGGCTTCTCGCAGGGAAGGATCAAGACGTGCTGGCTCGACCAGCCTTCCCAAGGTGAGGGGAGCAGGGAGGCTGGAGCACACGAACTGCCGGGCTCGGATACGCCAGCCATTCGCCAGCTCCACTCCCACGGCCCGTCCCTCCTCGATTAGGATCTGCTCAACGCGGGCGCGGGTCAGGATGCGGCCCCCATGGGCATATAGGCTGGCCGCCAGCGCGCGAGCGGCGGCCGCCGAGCCGCCCCGCACCAGGGAGCCGGTGTGGGATCCCGGCAGAGCCTGGACGACAATATAACCAGTCCCCGGCACATCCAGAACCGGCAGGTATCCCCGCACGGCCACGTTGTTCAACACCAGCGCGCGGACCGCTTCGTGCTCAAAGAGCTCGCGCACCAGATCCAGGGCCGAGGGCCGCCACCACCTTAGGAACCGCCGGCCCATGGGGCTGCGCTCCAGACGTTCGGCCATCTCCTCTTCATGAAGGGGTGGAGCGAAGCGAAGCGGATTTAGGATTCGGGCGGTGAGCTCAGAGAACTCGCGATGAATGTGTAAATAAGTCTCCGCATCACGTGGGCTCAAACGGCGGATCTCCTCGATGCTTCGCTCCACGGAGCGGAAAGTGACCAGCCCCCCTCCTTCCCGGAAAGGGATCGCATTCTGGACTTCGGGGGTGAGGATTTCCAGTCCGTAACGTTCCAGTTCCAGATCTCGCCAGATCCGATAATCGGGGGACCAGCGGACGAAGAAGACGTGAAGGTTGTGCAGGAAGAGGGGCAGGGTGATCTCCTCCGTGCACAGGCCACCTCCGATCTGCGCCTGCTCCTCCACCACGATCACGCGAGCTCCTGCCCGGGCCAGATAGTTAGCAGCCACTAAGGCGTTGTGGCCCGCACCGATGAAAAGGCCATCCGCTTCCTTGGGAAAGGCAGATCCCAGGTACACCATCGATGCACCTCCTGTACCTAACCCCTACGATGCTCCGGCAGGCCTCTCGGGGAATGGGAACGCTGATCCCGGACACTTCCTTGATCTGATTCTGGGATCTGATCCTGGCTCGACTAATCCTCCAGGATAGCGAAGAACCGGGCCGGCGCTCCTTCAGTGCCCCGGATCTTATAGAAAGCCGCAAAGAAGGAGACGCGGCGATCCCCCAGCAGGCCCAGATTCGTGGCCTGCTCCAGGAGCGGGATCCCCTCCCGCAGCAGCCGGCGATGGACCACGAAGTCCTCAGAGGTGAAATCGAGGAGCCGCGCGCTGTATTCCTCGAAGAAATCGAAGCCGACCGCCTTCGGATGCTGCGCGACCAGCCACTCCGCCGCGTCAAGCGTAAGAAAAGGAGAATTCACGAAGAACTCAGGGAAGCGACCCCACATCCGATCCGTCCAGTCTGTGCGGACAAGGAGGATGTCGCCGGGCCGCATCTCCACCCGGGCCGCTGCCCGCTCCAGATCGGCGGCGGAGACCGGGGATCGCGGACCCACGTAGGAACAATCCAGCACCACCGCTGTCCCGCACACCCGATCCAGCGGGATCTCCGCGGTGGTGATGCCATCTTCAAAGCAATGCAAAGGAGAATCGATATGGGTGCCCGTTGTGGAGGCTAAAGGTCGCCACGGTCACCTGCCAGAACCCTGGCCCCCGCCGGTGGCGACGCAACTCCACTCGAAGGTCCGTGGAAGGCGGGCTTCGGGTCTCCACATCCACTGGAACGCTCAGGTCGATGATGCGACCCACGGCTCACCTCCTGCTTCGACTGATTATGAGACGCCGGAAAGGGTTTCAGGATCTCGCCTTAGGCCCGAGCTCCAGAAACTACAGGGAGCTGGGCTCGGGCGCGGAGATAATCCAGGATCTCATCCACTGTGAGGACCCACCCCAGACACCGGGCGACATTCTCCAGGCCTAAGATGTGCAGATCCTCCCCATACATGCTGGCCACCGCATCCGCCGCCACCACCACCCGCAGATCCCGATTGAAGGCCTCAAAGGCGGTGCACAGCACACAAGTGTTGGTATTGATACCGGCCAGGATCACCGTCTCGATCTGATGGATCCGCAACAAGAATTCGAGGTCGGTTCCGTAGAAGGCGGAGAGCCGTTTCTTGGTGCGGATCACGTAGTCAGTGGGCGCGGGGCCCAGTTCGGGTAGGATCTCCGCCTGAGGGGAACCCTCCAGATTGTGACCGGCGATGGTGCTGGGCCGGCCGGGGGTGAGGCTCTGGCGGGCGGCCTCCACCGCCCGCCAGAAGGGGTTGGTCATGCTCTCCGCACCCGGATAGGGGATGCGCCGATGGGTCATCACAACATGCACAACCATCACCCCCAGCGCCCGTGCCCCCTGCACCAGGCGGACCAGTGCTTCCCGGACCTTTCGGGCGTCCTCCGGAGCCACCGGCATCGTCGCGACTTCGGGGTCCAGGTGGCCTCGATGGGCATCCACCAGGATCACCGCTGTTCGCGCCGGGTCTATCTCCAGTTGCCGGCGCAGCGCCGCGATCCACTCTGAACGATCGACCAATGTCACTTGTCGCATCCTCTCTCACTCCCGCGGGATGATTGGAACTAATAGGGAGGAAGGCGTTTCGCCTCCCCCATAAATGCGAACCCGCCCTCCGACCCGCTCTGGACGGCGATCCCATGGATCGTTGTGGAGGAAGGGACCGGAACCTCGAAACGCCGCCCAGGGGCCTACGCCTCCCACGGCCTCCTCCCGCTCGAAATCCCTCCCCTGGATTGTGAGAGCCAGGGTGTAACCGGGTGGGATCACAATGGAGGTCGGCCAGATCTCCACCTCCACCTCGTAGATTCGGCCTGGGGTCAGGAATTGGAGCTCGTCGTGGGTATGATAGGGCCGGTAGGGCAGGCTGCGCTCCGGATCCAGCTTGCGATGAGAGGCCCGTAACCAGCCCTGGGCCAGCGGGGCCCGGGGATCCAGAGCGCCCACGAACGAAACCTCCCGTCCCTCCCGATCGAAAAGCCGGAGGATCAGGAACAGATCCGCATCGGGCGTGCTGGAGGAAATGAACAATCGAGCGGCCAGCGGACCAGTGATCTCCGTCTCCTGAGGGAACGGTGGGGTTCGGAACGTTACTCCATTGCGGAGAGCCTCGTATTCCACAAAACTCTGGGATCCCACCGGCTCCCAGCTGAGGGCCCGAGCAGCCGGGTTGAGATATAGCCGCGTCCACTGGGTGCGGGCCAGCGGCCACTCATTCTCCTTCCGAAACTCAAAGCCATCGATGTGGCGGACGTTCAGAAGAACCCGGGGCTCCTGATCCCATCCATTATCAATCCCCTTGAGGAAGTGATCGAAAAACCGCTTCCGCAGCTCCCAGCCATAACGAGAATAATAAAGTGTCCAGTGCTCCAGGCCATGAAGCTCCAGCCATTTCTGTGTGGAGGCCGCTTGCATGAAGGCCTCCACATTGCCACGCAGGTGAAGTCCATGGCCGCCCCAGTTCCCTGCTGAGAGGAAGGGCACTTTCACTCGGGACCAGTCCGCGGATCGCTCCCGATACCATTCGTCATCCAGCTCCCGCCAGCGGGCCTGCTGAAAGGGATCCACCCGGTTTCGGGCGAGCTCGTCATCCGGCAACGTCTCCGGTCCAGCCACCAGCTCCCCAGTGACCGGATCGACAAATCCCCGCGCCCCGAACCCATGCTGGACAGGGATCACCTGCCCTCGAAACCAGGAATCTGTAAAGGTGCATAGGATACCGCCATGCCGATTCCAATCGCGGTAGAAATCGGCCGCGCCCTCCCAGGCGCACATAGCAGCCAGATGAGGGGGCTGCAACCCCGCCACCAGCCACTGGTTGATCGCATAATAAGAGATCCCGCTCAGCCCTACCCGTCCGTTGCTCCACGGCTGGGCCGCCGCCCATTCGATACATTGAAAGAGATCGCGGGTCTCACGAGGCGAGAAGATATCCAGGACACCCGGAGAACGACCGGCCCCTCGCGAGTCCACTCGCACGCAAACATACCCCTCCACCACCCATTTCTCGGGATCCTCGACCTCCCAGTTCTGATATCGACAGGTGGAGCCTTCAGCGACTTCCGGGCACCGCTGGACCAGGATCTCCCATTGCCGGGGATAGCCCAGCTGGAACGGCAGGCCCTTCCCATACGGACCATAGCTCAGCAGCACCGGATACCGTCCTGCCATGGCTGGACGAAAGACGTCCGCCCGTAGGATCACCCCGTCATCCATTGGGATTGGAACGTCGTATTCAATGTACATGCCATTCGCCTCAATGATCCGGGGTTCCATTCTATTGCCTCCTCAAGCGAAGAGGGCTAATGGAGCGATCGCCCGCTTTCCTCAGCCCGAGGCTGTGCAGTATTTCGAACCCTTATCCTTTTCGATCCAACCGCTCCTGTGCCCAGGATGACCATGGCGATTAACATCCCCCCCAGCATGGGGAAAGGCACGGCCAGATATCGGAGTCCCAACGCTCCCCCAGCCCCGGCCAGCCAGGCTACCGCCCGAAGAAAGGGAGATAGCTCGTAGGACACCCATTCATAGAACAGCATCACCACCAGCGCAGGTGGCATGGCCAAGCCCAGCCCATCCAGGAAGGGGAACAGTTCTCGATCGAACCGACCGGCCCCCAGGATCCCACCGAGCAGGGCGATCCAGAGGAATGCAGAGGGCACCGGGAGGAGAGCAGACATGGCCAGAGAGGCAGAGTGCAAAGCAGAGAGAGCAGAAGCGATCGTGGCCAGGCACAGAAGGAGCTCCCCCAGGGCAGCGCCAGGCGTATGGGCCAGAGCCTCCGCTGGATTCCAGTGGCCCAGGGTCCAGTTCATCAACGCCCCCATCCCCATAAAGATCACCAGCGTGCTGTAAAGGGCACCCCCCACCTTCCATACGTCGGTCTCCTGATCCAGATCCCAGGTGAAATCTCCGGCGCGGAGGGCGAAGATGATCGCATAGGCTACCACTTGGGTCAGCCCCACACCCAGATCCATCGCTCCGGGGGCTTGCCATGGCGGCGCAGGCCATGCCACTCCGACGCGCCGAAATACTAAGAGCGCCGTCAGCACCGCTGCCACTGCTGTCCATCCCGCCATGGCGTTCCAGCGGTCCACTCCCCGACCAGCGGCCCCTGCCAGGATAGCAGTCAGAAGGAGCGCCCCCAAGGGGTCCGGAAGCCCCAGCAGGTGAGCGGTCATCGCGCCGCCCAGGCCGATATAAAACCCCAGCCACCCCAGCAACCCCAGGGCCATCGTCAGATTCAGGGCCTTTCCAAACCCGCCGAACACTGCCTCGGCCTGAGCCGCCAGCGGCTGTTGTCGACGCCAGCTCACCCAGCCCTGGGCGGTCGCGAGGGCGGTCAGCAGAAACCCGCCCACAAGGATCACACCCACCAGCGCCGGAGGAGAAAAACGATCCGCCAGCGCCCCGCCCACCGCCAATGCCCCCGGTCCGGTCCCGATGCCCAGCCATGGGCCGACCCGCTGGCCCCAGCGAACCCGAGGGATGGATCGATCTGCTGGATCCGTCCCTGCTCTCATCCCTCCCCGCTGGGACATTCCAGAGCGCATTGTCTTCCGCCTTCAGCTTATAGCTCGGTGCCACATGCGGGCTCGACATCCCCCAGCCCCAGCATCTCCACGACCTTCCCGAACCCATCGGCCAGCGCCATGAAGGTGGCCAGCTCGATCAGCTCGGCGTCGGAGAAGAACTGACGCCATCGCTGAATGTGTTCTGCGGAGATCGCGCGATAATCCTCGGTGAACAGAGTGGCCATCTCCAGGGCGGCTTTCTCCCGCGGGGTGAAGATCGGATCCTCCGGATCCCAGATCCGCTCCAGCTTGGCCGCCAGGCCCTCCGTCCGCTGCGCCGCAGCGGACCGCACCCCGCTTCAGTAGCGGCATCCCCTCAGCAGAGCCATGCGAACCCGCATCAGCTCCTTCAACGCATGATCCACCTGCCCTCCATAAAAGGCGGCCTCCCACGCTTCGTAGAAGATCCGAAGGGACGATGGGTCATGCGCCATGACCCGCAGCAAAAGCGCATTCGGCGCGCCTCGCGCCTCCGCCCGCTCCAGATACGGACGGAGGGCCGGGTCGATCGCCGCAGGCTCAAGGGGAGAAATACGGGGCGCCATTTCCATCCTCCTCTGGTTCATCCCAGCAACCGCTCATCGAAGGGCGCGCGGGACATGACATAAGGCCCCCGCTCCGTGATCAGGACCATCTCCTCCAGCCGGACTCCCCCGCCTCCCCGGACGCCCTCCACCCAGATGAGAGGTTCCACGGCGAAGACCATCCCGGGCTGGAATTCGACCACCGGGGCTCCGGGGGAAGGCTCGCCGATGTAAGGGGGCTCGTTGGCCCCTATCCCGATGCCATGGCCAATGAAGAGCGAGAGCAGGTGGTCCTCCAGTCCGTATCGGCGGGCCGTTTCCCGGACCGTCCGGGCGGCCTCCTCGTTGGTCCGGCCCGGCCGCATGGTCTCGATACAGGCTTGCAGGGCCTCGTAGACCGCCGCGAAGATCCGCCGCTGCTCAGGGGAAGGACGCCCGCAGACAACCGTCCGCCCGACGTCCGCGTAGTAGCCGTTCCAGCAGGCCCCGATGTCGATGAAGACCACGTCCCCATAACGGATCAGTTTGTCCGTCGCGAACCGGTTCGGCGGGGCCATCCGCTCGCCGGAGGCCACAAAGGGTGTCATCACATGAGCGTATTCGCCGCCCAGAGCGAGCAGGGTGCGCAGGGCTTCACCGGCCACCTCGCACTCTCGGATCCCCTCCCGCACCGCTGCGGCCGCTGTGGCGATGACGGCGTCGGCGATGGCTGTTGCTTCCTCCAGGGCGGCGATCTCCTCCGGGAACTTGATCCAGCGGGCCCGCTGCATCACCACGTCCCCATCGGCCAGCTCGACTTCCGGCAGATGGCGGGCGATGGCGTGAACCATGGTCAGCGGGGCGGCATCCATCCCCAAGCGCGCCCGAGAGAGCCCGTGATCGCGGAACAGGGGGGCCAGCTGGTGGCGGACGAAGGCATCGATCAGGCCCGGATCCTCCATGATGGGGATGGGATGAACGTGGGGGATCCAAGGCATCATCCGGCGCACCCGATCCACTTCTCCCCCGGAGCAGAACAGGATGGGCGCCCCCTGGCCGAGGAGCAAGGCTCCGTTCAGGAACGAGGATTTGCCTGCGATCTGCTGGGCGCGCAGATCCGTGAGGTAACGGACGTTCTCGTCCTTCCACACCAAGAGGGCGTCGAGGCCGGCGCGGCGCATCTCTTCGCGCACCCGCTCCACCCGCTTGCGGCGCAGCGCAGCGAAGTCGATGCGCTGCTCATAGGCTGCGTTGAACGGCCCTGCGGCGAATCCCAGCATGCTCACCTCCCAGGCGAGAACCCTGGGCCGGGAAGGAACTGCCCCCATCCGGGCTCCCCCACCGGCTTCCCTTCCGCTGCCACCAAGCGCCCCCGCACACAGGTCCGCACTGGCAGGCCACGAACCCGCCGGCCCGCATACGGCGTCCAGCCGGCCTTAGAGACCACGTCCTCATCCCGGAGGATCCGCTCCGCCGTCAGATCCACCAGGACGAAATCCGCATCCGCCCCAATATGTAATCCGCCCTTTCGGGGCCACAGCCCATACACCTGGGCTGGGATCTGAGAGCGAGCCATCACCAAGCGCTCCAGGCTGATACGCCCTTCGTTCACCCCCGTCAACATCAGAGGGAGCGCAGTTTCCACCCCCGGGATACCGAAGGAACACGCCCAGATGTCCTCCAGGCCCCGCTCCTTGTCCGCCCGGGTGGCCGGAGCATGGTCCGAGCAGATCATATCGATGTCCCCGGCTTCAAGACGGGCCCACATCGCCTCCGCCGCCTCCCGCTCCCGAGCAGGTGGCGTGAACTTGTGCCAGGGGCCCCAGCGGTCGATCTCGTCCGTGGAGAGATGAAAATACTGAGGGCAGCTCTCCGCCCAGACGCGGGCTCCCAGAGATCGTTCCCGTCGGATAACCTCGCACACACGGGGATGGCTTACATGGGCGATCACCACCCGACAGCCGGTCAGGCGGGCCAGGAAAACCACCGTGTTCACGGCCACCAGCTCCGCCTCCAGCGTTCGCCACTCCGGGATCACCCGGAAATCCTTCCGTCCTGCAGCCCGTAATCGCTCCTCATTGGCTCGGGTGATGAACTCGTCCTCGGCATGGACGAGACAGACCCCATCGAAGGAAGCCACCGTCTGGAAGATCTCCAGCATCTTATCCGGAAGGGCCGCCGGGACCCCATGGAGGTTGCAGGTGAAGACCTTGAAGCCCACGACCCCTGCCTCCCACATCGGGCGAAGCTGATCGATGTTGTCTGGATGAGCGCCTCCCAGCAACGCGTAATCCACACGAGCCCGGGAGGCCAGATAGGCCGCCTTCTCCCGCACGATCTCCGGGCGCAGCACAAAGGGGATGGTGCGGTGATGATCGATCACCGTAGTCACCCCCCCTACCGCCGCCGCTCCGGTCCCGGTGATGAAGTCCTCCCGATCCGTCAGGCCCGGATCCTGCAGGTGAACATGCGCATCCACCCCTCCGGGAAGCACGTAGAGGCCGTCGGCCTCCATGATCTCTTTCCCCTCCGCCTCCCCGGGGGCGGCATGCCCCACGATCCGCCCCTCCCGGATCACCAGATCGGCGCGGATACGGCCATGGGGGAAGACCAGGACTCCACCGCGGACCACCAGATCCGCCTTCATCGCCGCCATTTCAAAGCACCTCCGCCACTTGGAGGACCAACCGACCCTTTGTTCGACCCTGCTCCAACCGCTCCAGGGCCTCGTTGGCCGCCTCCAGCGGCAGAACCTCATCCACGACAGGGCGCACCAGACCCCGGCCCACCAGACGGATCGCCTGCTCCACTTCATGCCGGAGGGCGTAGCGGGAGCCCATCAAGGTGATCTCCTCCAGGACCCAGCGGGGGGTGGGGATGGAGGCCAGATCCCCTATGCGATAACCCACGCCGATCACTCGCCCACCCCGGCGCGTCAGGCGGATCGCCAAGTCCACACTGTCCACATGGCCAACTGTTTCGATCACTGCATCCAGGCCCAGCCCGTTCGTGACGCGATGGACGGCTGTCTCCGCATCCTCAGGGAGAACCGCCTCGAATGCTCCCAGAGCTCGCGCCAACTCCAGCTTGGATGGATCAATGTCGATAACAATCCCCTGGGCCCCCACCGCCCGGATGATCTGCAGGGCATGGATGCCAATCCCCCCAGCCCCCACGACCCCCACGATCTCCCCCGGACGGATCGCCCCCCGGGTGACCACAGCCCGATAGGCAGTGGCGATGGCACATCCGATGGGCGCCGCTTGCTCGGGCGGGAGATTCGGGGGAAGAGGCAGCAAACGCTCTGGAGGCACCGCCAGCTGCTCCTGGAACCCTCCTGGGGTTGTGAACCCCACCCATCCCTGAAGGTTCAGGCACAAATTCTCCTGCCCCATCCGACACATCGGGCACCGGCCACATGCCCAGTAGTTGTAGACCAGCACCCGATCCCCCTCGCGAAAGCCAGTGCCTGCCGGAGCCTCCAGGACCTCCGCGCAGATCTCATGGCCGGGGATATGAGGCAGGGTCAGGGTAGGCGAGAACGGCATATGGCCCCGGGCAGTCTTGACATCCGAGAAGCAAACTCCGCAGGTCAGCACTCGGATCCGCACGTATCCTGGGGGCAGCGAAGGAGGAGGCACTTCCATCGGCTCCAGCGGCCGGGCGTAGTCGACCACCGCCATAGCCCGCATGGGCGATCCTCCCGGATTCATTTGGACAAGCCGAGGTAGCGCTCCAGGAGCTCCGGCCGGGCCCGCAGCTCCAGAGGAGTGCCGTGATACACGATGACGCCCTTCTCGATCAGATAAACTTCATCCGCCAGAGCCAACGCCAGATGAATGTTCTGCTCAACCAGCAGCATGGCCAGCCCGGTTTGCTTGAGCGCCATGAGCTGATCACGCAGCAATTGCACCAGCAACGGTGCCAGCCCTTCGGAGGGCTCATCGAGAAGCAGAAGCTCGGGATTCCCCATCAGCGCGCGGCCGATGGCCAGCATCTGCTGCTCTCCGCCGCTCAACGTCTTCGCCCGCTGAGATCGCCGCTCGGCCAAGCGGGGAAACAGCTCATAGACTCGCTCCAGCGTCCAGGCCTCGCCTCGACCATGCCGGGGTGGACGCCACGCGATGCGCAGGTTCTCCTCCACAGTCAGGGATGGGAAAACCCGCCGTCCCTGCGGGATCAGGCTGATCCCCAGCCGGCTGATCTCATAGGGAGGCCGACCCACCAGCTCATGCCCGTTGTAACGGATGCTGCCCTGACGGATCTCAGGAGGCCGCAATCCCATGATGGAGCGGACCAGCGTTGTCTTCCCCATCCCATTGCGCCCCAGCAAGGCGATCACCCGGCCAGGGGGAACCACCATGGAGATCCCCTGCAGGATGTAAGAAAGCCCATAGTAACTGTGCAGATCCTGGATCTCCAGCATCGCTCACCCGCTTCCCAGATAGATCTGCCGGACTATCTCATTCTTTTGAATGCGGTCCGGGGTGTCTTCAGCGATCACCCGGCCATAGTGGAGACAGGTGACCCGATCCGCCAGCCCCAGGGCCAGATCCATATCGTGCTCAATCAAGATCACCGTGAGGGAACGGGGGAGGCTCTGGATCAGATGGTAAAGATGCTGGCGCTCCGCCGCGGAGAGCCCCGCCCCGGGTTCGTCCAGGAGAAGCAAGCGGGGATCACCGGCCAGGGCGATGGCCAGTTCCAGCTGTCGTTGCTCCCCATGGGACAGCGTCCGGGCCAAGGCGTCCGCCTGATGAACCAGCCTCACCCGTTCCAGGATCTCACAGGTTTTCCTCCAGAAGGGGCCAGCACGCGGGAGGGGCTGATGGAGGGCGAACTTAAGGGGTTGCAAACCCATCACGGCGAGAAGCACGTTCTCCGCCACCGTGAGGGTCGGGAAGATGCGGGTGATCTGATAAGTCCGACCCAGCCCCAGAGCGGCGCGCCGCCGGGTGGGCCAGCGGGTCACTTCCCGCCCGAACAGGAAGATCCGCCCATCGGTCACCGGGAGCTCACCGGTGATCAGGTTGAACAGAGTGGTCTTCCCGGCGCCGTTCGGGCCGATGATCGCCCGCCGCTCCCCCGCGACCACCTGCAGAGAGACACCATCGACCGCTCGCAACCCCCCGAAATCCCGGGTCACCCGATCCAGCACCAGGACCTCTTCATCTGCTCGCCGCACCATTGCCCCTCCCTTGTCCTTTCAGCCGATCACCTTACGGTTTAGGCGGATTGAATCCGGGCTGGTAATCCCGGCTGTATACCGGCCGCTTCAAGAACTCCTCTGGATCCCACTTCCAGAACTGCGATACGTTCGGAATCGTCTCCAACACCACGTTCCATACCCTCCCATCTGGCCGCTTCACCACCTTCCGAATGTAAACATTCAAAATCGGATTGTTGTAATCATCCAGCTTCTCCGGCCCAAACGGCGAGTCCTTCAGCTCCACCTTCCGCACCGCCTCCAAAAACGCCTTCCGATCCTC
>Ga0197143_1002701_pt1 | contig 12688 bp, 10 predicted proteins | sample GBS70_MetaG_FD_148603 | JGI IMG/M metagenome (GOLD analysis project Ga0197143, IMG submission 148603) | Sediment microbial communities from Great Boiling Springs, Gerlach, Nevada, United States - GBS 70_MetaG | ecosystem: Environmental > Aquatic > Thermal springs > Hot (42-90C) > Sediment...
AGGCTGGTTGCCCGGGGTGCGGTGGTGCGGGCCCACGACCCTGTGGCCCTGCCCCGCGCCAGGGCGGAGTACCCGGACCTCGCGGAGTACTGCGACACGGTGGAAGAGCTGGCAGAGGAGGCGGACGCCCTGGTGCTCCTCACCGCCTGGCCCGAGTACCTCAGCTTGCCTTGGGCGCAGCTGGCGGCCAGGATGCGCAGGCGGCTCGTGCTGGACGGCCGCAACGTCCTGGACCGCGAGGCCCTGGCCAGGGAGGGGTTGCGGTGCGTGTGGCTGCACGGGTGAGGCAGCTGCGCAGACTCCCATGCTCAACCCCCACGAGGAGGGCGGTCATCACTGACAAGGACGGCACGCGGGTCCGGAGGTTGTGCGGCATCGCGGCCCTGACGGAGACGTCGAGCCACTTACTCGCCAGCGAGTGGCCCAGCTCGTCACTGCGACCCTGGCTCGGCGCATGGAGGTCCGCCACCCGTGGCGAGGCGCGTACGATCGCGGGCACCGCGACGGCGGCCCGGATTGGCCTAGACCTTCCATCCGCGAAGGGTGGCTGCCGTGCCGATTGGGCGCGGTTTTCGGCAGGTGTCAGAGGCGGTAGGTGCGGATGTGACCTCTCCGGCGAGCTTCTCCTGCACGAACTCGGACGAGGTTGATCCGTGAACCTTGCCATCGCACTCGTGGTGGCCGTGTGGGTGGCCGCGCTGGGCCAGATTGCCGGGCGGATCTTGCGTACGACCCGCCTGGACGCCCTGGTGATCACCGCTGTGCTTGCGGAGCTTGCGAAGAAGGCCACCTATATCGTCGTCGGGGATCCGGACAAGCGGCTCAGCCTGGTCCTGTCGGCGCCGCTTTTGCTGGCGGCAGCATGGTGGGTGGCGAATCGCCGACAGCTCGGCAGCGGCAGGGCGCTGACAGCGCCTTCGGCGTGGCTCGTTTCATGGTTCGCGGCGCTGGCGGCCTTCACGTTCCTGAACCCCGAGGGGACGCCGTTGGTCCTGGCCGGCTACCTCGTGTTCCTGCTGTGGTTCCCGGCGGCAGGGGGCCTCCTGGGTGAGGCCGGGCGCTGGACGTACCGGGTGCTGTGGGTCGCGGTCATTGTGGCGTTGGTGAACCAGGTCTGGGGACCCGATCCGCTCTGGCGCGCCTACAGGGCGGTGGCGGAGCCGGTCTCCATCGGAGCCCGCTACACGCCCGTGACCGGCTACAGCGGATCGATCTTCTCCTCCCCCGCTGAGCTGGGTGCCTTTACCTTGGCCGCGTGCGCGCTTCTGGCGGCCAGCCAGCGCAGACCGCGCGGTCTGCTTCCTCTCTCGCTCACCGCGTCCGTCCTCACCGGGAGTCGGTACGTCATGCTGGCAGTTGTCCTCTTCTGGATAGCGTTGATGTGGAGCCGTGTGGCACGGCTGCGGCCCTGGCAGGCAGTGGCGGCCGTGCTCGCCTACTCACCGCTCCAGGACGCCCTGGGACGGCGCATCGTGGACAGCCCGCCGGAGCTGGGCGCAGCCGCGTCGCCCTTCCTCGAGCGCTTGTTCACCGTGGGTACGCTCAGCGCTCGCGTGGGCTTCACAGAAGCCTGGTGGGGCGTCCTCTCCCAGCACTGGCTGGTGGGAATCGGGCTCGTGGACGTCTTCAGCCCCACGGCCACCTACCCCGACGACCGCCACAACCTGATCCTCTGGCTGCTCCTCCGCGGCGGCATGCTGGCACTCGTGGCGTACTTCGCCTTCGTGCTCGCCCACTTCCGTCATTTCGGACGTGCCGGCAGGGTCGGCCAAGTGGGCACAGCGTTCCTCCTCGCGGCGCTGGTCATGAGCATGGGGGGTCCCCAGGCCACGAGCAGCTGGTTCTTCCTGACGCTGGGGACGGTCTTCTGGCGTGCCACGCGGGATGGTTCCCGAGCGGCGCCCGTTCCGGCGGAACCGGCGAGGCATGCATTCCAAGCAGCGGTGGCGCGACCCCGAGAGTGAGCACCTGAGATGCGGATCCTCATCGCGAGCCACACCTACGTCGTGGGTGCGAACCACGGCAAGCTCGCGGCGTTGGTGGGTCAGGGCGTCGAGGTAGGTCTCCTTGTGCCGGAACGCTGGCGCGACCCGCTGGTCAAGCGGTCGTCCCGGTTCGATAGCGCGCCTGAGGGCGTGCGAGCGTTTCCCGCGCGTGTCCCGTTCGCGGGCCGGGGCGGGGCGTACTTCTTCCCTCCGCAGGCGATCTCGAAGGCCGTGCGAACCCTGCGGCCGCAGATCGTCCACGTGGAGGCTGAGTGCTTCCAGCTCGTTACAGCCCAGATGGCGGCTCTCGCGCGGTACCTCCGGGTGCCCATGACCCTCTTCACGTGGGAGGACACCCGCCACCCAAGGTGGCGGGGTCCTCTCGCCCGTTGGAGCCTGGGGGCCGTGCGGCACCTGTTCGCCGGGAACCGCGGAGCCGAGCGCCTCTGCCGGAGCCTCGGTTACGCGGGGCCTGCTAGTATCCTCCCCCAGCTCGGGATCGACCTGCCTCCCGGACGCGTCAAGCCCCGCGGCTTCCCGACCGGTGATCCCCGCATCGTCTTCGTGGGGCGGCTCGGGTGGCACAAGGGCGTTGACGTCCTGATCCGGGCCCTGGCCGAACTACGCCGTGACGGCATCGGCGCGCGACTCGTTGTGGTGGGCGCGGGGCCCGAGGAGGAGCATCTGCGGGCCCTCGCACGCGACCTCGGTATCGGGGAGGCCCTCCAATGGCTCGGCTGGGTGCCGCACGACGAGGTCCCACGTGTCCTCGCCGACTCCGACCTCCTGGTGCTCCCGAGCCGCCGCGTGCCCGGCTGGCAGGAGCAGTTCGGCCACGTGCTCATCGAGGCCATGGCTGCAGGGCTCCCCGTCGTGGGCTCCTCCTGCGGGGCGATCCCGGACGTGATCGGTCGGAGCGAGTACATCTTCCCCCAGGGGGATGCACAGGCCCTAGCGAAGGTCTTACGCCGGCTGCTCACTGCCCCTCAGGCCTACGAGGAGGCGGCGCGGTACTCCGTGCAGCGGGTGGAAGCCTTCAGCAACGAGAACGTGGCCCGCGCGATGTTGCGCGTCTGGGAGGGCGTCTTGGCCGACGGTGCGTACAGCCCCTCGGTGGGTTAGCGGTGGCGGCGCTCGCGTGGGCACTGCGGCATCCGGTGAACGCTCGGGCCAGGGCGTGGGCCCTCGGGCGGTGGTGCATCCACCAGGTGAGGAAGCGGTGGCGCCCGAACGATCCGGTCGAGGTCAGGGTGGGCCCTGCCAGGCTGGTCGGTCCTCCGTGGCATCCCTCCATCTGCCTCGCGCGGTACGTGCGCGGGGGATTAGCCGACCTAGACGCGTTCCTTGCCTACGCCGCGCTGCTCGCGCCCGGGGGCATGTTCGTGGACGTCGGGGCCGCCATCGGCCTCCACAGCGTTTTCGCCGCGTACCTGGTCGGCTGCGCTGGAGAGGTCGTGGCCTGCGAGCCGGACCCTAGCGCCCGCCCGTGGCTCCGGCGGAACCTCGAGCACTGCGGCACGGCCTGGCGCCTCGAACCGCGGCCACTCGCCGACCGGGTGCGGAACCTCGCCTGGTGCCAGGCCGCGCCGGCCCTCTCGCACCTGAGCTTCGCCCCCGAGGAGCTGGCGGCTGGCGTGGAGGCGACGACGCTCGACGAGCTGATCGCACTCCCACGCCCGCGGGGCGCGGTGGTCAAGATCGATGTCGAGGGCTGGGAACCCGCTGTTCTCCTGGGAGGCCGCGAGGCTCTCCAAGGGGGCGGGGTACGAGCGATCTGGATCGAGGCGATCGGCCTGCAGTGGAGATGCGACGTCCGATGGGCGGGCGCGGTGGAGCTCTGTCACTGTTCGGGGATGCGCTTCTACGTCGTGGACGTGAGGGAGCGCGCGGTGCGGCACGTTCCCCGTCCGGGTATGCGGAGTCCGACCGGGTCTTACCTCGTGACGGATGCGGGCTCGGCCGAGGCCGTGGCGCATGCCGTCGCCCGCTGGCCGGAGGTCATCGAGCCGTGGCTGCGGGAGCGGTGAGGCGGCCGTGAGGGTCCTGTGGGTCGCCTTCGCGTGCGCACCGGGGCGGGGTTCGGAGCCGGGTTTGGGCTACCGGCTGGCGCGCGAGGTTGCTCGTTGCGTGCGGTCCCTGGTGGTGCTGACCGCTTCCCACAACCGAGGTGCGATCGAGGAAGGCGCCGCCCTCCCAGCCAACGTCACGGTCGAGTACGTCCCCGCGCCGAATCTCCGGGGAGAGTTTGGCCACCGCGTCTCGTATCTCGTCTGGCTCGCCCGGGCTCTGGCGCGCGCGCGGGAGCTCCACGCCAGCGAGCCCTTCGATCTCGTCCACCACGTGACGTACGCGATGAGCTGGATCCCGCCGCTCCCGGGCCGGCTGGGCGTTCCGTTCATCTGGAACGCGGGGAACATCTTGGCGACTCCCATGTCCTTCCTGTCTGCGCGGCATCTCCGAGGATCTCTCGCCGAGCTCACGCGCAACCTGGTCGTCGCGATGGGATGGCGGATCTCCAGGCGGCTCGTCCGGCCTGACGCGGTGACCCTCGGCCATCCTTCCCGCGACCTTGGTTGCCGCCCGTTCTTCCTGCCGGCCCTTGAGGCCGACACAGAGGTCGAAGACCTATCGCCGAGCAGGGGACGCTCAAGGAGCGCTGGCCTGAGGGTCGTGAGCGTCAGCCGGTTGCTGTACCTGAAGGGCATCCACCTCGCGCTCGAGGCCTTCGGGCAGGTGGCCGGGCCGGACTGGGAGTACCTGGTGGTCGGAGCCGGCCCCGAGGAGGTTCGCCTGCGCCGGCTCGCCGAGCGGCTCGGCGTTGGGAACCGGGTGCGGTTCCTGGGATGGCTGCCGCGCGCCGATGTCTTGGACCTACTCGCCAGGTGCGACGTGTTCTGCCTCCCGTCCCTGCACGACTCCTTCTCGTGGGCGGTCCTGGAGGCGATGGCGGCGGGGCTTCCCGTCGTGTGCCTGGACCGTGGAGGTCCGGGCCTGGTGGTGGACGGGCGGGTGGGCGTGAAGGTCGCTGCACGTGGACCGCGGCAGGTCGTCGCGGACCTCGCACGTGCCTTACGTGCGCTCGCCGACGATGCTCCGCGCCGTCGCGCGATGGGTGAAGCGGCGCGCCAGCTCGTGTTGGAACGCCATACCTGGGACGTGCGGGCCCGGGAGATCGTCTCGCTGTACGAGGATGTGCTGAGGGCGTGGGGCCGGGCGGGGGACGATCCTGAGGGCGCGGGCGGGCTCCCGGCCGAGGAATCGCCAGTAGGGCGACCGGAGGACTCCCATGAGTGAGCAGGGCTCCAGTGCTCCACCCGCATTAGAAAGCAAGAAGGGAAAGGCGACTATGAAACACTTGGACACGCGGGCACGGCAGATCGAGCACTACCACTCGGCGACCGGACGGCCGGACCTGGACGATCCACGGGTGCGGCGACTCGTCTGGCGGTCCTTCGAGCGGACGGTGGGGCCATGGCTGCCGGCGGACCGCTCCGCCAGGATCCTAGACGCCGCGTGCGGCGAAGGGGCCCTCTTGGCGTGGCTGCGTGAGCGAGGCTATACGAACCTCGATGGCTTCGACCTCTCGCCGGAGTGCGTCGCCTGGTGCCACCGGCTTGGGCTGACGTTCGTGAAGCAGTTCGACCTTCTTTGGATCGCCGAATGGCCGGAGGACGGCTACAACGTGATCTTCCTCATGGACATCGTGGAGCACCTGCCGAAAGAGCGCGCGGCGGAAGCCTTGGAGGCGGCCGGCGCCAAGCTCGCGCCCGGCGGATGCCTGGTCATCCAGACGCCGAACCTGGGGAGCATCATGGGTGCCTACCGTCGCTACTGCGACCTCACGCACGAGTTTGGCCTTACCGAAAAGAGCGTCCGTGATCTCCTTGCTCTCGCAGGCTTCGGACGCGAGAGCGTAGAGGTTCGACCCGCCTGGAACGCTGCCACCCCCCTCGGACGGCTCCGGGAACTCTGGCTTCGGATCCTGCACCGGCTGATCTTCCTCGCCGAGGACCAGAGCCGGCCCCGGATCCCCACCAAGAACCTCTTGGTTCGAGCGGTACGGGAAGGCTAGCCGTGCGGGTGCTCTTCCTGAGCCTCGATGCCCTCGACGGTGTGGGCGGGATCCAGCGGTTCAACAGGCGACTCATCCGGGCGCTGGGCGAGCTCCAGGCCGAAGGCGGGCTCTCGGAGATAGCCTCGCTGTCGCTGTGGGACGGAGCCGGGCTTCGGTCGGTCGGGGGCGTCCGCCATCGTGGCTTCGGTCGCCGCAAGACGGCGTTCGTGGCAGGGCTGACCCGCGAAGTCCTAAGGCTCCGCCCCGAGGTCGTGCTCTGGGCCCACGTCCTGCTCCTCCGCCTCCTCCCTCTGGTAAAGCTCCTCGCTCCGCGAGCGCGCCACGCGCTGTTCGTCCACGGCGTGGAGGTGTGGGGGGATCCTCGCTACCGGCGCCTGCCCGCCTACGAGCCGCTGCTGGTGCGGCACCTGGACCGGATCATCTCGGTCTCGAGGGTGACCGCAGAGCGCATGGCACGAGCGTTCCGGATCGGCGAGGATCGCTTCGCCCTTCTCCCCAACGCCGTTGATCTCCCACCTGCCGATCCCTCAGCCCCGAGGTCGGGGGGCGGCGAGCTCCGGATCCTGTCCGTGTCGCGCATGTCATCCATGGACGCCTACAAGGGCATCGGTACTCTGGTCGCGGCCCTGCGCGGGGTGAAGGAAAGAATCCCCGTCATCTGCACGGTGGTGGGCGACGGGGAGCTGCGAGCCAGCTACGAAGAGGAGGCTCGCCGGCTCGGGCTGGAGGGGGTGGTGCGGTTCGTCGGCCGCGTCGACGACAGCGAGCTGGAGCGATGGTACCGGTGGGCGGACGTCTTCGTGCTTCCCTCGACTAAGGAAGGGTTCGGCGTCGTGTACCTCGAGGCCTGGGCCCACGGTCTTCCGGTGGTCGCGGCGCGTGCGGGCGGCGCGGCTGAGGTGGTGGAGAATGGGCAGACCGGCCTCCTCGTCGAACCGGAGTCGCCTCAGGCTGTGGTGGAGGCACTCCTGCGTCTCGGCCGGGACGGGGAGCTCCGAGCCCGACTGGGCTCCGCGGGGCGCGAGGTGGTGGAGGCTCGGTACACCCACGCTCACTTCCGTGACCGCCTTGCCGAGATCCTCGAGTCACTGAGGCATTAGGGGATGTGCGGGATCGCTGGCGTGGTGGCGCCTGGGGAAGGAGAGCGGGCTCGTAAGCGGGTCGCGCGGATGCTGGACGCGCTCCGGCACCGGGGTCCGGACGACGAGGGAATCGTCCAGGCTGCGCCTGACGTCTGGCTCGGGAACCGCCGCCTCGCCATCCTCGACCTCTCCCCGGCAGGCCACATGCCCATGGCCGACCCAAGGTCGGGTCTCTGGATCACCTATAACGGCGAGGTATACAACTTCGCCGACCTCCGCCGGAAGCTGGAGGGCCTGGGATTCTCCTTCCGCTCGCGCACCGATACCGAGGTCGTGCTCGCGGCCTGGGCAGCATGGGGGGCGAGGCGCTTCGGCACCTGCGAGGCATGTTCGCTTTGGCTATCTTCGACCCTTGCCACAACGAGCTGGTCCTCGCGCGTGACCCCCTGGGCGAGAAGTCCCTCTATCTACCACGCCTTCGGACCTGGGTGGCTCGCCTTCGCCTCCGAGGTACGGGCGCTTCTGGCTTCTGGGCTTGTGGCGCGGCGCCTGGATCCGAGGGCCCTCGCCTGCTACCTCCACAATGGATTCTTGGTAGATCCCCTCACATTGGTCGAGGGGATCCGAGCACTCCTGCCCGGGCAGCTCCTTCGGGTACGGCACGATGGCACCGCGGGGAACCCGGAGCGGTTCTGGCGGGGACCTTTTCTCGAGAGGGACGGGCGGGTACCGGACCTGGAAGGCCTGCGGGCGCGCTTCGTGGAATCGGTCCGGCTCCGTCTGGTCGCGGACGTGCCGGTGGGGCTCTTCCTCTCGGGTGGGCTCGACTCGACCGCCGTCGCGTGCGCGGCAAGGCGCTCGGGACAAGCCCTCACCACCCTGACCGTGACCATCCCCGGCACGTCCCTGGACGAGTCGGCGTACGCCAGGTGGGCCGCCAACGCGCTCGGTACCCATCACCGTGAGGTCGATATCGGCAGCCAGGAGATCCTCGGCTGGGTCCTCGACGGCCTGGCCGCCCTGGACCAGCCGAGCTTCGACGGCATCAACACCTACCTCGTGGCCCGTGCTGCCAAGGCCGCGGGCCTCACCGTCGTCCTGACGGGGCTCGGAGGTGACGAGCTCTTCGGCGGCTATCCGTTCCTGCGGCACGCCGCGACCGTGGCCGGCGCTCTCGGCGCGATGAGCTCGGCACGACGCGTCCTCGCTCCTCTCGCGTCTCTGGCTAGGCTGTCCGGCCCGGGGAAGCTCCGCGCCGCGCTCGATGGGCAGGATCGCGAGCTCATCGACCTCGCCTCCTACCAGGCCACGCAGGCGCTCTTCCCCAGCAGCCTCCTCCGATACCTTCTACCCGAGCCGCCGTCTGACGTCCAGCACGGGCTCCCAATCGAGTTCATCTCCTTCCTTCGCGACGAGCGCGTCGGCGCGCCCTTGCTCGACCGACTCTCCCACCTCGCGCTCCGCCTCTTCCTGGGCCAGCGGACGCTGCGGGACTCCGACGCGGTCTCCATGGCGGTCTCCTTGGAGCTCCGTCCTCCCTTCGTGGATCGGATCTTCGTGGAGGATGTCTTCGCCCTGCCCGCGCGCCAGCGGTGCCGGGGGATCCCGGACAAGGCCTTCGAACGCGAACTCTTTGGACCGTTCCTCCCGCCCGGTTACCCGCGGCGGCGCAAGCAGGGGTTCGTACTCCCGTTCTCCGCCTGGCTGGCGGCCCACGGGCCTCTTGCGCGGTTCGTGCGGGAGCGGCTGGAAGATCCCGGGCTGCTGGCCCGTGCCGGGCTGCGGGTGACCACTGTGAACCGGCTCCTGCGGCGCCGAGAGCGGCTGCCGTGGTCGCGGGTCTGGGCGCTCGTTGCCCTGCTCGACTGGGTGGCGCGCAACGGGGTAGAAGCGTGAACCTACGCGGCCTCCGGGTGCTTTGGTGCCACAACCGCTACCGCATCACGGGTGGGGAGGACGTGTCGACACAGGCCGAGGCGGAGCTTCTCACCGAGGCGGGGGTCGAGATCGACCGCTACGAGGTCTCGAACGACACGATCCCGGACAGGCCCGGGATCGGGTACGGCCTGGGGACGGTGTGGTCGCAGATTGCCTATAGAGAGGTGCTGGCGCGCCTCCGCCAGGGCCGTCACCACTTGATGCACGTCCAGAACTTCTTCCCGCTCCTCTCCCCCGCGATGCTGTGGGCAGCCCGCCGCAGCGGGGTTCCCGTGGTCCTCACCTTGCGGAACTACCGGCTCGCGTGTCTCAATGGCCTGCTGTTCCGCGAGGGCCGCATCTGCGAGGACTGCCTCGGGCGCTCGCCCATCCCCGGGGTTCTCCACCGCTGCTACCGGGGAAGCATCGGGGCCTCCGCGGCAACGGCCGGGATGTTGGTGGCCCATCGTCTCCTCGGGACCTGGCACCGTACGGTGGACGTCTTCGTCACGCCCTCGGCCTTCGCGAAGTCGAAGCTCGCCGCCGCGGGTCTCGACGCCAGCCGGATCGTGGTGAAGCCGAACTTCGTCCATCCCGACCCCGGGCTGGGCTCGGGCGACGGTGGTTTCGTCCTGTATGCGGGACGGATGAGCCCCGAGAAGGGGATTAGGACGCTCCTCGCGGCCTGGCGACGGGTCGGCGGCGGACCTCGGCTCCTTCTCGTGGGAGCCGGGCCGCTGGCTGAGGATGTACGCAGGGCCAGCGCAGAGCGCGACGGCATCGAGTACCTGGGCGCGCGCGAGCCGCCGCAGGTCCTCTCGCTGATGGCACGCGCAGCACTCGTGGTGGTGCCCTCGGAGTGGTACGAGACCTTCGGACGGGTGGTGGCGGAGGCCTTCGCGGTGGGTACTCCCGTCGTCGCGAGCGCCGTCGGGCCGCTCGTGGAGATGGTGGAGGCCGGTAAGACGGGCGCGCTGGTGCCCCCCGGTGATCCCGAGGCCCTAGCGGGCGCGGTGCGGGAGCTTTGGTCGCAGCCTGCGGTGCTCAGGTCCATGCGGCTAGCGGCGCGGCGGACCTACGAGGAACGCTACACGGCCGAGCGCAACCTGGACGCCTTCCGGGAGATCTACCGCCGGGCGCTGGGGACAGGGCATGGCTGATAAGGCAACCCCAGGGTTGGTGCGTCGAGGACTTCCCTGGGCCTTCGGCCTCGCCGACCAAGGGCTGTGGTCGGTGGCGAGCTTCGTCCTCACCCTTGCCGCGGCACGGACCACAGGGCCTGCGGGCTTAGGGGCCGTGAGCCTGGGGTTCGCGGCCACGCTGCTGGCAATGGGGCTCGCGCGTGCCCTGCTTCTCGATCCGTTCCTCGCGGCTGGACCGCGCCTGGAGCAACGGGCGGGCGCGGCAGGGGTCCTCACGCTGTCGGCCCTGTGGGGTGTGGTCGGCGCTTTCGGCTGCGGGCTGGCCGGAGCCGTCGCCAGCGGCGCTGTAAGCACAGGGCTCCTGGCCTTCGCTCCTTTCATCCCCGGGGTTGTGGTCCAGGACGCCCTGCGGGCCGCCGGCTACCGAGAGGGTCGGATCCTGGATGCGGCGGTAGCTCGAGGAGTATGGATTGCGACGACCGTGGGCCTGCTCGCCGCGGGCCTGCGGGGCTCGGTAGGTGCGGTGGCAGCGACGTGGGGGGTCGGTGCTATCCTCGCGGCGCTTTTCCTCGTTTGGAAGCTGGGTTACCGGCCGGCCGGTGCCACGGAAGCAGTCGACTTGTGGCGTCGCCATTTCCGCCGTCTGGGCGGCCCGCTCGCCGCCGCTGGGGTGCTGGATGGGGTCGCGAGCCAGGTTGAGATCTACGTGGCTGCGCTGGCCGCGGGGGCCGCGGCCCTGGGGGGCTTCCGAGCGGCCGTCTCTGTCTTCGCACCCCTCACGGTTCTCCGCCCGGCCCTCGGTCAGGTGGGTCTCCCCAGGGTGGCCAGGGCCATGGCCCAAGACCCCCGCACGGCCGCGCGGCACGGCGCGGTCCTGTCGGGGGTCCTGCTCGCCGCGGTCCTGCTCTACGCCGGGGCGGCTGCGACCTACGGCCGGCTGCTGCCCGTGGTTTTCGGAGCGTCCTTCGAGCGGTACTCCGATCTCCTTCTGCCCCTCACGGTGAGCCAGGTCATCTCGGCGGTTGGCACGGGGGTGCACCTTTACCTGCTCGCCGCCCAGCGAGGCCGCGTCATGCTCGTCGGGACGGCGGTGGCGGTGCCGCTGCGGATAGCCGCGACGGCGGTCCTCGGAGCCCACCTGGGGGCGCTCGGCCTCGCCTGGGCGGTCGCGGTCGCAGGCTTCGCTTCCCTCGTGATCGGTGTGGTGGCGGTGGCCGCCGACGCGCGGCGTTGGCGCCGGCCGGTCCCGGTCGTTGTGGAGAGCGTCCATGTCCGTCCGTGACAAGGTGTGCTACCTGGCCAGCCAGCCGGCCTTCGAGGCCGAACCGGTGCGGGTCGTAGCGCGCCTCGCTTGGTGGTGGCTCCGCTCCCGGATCCCGCGGGCCGTCACGGTTCGCTTGCACCCGTGGGATCTTCGCCTCGAGCTACCCCCGCGCTGGCGAGGGGTGTCCAAGCTCGTCTACGCCTTCCGCGAGCGCTACGAGCCGGAGCTCGCTGCGCTGGACCATCTCGTGAGACCGGCGGCAGTCGCAGTAGACGTGGGTGCGAGCTACGGCATCTACACGTGCGTCCTGGCTCGGCTCGTGGGCCCGGCGGGGCGAGTGTACGCCTTCGAGCCGGCCGCCGAGGCCGCGGCAGTCCTCCGGCGCAACGTGGAGCGCCACGGGCTCGGATGGGTGACGGTCCACCAAACGGCCTGCGCCGACGCTCCAGGCGCAGCGATCCTGCGCCATGAGCCTGACCCCGGCCGGAACTGGCTGGCTGCGTCGGGCGATGGGGAACCGGTTCCCGTCGTGCGGCTCGACGACGTGGTGGAGCGAGCGGACTTCATCAAGCTGGACGTCGAGAGGGCCGAGGAGTTGGTGCTGCGCGGCGCCGGTCGGCTCCTCGAAACGTCGCGCCCGGCTATCCTCTTCGAGATTAATGCGGAGGCCGCCGCGAGGCTCGGACTGGCAGCCGATGGCGCATGGCGCCTGCTTGCCGGGAAGGGCTACCGCTTCTTCCGGGTCCGGCGGAGCGGTGAGTTCGAGAAGGTTGCCGTTCCTCCGCCAGGAGGGAACGTCGTGGCGCTCCCGTCGAGATGACGGCGCTCGCTCCACTCGCCGCCGGCCTGGGCTGAGCGCTACACGCTCGAGAGGAACCTGCGGCGGCTCGAGGAGCTCTATGCTGCAGCTTGCACCGGGTACGACACACCGAGCCGAAGGGAGGGGATTGGGAGTTGAGGACGCGCGTGCTGGTCACGGGCGCCGGTGGGTTCATTGGCCACCACCTGGTCCGCTACCTGGTGGACCGCGGCTACTGGGTGCGCGGGGTCGACGTCAAGACCCCGGAGTTTGAGCCCACGGCGGCCCACGAGTTTGTCCTGCTGGATCTGCGGGAGTTTGCGAACTGCGCGGCCGCCGTGGAGGGGGTGGAGGAGGTCTACCACCTGGCTGCGGACATGGGAGGCATCGGCTACATCACCGCCTACCACGCCGACATCGCCCG
>Ga0197143_1002702_pt1 | contig 12685 bp, 17 predicted proteins | sample GBS70_MetaG_FD_148603 | JGI IMG/M metagenome (GOLD analysis project Ga0197143, IMG submission 148603) | Sediment microbial communities from Great Boiling Springs, Gerlach, Nevada, United States - GBS 70_MetaG | ecosystem: Environmental > Aquatic > Thermal springs > Hot (42-90C) > Sediment...
TATGCAACAATAAAAGCAATAAAGCCAGATTATGTTGTTGTTTTTGATGCACATCCTGATTTAGTAAAACCTTTAAAAACTATAACGAATGAGGATTGGTTGAGAGCATTGATAGAAAACAAAATTATTAATGCCAATAATGTCTTGCTTTTTGGAATAAGAAATTACGATAAACAAGAAAAGGAATTTATAAAAAATAACGAAATTTCTGCAGTATTTCTAGATAGATTTTACTTAAACATTCAGGACATGACCGAATTTATAATGGAAAAAATAAAAGAAAAAAATAAGGTTTATGTGAGTATAGATATAGATATCATAAATGGAAATGAAATAGCTACGAGTTTTCCGGAACCTTTTGGTTTGAGCAGTAGAGAATTTTTATATATGCTAAGTAAAATATTTAAGCTAAAACAAAAAATTTATGCTATAGACATTACCGAAGCAATAACGAGTGACGAAATAACAAGAAAAATTGTCGAAAAAATAATAAAAGTTTTCAACGAAGAAAACTGAAAAAAACGAAAAGGAATACATAAAAATATAAAGACGAAATAAAAATTCTTTAGGAATTTAATTCGAAATTTTTAGCTTGATTTAGAAAATAAAAAATAAAAAAGCCAATGAAATTATCGATAGCAAAAATCAAAACAAAATTTATTTAAGCATGAAAATTTTTAGGATAAATGAGATGTTTTATTGCTATAGATATTCCTGAAGAGATTAGGGAGAAGATATACGAGATTAATAAATTTTTAAAAGGGGTGAAACACAAACCTGTGGCCAAGGAAAATTTACATTTAACATTAAAATTTCTGGGGGAAATCGATGACCATAAAGTTAACTTTGTAATAGATAAAATGAAAAGTTTGAAAATAAAAAAATTTAGAGCGAGTTTGGGGAGCATAGGATTTTTTCCAAATCAAGATTTTGTTAGAGTTTTATGGATAGGTTTAGAGCCTTGTTCCTTAATAAAAACCATTCATGAAGAGATAGATAAGGTATTAAAACCTTATTTCAAAGAAGATAAAAGGTTCGAGAGTCATATAACCATCTCTAGAATAAAAAATGTTAAAGACAAAAAGATATGGGAAAAAATAAAAAAAATAAAGATAGAAGCAAATTTTGATGTTGAGGAAATAAAACTGAAGAGAAGTATATTAAAAAAAGAGGGACCAGAATATCATGACATATATATCTTTAAATTGTTAGATTAAAATATTAATAAAAAATCGAAAAAGAAAAAGCATATTTATTCTTTATTTATTTGATATTGATCTAAAGCTATTTGATTGATTTCTTCTTTACTTTTGTATTCGGTTTCCAGAATTTGCTTTATCTTTCTTGCCTTTTTTTCTCCTAGCTTCTTTATTCTTTTCAACTCATATTCAGAAGCATTAACAAAATTTTTTATTGTTCTAAATTTTTTTAATATTTCTATTGCCAAAGCTTTTCCTATTCCAGGAAAACTTTCCAAAATAAATTCTTGTTGCTCAAAAATGTTAGAAAATTTTGGTTTCGCAACAAGGCTTAATTTTTTTGGTTTTTTCTTACTTCTTTTGTACAAAACTTCCAAGAAATCTATAGTATCATAAACGTCTTTTGTAAACAACAACCCTATTTTATAGTCAGTGATTATGCTTAATAACATCCCCCTTATCGCATTGTTATTCAACTCACCCCTATCATAAATTTCTTCCTCATCAAGGCCTTCAATTACAAGTATTTTATTCTCAAAATCACTTTCCTTAAGCTTAATTAGTTGGTTTATCAACCTTTTGTTTATCATACTGGTAATAAAGTCATTTATAGTTTTTCTTTCGATTATCGTGTTTCCTATTATATAATCGCCAAAATCTAGAATTTTTTCTTCAACCTTTATCCCTCTCCCTTTCAATTCCGCAATAACCAAACTATTTTTCTCTCTTTTATCAGCTATTATCATTATTTTTTATCTTTTTTTATTTTTTAAATTTTAAAAAAAGCTTAAAATAGCCTTCTGAGCTATGAGGATCAAACATGTTATAAGTATTAAGGAAGGAAGAACAAAAAAATTTGATAAAATTAATACTATTGCAGTTAAAATATCTATAATGGAAGCCATACAAAAACTTGTCAGAAGAAAAGGAATCGATTTTAGTAAAAGAAAAATTATTGCAATACCAATTAACAATTGTATTTTTATACCTATCAAAACCAAAAGCAAGCAAATAGCGGAAAGCAAATCAATCAATCCAAGTATTTTAATTATATTCATCCAATTAATTCTTGCTTTTAATTAAAAATTTTTAGATTTTATATTTGCTTCTAATTAAACCTAAAAATTTAATACTGAATACCAATATCTGTAAAAAGTTTTTTTGGCATTTTTATTATTTTAATCTCATTTGCAAAATCGCTAAGCTTTATAAGTTTTTTAGAAGCGTATCTTCCAGTTAAAACAACATTACATTTTTTATTATACTTTTTTATAAAATCTAAAAGTTCCTTAATTTCATTTAGCTTAACCAATCCTAGATAATTAGCCAAAACAATTTCATCCAAAATGATTAAATAAGGTTTTTCTTTTTTCACTATTTGCTTTGTAAAATTCAAAGCTTCTAAACATCTTTTTCTATCAAATTCTTCTATATTCCTTACAACAAATTTTTTTCCATTAATCTTAACGACATTTTCCTTTCCTTTTTTTATTTTTATCCATCCTGGCCTACCAAATTGGTATATTTTGAAATATGGCCTTATTGTTTTAATTCTTGCAAACTTTAGTTCTCCAAGATTTTTCCAATATTTCATGAATTGTATTATAACAACCCTCTTTCTATGCCCTATACATCTCAAAGCCAAGCCTAAAGCATTCGTAGTTTTTCCACCACCATCACCAGTATATAAATATATCATAAATTTCAATGAGAAAAAATTATAAATATTTTTTGTTTTCCATCTTTTCAGTAATATTAGGGTTGTTTTCAATTAGGATTATTTTTTAGAATATTCTTTATACATTTCCAAAAGGATGAATAAATATTCTAAGATTAGAGGGCCAATGACCAAACCAACAAAACCAAAAGCTGCAATTCCTCCTATCATACCTATCAAAACGACAACATTATTTATTTTTGCTGTTTTTCCAACAATGTAAGGAGATATAACGTTATCGATCTGGTTAGTAATTATTAATTGGTATAAAAAGTGTAAGATTCCTATTTGCCATCCAGCAGCAAAAATGAAGTTTATTCCTACTGGTATCCAAACAAGCCAAGCCCCTACAAAAGGAAGAATAGAAAAGAATATAGAAAGAACTGTAAATAATAAAGGTTGCTTTATACCAAAAATATAATAACCAATACCAGCTACTAATCCTTGAATAATTCCTATAATTATTCTTCCATAAATAACTCCTTTTGTGATTTCTTTGGTTCTTTTTTCAATCTTTTGTTTTATTTTTTCTTCAAATGGTAGAATTTCTTCGAATTTTTTATATATTTTATCCCCATCCCTCAAAAAATAAAACATTGTGAAGAAGGTCACAAAAAGCTGTACGAGAAAGGAAAGTATGTTTGAAATAAATTCATTTGCTTTAGTTATAATCCCTTTTCCAACACCTAAAAGACTAACCTTGATTTGACTTCCTATATAATTTGCAAATTCTTCATTTTTTATTATAGATTTCGTTAAAAAATCAGATACCTTTCCTACTATATCATATTCTCTTATATTTTTATAAAACTCATATGCCTGATCACTTAAAGCTTTTGCACCAAACCACAAACCCGAGCCTAAAACCAAGATAAAAATTATACAAACTAAAAAGGCCGTGAAATTTTTGTTTTTTAAATATTTTAATAAAAAATTATATATTGGAAAGAGCAAATAAGCAAGAACCATTCCCACTATAACAGAAGTAAAAACAAACTTAACAACCAATATAGCTAAAGCTAAGAAAAGTAGAAGTAGAAAAATAAAAGAATAAAAAGCCATCTTTTTTTCTTTTTCCATTTTTATATTTTCTAATCTTCCTTCTTTTATTTTCTTTTCCTTTACTTTTTCCCATTATTCTTAATTATTTCTTTCACAACCTCTATAATAGATTTTATATCTGCATTGAATTTGAATCTTTTTATTGTTTCTTGCATTATGTATGGTTTATCTATTTTTTCTTTTTTTAAAAATTCTTTTATTTTCTTTTTCAATTCTTTTTTACTATACATTCTAAATTCTTCTTTAATCCTTTCATAACTTTGGCCATCTATAATTTTTTTTATTATCTCCTTAAACGATGCTTTTGCAATTTTTCCTTTTAAACATTCCTCTATAATTTTTTTATTTTCTTCAATTAAACTTAACAAAACTTTTTCTTCAATTTCTTTTTCTCTTTTTATTTCCTTAACATAGTTAACTAAAATGCTTGCAATAAATTTTTTACTTTCTACATCTTTTATCTTCAATCCTTCAACAATTCTTTTATAAGTATTAAATTTTTCTTTATCTCTTGCCAACGTTTCTATAAAATCTTTATTTTCTAAATCCTTAATCTCTTCCCTTATCTTTTCTATTGTTAATGGCAAATTTTTTTCAATTTCCTTTATTAATTCATTAGGAATCTTTATCAATTCTAAGTCGGTTTCTGGATACATTCTTGCTGATGTAGGGAGGGGCCTTAAAAAAGTTAAACTTCCATCTTCGTTAGCTTTTTTGACACTCTCAGAAATTTTTTCTCCTTTTTTTATTTTTTCTTTTTGCCATTCGATTTCGTTTTTTAAAACTACAGGGATAAGCCTCGGCTCTTGTACTCCTTTTATCTCTGTTCTTGCTCCTCCCTCAACTGAAACATTGAGATCTTGTCTTATCGTACCTATACCTCTTTTTACATTACATACCCTTAATATTTCTCCAATTTTTAATGCTACTATCTTTGCTTCTTCAACATCTTTTATAGATGGTTCTGTAGAAATTTCTATTAAAGGGATGCCGTAACGATCCAAACTATAATATACCTTTCCATCCCCTTCTCTTATTTTTTTTGCGGCTTCTTCTTCCAAGCATATCGTGCTTATTTTTATTCTTTTCTTTCCATTAAATTCATAATCCAAGAAACCATTTCTTGCCAATAGCAAAGTTCTTTGAAAACCAGTAACATCACTTCCATCAATCACTATCTTTCTCATTACCTGAGTGAATGGCAAAACCTTTGCTTTCAATAATAAAGAAATTTGTATTGCTATTCTTAAAGCCTCTTGGTTTATTGGGAGAGGGGGCATTTCATCAAGCTCCACTAAGCAACAACAATCCTTGTAAAAATAGTAATAATAATCTTTTTTCTTTTCTAATTCGTATAGGGCAGCAATATCAACATTTCCAAGCTCTCCTGAAACAGCAAAGAGATTTCTCTTTATTACTAAATCTGGTTTCTCTTTTTCCTTTATTATGGAAGGACAGTTACAAAATAGTTTTTTTGTATCTAATTGTTGATGAATCTCTAATCCAATTTTTATCTCCATTTTTTAAACTCTAAAATTATATTCCTTTTTTATTTCTTTACTATCAAATTTTATTTTTCTTATTATTTTTCCTTCTCTTAAAGATTCTTCTCTCAATCTCTCATAATCTCTTTCATCGACATCTTTTGGAAAAATTAGTTTTTCTACAATTATATCATGTACAACTTCTATTTTTTTTGCATCCAGATTAAAATCGAATAAAAATTCTTTCTTAAACTTTTCTAGAAATTCACTATTTAGAGATAGAGAAAAAAAATCTTTTTTTATTTTTTCTATATTTCTTTTGGTAGGCCTGGGTAACTTCTTTTTACATTTAAAATCTATTCCATCAGCTTTTACATCTAATAAAAAATAATATACATTCGACAAATTTTTTAAATCATCTTTCTTCAATTTTCCTTCAACCTCATACTCGTATATCAACTTTTTTTTCTTTTTTTTATTTATTTTTAGCTTTAAATCTTCCAGTTGTTTATCAATCTCTTCTTTGCTCAATATAACCCCCTTCACATAAAGATCACTAAGAGAAGATAAAAAAAGCAAGATGGAAAAAACATTATCAAAGCTTCCTTTTATTTTTTTCCCTATTTCTATAATAAACCTATTTTCAAATTTTCCTTTTCCAAATCTTTTAAAAAACCTATGTGCCTCTTGGTTTCCTTCTATTGCTTGTTTGATTACATAAACCATAAAAATTCTATTTTTGATATTTTTTAAATTTTTATAGTTAAGATTTTTAAATTTTATAGTCAAAATTTGAAATAAAATAGTCAAAATTTGAAATAAAAAAGTTATTTAAAAAATGAAAAGCTATTTTATTTAAAAAAAAGTTATTTAAATGGTAATAATGTAAATAAAATATAGAGTGAATAAAAACAGAGTAAATAAAAATATATCCAAGCATAATGAAAATCTTAAAAGTAAAAAATTTTTTCAGGATAAATAAATTTAACTATGTTTTAGTATCTTTTCCTTCAAGAAGAAATTTTTCCAACTTGTTGTTAGCAAGCATCATAGAAGAAATCAAGCCAGAGTTATTATGCAGATTCGTTTTTACAGATTTTCCTGCAACCATAATAAGTAACAGAGAATTTTATCCTCCTTCCGTAGATTTTTATTATAAAAAAATAAAAAATAACAAATTTTTATTCGTTATAGGTAATCATAAACCAAAGGATCCTGAATTTTATAAAAAAATTTATGATATAATAAAAAAAGGAGAAGAAATATTCTTTTTGAATGAATATAGTAGAAGTGAAGGAGACGTATTGTTTTTTAGAAAAGAGTTTAAAAAATCAAAAATAAACCTGAAAATATTTAAAGATAAAACAAGAGAAATAAGCAATGCATTGATAAAGGGTTTTCCTCCCTTTTTATTTGAAAGAATGAAAAAAGATAAAAAAAATGTAACTTTTTTGTTTTTTAATTCAGAAACAAATTTTTTATATGCTATTGATGTATTGTCAGAGCTGTTAGGAGAAGAAACGGATTATAGTAGAGTTAAAAACTTGTTCGAAAAATTAGGAAAAGAGAAAAAAAATTTCAGCTATATTGGATAGATATTCAAATGGCAAACGTAGTAGTTACCATAAGGATAATGCCAAAAGACGTAAACATAGATTTAACAGAAGTTGAGAAAAAGGCAAAAGAGGTTATAGAGAAGTATGGGGTTTTTGGGAAGAGTGAGATAAAGCCAGTAGCTTTTGGTCTAAACCAACTCAACATAATATTTTTGATAGACGAAACTAAACCAGAGTTTTTAGAAAAAATAGAAGAAGAAATAAAAAGTTTTGATGAGGTTGAAAGTGTAGAGACAATAGATGTAAGGAGAGAGTTTGTATAAAAGTTGTATAAAATTTAAAAATGAAAAAAAGAGGGGATATAGATATTAGTGAAATAATACTTTGGGCTCTAGCGATCATAAGCCTATTAGTTATAATTATAGGTGTTATGGTTTTTCGAAAAGGTGGGGAAAATATAATAGAGAAAATAATAAATCTTTTTAGATACAGATAAATGGCAGCAATAGAAAAAATATCTTACTTGATTTTGGCTGTGTTCGCTTTTGTAATCATAATTATAGGCATCCTTTTAATTTCTAAAACTCTCTACAGCAACATAACTTTTTTCTTCGAAAAAGAAAAAATTCTAGAAGAGTCAAGGCCAAATATTGATATATTGCTAAGAAACCTAGAGGCTTGCGATGATGTTAATGATTATTTGTGCATATGTGAGATCTTTCCTAACTTTCCTTCTTCTTTGCCATCTTCATTTTTTTTAAGGTCAAGAATCATCAAAACCAATGGCATTTCTTTTGGAAGGAATGTAAGTATAGATCTAAAAAACCAAGTTATAGATTCCAGAAGAATCAATAAGGAGTTTGGAGTTTTTTTGAATGGAAAATGGGATTTTAGTTTGCCAATAGAAAAAATAGAAATAGAAGAAATAGATTTTGAAATTAATTTTAAAGAAGCTTATCCTATCATAGAAAAATGGAATATTTTTTTCTTTGTAGTAAGTCCTTTCATGTTAAAAGATAGAACAAACCTCTATTTTATTGGAATAATTTCTGCTCTTCGATGGAATGATGTAAAAGATGATATAGGGGATTTATCAAAGATTGTAAATGAAAAGATTAAGGAGTTTCCAAAATGTAAAGAAAAAAGGCAAGAAAACATTTATCTTTTTGAATCTTTGATAAGAAAAATAGAATCTGGCAATCAACAAGATGGAAATCAACAAGAAATAGAGATTAATATTGATGGAGATTTTTATATAGAAGTAGGTAAAAATATTTCTCTTTTTGATAGTGAAGGAGTTGTTAAAAGGATCAAGCAAATTGAATCCATCAAAATTTTTGAAGAAACTCGTGTACCACGCGAGTTAACTCTTTATAGCTTAAATGTGAGAAAAGCAAAATCTGAAATAGATGAAAAATGGAAAGTAGAGGAGGTTAGCGTAAATAAGGATTATAGATGTAACGGCAATGATATAACCTTGAAAAAAGGAGATAAGATAAAAGTAAAAAAGGAAAATGGAAAAATTTGTATAGAAAAAGTTTAAACCAAAAACTTAAAAATAAAAAACAAAAACCTTTAAAAATAAAAAATGTTTTAAAATAGAATGAAAAGAGGTCAAAACATCAATATAACTACTATAATAATATTGATACTTGCCATACTGGTTTTGCTTTTGTTAGTGATTTCTTTTACTGGAGGCTGGACTGCTTTATGGAAAAGAATAACAGGACAACAAGAGGAAGCAGGAGCATTAGAGAGAGAATCGGCTTTAAGATATTGTGCATTATACTATACTCTTAATAATAAAGAAGCATTTTGCAATGAAAAAAGAAATATTAAAGGAATAGGGGAAGTAACGTGTAGAGAATTATTTGAAAAAGGTTATCAAGTTGAGGGAATCAATAGTACAGTTGCACAAAAGTTTTGTGAAGGAACAGAACAATAATTAACCTTAAAAATGAATAAAGGCCAAGAACTTAACATAAAAATTTTAATAATCCTTATAATTGTTTTAGTAGTTCTTTTTGTTTCCATAATATTTTTTAGTTCTGCAGCAAGGCAAATATTTTCTAATTTATTAGAAAAAATAAAAGTTGCTTTTAGCTTTTTAAATGCAACCAAGCCATAAATGTAAAAAGCATAAACATAAAGGCATATTGCTTGAAGAAGTTTTAAAGCTTATTGTTTATTCGATAATCCTTGTTGGCCTAATTTTTTTAGGTGTTAGGCTTTATAATATGTTGACAGAGAGTAGCGAAGAAATGCAAGCAAGGACAACTTTAGAGAATCTTAAAGATGCCATAGAGAAAGCCAAAGAACAAGGAGAATCAACTTTACTTATCTATGCTCCTAAAGACTGGAAGATTATATTTTTTCCAAAAAATTTAAAGGAGATAGAAGGAATAAAAAAGCCCAGCCTTGTTTTTGATGAAAGTGTTATTTGTATTACAAAAGGAAAGGAATGCAGAAAATTTTATTTTACTGTTGGTGAAGACTTGATGGGAGCAAAAATTGAGATTAAGGAAGTTCAGGAACTTGTGTTTAAGTTCAGGAAAAACCAATACAGCTTTTTCATCAATCTTTTTGATGTTTCTTACGATTATTTTATGGAACAAGAACTAGAATTATCTGATGTTGTAACTCCTCAACCCGAAACTTGTGAAATACTAGAAGTAAATTTTCCTTGTAAAGAAAATAAAGATTCGTGTGATGTTAGAATTGTTTTTAAAGATTATAAATTTAAACATATATTATTTAGCAATAATGATAATGGGGCTGATGGTAAGGATACAGAATTTGTTAATCCTACTTTGAAAGATATCATAATCAATTTTGATGAAAGATTAGAAGATATTAATAAAAAAAGAGGAAAGGAGGAAAAGATTAAGGTTTATATTACAGATGGCTATTCTGATGAAGATGATCATATAAGTTCTTGTCACAACATTGTAGGAACTTGTATAGATATTGTTGTTCTTCTCTATGACGAATCTTCAAAAAAATACAGGGAAGCTAAAGATGAAGATTGGGAAGAAGTAAAGAGAATTGTCAATGACCTTTGTTTTCTAGTTTTAGATGAAAGGAAAAAAATATACAAGCATTCTACAGGACCCCACTTTCATTTAGATAGATGTAACAAATACTATGGTTTTTGTAGTTTAGGATTTGATCTAGAAGAAACGAGAAAAAAATAGAAAATGAGAAAAAGAGCCATAAGTATGCAAACTTTTATAAAAATTTTAATCTTTATAATTTTTTTAGCTTTGCTTATTTTAGGGTTGAAAAAATTGTTAGAAACTATTTTAAGATGAATAAGTATTTTAAGAAAAGTAAAAGGGGAGGAGTAATAAGAGATTGGCTAGTGCTAATAATCATTTTGATAATTTCTGCAGCAATTCTGATTTATTTTGTAACAAAGATTATGCAGACAGGAATGGATAAAAGAGAAGTTTGTAGGCAAAGCGTTGTTTTAAGAAGCAAAAGTGTTATGGAACTAGAGCCAGGAAGAGTTTTGCCATTAAATTGTGAGACGCAGGTTTATAAAATAAAGACAGAGGATGAAGATAAAGTAAAAAGAGTTATTGCAGATGCCATGTATGATTGTTGGTATATGATGGGTGAAGGAAAGCTTGATTTTTTGAGTGATACAGATGGAAAAAAAGCATGTGTGATATGTGGCATAATAAAGTTTGATGAGAGTATGAAAGGAAAAAAGATTACTGGCTTTACAGAGTATCTTATCAATACAAAAATCCCATTTAAAAATATAACGTATATAGAATATTTCCTTGGAGGAGAAACAGAGAAGATAAGGGAAAATATAAATATTATAGAAGAAGGAGAAGAGGCCATATATACAAGCAAAGATTATGCCATAATTTTTTCTGTTGTTGAAGCCCCAGAGAGAGAAGACTTTATAAGTGCAATTCTTGTAGGAGGAGGAATTGTTGGAGGAGCAGCAAAGATTGGTTTTCTTAAATCTCTTCTTAAATCTCTTGGTCCAAAATTGTTCGTTGCAACAATAGTTATAGGTTTGGTAGACCAAACAATAGGCCTTGTACAGACTTATGTTAAGTGTGGAATAGGAAAAGGGAGATGTGTTTCTATGCTTTTAATTCCTTATGATGCCCATTCTATTAATGAAAATTGTAAGACTATCTTGAGTATTCCTCCTAAAGAGGTTTAAAGTTTAAGTTAATAAATTAAAGATTTCGAAAATTTTATGCTTTTAAAATATTATAACCGGAAGCTTTTCTTAATCTATTTATTATTGCTAGTCCTATTCCTTTTGTAGAACATCCTTCAGCAATGATTATATCTACTTTCTCTTTATCAAATTCTCTAAGTGCTGAAAATAGTTTCTTCGCCGCTTTTTTCAAATTTTTTCCTAAATATTTTGTTTTTGTTTTATAAGGATAGCCACTAAAGGAAAGCACGCCAATTTTTTTGTTTTTAAATTTTTTGATAAGCTTTTGAATTTTTTTTATTACTTTTTCTTTTTTTCCTTCAACCAATATCATTTTTGCTTTTGGAGCATAATGTCTGTATTTCATACCTGGTGAAAAGGCTATTATCTTTCCTGTTTCCATTTCTGCTTTGGCAAGTTTATGGATTTTTACTTTTCCTAAGGCCTTTTTCAACTCTTCATAACTAATGCCTCCAGGTCGAAGAATTGTTGGTATTTTAGAAGTTAAGTCTAGAATTGTAGACTCCAAACCAATTTTTGTTTCTCCACCATCAATAATAGCATCTATTTTTCCTTTCAAATCTTGCAAAACATGCTCTGCTCTTGTTGGACTAGGCCTTCCAGCAAGGTTTGCTGATGGTGCAGCAATTGGCTTCGATTTTTTAATCAATGCTAAAGCAATTGGATGGGAAGGCATTCTAACACAAACAGTTTCTAAACCAGCTGTAACTTCATAAGGTATTTTTTCCGATTTTTTTAAAACCAAGGTTAAAGGACCTGGCCAAAATTTTTTAATTAATTTTTCTGCTTTTTTAGGAACTTCTTTTGCTACTTTATAGATATCTTTTTTTCTTGCTATATGCACAATAATAGGGTTGTCTAGAGGTCTTTTTTTGGCTTTGAATATCTTTAACACAGCTTTAGCATTTAGAGCATTTGCTCCAAGCCCATAAACAGTTTCAGTAGGAAAAGCAACAAGGCCACCTTTTTTTATAATTCTTGCAGCAAGGGCAATTTTTTTATGATCAATTTTTTTCGGATTTATCTTAATTATTTTTGTTTTTTTTGCCATGTTTTATTTAAAGAATGGGCCCGCCAGGATTCGAACCTGGGATCTCTGCCTCGTAAGGGCAGCGTCATAGCCGCTAGACCACGGGCCCTTTCATTATAAACATTTTTAAATTTTTAAATTTTTTATGAATAAAACATAAACAATAAAAGACATAAACACGAAATGATGAAAAATATAAATGAACAGGATAAACCTTTTTAAATTTTTTATGAATTTTTTATGAATGAATAAAATAAAACATAAATAAATGAAATACATAAACAATGAAACGATGAAAGAAACAATGAAAAACATAAACAAACATTACAAACATCTATTAAATTTTTAAATTTTTTATGAATAAAATAAAACATAAATAAATTAAACACATAACAATGAAAGAAATAAACGAACAGGAGTTTAATGTTTT
>Ga0197143_1002703_pt1 | contig 12683 bp, 11 predicted proteins | sample GBS70_MetaG_FD_148603 | JGI IMG/M metagenome (GOLD analysis project Ga0197143, IMG submission 148603) | Sediment microbial communities from Great Boiling Springs, Gerlach, Nevada, United States - GBS 70_MetaG | ecosystem: Environmental > Aquatic > Thermal springs > Hot (42-90C) > Sediment...
TGGCAGCGAAAGGTGATGCTGAAGCGATGTGGGAGAAAGTCCCAGAAGCGGAACGGAGAGAAGCCTTGAACCGATTGCGTCGCTCTGTCCAACAGTTCCCTTCCGACGCTGGCAGTTGGTGGTCTCTTGGCACGATGGCGCTGGCGCTCAACGATGTCGCAACGGCATCGGAAGCCCTCTCCAAAGCCTGCGAACTTGACCCGAAAAATGTCGCCTACCGTTACGCTTTGGGTTTGGTCGCTTTGGCACAGGGTAACTCTCAGCAAGCAATGGAGTTGCTCAAAGCAATGGAAGCCGAAATGTGAAGCGATGCGAAGCAACGACCAAGAGTCAAACCATCCAAAAGGATTTCTGTTGTGTTCTTGAAGTGACGCAACTATCCCATTTAGACCCTTGAGTGTGTTCAAAAACTACCCATTCTACTGGCTTTAGCCAGTGACGAACTTTCTTGAGCGCCGAATTCATTCGGCATTTGATAAGGCAAACTTTTGGTGAAACCAAATTTGAATGCGGTGTGCAGAATGCCGACAGCACAATTTGGGCTTGCCAGGAACCTCGCCTTCCCACCTTCCCTCGCCCCGTCCCCCTCAAAAACTGTTCACCCATTCACTATTTGCCACTCGCTGTCGTTACCGACCCGCTGATTTGCCGACTTCACAATTTGCCGATTTTTCCATCCCTTGCCCCATCTGAGTATGTTCTAACACACTCATGCCACTGGCTGAACCCAGTGGCATTTTCGGTCAGTTTTAAAACACTCCCAGCCGCAGGCATGGACCTTGCTTCGGCTTTCTGTTGACCAACACAACCGAAAGAGACTCTTTGACCAGAAGGCAAATGGGTTCAACGAGCGAGGGTTTTGGGGCTGTTGGCAAGTATTGTTTGGACCGAAACTGATGGGTTGTCCCAGTTGGGCCGAAAAAGATTTTTATCGCTTCACCTGGTGCGGACAAGACAGGCAACTGTTAAGTTGCCTGTCTTTCGCTTTCGGGTTCCTTTTGTTGCTCCTGCTGTTTGGGAGCGTGTATGAGTCTTGCCCTCAAGGCAGCGTCTTTCCACCGTGCTACTGCATCACCACCGAAAATGACCCTCGCTTTACAGGCTTCGGGGTAAACAGCCACTACGATGGCTTCGCCTAAATCCTCTTCAAGTCTGACCGTTTTCCGCTCAGTTTTGACGGAGACCTCTCGGTAGATGCGGAAGGCATCACCAATTCTGATGCCTTGGTTGAGCCCGATGTCAATGTAGACGAAAACAGTGTCTTTGTCAATCTCAACCCCGCCAATAAGCCCTTCAATGACGGTCGGTGCGACTTTAACAACGATGGGACCTGGCTGAGTGAGCCACTGAATTTCTTCCCGCATCACTGTCAAGAGTTCCGACACAGCTGCTGTCGCAGCAGAAGCGTAAAGTCGCTCGTCTTGGACGAACATGGAAACTCGGTCGGGTTGAAGAGGCGGTGGCGTTGCTGCTTCAACTCTGCGGACGCTTTCAACAGTCTCTTTAATTGCGATGCCCGTTACCGTTTTGCTCCAAATAAGTTCGCCTGTTTGACCTTCGTAAAGCCAAACTTGCAAGCGGGCCGTCGCGGATTCGGTCCGAACCGTAGAAACTTCCCAAATGCGCTTGTCAGCCGCTGGGCTCGGTTGACTTGACAATTTTTGACTGCGAACGGTTTGGGTGTCAAAACCTGTCAACCGTCCTGTCAGGACCAAGTCGGAATCGCTGGCTTTCGCCAACTCAACGATAAATCGGCGCTCAACGGTGCCGTCTTGGAACGGACTCCAATCGTAAAGCGGTTCGGGTGGCTTTGTTGGCGCAACAGTATCAGCAGCGAATCTCGCATTTTGAACGGCTCGGAAAACTTGAGTGGCGAAATCTCCCACTCGGTCGCGATAGTAAACGATGTCGCCAAACGGGACAACCAACAACCTCTTGACTGCACCGATGACAGGGTGAGTGAGGACGACGGGCTCTTGCGGCACCGTTGAAATTTCAGCATAGCGGCGGATTAGCCCTTTCAATGCCTGAGGGAATGCACCGTAAAGCAAAACTTGCCAGTAATCGCCGCCTTTGTTTTTGCGAACGATGACACTTTGGTTAGGGGCTAACAGGTTCAGGTTGAAAGGTAGCCGTTCCCGAATTGAAGGCGGAACTGGCGGTAGCAACAAATAAATCTCGGTCTCGGTCACCAGCAGGTCTTGAACCCGAGCAATCGTCTCAGGTGTCACCCAAACAAAGTTGACATTCGTCCGCTCAGCAAAGGCATTGACAGTTTCCTGCCCCGCATTGGTGATGACAACGCAAATGGGGATAGGGGTCGCTTCCTGCAATCTCATGTCTCTTGGCTCTCTCACCAACCTCTGGCAAAACCGCTCAATGGCTTGCTTCAAAGCGGCATGGGACGGTGCAGAAATGAACACGCGGTAGCGAATCCCTTTTGAGCCCTGAATGACTTCCGAAGCAATCACGACATCTTGGCGGCGGATAAGGGTTAGGTCATAGGGCACAATGTATCTTTGTTCAATTGTCAAATCACCTCGCGAACGGTCAACAATGACAACAACACTGCGTTCAGTAGTCACCAACTCGTCAATCCGGGAAGGTAAACCCTTAATCGGCAGGAACTCTGCCGAGTGGACAGGAGGAAGGTAGGTGCGGAACAGGTTGAAAATGATTTCGTCGTTTGCCACAACGAACATAGGTGTTCGGCTCAAAAGTTCAGCAGCCGGTCTGGACTCTTTCAAGGCTCTCGCAATGTCCCTAAGGATGTCCCTTTGTGCAGCGGAGAAAGAGACCAACGACAAAGCCAAAACTGCAACTGCACTCAAATTCGCTCGTCGCCTCATTGACGGACCACCTCCAAGTCCAGTGGACAATCGCCATGATTGACTATGCCGCAGTTTGTGGTCAAAGGAAAGACAGGGAAGATAACCTATGCCAATTGGTTAACTGGAATCCCAACCTTGTCTTTACAAGGGCAACGATTGCTGCTATAATTACTGACGACAAATGTAGTCAGGAGGGAAGAACCCATGAAGCGTTTGGCAAGAATTGGTCGCATGGAGATGGAGGTTTTAAGGTTCATTGCAGACCATAGTCCCGTTACTGTTCGGGATGTCGCTGAACACTTTAACAAGAGCAAGGGTTATGCTCGCACCACAATTTTGACGGTGATGGAGAGATTGAGGCAAAAAGGTTATTTGACCCGCAAGAAAGTTGGCGGCAGTTACCAATATTCCCTACGCCAGCCAAAAACAGCCCTCATGCAAAGTTTAGTGAGAGATTTCGTGGAAAGTGTATTGGGTGGCTCGGTTTCACCCTTCATTGCTTATTTGACCCAAGAAGTTGAACTCAGCGATGACGAGTTGCAAGAACTTAAGAAACTCGTGCAGGGATTAGGTGACCGAAGCCAGAAATCAACAGACAAGGTAAAAGGGTAAGTCCATATGGGGAGGGTGAAAAGATGGGAGATTTAGTCAATGCCCTCAACACTGTTGCTGACGCATGGGCAAGTTCAATTTGGCTTGCGTGTTGGCAGGGAGGAATTGCTTTAGTTTTTGTCTGGCTAATTACCCGATTTTTCCCAAACATACCAGCATCAATTCGTTGTTGGTTGTGGAGGTTAGTGCTTCTCAAATTTTTGGTTAGTTTCGTTTGGGCAAAGCCATTTGAGTTACCACTATTGCCCGCTGCCAACGAGCCCTCTACTTATTATGTTCCCGTGCCTGCTCAGAAGTTAAAAGGGAACAAACCGATGAGTGTAGTTGACCTGAAAGTCCCGCAATCAAATGTCTTTAGGTCTTTTCCATCAAGCGAGGGTGTTTCGGGTCAGGCGTTCAATTCACTCCCCAACTTAACGAGCATACTGCTTCTGCTTTGGATTTTTGGTTTAGTTTGGCAATTGTCTTTGCTGGTTTGTTCGTGGCAGATGGTCAATAGAATTCGTGTATCCTGCCAAGAAGTTCGCAATCAAGACCTATTGTCCTGCTGGGTAGAATTATGTCGGCAATTTGGTTTGCGTTATGTGCCAAGTTTGGTTTTGAGCGATAGGGTTTCAAGTCCCTCAGTGCTTGGAGTCTTCACTCCGGTAGTAATGTTGCCGTCAATTCTACTTCGTGAATGCTCCCTTGCTCAACTGAAACTTACACTGGCTCATGAGTTGGCTCATTTGGTGAGGAAAGATTTGCTTTGGAACTGGCTATTTGTGATTGGACGAACCCTGTTTTTCTTCCATCCCTTGATTTGGTTGGCTCAAAAGGAATGGTATTTGGCGCATGAAATGGCTTGTGACGAATTCGTCATTCTAAAAACAAACACACCGCCAGCAAGTTATGGCGATGTTTTAGTCAAGGTGGCAGAAAAATGTCACCAAGCCTTGCAGGAAGGTCTGGTGGCTATAAGTATGGCTGAATCTTTCAAAGCCTTAAAAAGGAGGGTGATGGCGATGCAGTTCATCAAGCCAATCTCTCGCAAAAAGTCGTTTGTTTGGGCGGCTTCTTTGACCGCGCTTACGCTCCTTGGAATTGTCCCATGGCGATTAGTGGCACAATCGCCAAAGCAAACTGAGGGCAAGTCTCCTCAAACATCACAACCGAAGGCTCAGATTCCTCTGAGAAAGGGCATGGCACTAACCTACGAGGGAGAAGCGTTAGTAAGTGTAAGTGGCAAGGAAACGAAGGGAACGATAAAAGTCCATGAATTCGTCAAAGAAATTGCTCCAGAAGGTAAAGCAATAGTTGTTAGCCTACGAGTATTCCGACATCCTGTTTATTCCGATGCTTCCCTTCGTTTCATCTCCGTTCAACCCGACGGCAAGGAAAGTTTGCCTGATAGGAAGCGACTTGCAGCGGAAATCCCTCCTAAGTTGTTTTCTCTTCACTTCATCAGCGTCTTGCCTTCCTACTTCGTTCCAGTTCAACATTTGAGGGTGGGCTCGTCTTGGCTGACAAAGGAACACCTGCCAGTTTACTTGTATGCCACCACTGTTAAAGGCGAGTTCACACCTTGGGTTGAAGTTGAGATGAGAAACCAAACTTTGAGGCAGGAACAAGTCAAAGGCATTAGGTGCTGGGTTGTTCGTCGTTCCTTGACAAAACCAGTTCCTATTCACGGTGGCGATTGGGCAAATCAACTGAGCGAGAGAAACGAAACTCTATGGGTGGAAGCCAGAACAGGTCTGGTCTACAAGTTTGAAACTGAAACAATCTTGCAAGGTCAAAAAGGCAAATTCCGCCATAACGCTTTGAAGTTGGAGTTGAAAAGGAAACAAGTTCTGACAGGAAGGGATTTGGAGCGCCGACTTAAAGAGTTGCGAGAGATTGAAGTTATGCAGAGAATGCTAAGCAGGCTTATCGTGGACAATCAAATCTACGAACTCTGGGAAACCCTTGATGAAGACAAGATTGATGAAGCCCAAATCATAGTTAAAGTGCTACTTAGGGGAATCCGCCATTTTAACAGCCGCTTCCCCAATAGCCCTTATATCGCCTATTGTGCAGAATGGGGCAGATTGCTTACCTATCAGGACGAAGAGTTAGAGCGAATTGAAGAATTCGCCGAGAAAGTTGGCGAAACAGCGCCAGATTTTGAACTCACATCAGTGGATGGCGAAAAAGTGCAACTATCAAATTTGCGAGGCAAAGTCGTGGTGCTGAATTTTAACAGTATAGGGTTCCCAGAGGGTGCAAAGATTATACCGAGAGCGTGGAAGTGGATGTTCAGTCATGCCGAGCACTTCCATCGCACCTATAAGGACAAGGGTGTCATCGTGCTCGGGATTTTAGGACTTCACCCACCTGAGCGGGCAAAGGAATTTGTTGAGGCTCTTGGAATAACTTTCCCAGTTCTCTTAGATGACGGACGGGTTCGTGTGGCTTATAAGATTTACAGCATCCCCACAGACATCGTAATTGGCAAAGATGGCAAAATCCGCTTTATCATGGGCGGATATGCGGATAAGCGCCCGCTACGGGAGGCAATTGAAAGGGCATTAAAGGAATAGCAACTCAGAACAGTCGCTCAAACCTTAACTATCCCTCGCCTGACAATTTCCTCTGCGATTTGGACGGCGTTTAAGGCAGCGCCCTTGCGCAAGTTGTCAGCGACAACCCAAAGCCACAAGCCATGCGGGTTGAATGGGTCATTTCTGATTCGCCCAACATAAACTGGGTCTTTGCCTGCAGCGTCAAGGGGTGTCGGATAGGTTCGGTAGGAAGTTCCGTCGGGAAGTTGAGTTGGTTCGTCTATGACGACAATCCCTTTTGCATTCCGCAAAATTTCTCGCGCCTCATCGGCGCTCAAAGGTCGCTCCAACTCAACATAGATTGCCTCGGCATGACCGGTAAATACGGGAACACGAACACAAGTAACAGTGATAGGCAAATCAGGTTCGTGCATGATTTTTCTGGTTTCACGAACCATCTTCCACTCCTCGTTGGTGTATCCAGCATCCTCAAACCGCCAGTTTGCTCCTGCCAAGACATTGAAAGCGATTTGGAGAGGATGGGCTTTGAACTCGCCTGGGTCTTGACCGTGCAAAATTCTGTGAGCCTGCATTTCAAGTTCCTCAACGGCTGCGCTGCCAGCACCTGAGACGGCTTGATATGTGCTGGCAATTACCCGCTTCACTCTTGCGGCGTCGTGGAGTGGCTTGAGAGCGACGACCATTTGAATGGTTGAGCAGTTGGGATTGGCGACATAGCGCTGAGGAATTTCACCGACACCTGGCAATTCAACAGTCCCGTCGCCCTTGAGGACTTCTAAGTCATCAGGATTGACTTCAGGGACAACCAAGGGAACGCCGTCAACCATCCGAAAATCAGAACCGTTGTCAATGACAATTGCGCCCTCATCAATGGCGGGGCGGGCAAATTGTCTTGCAGCACCCTTCTCGCCTTCTGTTCCAGCAAAGAAAACTATGTCCATGCCTTTGAAAGCATCAGGATGGGCTTCATGGACTTGAATCGTCTTGCCGTCAATAGTGACTTCTCTGGCTGTGCGAGCCAGAACCAAAGGTTCGTCACTCAAAGGCAATGACGACTGCCATAGGCAGCGAACCATCTCGCGACCGACAGCACCGATGCCGACTACAGCGACTCTCAAAGCAATCACCTCCGACAAGGGTTTTGGCATAAAGTTTGACACGAGGCTCAAAGAGGGGTTATGGTCGCACATAAGGGCGGATTTGCTCCAACTTCTTTTCACCGATGCCCCTCACTTCTAACAATTGCTCCACACTTTTGAACCCACCAACTTGACGGCGGTATTCAATTATGCGCTTCGCCAATGCTGGTCCTATGCCTGGCAATTGAACCAAATCGGCTTCGGTGGCAGTGTTCAAGTGGACAGTTTTGGGCTTTGATTTATCGCTTTGTTTGAACTGCGATGAAGAAGATGAAGAAGTTGTAGGTGATGTAAGAGCCAAAACGGAAGCACTTGCCAAACGATTTTTGCTTGGGACGCTGATTTCTTGCCCGTCTTCCAAAAAGTCGGCGAGGTTGAGGGCGTTCAAGTCGGCATCTGGGCGTGGTTGTGCCTTTTGAATGGCGTCAATGACGCGACTGCCGAAGGGCAAAGTGTAAACGGAGGGTCGCTGAACCGCTCCTTTGACATGGACTTTCAAAGTCGGGGGAAATGCTTCAGATTTTTGGGGAGGTGTCTCCAAGATCAAGGCTGCAGGTTCTGTCAACCTTTTCCCAGCCAAAATCGCAAGGCTTAGGGCGATGACCACCAGACTTCCCAAAGCGATGTATCGTTCCGCTGGGTGTTCCCAAAGTTCCATCCTTATTTCCCTCCGCCAGCCTTCTCTGGGGAACCCAAAACCCGTTCAACGATCATAATTAACTCGTCGGGGCTGAAGGGTTTTGCCAAATAACCTTCAGCCCCTTCCATCCACGAGATAAGCGCTCCTGAATCTGAGGCGTAAGCAGTCAGGACGACAATGGGGATGTTGCTTGTTTCTTCAGTGGTTTTGAGCAGCCTCATCACTTCATAACCGTCCATCTCAGGCATCAAGATGTCCAAGATGATGAGATTTGGTTGCTCAGATAGAGCCTTGCGAATGGTCTCCACACCGTTACTGGCAATGATTACTTGGTAGCCTTGCACTTCTAAATTAAGCCTAACGAGTTCTTGGATTGCTGGGTCATCATCCGCTACCAGAATCTTCGCCTTTTGCATTGTCATCTTCTTCGCCTCCCGAAGGTTCCGTCCCTTCACCCAAAAGCCGTTTCTCCTGTTCCTCCAAGTCAGCGAGTAACTCTTCCATCCGTTCCAATTCTCTCCTTGTCCACAAGTCGCGAGGGTTACTCGCTAACTTCTGGGACAGAACCCTTATGTGGCGTTGGCATTCCAACTTCCGAAGCCGAATCCGTTGTAACTTCGCATTCACCGCTTCCTGCATAGTCCATCCCACCTTGAAGCGAGGCAAGAGTTTGACCTCGCTCAGCATTGATTATGGCGCAACGAAATCCATTTTACAACTGAGTCAGTTTTGCGTTGCTGTAGCGGTTTCCCTTTTGCTCTTTCCCCACACCATCGGTCGGTAGATGCAATATGGGTCGCTCCACAAGTAGTCGCCAGTGACGGCACAAGCGCGGGAACGATTCCCACTGCAAATTCGCTTGAACTCGCGAACTCCGCACTTACCCTTGAGTTGCGAATAGTAACGGATGCGAACGAAAAGGGGTGAGTGGCGGTAAATTTCGCGAGAGGTTTTTCGCGAACGATCCCGTCAGCCAGTGGCAAAAAATCGCTGGGTTGAACTAAGCCGACACGGGATATGAAAACGATGCCCCTGCCGTCGTTAAAGCCCACTGGAGCACGAACGATTTTTCGGTCTGTCCTTAGAGGGAACGACATCGGTGGGGCGAAGGGATTTCTCCAAAACCTCCTTCAGCAACTCCTCTACGGGAACACCCAACTCTTGAGCCCGACGCTGCAACATGACTCGCCCGACAGCGATCAGGGAAAAACGGCGCCCACAACTTAACGCCCAACTCGGCAACCATGTCAGCGACCTTTGGCAGGTCTTCAAGGCTATGCTTGGCGATGGTTGTGTTGATTTGAGTTTCAATGCCAATTTGCGACCCAATCAAGGATGGGAAGGGTGTGGGCAAAAGAACCCTGAACGCCCCTGAAACTGTCATGAATTTCAGGAGTGCTTCCGTCAAGGCTGATTGCCAACCTAACCAAACCCGCTTCAGCAAGTTTCTTTATCGCTTCCCTTGTAACCAGCGGAGTTGCAGAAGGGGTCATGGCGACGCGGACGCCTTTTTGCGTTGCGTAGGCAACAATGTCAAAAATGTCAGGTCGTTTCATCGGATCGCCGCCAGTGATGACGAAAATCGGATACGGTTGCCCAAACTCGCAAATCATGTCAACAAGCCGAAAGGCTTCCTGTGTCGTCAATTCGTAAGGGTTTCGGTCAGGTATCGCATCCGCACGGCAGTGGAGACAAACCAAATCGCACGCGCGTGTCGTCTCCCATATAACCGTGAACGGTCGCTGATTGAAGTCCATGACCTTCACCTACTGTTTCGTCAACGCCATAAGCACCACAAAAGTTGCCAAGGAATTCCGAAATTGGCTGTAAGGGAAAACACGGATTGACAATTGCTTTATCCATCCGCCACACCATCAATGATGGCAAAATTTGCGGCGGCGTGAAAACTAAGCATGGAGGTGGTTTTTATGGCAGTGCGACCTTTTGCGGTTGGAATCATGCTGGGCGTCCATCAAGACCCGAGGGTAAGCGTTGAGAAGTGCAAAAAGGTAGGAGTCAACAACGCACAATTAGGTGTTCCGCCCGATGAGTGGTTGACGCTGGAAGGCGCAATGGAAGTGAAGCGGATGTTTGATGAGGCTGGAGTGACTATCACGACGGTCTTTTGTGGGTTTGAAGGCGAGCGATACGACGACATTGAAACGGTGAGGCGAACGGTCGGTTATGTTCCTGAGGAAACGAGGGAGGAAAGAGTCCGCAAAACATTGCAAATTGCTGAATGGGCATACGCGATGGGGGTCAAGAGAATTGCTGCCCACTTTGGCTTCATCCCCGAAGACCCAACGGACATCCGGTATCCGGTTTGCGTTGAGACGATGCGGCGAATTTGTGATTACTTGTTACCCAAGGGCATGACCTTTGGCTTGGAGACAGGACAAGAGACTGCTGATACCCTGCTTCGTTTCATCCGAGATGTCGGTCGCAAGAACATAAATGTCAACTTTGACCCAGCCAACATGATTCTCTACGGCACTGGCGATCCCATTGAGGCGTTGAAGAAAGTCGGCAAGTATGTCGTGAGCGTTCACTGCAAGGATGGCAAGTGGCCAACCGAGCCGGGCAAACTGGGCACGGAAATGCCGTTGGGCGAAGGGGATGTCGGTATTGACAGGTTCATCGCCACATTGAAGCGAATCGGCTTCAAAGGTCAACTGACGATTGAGCGGGAAGTCCCTGACCCACCTCAAACCGACGACATGATTAAAGCAAAATCGCTCCTTGAATCGTTGGTCAAGAGCAAACGAACGGGAGCGAAAAAGAGCCTCTGACTTAAAAGCAAGACATGGGACAGGAAAAATTGGGAAGGCGAGGCTCCTGACGAGCCGAGGACGGCAGCGAATAGCGAGTGGCGAATGGCGAGTAGTGAATGATAACGGCTCTGACCACCCACCTAAGGTGGGTGGCTAAAAACTCAAAGCAGGCTAAAGCCTGCTAATTGGGTTGAGGGTTCAGGGTTGAGAGTTGAGCGTTGAAAATTGGGTGAAGGATTTTTCTCCGAACGCTCAACCCGCAACTCACAACTTTTTCAGTTAGCCTGCTTTAGCAGGCTTCGTTTTCGTAGTCACCGACTTCAGTCGGTGGTCAGATTGAGAGGGCGAGGTTCCTTCCGAGCCAAAAACGGCAGCGAGTAACGAGTGGCGAATAGTGGTTGAGGGCAGTGCTCCAGCACTGCCGAAAAATTTCGGCATGTCAGTAGGTTAGAAAATCGTCGGGTCAGCAGGTCGGGAAGGCATTAATTTCTGTTCTGCGAAGTGAGAGCAACCGATTGTTTTGAACTTTTGGTCGCTAACCTTGCGTCAAATTTTTGGAACGCACTCGCGCCACCAAAGAACTGTCCAGCCAAAATGCCCTTACCGAATTTTCCAGAGGCGAATGCTTCCGTCATTAAAGCCAAGAGCCAGCCAACGCTTATCGGGTGAAAAAGTGAACCCAAAAGCCAAGGGGAAATCAAAGTCAATCCAACGGGCGGCTTTAATGCCCCATCGTTTCTCTATTCGCTGCGCCCAACTTTTTAAGGTTCGCTTTAACTTCCAGCCTGGAACTGAAGAGCGCCAGAATTCTTTGAAGTCGCTGCTTCGGTAAATTTTCACCTCCCCTTTGTAGTTCCAAGCCGCTATCCATTGACCATCAGACGAAATGCCACCCGGAAGGGACTGAAAGAGAGGCTTGTCAGCAATCACTTTACCATCGGCAGCATCGCACCGAAGCAGGTCATAACCTGCCCCAACCACTTCCTTACCACCCTTTGCGAAAACCACCTGGAAGCAACTGACCTTATCATGCTTCCGTTCCCAAATCAATCGCCTATCCGAAACTTGCCATAACTGAAACACATCGCCTTGCTCCAACAAAACAGCCAACTTTTTCCCATCGGGTGAGAAGGCGAGGGACACAACAGTCAAGGGATAGCCACTACTCAAGAAAGGACCCAAAGAGCCCAGCAATTTCCCCTGTGGTAGACGATACAGGTGCACCAAACCGTTTCTGGTGCCTACTGCCAGCAACTTCCCATCGGGCGAGAAGGCGAGACTGCGGACATATTCGGGGAACTGAGGTTTTGGAATTGGTGGTTTAAGTTGGGCGACCCTTCGCCCCTCAGGTAACTTCCACAAAGAGACGAGGTTATCTCTGCTCCCGCCAACTGCTAAAAGTTCCCGTCGGGGGAGAAAGCAAGAGCATAAGAACCCTGACCTTCGGGCAACCGCTTCCACAACTTCATGATTGGAACATGCCACAGTTCTACCGTCGTCCCTTTTTGCCATTGCCAATTTTGCCCTTGCTTGATGTGTTTGGTTGAACTGGATGATGCCAGTATCTTCCCATCGGAAGAAAAGGTCAGGGCAATGTCTGGGTATTTGATCGTCTCACAAAACATGCACGAAAAAGCAGGGGACGAGAAGGCAGAGAGAAGACAAAGGATTGCGGTGATAGTGGCAAGGTTTTGCACACTTAATTGCCCCTTCATGGCTTCGTCACCTTCGCTACGATGCTGATGCCAATTCAAACTTTAGCGCAGGTCTTTTTGCCACTCTACCTCAGACAATAAGCGAACACACCCGCTTGGGTCTTGAAAGTCACTTCATCGTTGCGTTGGGTGAAAGGCACGCTGCCGATCACCTTGCCCGTTTCGTCCATCGCTTCAACGGCAGAGATGCGTTTCGTTGTGCCCAATAACTTTCGCAACCGCAAAGTCACAGTGAAAGGTTGATGGTCAGGTAGCGGGATGAGGGTGAGGGTTTTTCGGTCAAAACGGAAGGCGCCGTCAGTGAGGGCGAAACCGAAGTCAACGAGTTTGCCTTGCGTGTTCCAGCGCTTGAGCCATTCAGGCAATTTTGTCAAGTTCGGGTTGAGTTCCAACCTTGCGTCGGTGATTTGCTCATTTCTGCCTTCCAAAATC
>Ga0197143_1002705_pt1 | contig 12682 bp, 12 predicted proteins | sample GBS70_MetaG_FD_148603 | JGI IMG/M metagenome (GOLD analysis project Ga0197143, IMG submission 148603) | Sediment microbial communities from Great Boiling Springs, Gerlach, Nevada, United States - GBS 70_MetaG | ecosystem: Environmental > Aquatic > Thermal springs > Hot (42-90C) > Sediment...
CGGGTCACCTGGTCCTCAGCACCCTCCACACCATCAACGCGGCCCAGACTCTCGAGCGGCTTTTGGCTTTCTTTCCCCCGGACGGCACCCAGGAAATCCTGCACCGGCTGTCCATCACCCTGGAGGGCATCGTCTCTCAGCGCCTGGTGCCGCGCGCGGACGGAGTGGGCCGCGTCCTCGCGTGCGAGATCCTGCTCGCCACCCCCAGAGTCCGGGAGCTGGTCAGGAAGGGAGACGTGGCCGGTCTCAGGCGGGCCATCCAGGCGGGCACCCAGGAGGGCATGCAGACCTTCGATCAAGCCCTCTACGATCTCTGTCGCCACGGTCTGGTCACCGAGGACGAGGCCCTGCGGTGGGCCGACTCGCCCGGGGAGCTGCGCTTGAAGCTGAGAGGCGCTTCGGGTAGCGGGCTATGGGGGCGGTAGACCGAGACGCGGTGCGGGCCTTCCTGAGCCTTATGGTTCCGAGGGAGGCGCCCGGCATCGTCCTGGTGTTGGGGTCGTCCGAAGAGCCGTGCCCGCGAAACGCCCCCCTGCCATGGGAGAGCATTGAGCGGGCAGCCTCCGAGGGCGTCCGCGTGCTCTGGAAGCCGCTGCCCCCGGGCCAGGAAGAGAAAGCCCAGTGGGTAGCACTCCGCCTTGATGGGCCCCACAGCGGTCCGCACGAGGCAGCGCTGTCGCTGATGCCTGCCCTGCCGGCCGCCGTGGTGACGGGGCCGGACTGCACGGAGGTCCACTGGAGGATGCACTCCCTCCCGCCGGACGAGGCTGCGATGCTCTCGGAAGACCTGGCCACGCTGCTGGGCGGGGTCCCCCTGGGCTCCGGCCAGCCGCGTCTCCTCCCGCTCACGTGGGCCCAGCTCTGGTCCGACACCCCGCCGGTAGTATGGACCCCCGCGGCACTTGCGAGTGCGGCAGCCGCTGCCGGCAGGATCGCCAAGAGCAAGCAGGAGGACCGGCGTCCGCCTCCGGACACCATGCTGTGGGAGGAGGCCTGCAGGGCGCTCGAGGCCCTGCCTCAGCCGGCCATCGCCGGAGCGGTTGTGGAGGCTCTGCTGGGAGTGTCCGGGGCCGAGGAGATGCTGGAGAGGCTCGGAGTCGAGACCGTGGCCAGCATCGGCGGCAGGCTGATGGCCCTGCGGGACGGGAAATGGCTGGAGGTCCGGATAGAGCCACCCCGGCTGCTGCTAGCGGAGTGCCCTGGCCAGCCGGATGTATAGACCCGTTACCGAACGTACGTAAGCGGCAGTGCTGCTGTTCGGCGGCACGCCTCCAGCGTTCCTGGTAGCGCCGCTGCCGGCGTTGTAGGCTGACAGCGCCGCAGCCAGGGGGTCTGGGGCGTGGCGGAACGTGTTGAGGTATCCGCGGAGCAGCCTGGCCGCTCCCACGAGGTTGTGCAGCGGATGCCTCGGGTCCACCCCGATCCCACGGGCCGTGGCCGGCATGAGCTGGGCCAGGCCGACGGCGCCGGCACGGGATACGGAGGCATGGTTCCACCTGGACTCGAAGTGCACCACCGCTGCCAGCAGGAGAGGATCGAGGCCGTAGAGGCTTGAGGCATAGACGACGGCTCTTGCGAGCCACGCTGCCTGGCCGGGGCGGAGGGCAGGATTAGCCGACGCGGCGAGCCGTGCGATGGCGGCTTCCTTTGCCGGGTCGTACGCAGCGGCGGCGGACGCCAGCCAGGCCCTGGCCACAGCACCCGTCCTCCCTCCCGGGTCCAAGGCCTCGGCTCTCAGCAGCCACGGCCTGGCCCGGGCCGGATGCCCCGCCAGGGCCCAGCTGACGCCCGCCCAGGCTGCACTGACAGGGTCGCTCGGGTCGGCGGCATGCGCCCTCTGCGCTTCCTGCGCCGCGAGGACGTAGTCGCCGGCCCGGACCGCCGCCTCCAGGGCGGACTGCCACCCGGTGCCGGCGGCCTGCACCGGGGCGGCGAGTAGCACCAATGCCGCTACTGCCGCGGCGGCGCGACGAGTCATCCTCCCTCGAGGCCCGCCTCGGTGGCGATATAGCGGCGCAGGGCTTCCTCGACGATCTGCCTTTTGGTGACGCGCTCGTGGCGGCGCCACCTGCCCGCCGAGACGTGCTTCTGGTAGCGGTCCAGCATCTCCGCCACGTCCCGGCTCACCTTCACCGTGAGCATGACCTCCCCGTCATCCGAACGCGCTTTTGCCATTCGCACACCTCCCTGGCGCTGATTCTTGCATGCGTACGGGCGTTTGTCAATCCCGCAATACGTACGTTACGTATGGTTGACGCATCATGCCAGACTGTTGTACTTTCTGGCTGGAAGAGACCGCCGCGGAGGTGAGGCCTTGCTGAGAGACTGGGCCGTGCGGAAGTGGAACGGGTTCGCCGAGGCCCTCCAGCCCGGCAGAGCCCCCCTCGTCGCCGGGATCGTGGCCGCCATGGCCGCAAGCGCCGGAGTGGCCATCCTCGCGTCCGGCACCGCCAGGCTGGTAGCCGGGCTGGTGTTCGCGGTCTTGTTCATCGGAGGGGGACTCTTCTCCGCCTGGCTCCTGGAGCCCAGACACAAGGTCTACACGGCCGTCTGCAGCTCCGTGTACCCCCCGCTGCCCCGTTCGGACCGGGTCTACGTGTCCGTGGAGCCCGAAGGCCTGGTCATCAGACCCAGGAGCACCCGGCGGAAGGAGGTGCTCCGGTTCGCCATGATCTGCGCCGCCAGGGTCATCCCGGCCGAGGACGGGTCCGGCCGGGCGTCCTTGGAGCTGCGCGTCGCGGACCGGATCACCCAGAGCGAGTACCCCGTCATCCTGACCTTCCCGTACGCCGACGAGGCCTCGGAGGTGTTCTGGGCCCTGAACGAGGAGCGGTACGAGCAGGCCGACGCGGCATGGGCTATGTGGCGCACCGTCCGGATCCACCTCCCCCTCACGGAGTCCCAGCTCCGCAAGGGCGTTCGCAAAGTGGTGGCCTTCACCCGTCAGATTGCATGCCCCAGGTGCGGCGGGGTGCCCGGCGTCAGGCCGGGGTGCCCCACCTGCGGGGGTAAGGGTGTCCGGGAGGAAAAGGACATCGTAGAGGTCAAGGTGCCCCCTGGGACCAAGCACGGACAGACCTTCGTCTTCGACTGGCAGGGCAACGAGGACATCAACGGCCGCCGGGGACCCGTGGTGGTCAGAATCGTCCCGGAGCGGGAAGAGTCGTTCGGTTCATGGCCAGCGGAGCGGGACACTGAGGACCAGCACCTCCTCAGCACCTAGCCCCCTCAGCCACTCCGCCCTGGCCCTGCTGGGAACACCCCAGACCAAGCGGTCCACCAGCACGGACGCGTACCGCAGCTTCTCCCGCGCCTGCTGCCTGGTGTACTTGCCGTGGTCGTACTCCAGGGCCAGCCAGGCCTCGCCATCTGTGAAGACGGCATCAGGCACTCCGTGCCCGACGCCCCCCACCCGGACCCACATGGCCTCCAGGGCGTCTCCCCGCAGCCCGTTCCCCGGGTCCAGCCCCAGCACGGCCCGCAGCTCCGACATCCCGATGGCGTGGGCGAGCTTCCGCGCCGGAGGCCTGTAGGGGATAAGCCCCTCCTCCCTTCTCAGCAGCTCCTCCCCTGCGCGCGACACGAGGACCACCGGCACGGGCACCGTGCCCCGGGCACCCCCGCTGGGCCGGTACCGGTGTGTTCTCACTACCACCAGCCCGCCCTCCACCGCGGACGCAAGGGCTCCCCTGCCCCGGTTGCGTACCGCCTGGGCCGCGGTGCATGCACCGTCGAACGCCAGGTCGACCAGAAGCCTGCGTACTGATGGCGTACGCATTGACAAACACCACCCGCATGGATAAGTATAGCTTCGGTATGGGGACACAGGCGCAAACCCGGTACGAGGAGCTCCTCCGGCGCATCGAGACGGCCCTGGGGAGGCCGGTCCCCAAAGACCTGGCACCCACCAGCGCGGAGTTCGACGCCCTGATGGCCGAGCTGCGAGCCAGGGACCCGAAGCTCTGGAAAGAGGTCATCGACGAGATCAGCGGCGCATCGCAGCTCCCCGCGGAGAAAGAAGCCGCCCAGGAAGAAGCGCGGCGCAAGGCGGCCTCCACCCTGCTCGGCCCCTTCCTGCGACCCGACGGCCTGAGGACCGGCAGGAAGCGCCTGAACAAGGCCTCTCTGGCACTGCTGGGAGGAGCCGTCTTCCTGGCCATCGGGATGCTCTTCCAGGGGCAAAGCCGGCAGCCACGCCCCCAACCTCCTGTCGTCGGAGGAATCCCCACAGCTCCGTCACCCGCCGCGCCGCAGCCGGCGCCCTCTCCCTCTCCAACGCCGGACATGCCGGCCACGACGGAGAGCCCCGCTCCGCAGGCACCTCCGGGCCATGCCGAGCGTCCCCAGAGCCCGCCGCCCGGAACAGCAGACCTGCCTCTTCCACCGCCGGCGCCCGTGGCACAGGGCGCAACCCCACAGGCCCGGGTGCCGGAGCAGACATCTCCCGGCCAGCAGGAGCAACAGCCCAGCATGCTGTTCAGGGCCCGCCAGCAGCAACCGGCCGACGCGGCCCCGGTGCTCTACAGATCCGCCTCGAGACAGGAACAGCCACAGCACCTGGCCTTCAAGGCGCAGGCCGGGCCCGCCCAGCAGTCCGGGGCAGTGCTGTTCCGAGCCGGGCAGCCACAGCAGACGCAACAGCCCGGCCAGGACGGAACGCCGCCACCGGAGGCGGTACAGCAGCCGCGGGAGTCCCTTCGCCCGGGCCAGGTCTTCCAGGCCGTGCTGGCCCTGCCCGTCAGCGTGTCTCCCGCGTGGGGCCCGGTACCCGTCCTGGCAGAGGTCACCGATGGCTCCCTGAGCGGGTCCACCCTGTGGGGGCAGGCCAGAATGGCGAGGGACGGCAGCGTGGAGATCACCTTCACGCAGGTCCTCGGGGAAGGGGGGCGCGCTGCACCGTTCAACGGCGTCGCCTACGACCCGGTCGCCGGGCGTCCGGCCCTCAGCGGCCAGGTCCGGACAGTGATGCCGAACGCACTGCAGACCATCCTGAGCTCGTCCTTGCAGGCCGCCAGCGAGTACTTCAGGGCAAGAGTGGAGTCCCAGACCGTGACCATCACGAACGGGTTCGTCACCATCCGGCAGGGCGAGCCCAGCTTCTGGGACGTGTACAGCCGGTCCCTGGCGCAGGCGATGACCCCGCGGACCCCGGAGGGGTCCGGCCCGGTCGTCGTCGCGCACTTGCCCAAGGGGACCGTGATCAGCGTCATCGTCATGGGCCAGTGAAAAAACACCCGAGGAGGTGAGGCTCTCCATGGCACTGTCCCGTTACGGAAAGGTGGCGGTGGTCGCACTCACCGCCCTGCAGCTCGTCGCCGTGGCGGCGGGTCCTGCCCTCGCACAGACCACCAGCGTGGGCGACGCCCTCCGTCCGTTTGAAGAGTTCATGGCCGGTGTGGTGCGGTGGCTGCTGGGCCCAGGCCGGCTCATCATCGCGCTCGCCTGGCTCGTCGTCGGCTTCAAGGTCGTCCTGGGGATGGAGCGCGGAGGCGCCGGCGGGTTCGTCTTCGTGGCTCTGGTCGGGCTCGCCATCGTGTACGCGCCCAGCATCCTCGGCATGCTGGGGATCGACGTGAACCAGTGGGTCGGCAGGTAGCACCGCCATGCTGGTCCACCCTGTGCGCAGGGAGATCGACCAGCCCATCTCCATGATGGGGCTTGAGCAGGACGACCTCATCGTCCTGGCCGCGGCGGGGTACCTGATCTCCGCCCTCGTGCCCAGCCTGCCCCTGAAGGTGGGACAGGCCGACCTCACCTTCGGCGTCCAGATGGTGGCCCTCGCCGCAGTGTTCACCGCCTGGTTGGTCTTCCGCCGGGACAAGCCCAGGTATTTCCTGCGCGATACCATCTCGTACCTGGCAGAGCCCGACGTCTGGATCCCTACCCCCGACGTGTGGGCCAGGCCGGTGGTCCAGCCCGGCACGCGAGGAGGTGGTGCAATGTGAGCAAGGAGGTCTTGCACGACGCTTACACCCCGGCCGAGGAGACGGTCACGGAAGAGGAGTTCGTCATCGCGGCAATCAAAGAGCTCCGCCGGGAGCCCTACAAGGGCATCCACTCCGTCTACTCCGGCTTCAACGAGGCGTTCCGCAGACAGTTCGGGAAGGACCCCGTGGAGGTCACCACCCGCATGAGGGACCAGGGGAAGATCATCATCCGGCCGTCCCGCAACGGGGTCATGCTCTACCTGCCGGAGGACCAGGTGAAGACCCTGGACCCGGAGGAGGTGCGCCGGAGGGTGCTGGCTTCCGCGAGGAAGGCCAGGAAAGCAGGCTGACGGCCATGCACGACCCGGCCCGCGACCTTGCGGACCCCTCCGTACAGGCCGCCTCCCTGACCAGAATGCTCCCCTACTGGGGCGTCGTCAGGGGGGCCATGCTCCTCCGCGACGGCAGCTACGAGGTCGGGTTTGAAATCGAGCCCGTCCACCTCGACTCCATGAGCGACGTGGAGCTGGAAGTCCTCCACCGCAGGCTCATGCGCCTCGTAGAAGCCCTCCCCTCCGGGGAACGACTCAGGTTCGTCTACGAGCGACGCAGGGCCGACGCGTCCCTCGCCGACGCGTTCGCCGCCTCCGGCGGCGCCGGCACACAGGCGGCACGTACGCTTCACGAGCACAGGGTGCGCGCCCTGCGCGCCGCCATCCAGGCAGGGCAGATCACCTCAAGACGCCTGCTGGTCACCTTCACCTACCACCCGTCCAGGGACCGCACAAAGAGGCGCCCCCTGCTGCTGCCCGGAATCCTGGGAGGACTGGTCGCCCTGGCAGGGGCGGCCGCAGGGAGCTGGGCCGGCGGACTGGTCGCAGGAGCAGCCGCCGGGTACGCCGCCGCCTGGCTCTCGGGAGCCACCAGGGGGAAAAGACAGTTCACCCCCATCCCCGCCGACGTCCTGGAACAGGACCTCCGGGAAATCGAGGTCCTGAAAGACAGGCTTGCCTCCCTCCTGGAGGCGGCGGGGCTCAGGCCGAAGCCTCTCGACCCCGACGGGTACATGGCGTGGGCCTGGAGGCACTTCAACCCCGGCAGGGCCTCCTCCGGCATCAGGCCGCCGCGGGCACCCTCGCCCGACGCCATCACCGACGTGCCCAAGACCTTCTTCAGCTCCGCCAGGGGATGGCTCGGCAAGGGACATTGGGCCGCCAGCCCGACGTTCAGGGAGCTTGCCGCCTGCAGCAGCGTGGTGAGGGACGAGTCCCACCTCACGGTGGACGGCTGCGTGGTGCGCGTGATGAGCATGGACACCCTGCCCGTGGGGTCCACCACCATGAATATGCTGGGGACCCTCCTGGCGGCAGCCTTCCCCGTGACCGTGGTCGTGGACCTGGTGAAGGACCCCAGGGGTGCTGCCATGCGCAGGCTCATGCTCCGCCAGAGACTGCTGCGCAGCGTGTTGGTCTCCGACATGGGGCAGGACGAGCCCGGCGCCATCCGGGGCATCGAGAAGGTCGCCGAGACACAGTACAGGCTGGCAGGCGGGGAGACCGACATCGTCCGGATCGGGTGCGCCGTGGTCGTCAGCGCCCCCAGCCGGGAGGAGGCCGACCGCAGGGCTGAGCAGGTCATCTCCTGGTTCAGCAACGAGATGCAGGACGTAAAGCTGGTCTCCGAGGACGCGGCACTCGCCCGCACCTTCTTCGCCATCGCGCCCTTCTCCGGACAGGTCATGCCCAGGACCAGGGCAGCCGAGGCGGAGAACGGGGTCGACTTCCTGCCCATCGCAGGCCCGCCGCGCCTCAGCGACCGTCCGGTGATGCCGCTGCGTACCCGGTACGCCAGCGTGGTGTGGCTGGACCCCTTCGACCCGGCCCTCGCCGCCTGGAACGCCGTCCTGGCAGGCCCCACCGGGTCCGGTAAGACCGTCTTCGCCGTAGGCCTGGCCCTGCACGCCGCCAGCTGCGGAGCACGCATCATTGTGGTGGACCGCGGGAGCAACAACCCGCCGGGCCCCTGGTTGACGGCCACCCGCGTCCTCGGAGGACAGTACGTGACCTTCGACCCGTCCGCCGGGGTGTCCATCAACCCGTGTGACCTGCCGGCGGACCAGACCGAGCCGGACAAGAACAAGCTGAGCTTCCTGACCACGTTGATCAGCCGGATGGCCTCTGACAAGGGAGAGGCCCTGGGCCTGCAGGAGCGCAGCGTGGTCCAGGCGGCCATCCGGCAGGCTTACCTGAGGAACCTGAGGACCGCTCCTGACGGCACCACGCGCCTGGAGCCACTGTTCCTCCACGACATCGTAGGCACTCTCCGCAACCTGGGTGCCGTGGCAGGTACCCACGACCTCAGCGACGAGGACCGAGCCGTCGCACGCAGGATCGCCACCCGCCTGTACCAGTGGGTGGACAGGGGCCGCTACGCCGAGCTGGTGGACCGGCCCACCACCGTGAACCTCACCGAGGACTGGATCCTGTTCGACACGGCTCCCCTCGCCCAGGAGCCGGAGCTTCTGCCGGTCGCCATCCTGATCATCACGGACCTCGTGTGGCGACACGTCAGCTCCGGCGCCGGCAGGCCCACCCTCATCATCCTCGACGAGGTGTGGGCCCTGCTGGCAGACAGGATCGCGGGGGACTTCATCCAGGACCTGTACCGCAGGCTGCGGACCACAGGCAGTGGAGTCCTCAGCATCAGCCAGGACATAGCGGACTTCCGCGACAGCGAGCACGCCGTGGCAATCCTGAGCAACGCCCAGACTTACTACCTGACGAGGTCCACCGACCCGGAGTTCACCGCGTCAGTCCTCCGCCTCAACGCCAGGCAGACCCGCCAGCTTGGCGGCATGTCGATGGCCAAGGGTGTGTTCGGGGAGCTCATGGTCGTCCGGCGCCTTGGCGACCGGCAGGAGGCGGCCATCTGCGCCTATGTGCCCACCCCGCAGGACAGGTGGATCTCCGAAAGCGACGCCTCGACCCGCCTCTTGCGGGACCGCTACGTGCGGGAGTACGCAGACGTGATCAGCGCCATAGAGGCGCTGGCACGGGACGCGCCCAGGGGCATGCCGTCCCGGCCCACCGCGGACCGCCCCGAACCGGCAATCCAGAGAAGGGGGTAGGAGGCCATGCTGAGAACAGCCGCGATCCTCGTGCTGGTGCTGGCGGTCGCCGCCAGCCCGGCCCACGCCCAGACCTCGGGAGGAGGCCTGTGGGACGTGCTGAGGTTCCTCCAGCAGACCTACAACTCGGTCCGGAGCTGGGTCACGTCCCAGTTCAACGGCGCGGTAGACGCTATCAGGGGCAACCTCGCACCGCTCACCGATGCCTCCCACGCCGCCAACTCCATCGCGAGGTGGCTGGAGTCCATGGCAACCAGCCTGCCTTCAGAGTTCCGGTGGCTTCTCGACGGGGCCGTGGCGCGGTTCCGCCAGGCTCCCCCTCCGCGCCCCGGGTCCATCTCCCACACGGTGCAGCAGGTCATCCGGGACAACCCGGAGTCCCCCATCGCCCGGAAGGTTCGCGCCCACGAGGAACTGAGCGCCGCGACGGAACTGTCCGTTGCCAGGGCCCGGGCGGCGCAGAAGTCCGCCGAGGACACCGCGCAGGAGGTGTCCCAGGACCTCTCCATGGCGGTCAACCTCCAGGTGGCGGAGTCCACCGGCCGGGAGCTCGCTGCCAGGGCCGCGGAGACCCCCAGCACCCGGGCCGCAGTGCAGCTTCTCATCGAGGGATTCGCCGCCTTCATGGACCAGCAGGCGAGACAGAATGCGGACATCTCCGCGAGGATCACCGCCATGGTGCAGCAGCAGGCAGCACTTTCCCAGCAGCTCACCTCCGTGACCGAGAAGGTTTCGGACCTGGTGGAGCTGATGAGCGAGCAGCAGAAGCGGGACGCCGAGGAATCGCTGGTCGCGGCCAGGTCCGCCGTCTCTTCAGGGCTCAGCCTGGCCGCCGGAGGGCTCCAGGCCATCGCCTCCATGGCCCCCAGCGACCGGTCGCGTGAGCAGGAAAACCGGATGTACCGGTCCATCTCCGAGGTGTACAGGAGGTAGCGCGGATGCCGAGGGGGGCCGCCGCCGTCCTGCTGGCCGCCCTGGCGGTGGCGGCCCTGCCGCCCTCCCCCGCGTTCGCGCAGGCCGGGGGCGTCCCAAGCCCGTTCCGCGAAATCTTCAGCCCCGAGGACTTCGCCAGGACCATCGTGGAGGGGATCGCCGGGAACCGGGCCATCACGGACTGGCTGTTACGGATCGGTGTCCTGCTCGCAGCCATCTTCTTCCTCTGGAACCTCTACATGGGACTGGCCTACCAGAGTCCCGGCGCCGTCACGGACGCCCTGTTGCGCGCTGCCATCGTGGGCACGCTCTTTGCCAACCTCCCGTTCTTCGCCCAGGTGATCGTGGACTTCCACAGGGCCCTCGGCGCGATCGGCGAGCAGGTGTTCTCGAGCCTCACCAACGCGCAGGGCCTGGACGCGGCCCTGACGAGGCTCAACGGAGTCATCCAGCAGGCCATGCAGCAGATGGGCAACCTTGACATCTGGAGCCTTCCGAGGTTCTTCTTCACAATCATCACCGCCGTGCTGATCCTCCTCCTGTTCGTGGTCTTCGCCATCATCACCTTCGCCATCTACAACTTCCTCCTTTTCGGCAGCTACCTGATGCTGGCCGTGGCGGTCATCATGATGCCCCTCTCCCTGGCCTGCCTGGCAACCAGGTCCATGCAGGGCTTCGCCTACGAGTGGCTCCAGGTCGTCCTCCACTCCGCACTCGTGGTGATGCTCACGAAAGCCATCGCGGGGATCGTGGTCAACGTGGGCGTGGCACAGCAGATTGAGAATTACGCCGCGGCAGTCGAAGGGGCAATCGCCGAGGGGAGCTTCGAGGCAATGCTCGCCGCCTTGACGGGGGTCCAGTACATCATCCCGGTGGCGGCCATGCTGTTGATCGGGGTGTTCACGCTCATGAACGTGCAGGGCGTCGCCAGCGCGTTCGTGGGACGGGTAGAAAGCGTCGCCGGGGCAATCGCGGGGATGTACTTCGCAGCCCGTGCTGCCGCCGTCCCGGCACGGAGCGCCGCCGCGGCAGTGGCGTCGTTCAGCCCGACAGCTACCTTGTGGGCTGCGGGGAAGGCCGTGGCGGAGTCCCCGGGCCGGGCGAGAGAGCTGCTCCAGAGCGCAGGTACGGCTGCCCGGTATCAGCTCCACAGACTGCAGTCCGCAGTGGCCGCCGTGGGCGGAGCTGCCGGGGCCTGGCTTGCGGAAAGGACCGGTTTCCGGGATACGGGACACGCAGGAGGGTGGACCTGTGGCTCCCCCTGGAGCAGCGCAACCTCGCCGGCCGGTTCAGCAGGTGCCGCGGCTGGAGCCCCGACGAGGTCTCAGCAGCGTGCGCGGCCATGCTCGCTCTGCAGGAGCTCCACCTACACCTCCGACTCCCCTCAAGCGCACAGAACGCGCCTTGACAGATTGCACATGCTCTGAGTACAATCCGGGCAAACCCGGGCCGGGGTGGAGGGAATGGGATTTGTGCGCACTTCGAGAGGATTCACCCTGGTGGAGGCGCTCGTAGCGCTCGCCATCTCGGCTACGGTCGCTGCAGCCGCGACACTGTGGTTCGGCTCCCCGCGCGGCCCCGTGGATCACCCCCTATGCGGCAGAAACACAGCATCTTGACAAATTGACCTGCCCGGGATACGCTTCCTAAAAAACCAGGCTGCGGAGAGGAAGGTCACTATGGAGGGCCAGAGAGGGTTTTCCCTCGTCGAGGCGGCAGTAGCGCTAGCAGTGGCGGTGCTGATCGCCGTCTCCGCCACGGCGCTGTACATGGGCTCAGGGCAGGGTTTATCCCAGACCAGAAACGCCGCAAGTCAGGCACTCCGTTCCCTCTTCGAGCAGCTCCGCGAGCTGTCCTCAGCTACCTACGTCTTCCCTGTAAGCAACGGCTGCGTGGACGGTTTCTGCGGCACCGATGGGTTCTTTGCACTCATCAGAACCTCCCCCACGGTTGGCCAGGAGGTTACCTACCAGGTCAACTACCTCCAGCGCGAAGACGGGCTCTACCGCATCGTCACAGGCAGCACCCCGCAGAGGGTGTTTCCGAGGCGCGTGAGCTTCGAGTTTTACGACGAGCGCGGGGGCCGCATCTACCCAGGGCCTCACCACGAGTACGTAGCCCGCTTGGTGGCAAGGGTCGCGCAGGATGCGGAAGCAGCCTTCACCATCACCTTGCCTGTAGGCGGAGGACGACAGGATGCCGCTTACTCAAGGGAGTTACCTCCCGCCGACTCACTGAGGATCGGTGTCGTGGTGCTCAGCGGCCCATGGGACGGCACCGAGGCTAATGCGAACTTCTGGGGCGACCTTTACACCCCGGTCAACATTAGGGATTTCAGCCAGGGGTTCACCCACTTGAGGGGCAAGTTTGGGCACTACTGGAGGTGCCATCCAGGAAGAGGCGAGATCGGTGGAGGATATGATCCTTTGGAAGCGTATGATTGCACCAGGCTAATTATGCCTGACGGGTACATCTCGGTTATCGTCTTCGGTGAGTTCTTCCCATATATTCTCCCGTTTGAGAGATACGTGGTGATATACCACAGGAACCCTCCACACCACCTCGCCCCCTTCACCATCGTCCAGGTTGGATCCCCGGCATATGTTCGCGAGTGCCGTGAACCCTCCCCGCTTGCCCCCGGCGAGATTCTCCTCAGCGCAGCCGTCGTCCGGAAGCTGCTCGTCAACTGGGGGTA
>Ga0197143_1002707_pt1 | contig 12678 bp, 11 predicted proteins | sample GBS70_MetaG_FD_148603 | JGI IMG/M metagenome (GOLD analysis project Ga0197143, IMG submission 148603) | Sediment microbial communities from Great Boiling Springs, Gerlach, Nevada, United States - GBS 70_MetaG | ecosystem: Environmental > Aquatic > Thermal springs > Hot (42-90C) > Sediment...
AGGGGAAGCTGGTGAAGATAGCCCAGCAGGTGGACCCGGCGGTGTCCTGGCACATCACCATCGCTCGTCTGCTGGGCCTCCCCTCTCCCGAACAGGGGATGGCCGCCATCAGGGAGCACTGGCTGGGGAAGGGACGCAGCTGGCAAGAGGCCCTCGCCCTGGTGGAGGAGAGGCTCGCCCAGCCCGCCGAGGAAGCGCCGTCCCCTTCTGGGGAGGGGAGGCTCCTTTGAGAGGCTGAGATGGCGACAGAAAAGCGGCGCCCCTCGTCCTCTCCTGCCGTCGCCACAGGCCATCGAGAGGGGGGATAGTTCATGTTCGTAGTGAAGCCTTGCCGTGGTAGCGGCTGCCAGGACGCCCACCTTAGCGACCTGGGGCATCTCCATCTCCTCTGCGACCTCTGCTCCGGCCCCCTGGACGGTAACGACGCCTCCCTGCTGGTGCGCCTCCTGCCCACCGCCGGAGAGGGCAGCCCCCAGGAGATGCGCTGCGCCCTCCTCCTCCCGGACGGCAAGGCCCTCTACGGGGCCACCTTTGCCCTATTCAGTCGCTGCGCTGAGTATGTGCACGCCAAGACGGGCTGCAGCTCCTGTCTCCCCTCCTCCTCCTCCTCCTCCTGGGCCTACCTGCCGCTGGTGGAGGCCACGGTCGGCATCGCCCTACAGGTGGCCGGCGCCGGCTACTCCCCATCGTCCGCGGCCAGGAGGTGATGTCCGTGCCTGCCGTACCCCACGTGCTGCTCATCGACCCTGACGAGGCCGCCCGCGAGGAGGTGCGCCGTCTCCTCTCCGTCTCCGGTCTGGCCGTCGTCGCCCATGCCGGCTACGGGCCCGAGGCGCTGCGTCTCCTCCGGCAGAGCTCCCCCTCGCTGGTGGCCATGGCCATGAGGGGCGTCCCCCAGCGGGCCCTCATCATGCTGGAGCAGGTGCGGGCCCTTGCCCCCGGGACGCCCGTCCTCCTGTATGGCATGCCTTCCCTGACTACTGAGGTCATGGCCCTGGGCGCCCGCGCCTGCCTGCCGGATAGGCCGGGGGAGGCGCTGGTGGAGGCCGCCCATAGGGTGCTGGCCGCAGAGGAGGCCCTGCGCCGTCGCGCCGCCGAGGATACCCTGGGGGGGACGGCCCTTGCTGTGGTCTCCGCCCGCGGCGGGGTGGGCAAGACCACCGTGGCCGCCGGCGTTGCCGCCGCCTTTGCCGCTCGCATGGGCCTGTCGGCCGTCCTGGTGGACTGCGACCCTTATGGGGGGGCGGCCGGGCTCCTACCCCGCGAGAAGGGCGCCCCAGCGACGCTGCCCCCTTCGGCCCTGGAGGAGGCGTCAGAGCTAGCTGCCCGCCACGACTTCGTGGTGATAGACACGGCCGCCGGCCTGCGGGAGGAGGCCCTAAGGGCCCTGGAGGCGTGTGACCTGGCCCTGCTGGTGACCACGCCGGAGGTGGGCGTCTTAAGGGAACATGCCCGCGCCCTGGAGCAGCTGGCCTCCTGGGGCTTTCCTGCCGACCGGCTGCTGCTGGTGCTGGACCGCACCCATCCCTCCCACCGGGCATCTGCTGCTGATGTGGCCGAGGCCCTGGGCCGCCCCCTGGCGGCCGACATCCCCTACGACTGGCGGCTGCGGAAGTTGGCCGAGGAGGGCGTCACGCCGGTGTTGGGAGCGCCATCGTCGCCGGCCGCCAGGGCTCTGGCGGGGCTCGCCTGCCGGCTTGCCGGCATCCCTGGACCGGAGGGCAGGGGCGGTCTCCTGGCCAGGCTGCTGGCCCCTCTGCGTCCTGGAGGCAGGGGGCGCAAGAGGGCAACTGTCTCCTTGCCTGCGCAGGGGCCATGATGGGATGCATGTGTGAGTGACATCTCTATCTCACACTTGCTATAATTGGCCCGACCATGCCTACTGGGTGGCGAATGCCGTTGCCGCACAGGGACCGGCTGCCGCCCCGGGCCACTCTTGGCCCAGAGCGTATGCCGGCATACCGCCTCCCCCCTGGGGAGGCGGACGAGGGGCACGAGTGGGCCCTCCCGCCCGACCTGGAGGAGGCCGCCCTCAACGCCTATGAGCGTCTCCTCCAGGAGCTGGACACGCCCCGTCTAGCCCGCATGCAGCCGTCCGAGGCCGAGGAGGCCGTCCGCCAGGCGGCCAGGCGCGAGGTGGAGGCCCTCCTGCCGGACCTCCCTCCCCCCACCAGGGAGGAGGTGGTGCGCCGCATATGCTGGGAGGTGCTGGGCCTGGGGCCTCTGGAGCCCTTGCTGTCCGACCCCGACATCAGCGAGATCATGGTCAACGCCCATGATGAAGTCTACATCGAGCGGGGCGGCAGGCTGCGCCACGTCCCCGTTCGCTTCAAGGATGCCGCCCACATCATGCGCATCGCCCAGCGCATCCTCGCCCCCTTGGGCAGGCATGTGGACGAGGCCTCCCCCATGGTGGACGCCCGCCTCCCGGACGGCTCCCGCGTCAACATCATCGTCCCGCCCCTATGTCCTCGCAGTCCGGTCATCACCATCCGCCGCTTCCGGGCCGAGCGCTTCTCCCTGGACGACCTGGTGGCTCTGGGGAGCCTCCCTCCGGCGCTGGCGCAGTTCCTCGCCGCTGCCGTCAGGGCCAAGGCCAACATCCTCATCTCGGGCGGCACCGGCTCGGGGAAGACCACCCTCCTCGCCGCCCTCGCCGCTCATATCCCCGAGGAAGAGCGCATCATCACCATCGAGGACCCCATCGAGCTGCGGCTGCGGGGGCACGTCCTCCAGCTGGAGGCGCGTCCCCCGGGCATCGAGGGGCGGGGCGAGGTGACGCAGCGGGACCTGCTGCGCAACGCCCTGCGCATGCGCCCCGACCGCATCATCGTCGGCGAGGTGCGGGGCCCCGAGGCCTTCGACATGCTCAACGCCATGAACACAGGTCACGAGGGCTCCCTCTCCACCATCCACGCCAACTCGGTGGAGGACGCCCTCCACCGGCTGGAGAACATGGTGCTCATGGCCGGCTTCGACCTCCCTCTGCGGGCGGTGCGCGAGCAGGTGGCATCGGCCCTGCACCTGGTGGTGCAGGTGGCCCGCCTGGCCGATGGCCGCCGCCGCGTCGTCCAGGTCATGGAGGTCCTGGGCATGGAGGGCGAGCAGGTGTCCCGTCAGGAGCTCTACCGCTGGCGCCAGACGGGGGTCGACGCCAGCGGCCGCGTCCTCGGCGAGGACGAGGTGGCGCCCCTGCGGCCACGCCTGGCGGAGCGGCTGGAGGCGGCTGGGCTGGGGGAGGCAGTCTCCGCCCTCATGGCCATGCAAGAGGGGGTGGGGACCTGGCGCTGATGGCCTCCCTCCTGGTGGGCCTCTCCGTCCTCCTCCTGCTGTGGCCGGCGCGTCGCGGTACCCTGGTCGATCTGGTGCGGGGCCGCCCCACTCGCCCTGCCCAGGGCCGTGCCCTCCTGCCGGTACGCCCTCCCAGGAGCGACCCCCTGGCGATGGCCCTCTCCCAGGCGGGGGTGCCCCTATCTCCCCTGCGCTTCCGCCTCCTGGCTGCGGCGGCGGGCCTACCCCTGGCAGGCATGGCCTTCCTTATGGGAATGCCCCTTCCCGTGGCCGTCGTGGCCCCCCTTGTATCGCTACTTGTGGCCTCCTGGCTCCTGGGCCATCTCGCTCGCCGCGCCCGCTCCCGCATGGAGGCCGCCCTGGTGGCCGCCCTCCCCCCTCTGATATCCTCCCTCCAGGCAGGCATGGGCCTGGAGCAGGCCCTGGCCCAGCTGGCCGCCCGCGCGGCGCCCCCCCTGCGCGGCGAGCTGGAGGCGCTGCTGGCCCAGGTGAGGCTGGGCGCCACCGTCCAGCAGGCCCTGGGGTCCATGGCCAGCCGCTGGCCCCTGCCGGCCGTGCGCGCCCTGGCCGTCGCCGTCTCCCTCCAGCGGGATGTAGGCGGCTCCTTGGCCGACGTCCTCCAGGTGGCCGAGGAGGGCATCCGCACCCGCCATGAGCTCCTGGGGGAGGTCCGCTCCCTCACCGCCCAGCAGCGGCTGACAGCCTATCTCCTGCTGGGCCTCCCCTTCGCCGTCATGGGCGCCCTCTCCCTTTTCTCTCCCGACTATGCCGCTCGCCTGTTCTCCTCCGGCGCCGGCCGCCTTATGCTGGGCGGGGCCGTCCTCCTGCAGGGCATAGGGTACCTCCTTATGCGCTCGCTGATGCGGGTGGACGTCGATGTGGGCTAGCGCCGCCGCCATCCTCGTGGGCCTTTCCGTCCTCCTCTGGCTGCTGCCGCCACGGGGGCGCTCCCCCAAGGGCCGGGGGTTGCGTCCCATCCTGGCTGCCCTCCAGGCCCGCCTCGGGGAGGCGCTGGCGCGCCTCCTCCCCTCCACCTGGGCGGCGGAGCTCGCCCTCGACCTGGAGAGGGCGGGCTTGCCCCTGAACGTGCCGTCCTTCGTCCTCCTGTGGCTGCTCATGGCCTCTGGCCTGCCCCTTATGGTCACGGCCATAGCCGCCGGCGCCGGCGGCCTGGGCCGTCTCCTCCTGGTTGTGGCCACCGTCGCAGGCGCAGTGGGGCCCTACCTGTGGCTCAGGGCGCGCGTCCAGCAGCGGCGGCGCCGCGCCCTGCGCGACCTGCCCGTCTTCCTCGACCTCCTGCGGGTGGCCGTGGTGGCCGGCCAGGGGATAGACGCCGCCATCGCCCACGTCGTGCCCTACCTGCTTCCCCCCCTTTCCGATGAGGCGCGGCGCCTCCTGCGGCAGCTGCGCCTGGGATATGACCGCGACGAGGCCTTCGCCGCCTTCGACCGCCGCCTGGACATAGAGGAGGCCCACTCCCTGGTGGCAGCCATCCTCCAGGCGGAGCGCACCGGCGGGGGCATCGCCCGCGCCCTGGCCTCCCAGGCCTCCTACCTGCGGGGCAGGCTCAGGCAGAGCGCCCAGGAGGAGGCGCGACGCGCCCCCATCAAGATGCTCTTCCCCATGGCCCTGTGTCTCTTGCCGGCCATGGCGCTCCTCCTCATGGGGCCCGCTGTCCTGGACCTCCTAGGGGCCCTGCGACAGGCGAGGTGAGACGCATGTTCGGACAATGCGGCGACCACTCCCCTTCTGCCAGCGGGCGCCGTCCCCTCCGGCTGCCTTCCCTCCTGGAGGAGACGATGGTCCAGGGGCGAGAGGCGCGACTGCTCCTGCGCGAGGCCGTACGTCACCTGCAGCGCCTCCTGGAGGGCCGCCCCTGGCAGGAGGAGGTATCGGCGCTGCGACGTCGCATCGAGGAGCTCGAGCGGGAACGCGATGCCCTCTGGCAGGAGGTCTGGCGGCTGAGGCAGCGCCTCGAGGAGGCCACCCTCGTCCTCTCCCTGCCCGAGCGGCTGGCCCTCGCCAGGGACGAGCTGGCCGCTCTAGGGGAGGAGCTGCACCGGCTGGCCAACGCCATCGAGCGCACCTCTCCCTTGCTGGAAGGTGTCGAGGAGGCGCCTGCAGCTGCTGATGACGGGAGGTCATAGCATGGAGGTGAGGTGACCATGGTCATGCCCATAGAGCATGCTCTCCCCCTGCACGACCCGTTCCTCGCCGAGGCGAGGCCGCAGGAGGAGGCCGTCATCTCGGCGATTGCCGGACCTCCGTACACGGTCCACACCGTATCCCCGGGCGACACCCTCTGGGACATAGCCCAGCGCCACGGCATCTCCTTGCAGTGGGTGCTTGTCTCCAATCCCGACCTGGCGGCGAGGCCCCACTTCATCCGGCCGGGCGAACATGTCCTGGTCCCCCACGGGGAAGGGGTCGTTCACCGCCTGCGGCCGGGAGAGCGTCTGGAGGAGGCAGCTGCCCTATACGGCGTTGAGGTGGAGGTGGTCCTCTCCCATCCGGCCAACGCAGGGGGTGCTGTGGCCCTTGTCTACGGGGTAGTCTTCGTGCCATCGCCGCGGCTGCCGGACATGGGTCCTGGCGTCGCTCCCTGGCACAGAGAGGCGGTGCTGGGGGAGATGGGCCCCAACGACGGGATGCCCATAGGGATGCCCGTCCCTGGGGTCATCACCTCCCGGTTCGGGGAGCTGGCGCCCGAGCTGCGCCGCGGCCCCCACACTGGGGTAGACATCGCCGCCCCCATGGGGGCGCCCGTGCGCGCCACCGCTGCGGGGAGCGTCCTCCTGGTGGGCTACGAGGAAGAAGGCTACGGCCTCTACGTCGTCATCGAGCATGGCGGAGGCCTTGCCACCCTGTATGCCCACCTCCAGACGGTGTCTGTCAGGAGGGGCGACCGGGTAAGGCAGGGACAGGTCATCGGCCAGCTGGGCTCCTCAGGCAAGAGCACCGGCCCCCATCTCCACTATGAGGTGCGGCTACATGGCCGGCCCATCGACCCCTGGCCTTACCTGGCGCCAGGAGGGAGATAGTGCCCAGGAGGCGCGCTCCTGTCGCCCCACCGGAGCTGCCGCCCCTCACCGAGGAGCAGGAGGCGGTGGTAGAGGCCGTCCTGTCAGGGCAGGACGTCCTCGTCCAGGCCTTCGCCGGCGCCGGCAAGACCACCACCCTTGTGGCGGTGGCCAGGGAGTACCTTCTCCGTCACCCTCATGCCCGCATCGTCTACCTCACCTTCAATCACAGGCTGCTGAAGGAGGCGCAGGCACGTCTCCTCGCCCTGGACGCCTCCCTCCCCGGTGGAGGGAGCGGCCGTCGCATCGATGCCTACACCAACCACGGCATCGCCTTCCGCCACCTGGGCTGGCGCTACCAGCGCCGTCTCCTGCCCTCCGGCAGCCTCCTCCAGGCCCGCCACCTGCTGCTGCAGGAGGCAGGACCGCTCCTACGGGCCTTCCATCCCCTCATGGAGGCCGATGACGCGGCCATCGCCGTCCTGGAGGGGCTGGCCCGCTTCACCTTTTCTGCCGACCCCCAGGCGGACGTCCAGCACCTGCCCGAGCTGCTGCAGCTGGCCCTCGTCGAGGCGGAGTTCCGGCCTCTGGCCCAGGCCCTGGTCCAGCTGATGAGGTACGTCTGGCAGGAGATGTCCCGCCCCGACGATGAGGGGAACCCCTGGCCGGTGACCCATGACGTCTACCTGAAGCGCTTCCAGCTGGGGCCTGCCCGCCTGGACTACGACCTCATCATGCTGGACGAGGCCCAGGACGCCAACCCTGCTATGCTGGACATCTTGCTGCGGCAGCCTGCCCAGAAGTGTTCGTCGGCGACGAGCACCAGCAGGTCTATGCCTGGCGAGGGGCCGTCAACGCCATGTCCTCCCTTTCCTGGCCCAGCTATCCCCTGACGGTCTCCTGGCGCTTCGGGGAGGCCATCGCCGCCTACGCCTCTTCCCTCCTCCGCTCTCTGAAGGGGGAGCGCCGCTCCATCAGGGGCGTCCCCGGCCGACAGTCGCATGTCGGCCCTCTTTCGGAGGCGGACACTATCTTGGCCCGCAGCAACGTGGGCGCCCTACGGGAGGCCCTCTCCCTCCTCGCCCAGGGGCGGCGGGTGGCCTTCGCCGGCCCAGTGGGGGATCTCACGGACACCCTCCTTGCCGCCTATCGGCTGTGGCGAGGCCTAAGGCCGGCCCATCCGGAGCTCTCCTTCTTCCGCTCCTGGGCCCACCTCCTGGAGACGGTGCAGCGGGTGCCGGCCCTGGCCAACCAGTACCGGCCGTACATCAGCATGGTGGAGGAGTTCGGCGACGAGGTGCCTTCTATCTGCCATCAGGTGCGGGCCCTTGTGGCCGTTGACGATGGCAGCGGCGCTACCGCCCATCGCTGGGACACCACCCTCTCCACTGCCCACCGTGCCAAGGGCAGGGAGTGGCCGTCGGTGCGCCTTGCTGCCGACTGGTCATGGCTGCCTCTGGTGGCCGACGATGGGTGGGTCAACCACGAGGAGGCCAACATCGCCTATGTGGCCGTCACCAGGGCCATAGAGGCGCTGGACCCTGCCCCTTTGGAGGAGGCCCTAAGCAGGGCGCGGGAGAGGCTGGCCCTGTCCCCTGATGGACCACTGCTGGAGCCAGGCCGTATTGCTATCGGCGTGTGCAGGAGCCAGACGCGGCTATCACATGAACGGTTGGCAATTAATGCCCCGCACTGCCCTGTCCCTGATGGATAAGATGGAGGGGGATGGTAGCCATATCAGGCCCAGGGCTGTGCATCGGCTTGGCCCTTGATGGGCAGGCTGCAGTAGTCGCCGGTCCCAGGGACCGCCTGGCTGCCGCCCGCCACCGGCATCATGCCTTTGGGGGTGAAAGCTCCCTCAAGGCCCCTTGCCGCTCAAACAGGACGATGCCCTCGCTCAGGGCAGGGCGTGCCACACCCCACCCCTCGGCTAGGGAGCTTTGCACCTCGGACACGGTGTAGGGGAAGACGTCCACCCCGATGCCCAGGTCGGCAGGCAGGTAGCGAGGGATGCGGTGGTGGAATGGTTCCTGGGAGTCAGCGAGGACGATGAGGACGTCGGCGTCGCTGGCCGGGGTGGCATCGCCGCGGGCCAGGGAGCCGAACAGCACCACCGCCAGCACGTTTCTGTCCACCGATAGGCGCTGGGCCCATTCCTGGAGACGGGCCAGCACCCGTTGACGGTCAAGCCTCCACACCCTTGCGCTCACAGAACTCCAGCACCTCCCTGGCGTGGGCGATGGCCTGCCTGGCCTCCCCCTCGGTGTAGTGCTGGAAGGCGGGGCCCTCGGGGTGGGCGTTGGGATAGCGGGTAGGGATGTAGAACTTGTCTAGCACCTTGGCCTTCTCCAGCAGCTCGGGAGGGACGCGGACCTCCTCCGGCAAGGCAGCGAGGAGGGCGGCTACGGAATGGCCCCAGGCGATCTGGCCCAGGCACATGTGTAGGGCCTTCACCGCCATCTCGGCTGCCTGCTGGGCGGCGAAACAGGCCCAGGCATGGTCGCCCATGGCGGCGCTCTTTTCGGCGTGGGCCAGGTCGGCCCACGCCTGCTGCAGCCAGTCTCGGTAGCGGTTCAAGACGCCCCTGCCCCTTCCTTGCCTGCCACACTAGTCTACTACAGGAACAGCCTCCATCGCGCCGTGCGCCGGCCCCGACGTTGCTACCGCATCTACGGTTGGCGATTTTTGGCAGGAAGGGGTGGACGCTGGCGTCCTGGGCCTGGTATGGGGCTGGACGCCTCCAGGCCGCCTTGAGGTGGGGGAGGAGGAGGGCCGCCTCCAGGCCCGCCCAGGACTGGATGCCCCGCATGGCCCTGGCCCGGACGCGGAAGCGGCCTATGGCCTGCTGGCCGCCATTGTCGGTGGCGGGCGCCGTGGGGCCACGGCGATGGAGGCAATAGCTCTCCCAGCCCTCCGAGAGCCGCAGGAGCAGCTCCCTGGGTCTGCCCAGGGGGTTATGGGGCTCGGGGCGCGCCCTGACTAGCCCCTGCCACATCCCCAAGGGCCTCGTCCCCCCACCCTCGCGCCTCTCCCTGAGGATGTCCCTCGCCTGGGCGAGCATGGGGGCCCACTCCTCCCTCAGCTCCCTCCCCAGGCGCCCCAGCTCCCTGCCTGCTTCCGCTCCTGGGCCCACCTCCTGGAGACGGTGCAGCGGGTGCCGGCCCTGGCCAACCAGTACCGGCCGTACATCAGCATGGTGGAGGAGTTCGGCGACGAGGTGCCTTCTATCTGCCATCAGGTGCGGGCCCTTGTGGCCGTTGACGATGGCAGCGGCGCTACCGCCCATCGCTGGGACACCACCCTCTCCACTGCCCACCGTGCCAAGGGCAGGGAGTGGCCATCGGTGCGCCTTGCTGCCGACTGGTCATGGCTGCCTCTGGTGGTCGACGATGGGTGGGTCAACCACGAGGAGGCCGACATCGCCTATGTGGCCGTCACCAGGGCCATAGAGGCGCTGGACCCTGCCCCTTTGGAGGAGGCCGTAAGCAGGGCGCGGGAGAGGCTGGCCCGCCTCTGATAGACCATCTCCTGGGTGGGCGAAGACGCCGGCACTGCCGACTGCTCTGGGGCCGGGGGGCGCTGGCGAGCGAGCTAGCGGGCCACGGCAACTGTCTGGAATCGCTCAGACGGCGGCTGCGTCTCACCCCTGGGCGGATAGGGGCTACGGTCACGGGAGCCATGGCCTCGGCCGCCCATTCCCATCTGGCAACGGTAGCCTTGTAGGTCACCAATAGGTTCCTTCGCAGCGGGAGCATCAACACAAATACGTTGTCAAGCCCCCTCGGCGGCATTTTCTGGTGAAATTCTCCGATGCCCATTGCTCTTGGTAGCCGCACCAGCAACTGGTGCTGGCCAGTGACGGCTCGGGGTTTACGTCCTGGGCTAGAAGGTGATATATAGTGGGCGATGACTGCCCATCGTGGCGGGAGGGGTTCTTCTACATGGCCCTGGGCGGCCCATCAGATTGGCTCAACATAGTTCAGTGCCCCAGGATGGCGTGTGTGCAGCGGCGCTTCGTTTCGAGCGTTGCATATCGGGCTGCGGGTGTTAAGAACGAGCGTCAAGAGTAGTGAAGGCCTTGCCGGCTTTGGAACGGCCATACTGAGGGCGGCAAGACATGCAGGACTTTGAATCGCTGCGGGAGAACCTGAAGGGCTACGACTCCCTGGATGGGGCGCAGAAGTTCTTCTCGTGGCTCGGCTATCCCACGGTGCAGCCCCTGAAGCTAGGCCGTAAGCAATTGAAGCGTCTGCCCGGGGGAGCGTGGGAGGCAGTCCACTCTGTTTGGCTGCTAGCCTCTGTAGGCGACGGAGCGCCCTTCAGGATCTACCATGTTGAACTCGCCCAAGACCGTATTAGGCGCTCTGACATCCGCCGCTTTTTGGAGCCCTTCTACAGGCATTATGCTTCGGGCGAAAACTTGTTCGTGTTCACGCCCCGTGGCTCTTACAAGGAGCTTGCTTTTGTATCGCCGCGCCGGCTGCCGCACCCCCGCGGCGAAAAGGAAAAAATGGTGCGGCTGTGGCTGCGCATCCTCCAGATAGAACGCAGCAGCCCCTACCGCACCGATTTAGAAACGCTTTCCCGGATCAGGGCCGATGACATCCGGGACCCCAATGAGATCTGGAAGCGTCACGATGAGGCCTTCAGCGTTCAACGGGTCACAGAACAGTTCTTCAGCGACTATGTTAAGGCTTTTACTCGCATACGGGAGTATCTGGCTAAGATGCACCCGGAAAACGGGCCGGACTGGGCGCGGGACTACACTCACCTGCTCCTCAACCGCATCATGTTCTTGTACTTCGTCGCTCGCAAGTCTTGGCTCCTCGGTCATGATGGGGCCCCTGACAGGGAATTCATACGTCACTTTTGGGAGGCCTATCGCGCCACGGGGGCAAAAGACAGGTTTCACCGCGACTGGCTGGATGTCCTGTTCTTTGAGGCGTTCAACCGCCGTTGGCAGAACCGAGCCGAGTACCGTCAACGGTTTCCGGGGTGGTTGGTAGGCTCCCTCAGTCAGGCGCCCTTCCTGAATGGTGGCCTCTACACGCGCGACTCCAAGTTAGACGGCCGCTTGGCACGACCTCTGCCCGACGAGTTCTTTGAGCTCCTATTCGAGCGCTGGACTGACGGTACCTTCCCAGGCCTGTTCGAGCGCTACAACTTCACCGTTGTCGAGAGCGGCCGCTTCGACCAAGAAGTAGCCGTTGACCCTGAAATGCTAGGGATGGTGTATGAGCGATTGGTCAATGTCACCTTTGAGAGCGGCAAGGATGACTTGGCATCCGCTGCTGGCATCTTCTACACGCCCCGCACCGAGATCGACCTCATGTGCCGATTAAGCCTTGTGGACTGGCTGGCCAACTACCTGGACGCGGAACACAAGGAGCTCCTGTACCGCTGGGTCTTCGCTTTTGGCGAACAGGAGAAACAGGAAGCGGACGATGCGGTGACGGGAGCCGGCCTTTGGGAACCGCTCGACAAACCTATTCGGCAGGTGCGGGTGTGCGACCCCGCCTGCGGTTCCGGCTCCTTCCTGGTGGGCATGATGCTGGTGCTCGACGACCTGCAGGCCCGCTGTAACCGGGTGCTGGGCCGCAACGAGACCCCCTACGAGCGCCGCAAGCGCATCCTGCAGGACCAGCTCTACGGCGTGGACGTGATGGAGTGGGCCGTCCGGGTGGCGGAGCTCCGCCTCTGGCTCCAGCTGGTGGTGGAGACGGAACTGCAGTGGTGGGAGATGAAGGCCCGTCCCCTGCTGCCGAACCTCAACCTGAAGCTCCGGCCCGGGGACAGCCTGCTGCAGACCCTGGGGGACCTGGACCTCAGCCCCTTCCGCCGGGGCGAGCTGAGCATCCCGGCGTCCCTGAAGGGCCGCCTGACCCGGCTTCTGGGCCGAAAGCGCCGCTTCTTCCAGGGCGAACAGGGCGAAGAGAGCGGCCTCACCGAGGAGATGCTCCGCAAGGAGGAGCGGAATCTCTTCCGGGACATCCTGGCGCACCGGATCCACGAGCTAGAGAACCGGATCAAGGCCGGTCGGGAGCGCCTGCGGGGCGCCCGCGCCTACCGGACGCTGCCCGGGATGGCGGTACGGCCCCCTGAGGAGATCGAACGCCAGCGCCAGGAGCTGGAGGAGGAGCTCCGGGGGCTGGAGGAGGAGCTGAAGCGCCTCCAACGGGCCCAGGAGGCCCTCGCCCCAGACCGCCCGCCGCCCTTCGTATGGGACATGGCCTTCGCGGAGATCTTCGAGGACGAGAACCCCGGCTTCGACATCGTCATCGGCAACCCGCCCTACGTGCGCCAGGAGAAGATCCAAGATTACCTGGGCCGCTTCGACCGCGAGGAGTATCTCCGGCGCCTCAACGAG
>Ga0197143_1002708_pt1 | contig 12677 bp, 16 predicted proteins | sample GBS70_MetaG_FD_148603 | JGI IMG/M metagenome (GOLD analysis project Ga0197143, IMG submission 148603) | Sediment microbial communities from Great Boiling Springs, Gerlach, Nevada, United States - GBS 70_MetaG | ecosystem: Environmental > Aquatic > Thermal springs > Hot (42-90C) > Sediment...
GTCTACCTTAAACTCGACAGCCGGTACGGGTGCGCTGAGCGCGGGTCTATACGTGCCTGGCGCCAGCTCGAGCGTGAGCGCTAGCGCCAGCGCGATCCCGAAGAGAGCGACGTAGCCTGTCAGGTTTCTAGCTCCGAACTTTTCCTCTAGGGCTCTTACAACCGAGGCGAGCACTCCTGCGAAGGACAGTGCGAGCACCACGTCCTGCGGGCTCAAGCTACCACCTCAGCCTAGAGATTTTTGACGCATCGAGGGTGCCGTAGTGGCGGTACAGCATCGCTACGAAACCTAGGGCCAGAGCCAGCACTGCCGCGCTCACGGCCATGTTCAACGCAACGTACATCTGAGCGAGCGGGTCCACGCCGTTCTCCCTGACCCCCATTCCCATGAAGCTCAAGTTCACAGAGGTGGTTATTATCTCGAGCCCCATCACCAGCTTGATAAGGTTACGCTTTGATGCGATGCAGTACATGCCTGTAGCGAAGAGAGCAACCGCCGCTACCGTGTAGGCGTTGAGGGGGACCATGACGAGCCACTTTCTTCGAAAATGTGAGAAACTGCGACGAGTATTGCAACCAGTAAGAGCAGTTGGGCGAGCAGCTCCGCCCACCTTGCTACCCACATGTAACCTAGCGATGCTGCGCGGGCTTCCGTCCACGTAGATGGCGCGCCGATCTCGACGCTGTAAAGCAGGATCGCCATCACGGTCGCGGCGGCAGCGGCTGCTGCTGAGAGACGCCTACTCACTGCGCTCACCACCCGAGTGCACGGCCGATAGCATCAGCATCGTAACCGCCCCTCCGTAAACGCTAAGCTGGAAGACCGCCAGCAACCAAGCTCCCGCAAGGTAGTGGGCCAGCGCAACTAGCACGCTCATGGCTGCTAGCGCCAGCACAGCCCTGTTCAAATCCCTCAGTTCAACAGCGACGATGGCAACAGCAACGGCCGCGGAAAGGATCAGGTAGCTCAGCAGCAAGCTAACCCACCTTCAGCCGCGATTTATCGTCGACCACAGGTGCTCGCTGCGTGCTCGCTTTTATCGCTTTCCTCGGGCACACCTCAACACAGAGGTAACAGTATATACACTTCTCCAAGCGAAAGAGCGGGCGCGCACCCCTTTCATCCTTTGACGCCTCTATGGCCGAAGCAGGGCACGCCCTCCAGCACAAACCGCAACCCACGCATAAGTTCCTATCAAAGCCGAGAACCCCCCTGAAAGTTCCGGGCTCTTCCCTGCGCTCCTCCGGGTAGAGTACTGTAGCTCTCTTCCTCAGCAAATTGGAGAGCACGTCGAGAACGAGCGCCATTTACACCACCCAGACTGCTAACATTAAGTACGCGAAAGACGCCGGCACCAAGTACCGCCAGCAGAGGGTCACGAACTGATCGAGCCTAATACGGGCCGAAGAGGCGCGTATGAGAGAGAGCAGGAAGACAACTAAAGCGGTCTTGGCCAGGAAATACAAGGGATACAGTAGGTTCTCCGCAGAAGGCGGCGCAGGTCCAGCGGGACCCCCAAGAAAGAGCGTTGTAGCGAGACCAGAGAGCAGGAGCAATTCCATGTCTTTCGTCAGCCGGAGGAGGGCGAGCCTCCAGCTCGAATACTCGACCAACCAGCCGGAAACTATTTCCTGCTCGGCTTCCGGTATGTCAAAGGGCAACCTATCGAGCTCAGCCTCTGCAGCAATGAGAAAGATCGCGAAACCTAAAGCGTGCAGTCCGAAAACTCTCCAAACCTTCTGCGCAGCGATCTCGCTTAGCTTGAAGCTGCCAGCTGAAGCGACCACGCTTAGGCATGAGAGCATAAGTGGAAGCTCGAAACCGAGCAGCATGTGCGCTGCCCTCACAGCGCCCACCAACGAGTACCTGCTTGGAGAAGATGCTCCCGCCGTGTAGACGAGCAGCAGGTAGATGGTTATAAGCGCCAGTACAGCCACAACGTCTCCCTCTGTTGAGAGAAGTCCCCGCGTAGAGGTCATTGGTACGAAAGAAACAGCGGTTGTCACAACGATGAAAGCTGTCACAGGGCACAGCGTGAAAAGAAGCCCGTCCGCGCCCGATGGTACTGTGCTCTCTTTTGTAAGTAGCTTGACGAAGTCGGCGAGCGGTTGAAGCAAGCCGTAGGGGCCGGCGTAGTGGGGTCCAACTCTGTTCTGTAGCCTAGCTACAAACTTCCTGTCCAGCCATTCGAGGAAGAAAGCTAGCGTCACCATGTACAAGATGCCAGGGTAAACGAAAACTTGCAGTAGCTTAGGGATCATCGCGCTCGCCTCCTAGCTGACAAGTCGTCGAGAGAGGTTTCTCTAGCCGAACCCTTTTCGTCAACTACAAGAACCCTCGCAGTGCAGCATATGCAGGGATCGATGCTCCCGAAAATCACCGGGACATCCGCTATGTGCACGACCTTGCCCCCATGGGATCTGAGCATTGCTATCACCGCAGCTAGGTTAGCAAGCGTAGGTGTTCGCACTTTATACCTGTACGGTTTATCCGTACCGTCCGATCTGACGTAGTGCAGAAGCTCACCCCGAGGTGCTTCAACCCTCGCTATGTTCTCGCCCGGCGGCGGCTTGAAAAACTGGGGGATCCGCGCGCGGATCTCACCAGATGGTATGTTGTCCAGAGCATAGGTAACCATCCCTATAGATTCGAGTATTTCGTCCACTCTCACCATAGCCCTCCCCCACGCGTCGCAAGTGTCGTACACGACTGGGTTGAACGGTACCTCCTCATGCACCAGATAGGGGTCGTCGACCCTAATGTCGTAGGATACCCCGGACGCCCTCGCGACTGGTCCCACAGCGAGTAGCTCCTTAGCTTCGCTCGAACTCAAGTATCCGACGCCCACTGTCCTAGCCCTCACGATGGGGTCCTCCCCCAGCAGCCTCTTGTACTTGAGCACTCGCTCCTTCAATTGCGTGAGCGAGCTTTTGATCTTATGCGCCATAGCGGCGTCGATATCCCTCCTAACCCCGCCGATGACGTTATAGCCCGTGGTAACCCTCCCTCCCGTGATCCCTTCCATCAGGTCGAGCACAGCCTCCCTATCCCGAAAAGCCAGCATGAACAGCGATTCGAACCCGATGCTATGCGCCAGGAGACCCAGCCAAAGGAGGTGAGAGCTCACTCGCGCTAACTCCTCCACGATCAACCTCAGCCATTGAGCTCGCTTCGGCGCTTCGATACCTGCCAGACTTTCGATGTTGATGGAGTAGCAAATCGTGTGAGCCGCGTTGCATATACCGCATATACGCTCGGCTAGAAAGAGACCCTGGATGTACGTTTTCCGTTCGAGGGCTTTCTCTATCCCCCTGTGAACGAAGCTCGCGTCGATGTCCGCGTCAACCACGTACTCGCCCTCGATCTTAAGCTTGATCAGCGTGGCCTCGGGGTGTATAGGGTGCTGGGGCCCTACGGGAAGGTAAACCCCCACACTCTCACCTCAAAGGCTCAGGGTGTTTGGGCTCGTAATCCCTCCTCAGCGGATACACGCCTTTCGGCCAATTCTCCGGAAGGAATGTTCTGGCGAGCCGAGGGTTCCCTTCGAAAACCACACCCAGCATCTCCCAAACCTCGCGCTCGTAGATCTCTGCTCCAGGGTACAGGTACACCAAGCTGGGAAGGCGCGGATCCTCCTTGGGTACGGTAGTTTTAACCGCTATTGAGGCACTTCTGCCTACATGCGCTATCACCTCAATGTTATTTCCTTCATCGATCCCCGTTAAAGCCTCGAGGAAGTCCATGCCCAGCTCCTTCAGCGCTATCATAGCAGCTTTGAAGTGTTCACGGTCTACGCGAACAAAGGCCCTCCGCCTCCCGGTAACTTTCGCCTCTAGCAGCGCACCGCCCAGCTGCTCTCTAAGCCAGCTGACAACTTCCTCCACTCCGGGTTCGCTGTTTCTCATGGCCCATCACCCCTTAGCGATCTTCTCCGCGAGAACCTTTAAGGCGTCGAGTACGGACTCGGGCTTCACCGGGCACCCGAGCACATAGGCGTGCACGGGAAGAACCTTATCCAAGCTTTCGTATACGTTGTAGCAGCTGTCGTAAACCCCCCCGCTCGAAGCACATGTTCCAACCGCTACGACAAACTTCGGCTCCGGCATCTGCTCGTAGATCCTCTGCAGCCTATCCCTCACCTGCCGCGTTACCGGACCTGTCACGAGAAGCACGTCAGCATGCCGCGGGCTACCTTTGAGAAGAACACCGAATCGCTCCGCGTCGTAGCGCGGCGAGAGAGCAGCTAAAACTTCTATGTCGCAAGCGTTGCAGGCACCCGTGTTGACGAATAGCAACCAGAGGCTCCTTGACCTTGCCCATCTGACTAGTCTAGACAACACTCAGCTCACCGAAGCTAGCAAAGCTGATACTAGTGCAGCGCAATACGCAAGAAGGAAGCTTCGCGCTGCGGAGTGCTCTGCGGGCGGGAGAGGTAAAAGAGAGAAAGCTAACAGCATAGTGGTCACGTCGACAACGACGAAGAAGCAAACGTACTTGTAGAGTGTGATCCTCACAGGCACCCTTTCCGGCGGAAGGTTCTCGCCACAGGCGTAGGGCGCAAGCTTCCCTTCGCTCTTAACAGCTCTCGGGGCAAAGCGCTTGTGAAAAGCGTAAGCAGCCGCAACAGCGCTTAGCGCTGCTAGTAGCAGGTACGCTACCTCCTCCACGCGAAGGGCTATTCGCCGCAGTTTATCAGCTTACCTCTCGAGCGCTCTTACAAGTTCCTCGAGCCTCTTCCTCATTGTTTCGAGCTTGCTCCGCTCCTCCTCAAGCTCCTTCCTAAGCCTCTCTCGCTCCGCTTCGAGTTCGCGAATCTTAGCCTCGTAAGCTGCTTTGATTTCGCTCTCCGGCACAAACCTGTCAATCTTAGGTTCCCCAAATACAAGCCTCTGTCCTTCCTCGTCGTAAGAAACGTCAACAGATACTCTGATCAGGTCGCCCTTCCCGCAACCCATCTTGTTGACTATTACATCGTAGAGCTGCCTGTTAAACTCCGAAACGTCTCGAATGATAACCTCTCTTGGAGCGTACCCTTTAAATGCCGCGAGAGCTACGCGGCGTATTTTATCTGCGAAGCGGGCTGCCGGGATAATGCCGGTGCGGAGCTCAGCCGTCCTTGCCGCCTTGAGGGTAACACCAGTGTAGATCTGCTTGTACTCCTCTACGCGTGCTTCATCTCGAGCGATCTCCTCCTCGCTAGTCACGCGTATAAAAGCTGTAGAAATATTTATAAATCTTACCCCAGGAGAACTTATAGGCTAAAAATCGCTGCGATGCAGCGGCTCCTCGCGAGCACCTTCGTCGACTGCCACCACCCAGGCTCTCCTCGCACCCGCCTTCAGCGCGGCCTCGGCGACTCTCGTCCCTCCTTCCTCGCTCACAAGTGCTATTAGAGCCCCACCTAAGCCGGCGCCGCTTATCTTCGCGCCGTACGCACCGGCTTCTAGCATCGCGTTCCTTATTCTTTCGAGCTCAGGCAGGCTAACCTCGTAAAGATCACGTAGCAGCTCGTGCTGCCTGTTCATAACAGCTCCGAGAGCTTCTTGGAAGTCTGCTCCCGGCTCGGCATCGACTTCCTCCAATTCGTTCGGGGGTAAGGAACCTTCCCTGATCAGTTCCAGTGCTATCACCGTCGAGCGGTGCATGAGAAGGGTGAACCGTATCCTGTCGGCGGCTTTCGGCTCGATCCTGGAGAGGTACGGCTCGAGAACCTCCAGCTTAAGCTCCTCCCATTTCGGCTCCCAGTACCTCTTGCCGAGGAGCGAACGCACCTCTGCTGGGAGATCCTCCAGCTCGAGAAGCTGCGCTAACCCTCTCTCGATTTCAGCCTGCCTGACGGGGTGTATGGCAGCCACCCTGTGTTTTATGCCGGAGTCCGCAATTACAAGCTTCAAATCCTTAAGGGGTAGCTCTTCAACCCTGTAAGGGGGGCGAGTGTGTAGAAGTATGGCTCTGCCGTAAGCCGAGCCGTACTGGTCGAGCCTTCCGCAGGGGATACCCATGATGGCGTTCTCTGCCTTGAAAGCTAGCTCCGCCAACTCTCTCTTCTCCAGCTCCAGTCCGTAGTACGAATCTAGCAGTTTAAGGAACGCTACCTCTAGCGCCGCGCTGCTCCCGAGACCGCCTCCCGCGGGCACGTCGCTGTCGATAACCACTTTGAGACCGTGCTCGAGCTCGTAACCGTACTCCGAGAGAGCGATCACGCAGGCTCGCAGGTAGTCCCCAAACCAACCTCTACCCCTCAGTTGCGGCTTAAGGGGGAACCTATCTTGGAACTCCCGCCCCTCGCGCCTGAGGTTCAGGCTTACCACCTCGAATCCGTCGGGGAGCTTCGATATGGCCACCGCGTAGGTTCTGAGGTTGACTGCAACGGGAACGACGGGAAGCCCCTTGTAATCTTGGTGCGTGTTCAAGAAATCTGCTCTACCGGGTGCCGAGACCACCTTTAAGGGTCTGCCAAACTCCCCCGCTATACCTTTCACGATGGTTTCGACGACCCTCGGAGCTTGGAGACCGCTCACGACGGCATTTTACGGTAAACCCATATATATTCCTTGGTGACAATCCCGCGATGCGCGCGCTAGTTACGGGGGGAGCAGGCTTCATAGGAAGCCACCTTGTAGAGCGGCTTCTGGCAGAAGGGGTTGAGGTTGTGGTAATTGACAACTTCAGCAGCGGCCGAGTGGACAACCTGAGCGGCTCGATCGGCAACCCCCTTCTCAAGGTGGTAAGAGGAGATGTGCGGGATCGAGCCTTGCTCGAGGAAAACATGGAGGGGGTTGAAGTCGTTTTCCACTTCGCGGCCAATCCAGAAGTGCGGGTGGGCGATCCCAAAGAGCACTTCGAGCACAACATAATGGCGACTTTCACGCTTCTCGAGACGATGAGAAAGAAGGATGTTAGCGTAATCGTCTTCGCATCCTCTAGCACGGTTTACGGCGAGGCCGGAGCGCTACCTACTCCTGAGGACTACGGGCCTTTGAAGCCGATTTCCGTCTACGGAGCCTCTAAACTGGCGTGCGAAGCTCTGATTTCTTCCTACACGCACACCTACAGCTTTAAGGGCGTAGCGCTAAGGTACGCGAACGTCGTAGGCCCTCGCAACAGCAAGGGCGTGATTTACGACTTCGTGAGAAAGCTGTTGAGAGACCCGAAACGCCTTGTAGTACTCGGCGACGGGACTCAGACGAAATCCTACATTTGGATAGAAGACGCTATCGACGCCACAGTCACTGTTTGGAGGCGTCTGAAAGATGGCTTCGAAGCGTTTAACGTGGGTTCGGAAGACGCAATACCTGTGAGCAGGGTCGCTGAATTGGTCGTTGAGGAAGGCGGGCTCAAGGGTGTTAAGGTAGAGTACACGGGCGGCGTGATGGGTGGGCGAGGATGGGTGGGAGACGTGAAGGTTATGCACCTGGATGTGAGAAAGCTGAAATCCTTGGGGTGGAGGCCGAGGTACAGGAGCGAGGAAGCTGTCCGCTTAGCGGCTAGGCATTACTGGACCTTAGCCGCAAAGGGGTTAATCGAACCCATGCCCCAGTGATCATGCCCTCGTGGAGTATCCACAGGTTCTACGCGGAGAAATTCGCGAGAGAGCGGGGCATTGAATACTCGTGCGTAGGTTTGATCGACCGCTTAGTAGACGATCCAGGGTCCACCCTTCCCTCGGTGCTGGAAGAGGTTCGTCGAAGCTCGAAGCTCCTTGCGCTCATGCTGCACGACGAGACTGTGAGGCCTGAGGATCCCATCGCAATGCATGATTGGGGCGCCTGGAGGGGCTTTCGAGCTTCAGTGGACGCTTTGAGACGTGTCGCGGAAGCCGTCGCCGGGCGGACAGGACCCTTGATGGTCGACCTTCACCTATCCCTAGACTACGTGTGGAAGTGGGGGTTAGATAACTACGCGGCGTGGGCTGAGGAGCTGGGCATCGCCGCAGAAGTCAGGAGCTACATTGTTAAAGAATTCGCTAACCGTGCTTCGCAGAAAACTTTTGGGGTAGAACGCAAGCCTTGACGGGGATGAGCGCGAGAGACTGGAGAGAGTTGTGCGAAGAAGTGGTTCAAGCCGAAGGAGCTAGCAGGGAAAAGCTCCTCGACGAGCTTAAGCTTAGATTGGTCCGCGAGATCGCAGGGACCGAGATCACTCTGTTGACCGCTTGGATCTCCCACTTTAATTCCGTCGTCAAGCAGCTCTCAGCAACCTTGGGTGTTAAGGGAGTAGTTTTCCCGAAAGAGCTCAAATCCTTTGTGGAAGACCCGGAAGCCCACCTACGCAAGAAACTTTTCATCTACGCGCACGACCTGGCGAGAGGGAGGCTAAAACCCGAAGAGTTTTATGTAAAAGCCTGCGCCGCTATAAAAACCTCTCTGCAGACCAACGGGAGGGCCTTATACCAATCTTGGGTCTACGCGGCGCTCGTCCTACATACAGCTAGGCGCGGGTTCAGGCTTGTGTACCCCGACGATCTGCACCTGCACCTAGAGCGCTCCGGCCGGCAGAGGACAGGCACGATACCTCCGAACGCCGTCCTCTCCGACGGGTACAGAGCCTTGAGCCTCTTCCTCGAGGCACCTCGACCTGTAGGTTGGGAAGACAGCGGAGATTTGGCGAGAGCCTGGAGGCTGTATGTGGCGCTTAGGCCCGACATCCTAGTTTATGGCGGCAGAGTCCTCAACATCGTTGTGCGGGACGGGGAACCCCCAGTGTTGAGGCCAGGCGTCATAGTGGAGTGCAAGGAGCTGGAAGACTGGTACAAGAGAGCGAGGGAACTGAAGGGCCCCATCACTAGCCCCATTAGCGCCGAGGAGTGGAGGGAACGCTGGATATCAGGGCTTTACGCCGGTTTGGCCGAGGTTCTCAACATCAGGGCCAGCGATGTGGCCGCTAAGTTGAGGGAGCGCAGGGGCTTGAGGCTCCGCGACCCACAGATAGCGGTGCTCTACAAGCGCTTCTACGAGCCTAAAGCGATGGTTCTCGTCTCAAGAGCCCTCGTGCCCGGCGACGTTAAGAGGTGGCTGGAGGAAGAGGGTATACAGGTTGTAGACAACGTCGGTTTCGATGTTGAGGCGCTTGCACCCATCGCCGACGTTTTAGAAGAGGAAGCCCAACACGAGGACGCGGGAGTCGATTTCGTCGAGTTAACTCCTCGCGCTAGGGAGCTGCTGAGGGCGGCAGTCCTAATGGCTAGAGAGAAAGGATTGGAGGACGCACCTCCTCGGCTTATCGAGCGCGCGCTCGAAAGCCTCGTGTCGTTACTGGCCGGAGCGCGGGAGCGCCAGCAGGTTGAATAGCGCACTCACGTTCAATTCGGCCACCACTACCGGCTTCTCCAAGCCCCAGTTGATGAGCACCTGTGGGTGTACCTCGCCCACAAAGCCGGCGTTCACCCCCTCGACTTCCACCACCGCGTAGCGCCCTCCTATGAAGGTGGGGTGCGCATCCTTGACCAGCTTGTAGCGCAAGCCCAGCAGCTTCATTAGGGAGTCTATCACCGCGTGCATGTCAGTCAAGGTGATCTTGCTGTCGCATATCGCCATCGCGAGTCTTCTCTCCTCTCTAACGGAGTTCTCGTGCTGCTCGTCCACAAGCGCCACGTCGCCGCACTCGAACACCTTTTGAGGGTAGTCGGCATGCTTGCTCTTGGACAGAACCTGGAGCAGCTGAGGGGTCAGCCACGTTCTAAGGCAGGAGAACTGAGGCTGGCGCGGGTTGAGCACTTCCACTGTGGGGGCTTCGGGAGCGCCGGTCAAACCGTAGAGAACCTCCTTGCTGGTCAGCATGTAGTTGAGTACCTCCTGGAAGCCGAAGCCAGCTACCAGCTCCCTCAACCTCCTGCAGAACACTTCAAGCCTGTTCTCCCTTCCGGCGTGCTGGGGTGGCATGAACTCGGGGACAAGGTTGTCTAACCCGTAACCCATCGCAACGTCCTCCACTAAGTCGATGGGGTGGAGCACGTCTAACCTGTAAACCGGCACGAGCGCTTTTACTGTAGAGCCTGAAGCCTCCGCGCCGAACCTCATGCGCTTCAAGCACTCCGCAGCCTCTTCTGCTGTTAAGCGGATTCCGACAACCCGCTCTACGAGCCCCACGTAGAACTCAATGCTTCTGGGCTCTAAGTTCAAAAGCCAAGAGCTTTCACCGGATAGCACCTCCACTAGTCCGATCTTCTCGCCCCGCTCTGCTAGCGAAGTAGCAACGACGGCCAGCACATCTTCTGCCGCCTTCCTATCCGTCGCAGTAACGTCGATTAGAACGTCCCTAGTCCGCTCAGTAACTCTCGTCTCCTCGCTGTTGACGATAGGTGGCATCGAAAGCACCCTCCCTCCGCTATCGAGGAGGAGGGGGTACCTTTCCTTACCGGCGAGGAGGTGCGCGTACTGGACCCCCTTGGGGTGGCGCTCGAGGATCTCCCTCAAGCTCATCTCCTCCTCGAAGTCTAGGGGGACGAAGCTGTTCCTATCGGGGTCCGCTTCGACGTACCGGACTGGGAAGGTGATCTTAGATAGATCGTAGACGCCGATCGATACTCGCCTGCGGTCCCTACCGTACGTCGCGTGCAGCTTTTCCTGAAGTTGCATAACCTGAGCGATCGCCTCGTAGTCGAGCGAGAGATCGTGGACGGTCGCCAGCAGTATGTAAGGCCTATATGACGGACCCTCGTTGACCGCTTTACCTGAGCGCTCCGCGCGGAACGTCCTCAAGCCTAGCTCAACGCCGAGAAGCCCTTTGAGCGCACGCGCGAGGCCCTCCGCGGAGAAAAGGTCAGGCCTGTCGTGTGTAGCCTCGTACTCAACGTAGCCCCCTTCCACGCCCTCTACTTCGCACTTCAACCGCGGCAGCAGCTCGTTCAACGTTTCGACGTCGAGCTCCTCGCCGACGAGGCGGCTCACATCGTACAAAGCCACCCGGCACACGGGCATCGTTCACCACCTCAGCGGGGGGCTCCAGCCCCTCAGGAACTCCAAGTCCTGAGAGAAGAGGAGACGTATGTCATCCACGCCGAGCGCAGCCATCGCGATCCTATCGATCCCTATGCCCCAGGCCGCCACGTTCGACTCCTTGACCCCCAGCGGCCTCAGGACCTCGGGCCTGAACATCCCGCCTGGAAACACCTCCATCCAGCCCAGCTTCTCGTGCTTTATGTAGCCCTCCACGCTGGGCTCCGTGAAGGGGAAGTACGCTGGCTTGATCTTCACGGGGCCGAGCCCCAGCTCGCGAGCTAGCTCTTGGAAGAAGCCTATCAGGTGTCTGAGCGTTACGCGCCTACTAACGATTACCCCCTCGAGCTGGTAGAACTCCATGCTGTGCTTTGCGTCCAAGTTCTCGGGCCTGAAGACCCTGTCGAGAGCGAAGCACCTGTACTCGCCGTCGCCCCTCGCGTAGAGCGTTCTTGCCGAAACGGCCGTCGTCTGGGTCCTCAGCACGAGCCTCAAGGCCCTGGAGGGGTCCCAGCGGTAGCCCCAACCCCTCGACCCCGTGTCTCCGCCGCTCTCGTGAACTGCACCGACTTTCTTCAGCAGCTCCTCGGGGGCCCTCCCCGCAGTCGGGTTCTTGAGGAAAAACGTGTCGTGTATCTCCCTTGCCGGGTGGTCCTGGGCTTGAAAGAGTGCGTCGAAGTTCCACAGCTCCAGCTCAACGTGCGGTCCCCTCATCTCCTCGAAACCCATAGACACCAAAAGCTCCCTCACGGCGTCGAGGAACTCGAGGTAGGGGTGCTTCCTACCAGGGTAAACGCGAGGAGGCGGGACCGTCAGGTCGTACTCCTTAAAGGTCGCCCGCTTCCACTCGCCGCTCAGTATCATCTGAGGAGTCAAGGTGGTGACCAGCTTGGCTGATGATACCCTGCCTTCGGCCAGAGCCCTTCTACCCTCTTCGGTCAGCGATACCAGGATCTCCGCCACCTTCCTTGTGATTACAAGCTTCCTTCGCTTCAAAGTCTCTAGCAGCTCAGGGCTACCACCCTCGCCTCTTGCGATAGAAGCTAAGCTTTCCCTGAGAGCTTTAGCCTCGTTCAAAGCCCGTTTGAGAGCATCCTTACAGCTCGCTGCCGCAACCCCATCCTTTACGACCACCGCACCGGTCCTAGCCAGGTGCATGATACCCAGCCTAGCCTCCTCCTCCCTCAGTTCTAAACCGAGAGAAGCAGCGCGAAGCGGCAGCTCGTCCAACCGCACGCACTCCGATTTCTCGAGAACAGCTGACACCTTCTCCTCCGGCAGCATGGACGAAAGGTAGCTAGCGCCTTCCTCTGTCAACTCTAGCTTCTCAACCTGCCGCCTCTCAACGGTAATCAACCCTAGAATCCTAAGCTCCTCGATAGAACGCATCAGGTCCTCCTTCCTCCTACCCAGCAGGCGTGCGATCTCAGATACTTCACGGGGCCCTTCCATGCAGAGCTCGAGAATGCGCTTCTGAACCTCGTCCACCGTTATAGTTGGAATTGGCGCATCCTGCACCCCCGCCACTAACCCGCTGACCATCAGGCTTTTTAAACCTTTAATCCTCCAAACATCCGCCGATGAGGAACACGCACCCTATGGCGAGCGGTGAGAGGAGTGGCCAGGACTGAGGCTTTTGAGCTCCCGTTCAGATAAGGGTAGGTTTCATCGGCGCCTCCATCGAGCAGCTGAGAATGGCTTGCGATTCCTCCTTCCTTTACAGCACACTGCGCCAAGGTC
>Ga0197143_1002709_pt1 | contig 12671 bp, 12 predicted proteins | sample GBS70_MetaG_FD_148603 | JGI IMG/M metagenome (GOLD analysis project Ga0197143, IMG submission 148603) | Sediment microbial communities from Great Boiling Springs, Gerlach, Nevada, United States - GBS 70_MetaG | ecosystem: Environmental > Aquatic > Thermal springs > Hot (42-90C) > Sediment...
CTTCATAAGAACGGCGTCATACGGCAGGACATGGCTGGAATACACAATACATCCAAAGATAATAACACTCCCCAAGCCGATGGCTTACTATGGAGGACCTGCACCAGGAGCCCAAAGAGGGGACGACGAGAGTAAAATTCTCGAATACCTCCTTACTACGATAAAGCTGGCGAAGCAAGACGGCGTAGACTTCTCCAGATATAAACACGTAATACTGATCCACGCGGGGAAGGATGAAGCATTTGGAGGCTCTGCAAACGACATATGGAGCGCTTGCTATTGCGTTCGTCCAAAAATTTTGTATTTCGATATAGAGAAATATGGTTTTGACGCATTGGAGGCGTTTTATAAAAAAGACTCAAGGACTCAATGGGTTGTCGAACTCTACATGCATAGGACGCGGGACGGTCGTGGGCATCTTATAGCTGGGATTCTGACCGTTGCCGAATATGATTTTCCCTCCGTCATGGCTCATGAGTTCACCCACAGCATGTGGATAAGCGACCACTATGTTTACAGTAAAGACGGCCTCAGCGCCGGCAGCGAAGTCGGTGTTTGGACCAACATGGACTATGGTGACAAACTTGATCCTCCGGTTGACATAGACGGTTGGAGCAAGTACCTCCTTGGATGGGTTGAGGCCGTGACAGTGGAGAGGGACGGCGAATATACAATACACACGCTCGACAAACCAGACGAACCCCACGGCCTAATCATACCCATAAACGACAGGGAATACTACTTCATACACGCGAGGAGGCCTGTGGGCAACGACGCAGCGTTGCCGGGACCGGGCGTGCTAATCTTCAGGGTCAACAAATATATCGATCTAAACGTGGAGGGCGAGCCGTTCATGGTACAGCTCTACGACGCAAACCCAGACAAGCCACCAGAATGCGAGACATACGCAGCACAGTTCAGTAATCCTAGACTTTTTATGACATTATGTGTCAAATTTGACGCAGCGTTCTATGACTTGGCAGGGTACAGAGATATCTGGACCTTTAAACATGCCGGCGGTAGAACACTTGGTGATTACAGGATAGATCTTGAGAATTGGGAGTTTGTTACTGAGGAGGGGTTCAGGATAACTGTGACGTCCTTTGATCAGGTGGCTGGTGTCGCGAAGGTCAGGGTATCCCTGGGTGGCGATGGTGGAGGGGGCGGTGGTGGAGAAAATGGTGGTGGGACGAAGACTGTAACGGTCACCAGAACAGTTACTGGAACCGCCACGGAGACACTATACACAACAACAACCGTTGTCGGAACAGTGACGAGAACCGTCGTCGTAACGGTAACAACAAAAAATCCACCACCAGACACGGGGGAGCAGTACGTATCTCTGGCAATAATACTGGCGGCCCTGATCATAGCGTTGTCCATGGTTGCGTCTGTGAGGAGGAGAGCTCCACCGCCGCCCCCACCGCCGACGTGGAGGTAACACCAAGTCGGGTTGCTTCTTGGGCTGTTTCGATGTTTTTCATGATGTCGGTAAAACCCTTAAAATCAGGGGCCTGCCCGCTGGGTTAGGTTTGAGGGCCGCTGTTATTGCCCTTGTTGCGGTAATGTTGGCGATGCCGTATGTGTATGGTTTTGACACGGCCGCCGCCCGCGAGGCCCTGCGAGCCGACCTCACATACCTGAAAAATGTCTTAGCGGAGGACGGGGGAGTAAAACTCGGGCCACCCAACTCTCTAAGGGCGGAGGCGTTGGCTGGGCTGGCCGCGGCCCGCATACACCTCGGCCTCGGCGACGTAGAGTCGCTACAGGTACTGGACAGATTGGCCGAGAGGGTCAGGGGACGTGTTTTAACTGGAGACGGCATCGACATCGGCTTCAAGACAGGCGTGGATGTTTACGAAAACTTTGCAACACATCTAGCCGCGTTCCAGCTCCTCGCTGCACATTATGGCCTGACAAAGGACAGGGCGAGCAGGGACGCCGGCCTAAAGGTAGGCGAGAGCCTAGAGGCCGCGGTTGGCTGGAGTCCACACAACTCGAGGGCGGGATTCCTCATCCTCGCCTCAACATACTCCCTAAACTCCGGGGGCAGGCCGGAGACGGACGACGTAAAAACAGCGGTTGAGGAGTTTGACAAAAATTTCTACGACATAGTGGCTTACTCCACCGCAGCCTACCCAAACCTCATCCAGTCCCTCTCGATGCTTTCACACCTCATGAGGGTTGCCAACGCGGCAGGAATAGAGCCTACTCAGGAGCTTGCCGCACTCTGGACGGTTCACATAGACTACGTCTCCAACTCGACGGAGGTAAAGGAGGCCTCCGACTACTATCTCGCCTCAGCCGCCCTCACGGCGCTCGTCGACGCGGCGGAAAACACTCACGCCAGCTACTCCTCAAAAGCACTTGAGGAGGCGTTAGCGCTTGCGGAAAAGCTTGGAAAAATCTACATGGTCGGGGACAGAATACTCCAGCACACCCATCCCGCAGCATACGTCATGCTCATTGACCCAGCCATCCCGGCCGAACGAGTTTTCAACGAATACGCGGATAAGCGGGTTGAAATAGTCGACCTAACGCTCCCCGCAAACATTGCACGCCTCAGTAAGCTGGCGGATGTTTCAGCCCTAGAAAAGGTTTTGGAGCTGGCTCTGGAGAGGGCTGCAGATGTTCAGACCTATTACCGGCTTGTTCCAGGAGGGGTCACGTCCTCCGAAGAGTTCGTAAACCGACAACTGCGGATACAGTTCCTCTCCACAGTCCTAGCCGTTGAAAGGGCCCCCGCCGCAAGACTGCGCTCAGACATCCTTCAGATAATCCTGCAGACCCAGCCCTCTTTTCTAATTGCTGCAACCCTGCTCATCCTCCTCGCTGTCCTAAACAGGGTCGGGGTTTTGACAGGTGATTAGATGGCTGAGCCTTCACCTAAAACCGGGGCCGCAGTAACTCTCACAGGCCTCGTAATGGCCGTCGCCGGGATAATACTCGGCCAAACCACCCCACCGAGCCAGGTCTCAGCCGAGCTTGCAAACATCTCATACATCCTTGTCTACGACGCCGGGCCAGCGGTCGCCTCATTCGGTGTTGGATGGCTTGTCAGCGGCCTCCGCCCACTCAGAAAATATTACCTGTATTCTGGTGTTGCCGCCGTCTACATATCGTTCACAAGCTTCACCCTCTCCATTTTACTGAATTTCGAAAACCTGCCCGCCGCCGCATCCACACTACTCACGTTAACATACTCAGCCGGCCCCTCCATGCTTCTATCGTCAGCGCTTGCAGGTGTTGTGGTCAACAGGCGGGTGAGAAAGGCCGGCATCAAGCCTTCCCCAAACCCGCATGAAACCGTCCTCGACTTCTTCATCATGGTAGCCCTCTACATCCCGCTTCTGCCAGCTCTCGGCTCACCGCTTTTCTACCTCCGCTACCTGCTGCCCGCGGCGGTAACATTCCTAGTCTGGCACACAGCCGCACCAAAGCTGGCTCTCTATCTCCTAAGCCGTCGAAAAGCAGAGATTGTGTTGGCTGAGCCTCCCAAAGCGGAGGAGACCACGCTTTTCAACGTCCTCTCAAGAAGCTACATCCCGATGGCCTTTGGACTCGGAGTTGTTACAACTGTCGCAAGCGTACTCGACCTTCTGAACATAAGCCTCTTCAGAGGCGGCCCCCTGGAGGCGACGGCTGACGCAGCTTTCTTAGCGGCTGTGGCCACCGCGGCGGGCTCGCTCTATGTCGGGCCTGTTGCATGGCTCTTTGAAGACTCGGGGGTAAGGCTCTATGACAGGGCGCGGAGGATAATGAGGCAGCCTTCAATCCACAGCCTCGCCGACGAAATGGTCGAAATATACACCTTCATCTTCTCACCCATCGCCCTAACCTTCGCGCTGGCAGACGGCGACCTCGCCCTAGCCTTAATACTCCTAGGCCTCTCGCTACATCTCCTCCTAACCATCTCCTTCACAGCCACATATCTCTACCTAACCTTCTCAGCGAAGAAACACCTAGAGACCCTGATAATGCAGCTGCAGGCCCGTAACCTTGCCAGACCCCTCCACGGCTAGACGTATTTGCCGCAGTTGTAACAGTACCAGCGCTGGTACTGCTCTATCCAGGAAAGCTCTTTGCCGCATGTAGGGCATGGGTTTTTCTCCCTACGCCCAAATGGGAGTTTGGATGTTATCGCGGAGACCGGGCTTGACCGTGTGGCCGGCTGCTGGGACACAACCTGCGGCTGGGTTGGGACATACATCGCGGCCGGAGGTGTCTCAGGCTGTTTAAGCTCGAGCTTCTCCTTCAGGATGATTATGTCGGCCGCCGCCCCGACCTTGCTCCAGGGAAGGCTCTCTGTCGTGTTGTATTTTGAGATAATCTGGAGGCCGAACTCACTTCCCCCAATTGGCAGCTCTATGTCCTGGACTGTTCCGACGAATGTGCCGTCGGGGTTATAGACCTGCATGCCTATCAGCTTGCTGCGGGGAACACCTGACATGATAATCCTACCTAAAACCATCCAATAAGGTTTACGTGTCCCGGTTTGCTAGGCAAAACTCGAATACCGGTGTGGGTTTATGAGTACATGGAGATTCGTGAGGCGCAGAGGTTTCTCGAAATAGTGTATGGTGTGAGGGATAGGGCTAGAGGTGTTGATAAGACGTTTGCATGGCTTGTTTCCGAGGTTGGAGAGCTGGCTGAAGCCATGTTGAAAAATCGTGGTGAGAAATCTGCGCATGAAGAGGCTGCAGATATCCTGGCGTGGCTCCTCAGCCTCTGCAACGTAGCCGGCATAGACCTCGAGAAAGCGTTTATGGAGAAGTATGGGGCTGGGTGTCCTCGATGCCGCCTGATACCCTGCGGCTGCCCACAGAGCTAGCCGCCCCTCTGCCTTATCTCGTCCATAATTTCTTCAAGTGTTTTGCCGGTGACGTCTATGCCGAGCGCTCTGGCCTTCTCCAAAACCTCCTCCCGCTTCGACGCCTTCTCAAACTCCCTCTTCGCCTCGCCAAAGGCCTTTGCCAGCTTCGGCAGCTTACTCGGCAGTATGTATATCGCTATCAGTATGATGGCGGCGATTATCGCTATTTCCGTGAAGCTTATGGCCATGCCGTAACTATTTGTCAGGAGTTAAACTTAAAGGTTGTGTACTCGTGTGTTTTTGGGGCCGGTGGTCTAGCCTGGTATGACGCCGCCCTCACACGGCGGAGGTCGGCGGTTCGAGTCCGCCCCGGCCCAACCTTGCAGGCTCTTCTAACGGCCGGTTGTTTGGTGTGTCGGCTTGTTCCCAAAATCTGGACCAAACCCCTAATCAGTGAAGGTTTATTGAGAGAAAAGGTGTTGTTCATATTCGGATGGGTAAGGGTTGTTCGAAAGGTTTTACAGGGCAGCAGCCGCTGTGAATATCATGCTGTTTATCGGGATGGCGGTCTATGTTTGGTACAGGTATGTGGGTCTGCCGCACGCGGTCGCCTACGACTTTGGAGTCGGAGTCCAGCCTGAAATCGGGGCCAAAACAAACCTCATCACACCTCTCACAACAATGACCGCAACGGTCGGGTTCACAACAGCCCTGCTTACAGTTTTCTCACTCAGAGGACACGAGCTCGTTGAGCGATACCCATACCTCATCAACCTCCCCGCCATAGCCTTGATACTCGGCAAACTGCCACAAGACAAGGCCAGACATTACATCGACAAACTGTTCATACCGCTTCCTATTGTGGCGGCTGCTTTAGCGGCCCTCATGGCGTTCACATCCTATCTCATCCTCGAGTCTGCGGAACAGCGTCGATTAGTGGTTGACGAAAGCCTTCTGGTTGCGGTGGCTTTGTCTTTTGCGGTGGGGACAGGGGTTGGAACCGTCCTCTACTTTAGGAGCATATATCTGCAACTAAAGAAAACCTAGGCCCGACATCACCTACGGTTTTTCCTAGACAGTATCTCCACCCACGGGTTGTCGCTGACGAAGCTGGGTAAACCGCCGGTTTCGGCGGACGCCGCTGTCTCGACGGGGGTGTTTTCAGCCGGAGGCTGGACGCCTTGCTTCAACAGCCGTCGGACCACTTCCTTGAGCTCGGCCACCTCCGATGCAATCCCCTCCAAGCCAGCTACACGCCTCTCCAACACCTCAATCCTAGAAAGAAGGCTGTTTATGCTCTGGTCCTGAACCCTCTCCACGACCGGGGGCCGCTCTACACCAACCTGCCTTTCTAGCCGCGACTCGATGGCCTCAACCTTTCTCAAGAGCTTCTCGAGGGCCGCTGCTATGTCGGGGGCTGCGGACACGCTCCTCGTCTGTGCTGGCGGCTGCGGTGTTTCTCTTATGCGTGGGGAGACGGACTCATGGACCTCGTAGTCTGTGTATTTGAGGAGGCCGAGGCCGTGGAGTCTGAAGACATGCTCACCTACGCGGTCGACTATGTTTTTGGGCGCGGCTATGTATGCCAGGAGTCCTGCGGCAGCATCCCTTGCGGCCTCTATGACGGCCGAGAGAAGCTCCGACGCCCCCGCATCATCTTCCACGACCCTAACAACACCCGAGACCCTGTCAGACCTCAGCCAGAGAACATCGCCCTCAACGTCAACCTCATACCCGCCCCGCCTGAAGAACTCGGCAAGCCTCCACACCGGACCGCCGCGTACAGACAACACAGACTCAGAAACGAACCCAAATATATGCCCTACAGAGATGATAGAGGCTGGGTGGTTTCGTTGTTTGAGGAAGAATACAAGAGACGGTATGTTTTCGGGGCTGACTATGGGACGGGCGACTTCAAGTACGGGCCTATAACGCAGGGTGAGAAACCCTTAGTCGTGGAGAACAGGGGCTATTTCCTGGAGCCTTCCCTCGTCTCAAAGATAATGGGTGTGGAGAAGGAGGTTGTGGTGGGAAGGGATGTAGCACAATTTCTTGAGAGCGGTGCGGAGCTGCTTAGGCGAATGGTCTACCCTATGAGGAGCGGCGTCGTCGCCAGGGATGATGCCAGGGCTTGGAAGGTGTTGAAGGAGCTGACATCGATGGTTTTGGAGGAGTTTAAGCCTAGAGGGTTCGGGTTTAACGGATTCTATGTTGTGGCAGCCCTCGCCGCGACAGCGCCACGCTACATGTACGAGAAATTCTTCGAAATCTTCCGAGAGCAGGCCGAAAAATCCCTAGTGAAAGCAGCCACAATAATTCCGCAACCGCTCGCAGTAGCCATCGCGCACAAAGCAACCTCATGCGTCGTCGTCGAGGGAGGCCACGGCAACACACAGGTAACGCCGATATCCAGAGCACCCATAAGAGAGGCCATAGTCGCCTTGAACAGGGGAGGCTCGGACGCCAACGCAATAACAGCTGAAATACTCAAGGATGCCGGCTACGGCGACCTTGCGAAGGAGGAGGCGATTGTCCGGAAAGCCAAGGAACAGCTCGGACTACTACCCCTCGAGCTGGACAGAGCTGTAGCATACGCGAAACAGAACCCGGCAAACGTCAGGAAAAAGGTGAAGATTGCTGGGACACGGATCACGATAGACTTGGGCGAGCTTTCGTGGACAAGGTTTCTGATAGCCGAATATGTTTTCAACCCCTCCAACCCCGTCTTCGAGAGCTACTTTAAACGCGGCATGCCTAGGCCCGCCGACGTCAGGATAGGCGAGCGGGTCTTCTACGGCATGACAAGCATAGCGGACTCGATAATTGAGGCGGTTGAGAAATGCCCCGTGGAGCTGCAGCCACACCTCTACAGCCAGATAATTCTGTCGGGCGGAAACATGTCCTGGACTTCGCCGCCAGAGCTCCGGGATGTAGCCGTCGACGCACCCACAAGGGTACGGTTTGACTTGGTTAAGAGGGGTGTGGAAAACCTGAACATCAGGCTCACCGAAGACCCACAGTACGCAGTCTGGAGAGGCTGCATAGTCTACGGATACGCTGTCCCCGCAGACTACCTGTGGAGCTGGGAGACGATGGAGGGTTGGATGAGGTTCAAGGGCTAGAACTCCGTATCTATCTCAGCCTCGTGGCCGTCGAGATCAACCCCAGATAGATGGGACGGTTTTGTGTTTTAGCTCTTTATTGACAGGCGGGCCCGGTGGGACTTGAACCCTGCCGGCCAAGGCCTTATGGCTTCTTGGCTCACGACCCCCGACTTAGAAGGCCGGTGCGCTGTCCATTCTGCGCCACGGGCCCGTCCAACTCTTCATCTTCACGGCGTGTTTTTAAGTATTCAGGGCCCTAAATTGATGTTGAATGTCTTCAAATCAAGCGGCGTAGACAGTCACATAGTTTTTTAAAATCCTCTTGACGTTTCTCCTAAGCGTTATCGACAGTGTTGCCGGTGTTTTGCCAAGCATACGGGCCAGCTGGTGAGTCGTAACTTTACGAGGTACGTAAAATAGCCCTCCGAAAGGGTCGTCGTCAGAAGATGGGCTGAAACACCGTTCGGGTCGATTTTCCTGGCCGCAACACTTTCAAGCATCTCAACCGCAACACCTTTAGACTCTAATGCGCCGATTATATTTGGGATTTCACGGTCATGGACGATAAGCTTCCAAACTATTCTATCCCGTTTAATGTCATACGTGCCACCTCTCACAAAGCAGCGGTTTGCGAATGAACCACACACCGTGCATTTCTTTGTTTTGACGAACCCTTCAACAACCTAGACCCCATGGCCCGAAACAAGGTCAGCGAGCTTTTGAAAGAACAGGCGAAACGTGGAAAACAGTAGTCGTCAGCGTCCATACTATCAGCGGCTTGATCCACAGCTTTGACAGTGTGGCTGTTTTGAGAGATGGAAGACTGGTTAAATTCATGGATGCGTCTGAAGCGATTGAAATAGTTAAACCCATTTACAGAATCCACATCCGGGGCGGTGACGGGTGGAAGACATACAGCACAACATCCTTGTTTGAAAAACTGAGGGAACTTTATGACTTGGGTTATGACATAAAAACGCTTGGGTTGAGGAGCCTAATGCAGAGGAGCTGTTGAGGGCGATCGGAGGCTGAAATTCGCGCTACCTAAACTCGTCATCAAAGGCGTTTACGGCTCGTTGACCAGCAAGTGGATTCTAGGCTACATAGCTGTCTTCACATCTCTTTCTCTTACGTTTTCGCATTTAGGTATATTGGGGTTGGGGACTGTTGGTTTAAGGGCCTTTAGCGGCGCCTTGGCAGGGATAATCAACTTAAACCTCTACATAGTTCCACTCATCTCAACAATCACGGCATCACTCTCCATCGTCTCCGAGAGGGAGCAGGGAATGCTGGAGTTCCATCTATCCCTCCCTATCACAAAGCATGAACTTGTCATAGCTAAAATGCTTATAACAAACTTAGCTATAACGTCTGCGACGGTTCTCGGCTACGGGCTTTCCAGCTGGTACATGATGCTCGTACTGACCGAGGTGGACTTGGTTATTTTCCTAAAAATATTGGCTACAACCCTTCTCATGGTTTTCTCGTTTGCGGGCCTCGGGATGTTTATAACAACGCTTGCATCAAGCAGGTTTGCCGCCCTAGCTGCCTCAATCGCTGTGTGGGTATTTCTAGCGATGATCTATGAAACGGTTTTAATGGCTCTGGTTATCGTCTTCAAGCTCTCAGCCATGGAGCTTTGGTTTTTAATGGTGTTGAACCCGTTGGAGGCTTCACGGCTGCTTATGATTTACTCCGTCGACCCACGCATGACCTTTCTGGGGGAGCTTGGCTCAATTATTTTAAGAGATGTCGGCGAATGGTTTTTCACCCCGCTTATCGCAACACCGCTGATTTATGGGGTAGCAGGGCTCTGCGCCAGCCTCTACGTTTTCAGCAAAAAAGACCTCTAGCTACCTGTACGCCCATCCCACAAGGCGTTTCTCAAATAAGGCGAAGACTATGAACAGGCTTACACCTAGGAGGGAGATGACTAATAGCCCCGCAAAGACCAGCGGGACATCAAACCTGGAGCTGGCCGCAATCATTAGGTATCCAGTACCCTCGTTGCTGGCGACGGTTTCGGAGATAACAGCGCCTACGAAGGCAAGGGTTGACGCAACCTTAAGCGAGCCGAAAAAGTATGGGAGAGACCTTGGTATACCTATCTTAATGAATATCTGCCCTTTTGAGGCGCCCAACGACCTGAGCACGTCACGAATCTCCGGCTCTATCGTGGCCAGAGCAACCGCGACGTTTACCACTATGGGGAAGAAGGAGATGAGGAAGGCTGTAAGGGTTGCCGGCACCTTGCCCACCCCGAACCATATGACTAGGATTGGGACTATGGCAACCTTCGGTATCGTGTTGAAGGCAACCAGCAACGGGTAAACCGCCTTATAGACCACAGAGCTGTATCCGACCGCAAGCCCCAGAGCAAGCCCGAAAGCTATTGACATGCCGAACCCTATGAGGGTTGACTGGAGGGTTGCGTAGGAGTGCTGGATTATTATGTTTAGGTTGATGTAGAGTATGTAGATAGTTTTGGAGGGGGGAGGGAGGATGAATTCCGGTATGTTGAAGACTATTGTGCTGAGCTCCCAGGCGGCGAAAAAACCTATAAAGACAAGGACGGCGGGCGTGTATTCCTTCAAAGTGTTCGAGACTACGACCGATAATGGCGTCTTCGGCATTTACTTCACCTGTATCATGGCCCTGAGAGAGTGCAGCTGCTCGACAAACCGGTCTGTGTAGGTGATGTCTATGCTGCGCGGTCTTGCATAATCAGACTCCACCATGGTTATTACGCGTCCAGGCCTTGGGCTCATCACGTATATTTTGTCTGAGAGATAGAGTGCCTCGCGTAGGTCGTGTGTAACCATGAGGACTGTGCACTTTGTCTCCATCCACAGGCTCTGGATGACTGACCATAGCTCCTCGCGGGTGAAGAGGTCGAGGGCCCCGAAGGGCTCGTCCAGCAGGAGGATTGCCGGGTCGTGTATCAGCGCTCTGCAGAGGGATACACGCTGCTGCATGCCTCCAGAAAGCTCCCAAGGCTTTTTGTTGGCGAAGCCTTCGAGGCCGACAAGCTTCAACAGCCTTAACGCCTTCTCAACATACTCGTCCCTGTGGTTTTCCAGCCTAGACTTGTGTGGTTCAACGACCTCGAGGGGTAGAAGAATGTTTTGGAGGACAGACCTCCACGGCAGCAGCACCGGGTTCTGGAAAGCCATCCCAACGATGTTAAGCGGCTTTTCCACCTTCCGCCCATCAACATAGACCTCTCCAGAGGTTGGTTTAAAAAGGCCGGAAATAAGCTTGAGCACCGTCGTCTTACCGCACCCACTGGGACCAACTATGGATGTAAAACTCTGTCTCTCAACCCTCAGACTCACATTATCCAAAGCCTTAATCACAGAAAACTGCCTAAACCCAGTTCTGGAAACATACTCAAGACTTACATTCCTTAACTCGATCAACCCCTCACCCTTACTAAAAAAAGATAAGGTGTTTAAATGGTTCTCTCTTCCCTCGGCGGCAGGAATCTGTCTGTGAAGACTTCGTCGGGGGAAGGTGTTCGCGGGAGGTTGAAAGCTGTCACAACTGACTGGATTGTTTTCTCAAGCCTTGTTCTATCGACTGCCCCAAGCCCGTTGCGTCTAACCTCGTCCGTCAGAATGTTATCGCTCAGAGCCAGCTTAAGCCGCTGCAGCTCCACGTTCCTATCGACCAACGGGTCCCGTTGCTTGACGTAGTCAGCGGCCTTCTCAGGGTCTGCGATAACTTCTTTCAGCGCGCGGTTGACGGCGCGGACAAACTTCGCCACAGCTTCAGGGTTAGACTGCATAAAGTCCTTTCTCACTATTATGGCGTTGCCGTAAAGCTCAACGCCGTAGGCCGGGTACTTGAACGCCACGATGTCCGCGGGGTTAACGTTGAGCGCTAACAGGTTGAGGTAGCCTGTGAAGTAGAAGCCTGTTATGGCGTCGACCTCGCCTTTAACGAGGGATGGCTCCCTTAATGGCGGTGACATGCTAACCCATTCGACCTTAGCCGGGTCTATTCCAACAGCTTTTGCGAAGACGGGGAAAAGACGTCTCGGCGCGTCTCCTTCGGGGGCCCCTATCTTCTTACCTTCCAAGTCCTTCGGGCTGTTTATTCCCTTTCCCTTCAAGGTGAGCACGGAGTAGGGTGGGTTGTTAAGCACGACGTAGACCGCCATCAGTTCCTGTCCCGGGTTTTTCACGTTGAACTCTATGAGGACGTCGAGGCTACCGTAACCAATCTGGTAGGCCCCTGAGGCCACCTTTGAGACGGCGTCAGCCGAGCCGTAGCCTCTATCCATGATCACGGCCAACCCCTCCTGCGCAAAGTACCCCTTCTCAAGAGCCACTATGAAGGGTGCCTGCGGGCCTTGGATAGCCCAGTCGAGTACAAACTTTATGGCTACAACCTGGGTCTGCGGCGGCGGAATGATCAGAGGGCTGAGGAAAATTCCTGCCACGAGGCCTATGACCAGCGAGACCACAGATGCTGTGACAAGTTTTGTAGAAACCATGGGCATGTATATCTTATTTTCCGACGTATTAAAACGTTACTATAACATATCCCTGTGCGACGGCCTCAGCCAGGACAGCCGTCGAGTCGTCCATGATAACCAGCTGTCTGTCTATTTTTTCCTCAAGGTTGTAGACTTTCGCGTTGCCGGCGCAGACGGCGACGTAGACTTTGAGCTCGCTTAGTGCTTTTAGGTAGTGTTCGACGAGTGGGTAGTGTGGGTTTGATGGGTCGAGCAGTGCTGTCCCGGGCCCTAC
>Ga0197143_1002710_pt1 | contig 12671 bp, 10 predicted proteins | sample GBS70_MetaG_FD_148603 | JGI IMG/M metagenome (GOLD analysis project Ga0197143, IMG submission 148603) | Sediment microbial communities from Great Boiling Springs, Gerlach, Nevada, United States - GBS 70_MetaG | ecosystem: Environmental > Aquatic > Thermal springs > Hot (42-90C) > Sediment...
ATTTCGGAAACAAGCAAAATCATTTCAAGAAGCTCATCAATGTTTGTACCCATTTTAGCTGACACAGGCACAAAGATGGTGTCACCGCCCCATTCTTCCGGAATAAGGCCCTTTTCTGCAAGCTGGGACTTAACAAGATCAGGATTAGCTTCGGGCTTATCTATCTTGTTAATGGCCACAATTATCGGCACATTGGCAGCTCGGGCATGATCAATAGCTTCGATGGTCTGTGGCATGACACCGTCATCAGCAGCAACCACCAGCACCGCAATATCTGTAACCTGTGCACCACGAGCTCGCATCTTGGTAAACGCCTCATGACCGGGAGTATCAATAAAGGTTATAAGCTTGCCGTTATGATTAACCGTGTAGGCTCCTATGTGCTGGGTAATGCCTCCATGTTCTGTAGCCACAACATTGGTTTTTCTGATGGTATCAAGAAGCGTGGTCTTACCGTGATCAACGTGACCCATTACAGTAACCACAGGTGGTCTGGGTTCTTCGGGATACTTCTGGTCCTCATCACTAAGATCAGGGGTAATTAAATCGAGAACCTCAGATTTAAATTCCACCTGAAAACCATATTCTTCTGCAATGAGCTTGGCAGCCTCTGGGTCGATGGGTTGGGTAATAGTAAGGAAAAGTCCAAGATCCATTAAATGCTTGATTATTTCACTTGAGCTTTTTCCTATGGCTTCGGCAAACTCGCTAACAGTTGCTCCTTCCGGAAGAATTATAATTTCTGGCTTTTCTTCTTCCTGTAGTTCTTCCTTCTTCTTTTTCTTCTTTTTAGGCCTTAAAAGCTTCTTCTGTAGCTCTTCTTCTTCCTGAAGGCGCTTCTTTTCCTTAATGAGCTCGACATCTTCATGCTTTTCCAGAGCTTCCTTTTCTTTCGCCGTTTCGGCTTCATAAATGATAGGGCCGGCCTCCAGTACTGGCTCAGCTAAAACCTGCGCCTTTTCGGTTTCATCAGCAACTTTTTCTACCTCAACAGGTTTTTCTTCTTTTACAGGAACTTTTTCCTGTTTTTCTTCGGTTTTTACTTTAGCCTCCGAAACGGGCTCTGTTTCGACCGCCTCCATTTTCTTCGTTTTTGGCTTAACACCCAGAATAGCAGCTACCGTTTCTTCGTCGATAATGCTCATGTGGTTCTTGACATCAATGCCGCGGCGCTTTAAAAACTGCACCAGATCATGAGCCGGTATTCCTGCTTTCTGGGCTAACTCATATACGCGCATTTTCTTCATCTATACATCTTCTCCCTCATGCTGGAGCATCGTCAGCAATTTTTCTATCAATTCATCTTTACTGTCTTTTGTTAAGTTTATTTTAAGCGCTTTCTCAATTTTTTTAACTGCAGCTTTAATACAGGCTTGAACCGGACAAACGTAAGCACTTCTTCCATGTACTTTTCTGTCCTGAGTAACCACCACGTTGCCATCAGGTAGCCTTACAATTCGCAAAAAATCTTCCTTTGTGCCTTTGCGTCCGCATCCCAAACAGGTACGCTGAGGCTGATGTCCGGGCCTTTTCTTAACCAAAATGCCTCCCCTACTCCTCTGAACCCTCCTCAAACAGTTTTTTAAGAAGCTCGGCTACTTCTTCGTCTTTTTCTCTGATCTCTTCCGTCTTCTTTTCAATTTCCTCAGCCTCTGCTTCACTCTTGATATCAATCCTCAGGCCAGTTAGTCTGGCTGCCAACCTTGCATTCTGTCCTTCCTTGCCTATGGCAAGCGAAAGCTGGTCTTCAGAAACGATAACGTATGCCGTTTCTTCAGCCGGATCAACTATTACCTTTTTAACCTTAGCCGGACTGAGCGCATTGGCCACAAACTTTGCGGGATCCTTATCCCATGGCACCACATCGATCTTTTCTCTGCCAAGCTCCTTCACTACCATTTTAACCCGTTGCCCCTTGGGTCCAACACAAGCACCAGTCGGATCAACATTTGGATCATTGCTTTTAACGGCAATCTTTGTGCGATAGCCGGGCTCACGAGCTACCGATACGATTTCAACTATTCCTTCTGCAATCTCGGGAACTTCGAGCTCGAAAAGCCTCCTTATCAGTGCTGGATGCGTCCGGGACACGGTTATAGGAGGAATACCTTTTTCACGAGAAACTCCAATTATTACTGCGCGCAAACGCTGATTACGGCTGTAATCTTCCCCGGGAATCTGTTCTTCCGGAGGCAGTAATGCTTCAGCATCACCAAGATCTAAGAAAACATGCCTTCCTCTTTCATGTCCGGGCACAGTACCCCGCCAGATATTTTTTACTGTTCCGGTGACAAGCTCACCTTTTTTATCTTTAAAACGATGATAGATGTTTTCGAGCTCAAAGTCTTTGATGCGCTCCTCAAAGATCTGGCGTGCCTTCTGGGCACCCATCCAGCTTATTGCCTCGTTGATGTCAATTTCCTTTTCCTGAACACCGTCTTTTGTTTCCTCAACCGCTATTACCCTGAATTCTCTTGCCTCAAAATCAAGTTCAATCCTCAAGCTTGCACCGTGACCCTTTTTGTCCCGGTAAGCCGCTCTTAATGCTTCCTCAACAGCGCTGATTATTTTTTCCTGCGGTATATTTTTTTGAGCTTCAAGAATCTTAAGTGCCTCAAAAAACTCGGCTTTGTTCATAGCTTGCTTCCTCCTGCATTAAAATTCAATGTCCACGACCAGATTTGCCCTTTTAATATCTTCAAACCTTATCAGGTGGGACTCTTTTTCTTGCTCGAGCACAAAATGATCTTCTCCCACCTCACCAATTACGCCCTGGAAATTTTTCCTTCCGTCAACAGGAATTTTTGTTTCAACTTTAACCCGGCTGCCCTTAAACCTCTCAAAATCCTTTTTTTTCTTGATCCTTCTTTCTATCCCGGGTGAGCTCACTTCAAGATAATACCGGCTCTTAAAAATATCCGTCGTATCAAGAAGCGGCGAAATAAGCTCGCTAACCCTGACACAGGTATCTATATCAACACCGCCTTCCCTATCAATGTAGATGGTCAGGCGTCCACCCTTTGGTCCAGGCACATACTCAATGTCCACAATCTCTATACCTTCGCGTTCAAGCACCTTCTCTATTAACTTTTCAACTTCCTTTTCCAAGCTCATTTAAATCACCACGTTAAATAAATAAAAAAATAGTGGGAACTTCGTAGGTCCCACTATTGCAAGCAAAAACCGGTTGTATTGCCAATTTTACTATTTTTAAAGAAATTTAACAAGCCAGGAAGGTTGGGTGCAGGGAGTATAGAGTCCCTGCACCCGGGAGGCCAGTGCCCCTCAGCTTCTTATTTTTACTTTCAATAGAGACAATTAAGGCGTTTTTTATCGGGGATTATCAAGAAATTCTGCAATTTTTTCGGTTACCAGCCTTGGATTTGCCTTACCCTGCGTTTTTTTCATCACCTGCCCGACAAGAAATCCAACAGCCTGTTTTTTGCCTGACCTGTAGTCAGCAACTGCCTGCGGATTCTCGGCAATAACCTGCTTTATGACTTCCGCTATTAAGGCACCGTCAGATATTTGCTCAAGACCCCTTTCCTTAACAATTTCTGACGGCATCTTGCCGCTTTTAAACATTTCACCGAATATTTCGCGAGCAATTTTCGTGCTTATGATACCTGACTCGACCAAGTCCGCTATTTCAATTAGATGCTCGGGGGTTATTTTTGTATCGGAAAACCAGGTGCCTGACTCATTGAGGTAGTAAAGAAGGTCTGAAAGAATCAAGTTGGCAATCATCTGCGGGTTTTTCGACCTTGAAGCAGCCTTTTCAAAGAACTCGGCCATTTCCCTGTCCTGAACCAGGATACCTGCATCTTTCTCTTTAATTCCATATTCTTTGATAAAACGGTCTTTCTTTTCGCGCGGAAGCTCAGGCAACTCGCGTCTGATCTTTTCAATCAGTTCATCACTGATTTCAAGCGGAACCATGTCTGGCTCAGGAAAATACCGGTAATCGTGCGCCTCCTCCTTTGTCCTGAGTGTAACCGTTCGTTTATTAGCATCATCCCAGTGCCTCGTTTCCTGAACCACCTTTTCACCGTTGAGGACAAGCTCAAGCTGCCGCCTGATTTCATATTCCAGTCCCTTTTCAAGTGCTCTGAATGAATTTAGGTTTTTGATTTCGGTTTTGGTACCAAACTCCTTGCTACCAGCTGGTCTTATTGAAACATTGGCGTCACAACGAAGCGAACCTTCTTCCATGTTGCAATCAGAAACTTCCAGAGCAAGCAGGACTGCCCGCAGCGTCTGCATGAAAACGCGGGCTTCCTCAGGTGACCTGATGTCTGCTTCAGTAACTATTTCTACCAGCGGTACTCCGGCACGGTTAAAATCAACCAGCGAATAATCAGCTTCGCTTATCCTTCCGGTTTTACCCACATGAACCAGCTTGCCCGTATCTTCCTCAAGATGAACCCTGTGAATGCGTATCCGGCGCAAGCCCTTTGAAGTTTCAATTTCAAGATAACCATTTACTCCTAAGGGGTAATCGTACTGAGATATCTGGTAGTTTTTGGGCATATCCGGATAAAAGTAGTTTTTGCGATGAAACTGGGAAAAGCGGTTGATTTCGCAGTTCAGCGCAAGCGCAATTTTTATGGTCCACTCGACTGCCGTCCGATTGGGAACGGGAAGCGTCCCCGGAAGGCCCAGACAAACGGGGCAGACAGCAGAGTTGGGAGGAAGACCAAAGACATCCGCCCGGCAGCCACAGAACATTTTGGAGCGTGTCTGTAGCTCCGTGTGAATTTCAAGACCTATGATAGCTTCGTAACCCTTTTCATTCAAAAGTTCTTCAATGCCCATGCTTTTTACCTCCTGGGTTCATAAACATATAGCAAAATCCACAAAGCAACGGCGCTTAAAAGCGACATTAGCGAACCAAAATAAAAAGGGGCACTTACTCCAATCTTATCCCATAGAAAACCTGCAAGCAAAGATGCAGGAAACAGACCGATTCCGGTAACCATGGCATGCGCACCTATGGCCGTTGCCCTGAGCTCGTCTTTCGAAAAATCAGAAACTATGGCCCGTTCAACACCCTCTGTGAGAGCCTTATAAAATCCGTAAATAATGAAAGCAGCCCACATTGTGATTAAAGAACTTGCTCTGGCAACCAGAAAATAAACTAATGAATAAAAGATGTATCCGGGCACCACTATTCTCCTGCGACCTATTATGTCCGAAAGCTTTCCGGCTGAATAGCTTAAAAGTGCATAGGAAAGGTTAAAGGTAAAGTAAATTAAAAGGATGGTAGCCATAGAAGCACCAAGATTTTTTGTCCTTAAAATCAAAAATTGATCTGAAGACTTCCCGAGAGAAAAAACAAAGCTTATTAGAAGGAAAAGCTTTAAGGGACGATCAAAATTCTTAAAGCTTATTGCGGTTTTTTGAGCAGCACTTCTTCTTGAGGGTTCAACCAGGAAGAAAAGGGCAACCACGCCGAGCACAGCCGGAACTAAAGAAATCAAAAAGATGGTTCTAATTGAAATATGATCATTCAAGCGGGTCAAAATGAAATAAGAAAGCAGTACTCCCAAAGCTGCACCCAGTGTATCCATGGCTCTGTGCAACCCAAAGGCCATACCGCGGCTGCCTGTATCAACCGACTCTGAAATCAGTGCATCACGGGGTGCTGTCCTTATTCCTTTGCCAAGCCTATCAATAAATCTGCCCGCAAGAACGGATGGCCAACCGCTTGCAAGATAGAGGAAGAGCTTCCCGATTGTTGAGAAGGAATAACCAAGGATTGCCAGCGGCTTCCTCTTTCCTACCTTATCGGAAATGTAGCCGGAAAACACTTTAAGAATTGTAGCCGTGCTTTCAGCAATTCCTTCAATCAGGCCCACCACTGTGGCAGCAGCACCCAGAACGCTGGTCAGGAAAATCGGTAGCAAGGGGTAGACCATTTCCGTGGAAATGTCGGTAAGAAAGCTGGCAGCCGAAGCTATATAAACATTTTTAAAACTGCCTTTTTGCCCGGTTTTTTCTTTCACCTTTACGATTAAAACCTTTCTAGGGTCTCAAGCTTAAAATCAGCCAGCTCTTCTACCAACCTGGCAAACCTTAAAACCAGTCCATCTTTAAGCGCAGGTCCGATGATGTGAAATCCTACAGGCAGCCCTTGGCTGAGGCCGCAGGGTACTGAGGCTGCCGGAAGACCGGCAAGGTTGGCTGACACAGTACAGACATCAGAAAGGTACATAGTCAGGGGGTCTGTCGTTTTTTCACCGAGCTTAAAGGCAACAGTTGGGGAGGTGGGCGAAACTAAAAGATCAAACCTCTCAAAAGCCTGTTCATATTCGTTTCGAATGAGACGCCTTGCTTTAAGGGCAGTTCCATAAAATGCTTCATAATAACCAGCCGAAAGTGCATAGGTGCCAAGCATGATCCTTCTTTTGACCTCATCACCAAAGCCTTCACTTCTGGTCTTGAGATAAAGTTCCATCATGTTGATTACCCCTTCTGCCCGATAACCATACCTAACGCCGTCGTAGCGGGCAAGGTTGCTGCTAGCTTCAGCCGGAGCAATGAGATAGTAGGCAGAGAGAGCATAAGAGGTGGAGGGCAGGGAAACCTCCTCCACTATGACATCGGACTGCTCCAGTTCTTCCAGCATGGTGTTAAAGCAATCCTGAACACCAGCTTCAATTCCGTCCCCCGTTAGCTCACGGATCACACCAATTTTTAAGCCCCTGACATCTTTTTTAATTTCCTCGGTGAACTTTGGTACCTCTACTTCAAGTGATGTTGCATCGTTAGGGTCGTGACCAGCAATTATTTCCATAAGAGCCGCGCCATCTTCAACGGTTCTTGTCATCGGTCCTATCTGATCAAGCGAGCTGGCAAAGGCAATCAGTCCATAGCGAGAAACTAGACCATAAGTTGGCTTAAAACCAAAAATACCGCAGAAGGAAGCTGGCTGCCTTATTGAGCCACCTGTATCGGAACCCAGCGCCCAGGGAACTTCACCTGCAGCTACCGCTGCCGCTGACCCGCCGGAAGAACCGCCTGGTACGCGGTCAAGGTCCCAGGGATTGCGCACCGGTCCAAAATATGAATTTTCATTGCTGCTTCCCATGGCAAACTCATCCATGTTAAGCTTCCCGAGAACAGGAAGACAATTTTCTTTAACTTTAGCTGCGACCGTACCATCATACGGGGGAATGAAGTTTTCAAGTATTTTTGAACCGCAAGTGGTGCGGATATCCCTGGTTACGATAAGGTCTTTCAGCCCGATTGGCACACCGGCATAGGACGGTAGCTCCTCGCCCCTTCCCCGCCTGCGATCAACCTCTTCGGCCTGCTCAAGTGCAATCTCAAAACTCCGGGTAATAAAGGCGTTCAGCTGTGGTTCAATTTTTTCGATTCGCTGAATGTAAAACTCCACTATTTCTTTTGAGCTCAAGCTGCCCTTTTCAAGCTCTTTGGCAAGATCGACGGCAGAAAGCTTTAAAATATCCACCCTCTATCTCTCTCCTTTCACTAAACAATGGGAGGAATTCTGAAAAAATCTCCCTCCTTATCCGGAGCATTTTTTAGTGCTTCTTCACGGCTTAAACCTTCCCTGACCTCGTCCCTGCGCATCACATTGGTTCGATCTACAGCATGTGTAAGAGGCTCAAGACCATCCAGATTCAATTCCTGAATTTTGGCTGCGTGCTCAAGAATCTGGGAAAGCTGTTTGGTGAATTTTTCGACTTCAGCCTCGGTAAGGCTCAACCGGGCTAGCCTTGCAATGTGACGCACCTCATCCCTGGAAATCAAACCAGATCACCTTCCTGAAACAAAAAATAAAATATCACGGCGGCAGTATTATTAATGATATGAACAATTACAGATGCATCAAGCGAATTTCTGCGCTCAACAAGATAATTCAAAAGTAATCCGAAAACAAAAAGAGGTAAAAAATAATAAAGACCATGAAGAATACCAAAAACCGATGCGGAAACAAAGGAAGCCCTCCTGAAGTCAGTATAAACCCGTAAATTCCTGAAAAGCAAACCCCGAAAATAAAGCTCTTCAAAAATAGGTCCCAGAATACCAACAGTCAAAATCGCAGCAGACCAATCTTTCTTTCCCTGAAGTCCGGAAAAAAACTCAACCTGAGAAACATCAGGCACAATACCGAGCGCATTCGTTGCCAGCAGGTAAGCCTGCCAGAAAAGAAAAATCGCAACCCAGAGAAAGAGTGCCTGTCCTATACCTTTTTTTCGAAGTTCAAACTTAACAGCCCGATCTTTTTTCAAGGCAAGAAGATAAGCAGGCACAAATACAACTCCTTCCAGCGCAACAGAAGCAGCAAGATAGGTACTGCCTTTCAGCTGGAGCTGTTCATTAACAACTGTTAAAAGCACGGAAAGGGCGATGAACAAAACCAGTGGGAGAAAAACTGCCAGAACGAAAAAAGGAGTCTGGCGGTTAGCGCCGGATATCATTTTTTAAGCCCTGCCATTTTAAGGAATTCCTCCTCGGTTAAAATCTTAATACCAAGCTGAAGGGCCTTTTGATATTTGCTTCCGGGATCCTTGCCCACAACTACGTAATCTGTCTTTTTAGAAACGCTTGAAGCTGCTCTGCCTCCAAGCTTTTCAACCAGCGCCTGAGCTTCCTCCCTGGTCATGGAATCAAGAGCACCCGTAAAAACAAAAGTAAGTCCTTCAAATGGTTTTGCACCACTTTCTTCAGGAACTTCTTCTTTGCCAAAGTTAACGCCTGCAGCCCTTAGTCTTTCTATTACTTCAAGGTTGTGTGGTTGTTTAAAGAAAAGTACAACGCTGCGCGCAATTTTAGGACCAACTTCAGGAATCTGCATGAGCTCGGTTTCTGTTGCTCGCATCAGATTATCAAGCTTTTTATATTTTTCAGCCAGCAATCTTGCCGTATACTGCCCAACATGTCTGATGCCCAGAGCAAAAATAAGTCTGTGCAGGGTGCGGTTTTTTGAATCCTGAATTGCATTATAAAGTTTCTGTGCTTTCTTAAGGGCGAAGAGAGGAAGCTCGAGAAAATCTTCAATAGTAAGGTAGTAAAGGTCAGCAACGTTCCTCACCTTGCCCCTGTTAAGAAGCTCTCTTACAACCACTTCCCCCAGTCCATCAATATCCATAGCCGCACGGCTACCCCAGTGCAAAATGTGATTAAAGACCTGAGCAGGGCAACTTATACCACCGGTACAGTAGTAAATCGCCTCGCCGGGCTCCCTGACAACATCCGAACCGCAAACAGGACATTTTTCGGGCATCTTAAATATTTTTTCGTTGCCAGTTCGCCTGGAAACTACGGGTGTCACAATTTCAGGAATTACATCACCAGCTTTACGAACTATGACATAGTCACCTATCCGGATGTCTTTTCTCCTAATCTCATCTTCGTTATGAAGGGTAGCGCGGGTGATGGTCGAACCGGCAACAAAAACCGGTTCAAGAATGGCCACCGGCGTTAAAGCTCCTGTCCTTCCCACTGAAACCACAATGTCTATCAACCTGGTGACCTTTTCTTCGGGCGGGAATTTATAGGCAATTGCCCACCTCGGTGCCTTGCTTGTTTCGCCAAGTATTTCCTGGTATCTAAATTCGTTTATTTTGATGACGATGCCATCTATCTCAAAATCCAGCGAATCCCTTTTGTCCTGCCATTCAGAACAAAAATCCTTTACCTCTTCAATAGTTTTGCAGTGGCGATAAACAGGCACTACAGGTAAACCAGCTGATTTGAACCATTCAATTGCTTCAACATGGGTGTCAAACGAAATTCCCTCACCATAATTAAACCCGTGGGCAGCAAAAAGAAGCTTTCTTTTATGAGTAATACCGGGATCAAGTTGCCTTAAACTTCCTGCAGCTGCATTTCTTGGATTGGCAAAAAGAGGTTCGCCCCTGGCTGCCCGCTCCTCATTGATCTTCTTAAACTCTTCCTTGCTCATGTAAGCTTCTCCACGCACCTCAAGAAGGGGCGGGGGATCGTCAATGAGCAGTCTCAAAGGAACGTTTCGTATTGTTTTGACATTCGGGGTTATATCCTCGCCCACTTCACCATCACCGCGCGTAGCTCCTCTCACAAGCACGCCGTTTTCATAAACCAGCGCAACTGCAGCCCCATCGAGCTTTAGTTCGCACACAAAGGTGAAGTCTGAGTGACCAAGGTTCTTAATGGTACGGCGGTACCAATCCTCAAGTTCGCCGAGGTCGAAGGCATCCTGAAGCGAAAGCAGGCGCCGGTAGTGCCTTACCGGCTTAAAACCTTCTTTTGGCGGTGCACCTACACGTTGGGTAGGTGAATCAGGAGTGATAAACTCAGGAAACCTCTGCTCAAGAAGTTCAAGTTCCCGGTAAAGAGCATCATATTCGGCATCGGAAATTTCCGGAGAATCGAGCACATAGTAACGGTAGTTATGGTATTCAATGAGGCGCCTGAGCTCTTCTATCCTTTTTCTGGCTTCCTCGCGGTTGTAACCCTCAACCTTTTTCTTAATCTCATCAAATTCGCTTTTCATAATTCATAATTATTATATTGCTTTAAGCTCAATGTCACCTCGTACTCCAAGCCTGTCACCTAAAATTATTAGGACGCCACGAACTCCAATGTCAACAGCCTTTTTAAGGCCTTTCTCTATATCATCAGGTCCTCTCACCACATTACCAATAGCAGTTGCAGCTGCATCTGCAAGGGCAGCATTGCTGTCAACCACGACAACCGCATCGGCTCGCCCGAAGCTGAGAGAATGTCCTATGGTACCTGAACTTGTGCATATACCCAGGGGCTCCCCTGCAGGAATCTTTACGGCTATATTTTCGCTGAAAGGCGAACTGCCGGCATAGACCAGTGAATACCTTTCCTGGAGAGAAAAACAAAAAATGTCACCGCCGTTTTCGACGATCACTTCGCACGAAAACTGTAGCAGCTTGCGACCCACTGCTGCGGCAACTGCCCCGGCAACCGCTGCCATTGGCCCAACCCCGGCAACCCTAGCTGCCTCATACATTTCCCTGACAACTGCAGGAACTTCTCTCCTTGGAGGTAGAGGTAAGGGGACAAGCGAACTATAAAATTCAGGATAAATGCTTATCCAGCTCTCGATTTCGTCTCTGACTTTCTCGAGTTCTTTTAAAGCCTCTTTTTTCAGGTTTTTCTCGGCAAAGATGAGCAGGTCAGATTCTTTAATTTCCACCTTAAAGGCAACAAGCTTCTCCGGCCGGGCATCTAGGCGATAAAGCCTTGGCTCATACAGTCCCATAATTAAATATCATCAGGTTAACTCCGGTTATTTTCAACCCCCCCTTTAAAATGTCGAACAAATGTTCTAATATAATAGGTATGCTGGTAGCGGAAGTAAACGAACCCATAACAGTAATAGCTGCCTTTAAAGCAGGCAAAATAATACCGCTTAAAATCCACTGGAAAGGTAAGAACATTAAAATCAGGCAGATAACCGGGAGCTGGAAGGTAAAAGACGGACCGGATTGTATTCACTATCTTGCCTGTATGGGGAAAAACGATGTCTACTACGAGATTTCCTTCTCTACCAAAACCCTTGTTTGGCATCTCGAAAAGCTGGAAACAATTTAACCGGGAAAGAATAGTCCTCCATATAGACATGAACGCTTTCTTTGCCTCGGTAGAACAGGCACACCGTCCCTATTTAAGGGGAAAACCAGTCCTTATTTCAGCCGATCCTTACGGAACGCCCAAAGGAGCTCGGTCGGTAGCTGCCACTGCCAGCCATGAAGCCCGCGCTTACGGCGTAAAAACAGGAATGCCACTCTATCAGGCAAAAGAGCTTTGTCCGCAGGCAATTATCATTGAAGGTGATGCCCGCAAATACACGGGAATAGCGCTCAAGTTTCTTGAAATCCTGAAAAGATTTACCGACCTTGTAGAACCATACTCAATTGACGAAGCTTTTATTGACATCACTCACACTGCCCACTTTTTTGGCGGCAAAATCCAGGTTGCCAGAGAAATAAAAAGGCTGGTATATGAAAATTTTGGCATTACCTGCTCCATTGGTATAGCACCCAACAAGCTGGTGGCAAAAATTGCCTCTGATCTGAAAAAACCAGACGGCCTGGTGGTCTTTGAAAAAAGCGATTTGCCCGAAGCTCTCTGGAACCTGCCGGTAGATGTAATACCGGGTATCGGCAAAAAGCGTTTGCTCAAGCTTAACCTGATGGGTATTTACACCTTAAAGGACCTTGCTTTCTACCCGCAGGAAAATCTGAGACGAGCTTTCGGTATTGTGGGAATCTACCTTCAAAATGCTGCCCACGGGCTGGATGATTCACCGGTTGTCCCTGAAGAAAAAATGGCCGCCCCAAAATCAATTTCAGCTGCATCAACTTTTGGAAAAAACACAATGGACAGGGAAAAGATCGAAGCAGCCCTTTTTTATCTGGCCGAAAAAGCAGTTTTGCGCCTTAAAAAACAGGGGCTCAAAGCAAAAGTGGTTGGCGTCTGGCTAAGATACGAGGACTTTTCTACAGAAGGCAAAAGCACGAAACTCAAAAAAGAAGTTTCCTCCTTTGAAGACATAAAAAGGGAAATGTTCAAAATCCTTGGGCAATACCTTCCACCCCGAAAACCGGTAAGGCTGGTAGGCGTTTACCTGGGAAGTCTCAGCCAGCAGGAGTTTGAAGAGGTTCCCCTCTTTGAATACAGCAGCA
>Ga0197143_1002711_pt1 | contig 12666 bp, 10 predicted proteins | sample GBS70_MetaG_FD_148603 | JGI IMG/M metagenome (GOLD analysis project Ga0197143, IMG submission 148603) | Sediment microbial communities from Great Boiling Springs, Gerlach, Nevada, United States - GBS 70_MetaG | ecosystem: Environmental > Aquatic > Thermal springs > Hot (42-90C) > Sediment...
GAGGCACTTCTAAACAGGAAGATAGAGTTGGGAGGGTTGAGGGGTTTGCTTCCAATCTTATTCATGGTGGCATTGTCCCTGGCTATGTTGCCGTTTCTGATAGTCTAGAGCAGGTGCTGATTTTCCTTCAAAGAAAAGGAGGTCCGATTGGATCTTTTATGGGAAGCGCAGCGATGGGTTTGCCCGAGAGCGAGCGTGGAGGAGTGCGTGGCTTTTTCTCTGGTCTGGGGCAGGATTTGGGTATTATTAGACTCCTCAACAGGGATTACACAGCTCAACTTGCAACTAGGACTGAGGCAAAAATGGCTGGTTTTCGAGGGGGAGGGGCAGGCGGCATAGGAAGCCCTGCTCCTTCTCGTGGGGTCGTATCGCCAACATTGACTCTATTGGAGCGAATTGAAAAGCCTTTTGTTGTTCCTGCCCGGGAGACTTTAGATCGAATGGGAGCAAGCCATGCCGATTATAGGACTCAGACAAAAGGGGCTGGTTTTAGGGGGGAAGGGGTAGGCGGCATAGGAAGCCCTGCTCTTTCTCGTTGGGTCGTATCGCCAACGTTGACTCTGTTGGAGCGAATCGAAAAGCCTTGGGTTGTTCCTGCCTGGGATACTTCAGAACGAATCCCAGTAACCTATCCTGAGCGTCTGCTGTTTCGAGCTGGGCATATGGCTGTGCCCTATGCTGGGGTTTCCGGTGTGATGAATCTTTTAGAGTTCTCTTTTGTCAAGATTTCGCCTCCTTACTTGGGCGAGAGATTTAGTCATATGGGACACGCAAATCTGGACGAGCAGGGTCCACCTTCCGTGACGCTCTCGGGCCGTCGTCAGACCTTCCGTGTACCTAGTCTTGTTCTCGACACCGCGAAAGATCCTGAAATGGGTTTGCTGTTTTTTGCACCCATTAGGACGAGAAAAGGAGAGTCTGGTTATGGTGAAGGCACTTCGGCTGAGAGATTTTCGGGATTCTTCGATAGAGTGCGTGAAGCAGGTGCAGGTGCTCGGGAAGCTTCGTCAGAAGTAGGGAGCTCAAGGGTGGTTGTGAAGCCTCAGGCAGTAGAGGGCAAGCTGCCGGGGATACCTGAGAAGGCTGAGGTGTTCGAGTGGGAGATGGAAAAGGTGTCGTTCGGAGGCGGGAGAACACCTCTCAATGTTTCTTCAGACTCCTTTGGTTTGTTCCGTGACATGGTTGGCACAGAAGTAAGGGTTGTTCGGGCAGAGGGCATTGAGCCAGCACTTGGTGGTTCTTTGCCCCTTATCTCTCAGGGTGGAGGTCTGCAGGCCTCAGTTGCGCTTGCATCCAAGGCTCAAGGGGCACCAAAGGGAGGCTCGCCTGCGGAAGAGAAGAAGTCTTCACAGGCGACAAGTCCTGTTGACCTCGAGGTGCTTGCCATAGAAATGGCAGAGAGGATAATGGAACGTATTAGGCGTGAAAAAGAAAGGAGGGGAAACTATGGCTAAGTATGACCCTTCCAAGACTCTGTATGGCAATCTCGCTAAGGCCATGCTTCAGATCGTAAAGGACGATCAGGGCTGGCGAGGGGGGTTTACGAGTGTCGAGTTCATGTTCAACCCCGAGACCGTGACTATTGAAAAGTCAACAGAGTTTAAGGAACATCACACCCAAGGTTCGAATGCAGGAGAAAAGGAGTGGACTCACGGGGTTTCAAGGACGCTAAAGGTCTCTTCCGTCTATTTCGACACATTCGAAAGCAAACAGAATGTTAGAGAAGCCTACATTAGTAAGTTGGAAAGACTAGTCCAGATGGATGACGCCCTACATCGCCCCCCCAGGGTCCTTTTCGTGTGGGGTTCTTTCATGAAAGAAAACGATGACTACAACGCAGTGAGCTGGTATGTTAGACGAATAAATGTGGAGTATGTGATGTTTTTGAACGATGGAACCCCTGTGAGGGCAAAGGTTGATCTAGACCTTGTTGAGGCGACGACAATAAAGGAGCAACAGATGGGTGGCGGTCCGCAGTCTCCAGACCATGCAAAGGTCTATACTGTCCAGCGAGGCGATACCTTACAGCACATTGCATACAAGGAATATGACGACCCTTCGGAGTGGCGGAGGATTGCAGAGGCTAACAACATTGAGGACCCGCTGGATCTGGAGCCAGGCACAAAGTTGCTTGTTCCTCCTATCTTGAAATAAAGGGGGTGAAAGTATGCCTGAAAGAAACCCTCTAGTCTGTGCTTGCATATTGAAGCTTGACGGAAAAACGGTTATTGAGGCCAAGACGGGGACAGCGGAGCAGAAAGAAGGTCAATGGTATTTGGAGTCTGTGGAGGTTGATAAAGAACTGGATGCCCCTGATATGTTCAGGGTGGAACTGCACATGAGACCGGGTGCTCAGATAGACATACTGGATCAGGTTTGCGAAGGGCAGGAGGTCGAGATTTTGCTTGGTCCTGTGGGCAGTGAGAAGCAGGTTTTTGTGGGAGAGATTCACTACATCGAGCCGAGTTTTCGATATGAAGGTAAGTCAACCCTCGCGATTGGAGGATATGACAGAACGCACAGGTTGACACGGGGGACGCAGTCGAGGACATGGGGTGATGGACTGAATCCTGCTGATTTGAAGAAACTAGCCATTCAGGACATCGTACAAAAGGCGTCATCTTACACCGGACAGTCGGATCGCTTGAATTTGAACGCAATCAAGACATCGGATGGACCTAAAGTTTCTTATATCCCGCAGCTGAATGTGCCAGACTTCCAGATGTTGCGGGCACTTCAAAGCGATATAGATGCGAGTAAGGCGCAAGGGAGCCCCGTAGTTACAATCGTTCGAGATGGAAGCTTAGGTCCAAACGAGGTTCTTGTTCATGAGGCTCACTTCTCTCTTTCTACTGTGAACCAGTATGGGAGGGTGGAGGTGAGGGGGTGGGACGACAAAAGGAAGAAGGCCATTGTTGGGGTCGCGACCGCACCCACTCATTCGTTCGGGGGGACTCCGGCGCCTCAAGCAACCGGGAAGGCACTTTACGGTAGTCCTTCCAGTGGGAAGGTTCTGACCATTGTGGACAGGCCCGTTGAAAGCCAGGAAGAGGCAGAAAAACTGGCAAAGGCTATATTCAATAGGCTTGCGATGGACTTTGTCACGGGCGATGTTGACATACAAGGCGACCCAAGGCTCAAGCCCGGCGATTTGGTTGAGCTCAAGGGATTTGGGGCAAGGTTTTCAGGGAAATACATGGTGCGCAAGGTTACACACCTTCTTATCCCCAGGGTCATTGGATACAGAACAAAGCTCAAGATCGCTCGATGCGATGTGGGCGAGAAGAAGTGAGCATTTTCCCTACCCAGACATTTTACATTTTGAGAAATCGTGAGAAACATTAGCGTTAGGTAAGGAGGATGTCTTGCTGCACTCAACAAGAAAAGCTCTACGGTAACCGTAAAAGATCAAAGCAGAACGTTAGGAATGTGGGTTTTTATTATGTGTGTTATGAGTTGTCGAAGAGAGGTTGGAATGTCTTACGAGCTTCGAGAAATACTAAGGGAATAGACCTTGTTGTTCGTAATCAAAGAGCAAATAAAACCCTCACGATTAAAGTTAAATCGTTGACTGAAAAGACACCTGTTCCCTTTGGTAGGAATCTCGATAATCTCATAGCGGAATATGTGATAATATGCAGAAGAGTCTATAGTGAGAGACCGGAGATTTTTATCGTTGACTCGAATCAGGTGAAAGAGCATATTCACAAAGGAGAGAAGGATGGTAGAATAAGTTACTGGTTGCAACCTAAAGATTACGAAGAATACAAGGACAGATGGGATACTATTGGAGACGGCTTTGCATAGATGAAAGGTGTGTCGGGCGCAAAGTTTGGTTGGCTAGCATTTAGTACTTGCTTCGTTCAGGTCGTATCAGAACGCTCAGCGTTTGAATATTGGGGAGCCTAAGTCCAAAAAGATTTTGTCTAAAGTCCGCAAACTTTTGCAAACGCAACTGCAGGCGTTCAGGAAAGCGGGGCTACATATGGTGCGATGTGCCTTAGGGTTCGAAGGGTATGGAAGTGAGATTGCGCTAGTCTTTGGCGAATAAGTAAAGGGATCAGCCTTATCTCACCAGACTCTTCCATTGTATATCTCAGGTCGAGTGGGTGTGCCGAAAAGGGCGAGTCATTCCCACTGGAATATCTGTTTTGCCTCCTCGAGGGTTTTTGAATCTATCGCACCTAGGCGCACGCAACGAACCCGATTCGTCGGGTCTAGCAAGATGTGAACGGGCAATGCTGGCGATTCTGGCAAGCCTAGCTGACGATAGAAATCCTGTCTTTCGCTTGGCGCTTCGATCCAAATAAAAGACCCTTGGAGTGCGCTGCCATCCTTTGCCATGTACGCGTTCAGTTCCCTCTCATCATCGTCAACGCTAAGGAAGATGACCTCTACCTTTCCGTGGGTTTTTGCAAAAAACTCTGCCAGCATTGGCATCTCTTCCTTGCATGGTTTGCACCACGAAGCCCATATGTTGATCCATTTCCATGTATCTTGCCTCATATCTTTTCTGCCCTTAATGACGCGTCCTCTTGGAAGCCTTGCCTTAATCGTTAGGTCTTTCTTGTCACAAAGTGCCCCCCGCTCTTCTTGTGCTTCTGCCCCACCCTCATCATGATTTTCTTGTGCGATCTGAATCGCATCACCTATGACCTTGATCACCTCTCTGTGCAGAGCAGTCTGGGTCTTTGAAGTTTCTACGCCAGGCTTGTCTAGAAACAGCAGATAACCGAAATATCCAAGGAATGCTAAAAGACCCAGCAACAACAGCGCAAAGACGACCCGCATCTGTAAAGTCCTGCCTATAGTCTGCAATCAATCCACGATATTACAGCGCTTCTGTTTATATACTCTTCTTTACATGGAACATCGGGACGATTTCGTTTCCATTCACAGAAATCCTTGCCGAGCTGTGCAAACTCCTCGCCTAGCCATAAAAGCCCAACCTGCTTTTCGATGTCAGGATCCTTGAATGTTTGCTGGAGATGAAAGAGTACAGAGTTCGCACGCCTGTGTGAGAGCGCCCTGTTTTTTACCGCTGGTCCGTCTGTTGAAGCCCTCGCCACGATAAAAAAGTAACTCGCCCCTCGCCTGTCAGCCCACAAGTCTTCTATCAACTTCTTTGCCTCCTCATCGAGTTCATCCTTGCCAATGTCGAACAATATAAGCCCGCCCCTTTTGGAAAGTGGCTTGAACAGGGCATTGAAGTCTTCATCGGTTATCTGTGCGATGTTTTTTACCTCCTCTGGCTGACAGCCTCTCCTGCCACCTGCGATAAGACCGCAGCTCTGTAAGACCCTCTTTAGCACGGTCTTTAGGTCCGCAGTGCAATATTCGACTTCTGCCTTGCTGGCAACCAGAGGCTTTGATTCTTGTTTCGCTCGCACCTCTTCCTCCGATGCAGATGCGCTTTTGTGGACCGCGTTAGACAAGGAAAAAGAAAAAATCCCTACAGTTCCGACGAACAATACTAGATTCACTAGCAAGGCAAACCGTTTCATTTTTGATCTCCGTCGCTATTGCCCAACAGACGCACAAGCGCGTATTCGAGCCCCAAATCCGTGTCCTCATCACACACTCGCTTACCATTCACATAAAACTGTGGCGTTATCAGAGGTAAAGCCATATCTGCTGCCTCGTGTAGCATCTTGTTCAAGAAGATCTTAGTGTCCCTTGATTGGATGCAATCTGCTAAGTTAGGAAACCTTTTTACGACTTTTTCCCTGATCTGCTCAATGGCTTTCCCAAGTCCTAACATCCTGAGTTCTTCCTGATTTTCAAATATCCAGTCAAACACCTCATTCGCAGTTTCTTTGGCGCATATAACGGCTTTTGACAAAAGACAAGCGCCTGGGTGCATCGAATCCTTAAGCATCCAGTTGCATTCTGCATCTAGAGGCAAAAGAAAGACGCGAGTGTTGATTGCCTTTGCGACATCAAGCCCTCGAAGCCTATCGTGGAAGGCCTTGCAAGCGGGACACAAGGGGTCTGTTACGAATATCCCTTGAACCCTTGCATCCTCAGCCTCACGAAGCCTTATTAGATATTTATCGAAGTCTTGAGTGGGGTTCAGGTTCTCGCATGAAGTTACTGCCTTTGTGTAGTCGGGTACGGATTTCGCATACACAAGAACGGGCAATGACACGAATATCCCGAGTTCAAGCAAGAAAAGGAGAATCCAGCCAACAAAAGCCCCAGCAGTGGTGTATCTCACCTGTGAAACAAACCTGTCATGCCGTGAAAACACCAACACAAGTATGGTCCCCAAAAGTAGGATAAATGATGCGATGTATGTGCCAACGCAAGTCGCACATGTAACATGAAGCTCGCTTCTCGATATCTTCAAAAATATAATACTTGCGATTGTAGCAGCAAGAGCTGCGACGAGAAGCGAGATGTTAGGTCCCATCTCGTGACCTCTGCGTGTTATCAAAGAGAAGAGGCACACAAGAAGCGCAAAACTGAAGAGCCCCATGGAAGGCACAGACCACGGAATGCCTCCCCAATAGCTTTTTCGCCAGAATGATGAATAGTTCGAGAAGAGTGCAACTTTACACCCCTCGACCGATGGGTCGATCCAGCTTTTCTCGGAGAAAAAAGGGAATAATGAGCAAGATATGGGGTGTAACTTACGGTCTAGATGAGATATAAAGTCAGAGGTTGAGACACCACCATAGATGACCCCCAGAATAGCGCCTATCGCAACGATGCAGTAAGCTATTGCCGTTTTTTTGCTCATCTCTTCGCTCCTATCTAGAAAGTCCTGTTTATTTATCACATGAGTTGCGTGTTTTCAATCCGCTCTTGTCGAGGAGCCTCGCAGTTCACGACCACCCTTTGATTACCATGTTCCGGCGAACAACCCTAGGAACGACGGTCAGACTTTGAAAGCCTCAGGAAAAGTTGCGATTGCATCCAAAAATGTCTTTGACAAAGAGCGATTGTCCGCTAGACTTTGGCGAGGTATTTACGATGCACATTTGCTCAAGAACTTTCATAGTCCTGTGTCTTTTATGGTCTTCTTATGCATCTTTCTACCTATGCAGAGTCAATTTCGCAGTTGCCCAACCAGCAATATTGAAGGAGTTCCCTGAGCTTTCGATGGCTCAGATTGGCGCGATCCCTTCTGTTTTCGCTTTTGTTTATGCACTTGGACAGATCATAAATGGGACTTTTGCATCTAGGCTTGGCGCAAGGCTCATGATGAGCATCGCGATGGCTTTGATAGCCATATCAAATATCTGTTTTAGTTTCGTTGAAAGTTATGCGCAGATGCTTTTGCTATGGGCGCTAAACGGCTATGCGCAGTCGACTGGATGGAGCGCTGTGGTAGAGACGACCTCTAACTGGGTTTCTGCGAGGAGGAGAGGTTTCTACATTGGCATCATGTCAACATCTTATCAGATAGGGCATTGCCTTTCGTGGCTCCTTGCGGGTGTTTTGACCCACGAGTTTGGCTTTAGAATGGCATTCAGGGTTCCTGGGATTTGGGTATTCGTTTTCTTGCCGTTTTTTGCATTGTTTGTCAGGAACAGGCCTGAAACCGCGCCCGACTTAGGGTCGCAGTATGTTGGTACCTCTTCAGAGAGGCTTAGTTTCAAAGACATCTTGACACTTACGCTAGAAAACAAGGTCTTGTGGGTGCTTGCCATCGCTTTCTTTTGCGCGAACGGGGTGAGGTATGCATTTATGAACTGGGCTGTGACCTATGTCGAGAGGGTGCACGGACTCCCTTTGAGGGATAGTGCAATTACTGCGGTGGTCCTACCATTTTGTGGCTCTATTGGGGCAATATCGTCTGGCTATGTCTCGGACAAGGTGTTCAAAGGGTTCAGGGTTCCTATTGCAACCACTATGCTTTTCGCACTTGCATTGGTGTGCGCTCTATTTCCGTTTGTAGCACGGGGTGACATCATTAGGGTTGCTCTCCTTTTAGGTCTTGCTGGGTTTTTCATCTATGGGCCAGACATGCTTATAAGTGGTGCACTGACAGCGGATTTAGGACATGAAAGGGCAAGGGCTGCTGCCACAGGTCTAACAATGAGTGCTGGTGCATTTGGGGCTATTTTTTCAGGCGCCGGCGTTGGGCTTCTTCAAGACATGGCAATGGGTGACTTCACCAGCACATTCTTCACATTGAGCGCCCTCTCCATATTGCCAGCGCTTATACTTTTGCCACTTTGGAACAAAAGGGCAAGTATTTAGCCCTGCCTGCATCGTTTTTCGAACATGTGCATCAAAAAGGCGTTTACGATTTCTTCAGCAAGGCGCAAGGTGCCCTCGAAAAGGAAAAAAGGTCTTGGATATAGGGCATGAGTGCGATAAGACGGATATCCTATCTCTACGAAACCTGCCCCTATTTCATATGCTGAAACTGCCTCCATGGTCGATCCCAGCACTACATCAACCGAGTCCGCATTGTTTAAAGCCTGAACCAGCTCCTCCTCGGAGTAATCATAAATGACATTGCATTTCATGCCCAACTCAGAAAGCCCTTCTATTACCTGTTTGGCTTTTTCTTCATGTCGGGTCCTTACTCCCACAAGCTCAACCCTCATGCCGAGCTCTTGCATAAACGAAGCCAAGGGCACAACCATGTCGTAAGTCGCAAATATAGCCACCCCCTTGTCAAATAAGAACTGTTCCTTGACCCTGTCCAAAAATGGCAAGACCGCGCGCACTCTATCCTGAATAAGCGCCCGCGCCTTTTCTTGCCGATTGGAAACCTCTCCAATCCTTGTGAGGAAATCAATGGATTTCCTTATACCGATTGGGAGCTCCGCGCCTATCACTTTACTGGAGAACTTCTTTTGGAATCCATCTCCAGCACCAGTAGACAACGGAAACTCGATCACATACTCGACATTTGCTCCACTAACCATCTTGTCAAGGGTATCGCCTCCACACATGAGCCATTTTGCATCAAGGCCGAGGCACTTTAAAGCATTTTTGATCTGTTCAACCCCAGCCGTCCAATCCCTTTCAAGCCTGTCCGCAAATAGCCCAATGATGCCGACCGATTCTAAAGATGGTTCACTTTGATGCGTCAGCTCCGTCACGACTTCGCACAAGCATCTGACAAAAGCCTCAAAACCATCTACGAAATCGCCGTTCAGGTGGTCAGCCCCCAAGTATTTCACAGGGATTTTTACCTGTTGCTCGATCTCTTTCGACAATGAGGCATAGTCGGTCAAAGCAAGGGAAGACGCTGTGACTTCCGAAATCAAAAGCGCGCGAGGACTCGCTTTCGAGCACACAAGATGGGCGGCCTTCCTTATAAGTTTCGCTGTCCCAAGGGCAACTTCTGATGTCTCGTGATATGTGGTTACCACACGATTGTGTCCGAGTGGGTCGAGCAGGTTACTGGTAAGGTCATGGTTTAATCCAAGTTTTTCGAGCTTCAACAGACAACCAAAAGGCGCATCCAAAATCATATAGACATCAGGGACAGCGTTGAGCCCTATGTAGACTCCTTCAAGAAAGGAAGGAATCCGAGACAAACCTTTTGGTGGCGCGTCAATCATAGGGTCTTCAAGAGCCTGCGGATTGGGTCTTTTGCCTTCCTAATCAATCTTTCAACTGTCCTTAGCGTCCCCGCGAGACCATATTCCAAGTCTTCAACCGAGAAACAAGGAATCCCATGCTTGAAAAGTCTTATGTCGAATCTGATCTCTGAATAGCACAAATCAACATTGGAATGTTGCAGCGCTGTATTCAGAGCGTTCTTGTTGTGATAAACCTTTACATCTACGGTTCCACCGCTACTCAGGTTCATCCATGTTTTCAAGAACATCTCTGGGGCGATCCTCTTGGGATTGCCGTGGAGCTCGGGTGGATCGTAATAGAATATGACAACATTGAAGCCCGCCTCGCCCAAAAATGCGGGCAACAAAAATCCGTGAGACTTTTTAGAATCTAGCACCGAGTGTGTCTGAGTGGAGATGACTACAAACGCTACAGTAAATCTTCTTGTCTCCTCTCTTAGAGCCTCAAGTTTCTTCTTATAAGGTGCAATAAGTTCACATACCTTTTCCTTTTTGGTGTCTAAACGCAAGGCACTGTCGATTTTAAAAAACCACTCCTCCCAGACATTTAGTCCTAAGGGCAGGGGGAAAACGATGGTCTTGAGCCCACATGTTTCCTCGATCCCCTCGAATGTCCTTCGCACATCTTCCCACGGGTTCACCACATTCGCACAGCTTCTCAAGAAATACCTCCCTTCCTCCCAGTCCAGCTCAGGCAGGAAACAACATCCAACTTCGACCCCCAAGGATGAAAGGTCTTGCACTGTTTCATTGAGCATCCGAGTATCCCTTGTGCCATAGCCAACAAGGTTGATTCTATCCCCCTTCTTTTCGACGCATCGCTCTACAACAGATTCAAACAATGCTTGCCACACTGTCCTGTTGGACTTGAACTTATCGTCCGATTGCTGCGAAGCGATATCATGATAGATAATCTTGCAGTTCAAAGAACCTTGTTTTTCTGTCACAAGACCTTGAATATCTTCGCCGAGCACTCTCGTATGGCAGGTTCCGCCGACCAAAATCGCAGATACAGGTTTACAAGACGCAATCCTCTCTAGAGACCGTTCGAGTTTCTCGATTCCTCCAAGTAATATCTCTTTTTCTCCAATATCTGAAATGTAAAAATGGCGGGCATCGTGTGCTTTTGGCACAAAACTGAAGAGTGACGGGAAAAGATGCGTGAAGTAAACAGGCTCGATCATTGCGTAGTTCGCACAGTCCCTTTCACTGTGAATCAGGGTGCACAAAGGACCACGGTTGCCTATGCCTACATAATGCAGATCGAAAAAGTCGTGTCCGTGCTCTTCTGCGAAGAACTGGCAATCAAGGTCCGCGCCAAACTCGGGAGCGCCATCTGCAACCACTGAAATCTTCTTTTTCGGGATTTCGAAGCGCACCTTGGGATTGTCGCACCTTGACAGGAGAAACCCTAGATATCCTTCCGCAGCCCTTTCACTTCGTTGCTCTGGAAGCCTCTCGTCAGAAGCGACAAACAAACTTAGATGTTCAGTTTCAAGGAAGCACGAAACTGGTTCCTGGTGGGGTTTCAAAATCACGCCTATCTTGACAGAACCCCACGCGGATTCAAATGAATAAAGAATGGTGGCGGGTTCCTCGAAAACCTCCCCCCCAAAGACAAATCCCTTGTAAGTTGTCTTTGCAGGCACGAGATATTGGGAAAGCCTGTCCCTAAAAAGCCCTGTTCCGAAGGTGATGGGTGCCTCTGGGGAGTTTTCTACAAATAGGTCAAACAAAGGTATCCATCTAGTTTTCAAGATACCCTGCAACCGCTTGGTCACAAAGTGGCCTGCCACTCTAGAGATGGGGTCCTGGGAGTTAAAGTATACCCCGACGCTATGACACCCAAACTCTGCACCAGGATATGCAGCCGAGAGAGGTCCTAGGTATATCTGGGCATTTTCGCCCTTCACAACCATATCAACCAAAATAACACCGTTCGGTGCAAAGGCGACACGATTACACACAATCGGAGGCCGTGAAAATGCCTTTTCTAAGAAAGCGCAGAACTTATCAGGCTGAAATATATGAAAAGAAAGCGACATCATGCCACCTTCGATATGAACTCGTCAAACCCAAGGTCACTCATGGGCTTCGGGGGACTGTAGTTCTCGTAGGACTTAGACAATATGGTGTTACATATTTGCTCTAAAGCCAAAGAAGCAGGTGAGTGAGGAGCGTGTTCGACCACTGATTTCTTCAGCCTCTCTGCCTCAATAATGCTTTCGTCATGCTGTAACATCCCTATGACTTCGGCATTGACCCTTTTCGAGAACTCATAAATCCGCTTTTCCTCGTCCCGTAGACCCCTTAGGTTTGCAACAATTCCGGCAAGCCTCACTACCCCAGGACCTAATCTGACTATAGCTCGGCACAAATTGTTTGCGGCGTAAAGAGATAAAAACTCCCCAGACGTCAGTATCACGACCTCTGTACTCCTCGAATACCGCATTGGATAAGCGAATCCTCCACATACAACATCACCTAGCACATCGTACAGTACAAAGTCATAGGGCATATGGAAGACACCAAGACTTTCCAAGACTTCAAACATGCGTCCTATCCCCTTGCCAGCACATCCAACCCCCGGCTCTGGTCCACCTGCCTCGATACAATCAATGCCATGACGCCCTTTGAATACGATATCCTCCTTTTTGATGTTCCGACTCTTTTCGATAATGCGGTCTATGACGGTGGGAATGGGATAAGTATCGCTTATCTTGTATGATGTATCATGCTTGGGGTCACACCCGACGACAAGAATCTTGAAGCCTTTTTCTCCCAGCAGTATAGCCAGGTTCGAGAGAACTGTCGTCTTCCCAATCCCCCCTTTTCCATAAAATGCTATATGACGCATAGTTGTCTTTCTTTCAGTGTGCTTGAGCCAAAAGGCACCAAAGCATTATGCAAACAAGACTATGTTATAGTCAAGGAAAAATGCGGGTGGGCTCAAAAGAACGGCTTTTCGCAAGTGGCAGGGTGTGCAAAGGTGGCATTTGGGGTTGGTTATAAGAGGACGCAGACGATCGTGGCGGTGGCGCCTCGCCTTGCGCATTTCGTGCCCGAACTCTCCCTGACGGGAAATCACAAAAGGTTTATAATACTGCTGGAGGTTGTA
>Ga0197143_1002713_pt1 | contig 12662 bp, 13 predicted proteins | sample GBS70_MetaG_FD_148603 | JGI IMG/M metagenome (GOLD analysis project Ga0197143, IMG submission 148603) | Sediment microbial communities from Great Boiling Springs, Gerlach, Nevada, United States - GBS 70_MetaG | ecosystem: Environmental > Aquatic > Thermal springs > Hot (42-90C) > Sediment...
TGCTCGCGCTAAGCCCATCCTTGACATCATTGGCTACAAAGTCGTTCATGTCGGTCCTGTGGGCTATGGTCAAAAGTTGAAAGCGGTCAATCAACTTATCGGTGCATGTCAACTGGCAGTTTGGAGCGAAGCAGCCGAGTTCGCTAAAGGCTTGGGGCTTGACCCGAAACTTATTTGCGATGCCCTTGAATTGCCCATGCCTGAGAGCATCCTCGGAGAAAACTTTTCTGGTGGCGGTCAACTCGCTTTGCACTACAAGGACTTGGGCTACATCGTTGATTTGGCTCACGAACACGAAATCGCTATTCCGCTGACCATGCTCGTTCACGAAATTTTCAAAGCGACGAAGCAGTATGGTGTCTCCGATTGGACGCAAGCAGGCATCGTCACTTTCTGGCGCAGGTTAAACATCAAACACCGAAAGTAGTTGACAATAACTGCTTGCCTTTGGCTTTTGTGGATGACAAACTGGGAAGGGGCGAACGAGAAAGCGAGGCGATAGGCTATGGCAGAACAGAAAAAGCCTGAAAGGCAAGTGACCAAAGAGGGTAAGGGTCAAAAGTTCATCGTAGCGCCAGAAACCGAATTGGAAGTTGTGAAGGCTCGCCAAAAGTTAGCGGTCACCATCGGGGTCATCGCACTTCTTTTGCTTCTGGCTGGGGGCGGAATCGCTTTCCTGCTCATGCAGAAGTATCAGCAAGGACTTGTTCAGTTGCCAACGGTTCAAGAAAAGCCTGCAACTGGTCTCGCTCAGACCCTTGAGACCCAACCTCAGCCGAGCGCTAACATCGCTCAAGTTCCTCAGCAGCAGGAAGCACCTACGACTGGGCTTGTCCAAGCGCCTCCCCCACCGCCTACACCTTTGCCTGTCCAGCAAGTTCAACAAGGTGTCCCAGCCCAATCGCTTTTGGAGCAACCAAGACCGCCTCAACAAGTTCAACCCATGCCGATACAGCAACCACCCATTCAGCCCCAAAAACCTGCAATCCCTCCAGGGTTGCTGGATTACTTGGAGCAGTTAAGGCGAATTGAGATGCAGCGGAAGCGGGAAGCAAGCAACTATTGGATTGCGCTGCAGGCGCTTGAAGACTTGGTCAGGGCGCTGCAAGGTGTCGCTTCAACTGGCGACATTTTGGATGCGCCCGAATACAACCCGCAGAAAACTTTGCAAACTTACGACGCTTACATGCAGCGCTTTATGATGCTCCGCCAATGGCTTCATCAATTGAGACCGCCTCCAGAGTGCCAACAGTTACATCAAGCCTACGACCAAGCCTTGCTCGCTCACATCAATGCGATTGGGTCGCTCAAGCAACGAATTGCCCTCAAAGACATGGCTGGTGCTGCTTTGGCTGGCTTGACGATACAGAAGCAAATTGACACAGCCCTGAAGATTGCCGATAACGAATTGGCATCTGTATGCCAGCGGTATGGGATTGCCAAACCTTTTGACATTGGAGACAACCGATGAGACAACCTCCCCCTTCAATCCTTGCGAGGGCGGGTGTTGTGAATGCTGTGGGAAAGTGTCCGTGAAGCATTGATGAACATTCGCAGCCACAAATTGCGTTCATTTTTGAGCGTTCTGGGGGTGACCATCGGTGTCGGTTCGGTCATCGTCATGGTTTCAATCATTGAAGGGGCAAGGCATCGGGTAGTTCATGAATTTGAGCAGATTGGCTCAAACCTTATCTTCGTCGTTTACGACCGAAGCAAGGCGCAGGAGGAAGGGAAGCGGCAAGAGTATTTTGTCGCTTTCAAATTTGACGATGTGGCAGCCATAAAACGCTATTGCCTATCAGTCGCTCATGTGTCTCCTGAAGTTCGCTTACCAACAAAGGCTTATCGGATGGGCGAGGAGAAGACGATCCAACTTGTTGGCGTAACCCACGAAGCCAATCTCGTGCTCAATTTTGATTTGGCTCGCGGTCGGTTGCTCACGGAAAGCGATGTTTTGCAATGGCGTCGGGTTTGCATCATTGGATGGAAAGTCGCAGAGAAGTTGTTTCCGGGTGAAGACCCGCTGGGTAAGGAAATCCGAGTTCAAAGGCTTCGCTTGACAGTCATTGGAGTTTTGTCCAAGATGGGGCGGGTGCTTGGGGAACAAAGGGACGATTTCGTTTATGTTCCGTTGCCTGTGGTGCAACAATATCTGATGGGAAACCGATACATTCACGCAATCCTCGCAAAGGCTGAGTCACCTGAGAAAATTGAGCGGGCAGCCGACGAAATTTGGGTGGCTTTGAAAAACCGATATGGTGATTTAAGGGGGCTAAGGGTTGACACCCAACGAAACATTTTGCAATCAATCGGGCGAATCCTCGCTGTTTTCTCCATCGTCCTCGGCGGCATCGGTGCTTTGGCTCTTCTGGTAGGCGGAATCGGAATCATGAACATTATGCTCGTCTCGGTCACCGAGCGAATAAGAGAAATCGGTGTTCGGAAGGCAATAGGGGCGAGAAACCGAGACATCTTGCATCAATTCCTCATTGAATCCGTGACACTAAGCAGTGTTGGCGGCTTGTTTGGGATGGGATTTGGTTGGAGTTTGAGTTGGCTCGTCGGGTTCGTGATGAAGGATCGGCTCCCAACCCATGTCCCGCTTTGGACAGTCATTTTGGCTTTCAGTTTCGCTTTGATGGTCGGTCTTGTTTTCGGCATCTATCCAGCAATCCGAGCGGCACGGTTGGAGCCAGTTGAATGCTTGCGATACGAGTGAACCTTTTGGTATTTGGCGTGTCTATATTAATGAGGCTGCAAAATTTTCAAGGAGGTGTTCGCAATGCGAAAACCCGCTTTGGTAGGACTTGCTGTCGCTGTTGTTAGTCTCGCCTCCGTTTCACTCCATGCTCAATTGGGAAGCATACTGAAAGGAGGCGCCATCGTTTTGCTCGTCAAGCAGTTCGGCAAGCAAATCAACGAAGGCATCAACACAGCCTTGATGAACCGCAAGTGGGAACACAAGCAGGCTACAAAGGTCGTCCCCATAGTCAGCATCGGCAGCGGAGCATACGCTGGTGCAGCACAGGTCATCGGCGATGAGGAGGCGGTGAAAAAGGTTGAGGCAGTCGCTCAACTTGAATTGAACCTACCCGGACGAGCGAGGGCGAAAGTTTTGATTCCCGTTGACAATGTCAGCCTCAATGTAACTGAGATGCAAAGGGTCTACGATGTGGGCGTTTCGGCAGTGATTGACTTGAAACTGTGACAACTGCGGAAGCGCTAAACTTTTGAAAGCGAAGAGGTGGGAATGTCATGTCGCTTGAGCGGGTAAAGACGGGCATTGCTGGTCTGGATATCGTGTTGGATGGTGGTTTCCTTTGCGGCGCTACTGTGCTGGTTCAAGGTTTGCCCGGCGCAGGTAAAACCACTTTGGGGCTTCAGTTCGTTTACTACGGCGCAACGCAGTGCGGTGAACCTGGTCTGATTGTCAGTTTTGAAGAGTTTCCAACCCAGATGCTTCGCGATGCCCTAAATTTCGGTTGGGATTTTGAGCCATTAGTTCGGGACGACAAGGTCAAAATCATCGCCACATCGCCCCAGACCTTCTACCAGCAAATTCGCGACCCGAACAGCGAACTGAACCAACTTCTGAGCGAAGGTAAAATCCGAAGGGTCTTGATTGACAGCCTTAGCCACTTCCAGCGCCTGACCAGCGACCCAGTTGAATTGCGTGAAATTTTGAACAGCCTTCTCAACCGCTTGAGGCAATCCCAAACAACTGCCCTTCTGACCCAAGAGATCAGGTGGAGCGAAAGCGAAGTTTCGTTAGAGCAATATGCTGTTGATGCGGTCGTGCAACTTTTCTTTGAGCCTGTCAACAAGGTTCAAAGACGAAGGTTCATTGAAGTCCTCAAGGCTCGCGGTCAATCTTTCCAGCCAGGACGACACAGCATGGAAATCACCAAAGAGGGCATCAAAGTCTACCCTATCCCGCTCCCCAGAGGTCACGAACGGGAACTCAGCATGCGCAGGGTAGCCACTGGAGTTCCCGGCTTGGACAGGATGCTCGGTGGAGGGTTCTTTGAGGGCTTCGCCACTTTGGTGGCTGGTGAGACAGGAACAGGAAAATCAACATTGGTTCGCCAGTTCATCGCTCATGGGGTCTTAAACGGCGAAAGTGGGCTTTATGTCAGTTTGAGGGAAGACCCACAGCGGATTCTGCAAAGCGCCCGAACTATTGGAATTGACTTGATACCTGCCTTGAATGAAGGGAACCTCATCATCCACCATGTCACTGGCGACATTGATGCCTACAAACTCTTTTGGGAGGTCAAGACACTACTTGAGGAACGGGAGAAGGAGGGTCGCCCAATAAAGCGGGCAGCCATTGACAGTTTATCTGACTTAGCTGCGACCTTCCCCGACCCAACATACTTGCCCCAATACTTGCAAGCCTTCGTTGAGTTGTTCACCTTGCACGGCGTCACCTCCGTTTTCACCCTCAGCGTTACTGCTGCCAACAGCGCCGAACATTCACCCATTGACCCAGACTTGGCGCGAGGCTTGGACTGCATCTTGATGCTCAGATACATGCTCCTTCACGACCATGTCCGAAAGGTCATGACCGTCGTGAAGATGAGAGGGAGCGAGCACGATACAGGAATTCGCACTGTCCGCATTAACGATGGCGAAGGTATGTTGGTTGAGACCGGATTTGAAGGAATGCCTTCCTTCATCCGAAAACTGCAGCAATTGGCTCAAGAGCAAGGCGGAGAAATGCGCATAACTTAGCGCTCTCTGTTCCATCGCAGGATAAAAAGTGGGAGGTTGGGCTATGCCACCTGATTTGCAGGCTATGTTGCAACCTTTGTTGTTGAACATCGTCGGGTGGTTTCGGTTTTGGTTTTTGCCTCGGCTTTTGTCTGCGGTAGTCATCATCTTCGTTGCCTATTTGCTTTCCCGATGGTTTGATGGGATGTGGCACAAGTGGCTCCGTCCCGTCCTCGTTTCCTCTCGCGACAGGAGCGCAAGCCAGTCTGTTTGGCGACAAATCCGCCTCCTTTCGCTTCCCAGAACTTTGACCCGGATTGTGCTTTTCCTCTTAGCGGGCTGGATGATCGCTGAACGCTTCGGAGCATCCCGCGAAATTATCCTCTGGGGGTTAACAATCATCATTGTAGCGACCCTCTGGAGCATAAGGCATTTGCTCTCAGATTTGGTCGCTGGCTACTCTTTGGTCTTGGACGATGCTTTGGCTGAAGGTGATCAAATTTCTTCACCGTTGGGCGAAGGGGTTGTGGAACGCATTAGTTGGTTCGCCGTTTACTTGAGGGGCAACGACGGGGTTCAAATCGTCATCCCGCACAGGGCAATGAGGGGCAATATTATCAAAGTTCGCCGACCAACATCCGATGTCAAGGCAACCAGGCAAGTCCCAATGAAGGGGTGAAAGGAACATGCAATGGGAAGTGAGCAACCGACCTTCCTACTCTTTGCTCAAAGTCAAGTTGAACGAAGGGGAAGAAATCGTAGCGGAGCCCGGGGCTATGGTCATGATGCGAGGTGACATCGCTGTTGACACAGGAATGAAAGGGAATTTGCTGTCGTCGCTTTTGCGCTCAGTGTTTGGCGGTGAGGCTTTATTCCTCAATTCATTCATTGCCAGAACCGAAGCGGAAGTTTGGTTAGCACCTGCCGCTCCCGGCGACATCCATTACTTGCCTTTGAGTAGAAACGGTTACATTTTGCAAGATACTGCTTACCTCGCCCATCACGGCGATGTCTCCCTTGATGTCGCATGGCGGGGTTTTCGCGGGTGGTTGACGGAAGGGGAGTTAGTTTGGTTAAGAGTGCGAGGACAAGGGGGAGTCTGGGTCACAGCATTTGGTGGAATTGAGCAAGTTGAAATTAAGGCAGGGGAAACAGCGATTGTGGACAACTTCCACTTTGTCGCGATGGAAGAGGGGGCAAATTATAAAGTTCGCACTTTTGGTGGGCTTAAGTCTTTCCTGCTGGGAGGTGAAGGGCTCGTCGCCGAAATATACGGTCCTGCCCGCCTTTGGCTTCAAACCCGTCACATCGCTTCCTTAGCAAATGAGTTGCTGCCAATTTTGAGACAGCACATGCAAAAGTGAACGGCAAATCATCTCAACCTTGAAAATATCGCTGCCACAAAAGCGAGCCCGATCAGGTTGGGGAGATGGCTGCCAACTAAGGCAGGGAGTTGTCCTGTTTCCCCCAGTTGACAGCCGATGTTCCAGACAAGGTAGTAAAGCAAAAAGAGCACTACACTGACCCCTACGGCAATGCCTCCTCCCCTACGCAACTTGAGGGCGATAGGTGCTCCCAGCATGGCCAAGACGAAACAACTCAGGGACATAGCGAACCTATTGTGCCACTCAACTACATACTCGGCAATCACTTCATAAGGGACATTCCATCGGCGCATCCTTTCAATTTCTGCCGAAAGCGCTATGAGGGTTAATCGGTTAGGGGCGAGCCGCTTTTTATTAGCGCTCAATTCGGAAGGTGGTCTTAAAGCAGTTGGGCGAGAGAGGTGTTCAAATTGCTCACGAACCATCGGCTTATCGGGCGTGATAATTTGGACAAACCCATCATAGAATTCCCATCTGTTTCCTATCCAACGAGCGCTCTTGGCTTCCAGATAGACCCTTTCTCCCTTTTCCGTAATTTCCAAAAGCCACAGATTCAGCATTTCCCCTTTTGCGGGTTCAAACTGGCTGGCGTTCAGTATTAGCCTTGGTGCCTTTGGCGGGTCAGTAATGAAAAGCCCGGTTGCCACACCACCTCGCTCACGGTAGCGCCACAGCAGAGCATCAGCAGCACCATAAGTTGGTGGGATGACGAAGGCATTGAGCCAGAACGAAAAAAATGAAACTAACAACGCCAATCCACCGATAGGCACAAGCAGCCTTTGGAAACTTACTCCGGATGCTAACAAGGCAGTTATTTCCAAATCGTGGCTCATGCGCCCTATAGTCATGACGACCGAAAAGAGAGTTGAGATGGGGATGCTCCAAGCGACCAAATATGGCAGCGCTAACAAAACCCAACGGAGAATCTCGTCGGGTGGAGCATGAAGGGCAAAAAGTAACTCAATGCTTTTTTGGAACACCTCACCTACTACGAGGAAACCAACAAAAACAGCCAGACCAATTAACCATGCTCCTGCCAGTTCCCTAAGCAGGTAACGGTCAAGAATGGTCATTGCCTTGTCAACCCTCCAATTTATGACGCCACTACAACTCAAAACTTTCACCTAAGTAGTAGCGCCGAGCAACAGGGTCGTTGACGATTTCTTGAGGGGTTCCGTGCGTCCTGATGATGCCTTCCGAGATGATGTAACTTCGGTCAGTTATCTTAAGGGTCTCTCGGACATTGTGGTCGGTGATGAGAATTCCAATCCCCCGCTGCTTCAGTTGGGCGATAATTCTTTGCAAGTCTTCAACAGCCAGTGGGTCAACGCCAGTAAAGGGTTCGTCAAGGAGCAGGAATTTAGGGTTCGTCGCTAACGCCCGGGCGATTTCCACTCGCCGCCTTTCACCGCCAGAGAGTGATTGTCCCAAGTTTCGTCGGACTTTTGTTAAGTTCAAATCATCCATTAGCCTCTCGGCAATCTCATGCCGCTGTTTTGGTGGGACGCCTTGCATCTCAAGAACCAGCAAGATGTTTTCCTCAACAGTAAGTTTCCGAAAGACGGAAGGCTCTTGTGGCAGGTAACTTATTCCCATCCGAGCACGACGATACATGGGCAAGTGAGTGATCTCCTGCCCGTCAAGGAAAACACGACCGCTGTTTGGAAGGATAAAACCAGTAAGCATGTAAAAAGTCGTGGTCTTGCCTGCGCCGTTGGGACCGAGTAGCCCCACGACTTCACCTTGACGGACTTGAACGGTTACACCGTTAACGACCCATCTTTGTCCATAGCGTTTTCGCAAATCTCTTCCTTCCAAAATTGTTGCGGGACTCATTTTCGCTCACCGCTTAATTTGCTCCAATTTAAGTGGATGTTCCCTATTAACGAAATCCGCTGCAAAGTAGTGTCGCCTTCCAACCCTTCAGCGGTCCCTGTGACTTGTTCCCCTTCAAATTTGACCGTTCCAGTCCCAATCAGTTGCCCTGTTTCCCAATGCCACTTTAAAGTTTCCAACCGAACTTTCAACCTCGGTAACATCGCTATAATTGTGACTCCGCCCCTCATCTCCATCTCTCTGTCTTTGAAACGGACAACGATGGTTGGGGCATGGAAAACAGTAACCACCTGTTCGTTGCGGGTAACTTGACAGACACCCCCTTTGGTTGTAGCAACTCGTTTCTCGGTATCGTAATGGCTGACTTCAAACTTCAGCACCCATTTCTCCTTTCGCTCCGGGATTTCAGCAACCAATTGACCACCCATAACTTGGACGCTACTTTCCTTGCCATCATGACTGGTAACGGTTGCATGGTGAGAGGCAACCTGAGTCCTATCGCTTAAGGTGATTGCCATCCGCCACGCTACTATGATGAGCAAAAGCAAAATTGCAAGACCAAGAAAGAGCCACCTTTCCTCCTGCAAAATTCCTCACCTTACCTAAGGGTTCATCTTCACTTTCGCCTTTACCGCTGCTATAATTGTGCAACGAAATTGGTTGGGGCGTGGTGCAGTTGGTAGCACGCGGGACTCTGGATCCCGAAGTCCCTGGTTCGAAGCCAGGCGCCCCAGCCAATTTATTTTTGCCTAATCAAAAGTGGCTTGGTGAGGAACTCTTGAGGGCAAAAGTTAGCGTCTGATGGCTACAAGGGAACGAGCGTAAATTGGTTCAGAGAGGCTGCTGATGACGATGGCATCATGTCTCCCAGAAGCGTGAACGAACAAGCCATTGCCAATGTATATCCCGCAGTGGTCAATGCGGTTTCCTTTAACAGCGAAGTAAAGTCGGTCGCCGGGACGCAAATCTGTAGGCGAGACCGGGATTCCAACCTTCGCCTGTTCAGCAGCAGTTCTCGGCAATTTAATGCCGCGAGTAGCGAACACCTTTTGAACGAAAGCCGAGCAGTCAAGACCCTTAACAGGTGATGTCCCCCCATACTTGTATGGCACGCCCAAATATCTCATTGCTTCCGCAACGACAGCGCTGTTATCCTTGCCAGATTGACCTCCAAATGCCTTCATCATGTCATCCCAGAAAATGGCTCTTGTCTCTTTCCTCAAATCACTCTGTCTGACCCATCCAGTTGAGCCATTAATCATCAGCACCCCATACCAACCTGAACGCTCCGCTGTGATGATCACTTGAGTGCCTCTCAAAACCTGGCTCCACACAGGCGCACTATCTTTAGGAGCGCTACGAATGTTCGCTATTGAGGAGGTTACTGTCCCAACATAGCCAAAGATGCGAGGTGCAGGTAAGATGGGAGGGCGACGCAACGAAACTCTCTGAGATTGAAGGTTACTTGATTTCGCAAAGGACATCTCCGCTGATAAAGCAGGCTTGGTTTCAACTCTTTGCTCTAAGACAGGAACCATCAAAACTTGTCCTGTAACCAGTGATGCATTGGCTGGTAGGTTATTCGCATATGCGAGAGCACTGACAGGAATCCCAAACCTTTGGGCAATGCTAACGAGCGTATCGCCAGTCTGCACAGTATAGACCCAGTAAGCGCGGGCATATGAATAAGTCTCGGAGACGGAGGAAGTTTGCTGCCTTTGAGGCGTAACGGTTGATTTTGATTTGTTTGAAAGCGTTGCTTTGTGGCTTGATTCTTTTACAGGCACTAAGACAACTTCGCCCTGATGGAGTGGTTGATCGGCAACCATGTTGGGATTGGCGTGGAGGATGTCTTGGATGCTGACATTGAACCTTTTAGCAATTTCTTCGGGAAGTTCCCCCGCTTTTGCTGTATATAGCCGATAGGTAGTGTTTGTCTGCCCTTGAACCATTGCCAAAATCAAAGTCAAAATTGCAAGAAGCCAAAGTAGCGACCTCATTGGCTATCACCGACCTGTTGATCCATCGTTTCGGTGTTTTAACTTGTAAACTGGAACGGCAGGTTTAACTGTCCATGTTTGCAATCGTATGTGTTCCAAAACCCGCAATCCTTCAAATTTGGGCGGAAAGATGACCCAAGTCCCTTTGAAGCGATAGTTGCGAAATTGTGGCTCATTGGCGACCTCTGGTAACTCAGGAACTGGGTTCAAAGGGATAGACGCAGGTAAGGAATGATTGGTTTGCCATTGCTTTAATAGCCACGCTGCGGCTTGCATAAAAGCATTTGGACCAACATTGCTTTGCCCGACAAGGATGCGGTCAGGAACACAACCCACTCGTAAGCAAAATTCATCAGCAGAGATGGCAGCGTTTAAGAACTCACTCAATGTAGTTTCCCCCCGCTGGACTTCGGTCAAAGGCATTTGGGGAGGACCAAACAAAGGAAGAATTGGAACAGCCTCAGGCAGTTGCTTCTCCTTTGCCAAAATAGCCACTGTGCGAACGAGCACCCCAAATTGTTCTGCCAGTGAAAGGAAATCGCCGTTTACTCGTTGATATGTAAACTCGGTGACTTTTCCCAAAAGTTGCAAGACCCCATCAATGCTTATCCATCGTGGCTTTTGATGCTCGTATTCGGCAAACAACTGTCTATAAGTCGTCAATTCAACCCTCGGTTGCTTGACGACCCACGCGAGAAAGTCTTCAAAATCTCGTTGCAGTTCAGCGATTTCTTTCGCTTTCCTCAAAGGAGCAGGTTTCCATTGCTCACGGGGCAACTTTCTGCCATTGCCAAAGTTTACTGCGTCCCAGAAATCTGTAGTGACTAACCGTGCAGGGTGCGTGAACATGATGATGTAGCCGCCATCGTGGGCATCACAAAGTTTAATGAAGTCATCTTGCATTCTCCTAAGGCGTTCACTTGACGGGACACCAAAGTAGTGGTCAAAGGGTATGTGATATTGAAGCATCAGAGTGTTAGCGAACCAGAAAGGTTGACCGCGCTGAAGGGCAAATGGTGAATCGCAAAAAATCGGGATGTTCAGCATTGACATCGCTGCTGCAACTTGAGCACCCCAACTGTTGCCCGGCTTACACCAAGCCGAAGGATGTTGACCAAATGCTTCCCTGACATCGTTGATCCCCTTTAGTTCTGTCAGCAGAATGCGTTCTATCCCGTCATGCCAACCGCAGTCATCTAAGATTTCAGCCCAAGTTGGAGGTAAGGAGTGGGAGTCTGAGTGGTAAGCGATTTCATGAACGGACATTGCAGAAAGGACATCCTTTCTGCCTCGTTTTTGAAGGGTTCGCACAAGTTCCCCGACAATTGCTATGCATGCAGTGATACCGTGCTTGCTCATTGCTTCCGCCCACCACTTCTCCGCTTCATCAGCGGCGGGCGTTATGTAGTCCTCGCTGTCAAAGGAAAAGATAAGCCTCACCGCCATCTTTAGCCCACCTTATCCGAAATTTTTGCCGACACAAGATTAACGCTTTCGGAACTGGAAGCCCCTTCTCGCACGCTTGTATCCATACTTCTTTCGCTCTTTCGCTCTCGGGTCACGGGTAAGCAACCCGTGACGGCGCAAGATGGGACGCAACTCTTCATTCCAAACAACGAGAGCACGAGCAATGCCGTGCCTAAGTGCTCCGGCTTGACCGTGTAACCCGCCACCTTCAGCCGTCGCTTTTACATCAAACATGCCTAAGGTGTTTGTCACCCTAAGAGGCTCAACAACTTCCTCGCAAAGCGAAATGCGTGTCAAATAATCCAGCAAAGGGCGGTCATTAACGATGATTTGACCTGTCCCTCCGGGAATTAACCAGACACGAGCGACAGATTCTTTGCGCCGACCAGTAGCATAGAAGCGAATTTCTCCTTTTGGTGTGATGTCAACTTTGCCTTCCCGTTTCTTGATGGGTTGAGTGGGCAAAACAACAGGTGAGGGAAGCCCTATATCTGTTCCTTCTTCAGATACGGATGTCGGCTCAGCAGAAATTGTTTGTGCTTCTTGACTTTCCAAAACTTGCCCTGCTTCAGGTGATGGGGCTAATTCAGCCTCTTTAGGTTCATGCTCGGGCGTGACAGGAACTTGTTGCTCCATGTTCTTCCGACACCTCCTAAATTTTTATGCCTCACTCTGCGGGCATGGGGACTCTCGTTGATGTAAAGGAAAGCGGTTGAGGCTTTTGGGCTTGATGAGGGTGGTTAGGTCCACGATAGACCCTCAATCGCTTCAGCATCCGTGCCCGCAACCTATTTTTTGGCAGCATTTTTGAAACTGCCAATTCAATGACCCGTTCAGGACGGTTTTCAAGCATCCATCGGTAACTATAAGCCTTCAAGTTACCGAGATGCCCTGAGTGACGATAATGGAACTTTTGCTCCAACTTCTTACCTGTCAGCCGAACCTTTTCGGCATTGACAACGATAACGAAATCACCAATGTCAAGGTTCGGTTGCCATTGAGGTTTGTGCTTACCCATCAAAATGCGGGCAATTTCGCTGGCGAGTCGTCCCAAAATCTTCCCATCGGCGTCAACGACCCACCACTGACGCTCAACAGTTTTTGGGTTAACCCATGTCGTTTTGTTCGCCATAAAGAGATGCCTCCTTTTATGGTGTCGTTGGTTGAACTCCCCTTTGTTGCATTGCCATTTCCAAAAGACGACGAAGATGGGAAACTTCCTCTCTCAACTGCTCCGTCTGGGCTTCAATGACCTTCTGAC
>Ga0197143_1002714_pt1 | contig 12656 bp, 9 predicted proteins | sample GBS70_MetaG_FD_148603 | JGI IMG/M metagenome (GOLD analysis project Ga0197143, IMG submission 148603) | Sediment microbial communities from Great Boiling Springs, Gerlach, Nevada, United States - GBS 70_MetaG | ecosystem: Environmental > Aquatic > Thermal springs > Hot (42-90C) > Sediment...
CATCGGCATCAAAAGACGCCAACTGCACGGGGTCAATGAAGACAAGGCGGTTGCTGCCTAAAGGAGTGCCATCAGGGGCGCTAAATGGCCGCCCATCGTGGCGGATAAGCCAAGTGCGTTGCAGGACAACATTCTGTATGCCACTTGGCACAACATCAAAGCGAACTTCTACGCCCGGCGGGACATAGAAGTTAGGGGCAGCGGTTCGGTATGCTGGTGGTAATGACAACTCAACCACATTACGCTCAGTTGCAATGTTAGTATCTTCGCGTTGAATCCAACCGCTGTCAGTCTGCTGACGCCGGGGGTGAATTGGTGGGTCCTCATCGACTCGCCCGTCGCCGTCATGATCGCTTCCGTCAACTGGGTCCTCATCAATTTGACCATCCCCATCGTCATCGTTGGGATAAAGTTGAGGTGGCTTGACAGTCCAATCGTAAACTTGAGCCAGTTCGGGTCGGTAATTCCTGTTCTCGTCAGTGAACACTTGAGGGTCAGGATTGCCGTCGCCGTCAACATCAGGCGCATCGCTCGGCGTCGTGAACTGCCTATCAGCACCATTGTCAATGTAGATGCCGCGAAAAGCGAGGAGGCGATTAGGATCGGTCGGATTGTTTTGGTCAAAGTAGTTCAGGACATGGAAGCCAAAAGTAGGGGAGTTGGGGTTATTATCCAAGATGGGCGGTTGACCGCGCAAGGGGTCGGGTTGGCGATAGTAACCGTTTTGCGAATAAGGTGGGTCGGCGTCTCGGGTTTGGGCATAGTATGTGGGGAGGTCAATGGTGGGCGGGGTGCGGGGGGCGACACGACGGGGGAAGTTGAAGACCCAACGGATGGGCATTAAACCGCCAATGCGTTCCCAACCGTCCATGTAGCGGGGGATACCACCGACGGGGAAGAAAAGGAAGCCTGGAGGCGTGCCGAAAGCGGAAGGCATTGCCGATCCCTGAAAGACATCTCCCTGTGTCGCTGGGTCGTCGGCATAAACGAGCACTTGCGTGCCGCCGACGGAAACGGGAGTATTGGCGTAATGGCTGATAGTGCGGGCGACTTCTAAAGCGGTCTGGGCAGCAGCGAAGAAGGAAGTCACTTCCAAAGCGTTCGTGCCATACCAAAGCAAGTCGCTGTTGATGCGGACGGTGCTGGTGAAAACGACAGTGCGATCCCAAATGGGCAAGCGAGAAGGACTCAACCAAGTGCGCAGCCGAAGCCAACTAATCCGATATGGCTCAGCCATTTGAACGGTGAAGGAGTTATTAGGGTCGCGCTCGGCATTGAACAAAAAGGAAGTCTCGGGGATGTTATCGCCATCAAGGTCAACTTTTGTTAACTCCCAGTTTATAGCGTGACCAAGAAGGTTGATCCACTCATTGCGATCGGAAGAACCGTCCCCATCAAGGTCAATCGGCATTTGCCAAAGTAACGGATCAGGTGAGCCTTCATTTTCCGCTGTCACCCAAATCCAATCGGCAGGAATAGGCTTGTAAGCAACGAGGCGACGAAAGACAGGAGAATTGGGGCGTGGACGCCCGATGCTGATGATTTTGAAGACCTGTTCGTCGGGCTTGTATTTGACCTTGATAAGGAAGGCACCTGACCCTGCAACTTTGCCGAGCAAGTCTACGACTTCTCTGGCAGCATATTTGCCATACCAGTCGTTGTCGCTGTCGGGGCGATGCCAACCTTGGGCTTTTTCAAATTCGTCAAAGTCCACCAAGATGGAAGGACGCCAATCGGCACCGTTCTCGGTGAGTTGGGCGTCGGCGAACGCTAAGCCTGCCTGCGCCAAGACAAAGGCTTCCTGCTCCTCACGGGCACGCTGCGACAAGTTCATGGAGTTGTTGACGAACAGCAAAAAGCCTGCGCCGACGGCAGCGACGACGAACATGATGAGGGTTGCCAGCAAAACGGCTTGACCACGACGGAAAGAAAGGGGGCGAGGGGCGAGGGACGAGGGACAAGAAGCGAAAACGGAAGGGACTGGGACGGCAGCGACGGGCGACGGGCGATGGGCAATTCGCCATTGGCTATTCGCCATTCGCTGCCTTTCAACCATTCGCCATTCGCCGTTCGCTATTTGCTGCTGTTCTTCTCGCTGTCGTTCACGGCACATTGGGCAACACCACCCGAACTCGGCGTCGGATGAAGAGGCTGGGGACATCAGTTTCATTGGGCGATTTAACGCGAGCGCCCGGTGTCGGTTTGCGCAGCGTCATCTCAATGATGACGGCAACAGGCTTTCGGTCGCGCTCATCGCTTTCGGGGCGCCGCTCTACAGTGAACCGCAGATCGGCAACATCTATGTCGGGTGGGGTGAGGGCAGTGTGGCTGAGTAAACCACCTTGTTGCGGATTGAAAGGTGAGAGTCGGCTCAGGTCAGGCATGATCCATGCACCAGTGACTATCCAACGATTTTGTGTGTCTCGGTTGGTCGGTTCAGTAGCGACAGTGCCAGTTGTGCCTTGAGGTTGCCAGTGGGCGCGGAAAATCTGGCGGCGGTTGGCGGGGAAGTTGCCGACATCCAGATACTGGAAAGGACGAGATGGGTCAGCACGGCGCAAGTAGTAGGTGATGACGGTGTAGGCTTGCTGATAATTTTGTGGTGTCAAGCGGTCATCTTTAACAGCGCGGACGACAAAATCTATACGGGCAGGGGTGTCATCGTCACCGCTATCCAAGTCATCCAGCAGGTTCAAAGGATTGCCACTATCGTCTACTCTTTCTTGTGGCAGCACCTCTGTTGCTTGCATCAACTCCCGCACCATGATTTCCAAAGCGTAGTCGGCGGCGTTTTGCAGTTCGGACATGATGCGCCCTCTACGGGCGTTGTCAAAGGCGGTCGTCATCGGGACGAAGAGCAAGGTGAAGAGGATGCTCAGGATGGCGATGGCGACTAACAGTTCGGTGAGGGTGAAGGCAAGGCGGAAGGTAGCGACTGGCGACTGGCGATTAGCGACTGGTGATTGACGACTGACAATTCGCCACTTCCTTCTCGCTTCTTGCTGCCCTTTGACCAGTCGCCATTCGCTAATCGCTATTCGCTGTCGTTCTCCTCGCCATTCGCCATTGGCTGCTCGCTGTCGTTCCATCATCCTCACCTCACGGGTCGCTTTGGCGTCGGCGCCAGTTGAAGTTTGGGGCTCGCATTTGCTGGATGCGCACTGAACCGTCCAGATAGAGCACGACATCAGCAGGTTCTCCGCCTTTTGTGTAGTTAGGCATTGTCGTGTTGGGCATGAAGCGGTGATGCACACACCAAGTCACAACGGTGTCATCGGCAGGGAAGGTTGGGTTGGGGAAGTAAGGGGAAGCGTTGCGGATGCCCAATTGGCGGAATTTGTCGGGGTCGGTGCATTGGGTTAAAAAGTTCGGGTTGGAGGGATGGCAAGGGCTGCTTGGTGGGAAGCGAGTGATCGCATAAGTGGGGATGCCTTGAGGGCAAGTCTGGGCTTGCAGGAAAGGTGGGTTAGCAGGGATGAAACTCGTTCCCTCATCGCAACCTTGATAGGAACTGTAGCCAGAAGGTGCTGAGCCGCCTGCCGCTTGCGGGTCAGCGGGACAAAGGAGCATCGCCTGTGTCCGAAGGTAACCGCCGACACTGACTAAGCCTTGCTGCACTTGTTCCACTCTGGGCAAAAGCGTCAACAATCCTCCGACCAAAGCATCGGGTGGGTCTTCGTCCACCTTGCCATCGCCATCATTGTTGCGCCCATCAGGCGGGTCTTCATCAAAGCGTCCGTCATTATCGTTGTCCAAAGTGTCATAAGGCGAAGCAGGGAAACCTTCCCAATCCAACATGTAAAGGCGCAAGGCGCGGTGAATGACTTGCAAACGGTTCTGGCATTCAAAGACTTTCCGTTGCTCCTGTGACGGTCGGTAGAAGGCGACCAACAACGCCATCAAGATGGCGAGGATGCCGAGGACGACCAAAAGCTCGGTGAGGGTGAAAGCGCGGATGGGACATGGGACACGGGGCATGGGACACGGGACGAATTGGTAGTCCCTCAAACTTGTCACTACCCGATTTTGAGTGCGTGCCGATTTCTCTTTGCGCTCCATCGTTCGTCACGCTCCTAAGGGGTCGCCGCCTTAGCAGGGGTCGGGATGATGGTAGCAAGTTCCACATAGTCGGCGCGAGTTTTCGGGGGCGATTGCCGCCACATAGAACCGCCTGAGACCCGAACGAGCAAGGAAGCACCACGAACTTCTTCTATCTTCGTGTTTGTTGTGTCTATTGACCATCCTGAGCGAGGAGGAATGGGGAAAGTGACGATGCCGTTACTGCTAATCCCTTTCACTTCAGTGTAAGTTTCATCAAGTGTCTGGCTGGGGTTTGAGGGATTGAAATAGCGCACTTGATAACGCACCTGCACATTCAAACCTCCCAGCAATGGCGAGAACTGCAGGAGAAAATATGGATCGATGATGAAAAGGGTGTTAGGGTCATCTGGGATAAGTTGGGCATTAAACCATCGCAGTCGCTCAAAGGGGAAAGGAGGAGAGGCATTGGGGTCAGGCTGAAATTGGAAGTCATCAGGAGGCTTAATGACTTGCAAGAACCAACTTTCGTCACTTGGAGTGTTGGGGTCATCGCCAGCACGGTAGGCGACGCGCAAGCGGGTGCCAACGGGGAGACTGAAGGCGAGCAGACCAGTTTGGGCGTCAACATTGAGCAAACCCCTTCCAGCGTCAACAGGATTGCCCCACTGAGGTGGGGGCATAATGGAAAGCACGAACGGAGGACTATTGATGCCACCGAAAGTGGTCTGGAAGACGCTGCTTACTCCTTGCTGTTTCAGCGTTGGGTCTGGGTCAAAAGTTGTGCCTGTTTCAACAATCCAGTGCCCTCCAGCATCCTCATCAGTCTGACCATCGCTATCGTTATCCTGCCCATCAGCGGGGTCTTCCGCAAAACGACCGTCACCATCCAAGTCTTCAATAAGGTAATCGGCGCGAAGCGGTCCTAACCTGTCTTGGGTCAGCGGAATCCCAACAACTTGCCTGATAAACCCCAGTGGAGGAACAGGAGAGACGAAACGCAAAGTAGACCCAACGGCGACAAATTCGTTATCCAAATCATTGGCAGCAGGAAACTGCTGAGGGTCATTGTCTGGCACCAAAGGAAACTCCTCAACAATTTGCAATATGCGTGAGGCAGGTTGGTTGAGTCGGAATTGGTTGAGACCTTCAGGGACAATATAAGCCTCTCGCCAAATTTGAGTGATAGGACCGACTTGCTGTTCTAACTCGTAACTGACCCTCAAAACTCTCAACCCGTTAGGGCGAATGCCGGAGTCAACACTGAGGTAGACATCAACTTTGCTACCTTGAGGGTCAAAGAAGAACTCAAACTCTTGCAAACCACTCTGAGATTGAGCACGGCGGTATTCCACTTCCCGATAAACACGGTAAATCGTTGCAGGGGCAAAGCGTAGGATGGCACGCCATTCGTCAACGCCTGGTTCGGGAATGTTGTTGCCGTTTAGGTCAATCCAAACTAACCCTACTTGCTTATTTGGGTCGCCGGGGGGTAAGCCATCGTCTAAGGGTTCGCCCCAAACAAGGTTATAAGTGTAGCGAACGGTGAGAAGGTCAGCAGGTTCAAGCAAGACAGGACGGTTGGCAATTTGCGGGTTGGCAGGGTTGAACGGCACGATGGCGAAGGGCATTTTGATGGGGTCGGCGAGGAAGTCGCTGATGGCTTCGTGGGCGAGTTGGGTGGCTTGTTGGCGCAAGCCCGAACGGCGGATGATGTCCTGCCCACGAGGGAACAAAGTGACAATAGCCCAGATGCCCACCGCCAAGATGGCGATGGCGGTGATGACTTCTATCAGGCTGATGCCGATCTGTCGCCTAACGGTTAGCGTTCCGACATTGGCGACCATCATTGCCCTTCGCCTCCGTGTCGCTTTTATGCCACACTCCTCACAGGCTTTACAGGACGAGCAGGAAAGCCTGTTGCGGCTAAAGCCGCTTGATATCTACGATAGTGCTCTGCCGCACACTTTTTAGCGCATCGCAGAGGCTAAAGGAGGCGAGGAAGATGCAACTGACGGAAGTGGTGCAACTGGCTCAAGGGGCGCTGACGCCCAACTATGCCCGTTTGCCCGTCGCTTTCGTGCGGGGTTATGGGACGAGGCTTTGGGACGCGGAGGGCAAGGAGTATCTGGACTTTCTGACGGGCATCGCCGTTTGCGGGGCGGGGCATTGTCATCCCAAGTTGGTCGCCGCCCTCCAGCATCAAGCGGTGATGCTTTGGCACACCAGTAACCTTTTCCACAACCCGCTGCAAGCGCAATTGGCGAAGCGGTTGAGCGAGTTGAGCGGGGGCTATCGGTGCTTTTTCTGCAACAGCGGGGCGGAAGCCAACGAGGCGGCATTGAAACTGGCTCGCAAAATTGGGCGGGAAAAGTTGGGCGGTAGGTGGATGTTCGTCGCCGCCGACAACAGTTTTCACGGGCGCACTTTCGGGGCGCTGTCGGTGACGGGGCAGCCCAAGTATCATCACGGCTTTGAGCCTTTAGTGCCCGGCGTTCGCTTTGTTCCCTTTGGCGATTTTGAGGCGCTGGCGGAAGCCGTCACCGACGAGGTTTGCGCTGTCCTGCTTGAACCCATTCAGGGCGAAAGTGGTGTCCGCGTCCCGCCTGACGATTACTTGCCGAAGGTCGCCCAACTGTGTCGGGAGCGGGGCGTGTTGCTTGTTTTGGACGAAGTGCAGACGGGCATGGGGCGGACGGGCAAGTTGTTCGCCTTCCAACACTACGGCATTGAGCCTGACATCTTCACGCTGGCGAAAAGCCTCGCTGGCGGCTTCCCGATGGGGGCGATGCTGGCGAAACCTGAGTGGGCGGAGTTTTTGCAACCTGGCACTCATGCCTCCACCTTTGGCGGCAACTATTTGGCGTGTGCAGTGGCACTGGCATTTTTGGACTTGCTGGATGAGGAAGGCTTGATAGACAACGCCAAGCGCATGGGCGATTCCTTGATGGCGAAGTTGCGGCAACTGGATGCGCCCATCAAGGAAGTGCGGGGCAAAGGATTGATGGTAGCGTTGGAGTTCACCGAACCCATCGCCGCCAAAGTGCGGGATGCCTGTCTTGCTGCCGAGCCTGTCGGGTTGGTCGTCAACGCCGTCGGCGATTTCATCCTGCGCTTCCTTCCGCCCTTGACAGTGACTGCCGAGGAAATTGACCAAGCGGTGGACATCCTGCAACGCGCCATCGCTTCGGTGTGGGCATAGCCTTTTGCTGCCGTCCAACGCATTGCGTCTAAGGAATTTGGCAGCAAAGCACAAAGTCTCGCATGGAGGTGTTCTGCGATGGTGCGACGATGGATGGCGGTCAGCGCATTGACGATGGCGCTACTGATCCCTGTGATGGCGCAACCACCGGCGGGTCGTCCTGGTGGTCCCTTTGGCGGGCGCTTTGGCGGACCGATGTTGATGCTGGGTCTGTTGCGCAACCAACAAGTGCAGCAAGAGTTGAAGTTGACCGACCAGCAAAAGCAGCAACTGGAGCAGTTGGGCGAGCAGTGGCGGGAAAAGATGCGGGGGCTGCGGGATTTGCCTCCCGAAGAGCGGCGGCAGAAAGTGGAAGGGATGCGGGCGGAAGTGGAAAAGCAACTGGCGACAATCTTGAACGAGCAGCAGATGAAGCGGCTGAAGCAAATCGCCCTGCAAGTGGAAGGCTATGCGGCGTTGGAGCGCCCTGAAGTCGCCGACCAAGTGGGCTTGACGAAAGAGCAGCGGCAAAAAATTCGGGACATCCTTCGGCAAGCCGCTGAGAAGCGATGGGGGGTGTTCCAACAAGGGCAGGGTGACCGGCAGGCTGCCTTCCAGCGGATGCGGGAAATCCGCCAATGGGTGGACGGCGAAATTGAGAAGTTGCTGACGGCGGAGCAAAAGAAGAAGTGGCAGGAGTTGGTCGGGGCGCCCTTCAAGTTTGAGGGCGGTTTCGGAGGCTTTGGCGGCGCCCGCCAACGCGCCCAACGGCAACGCACTCGGACTTGACATGTCGTGGCTTTGAACTTTCGGCGGGATTGCCGACGAAGGAAGGGGTGCAAGTTGTTGCGCCCCTTCCTTTCCTTTTTGAGGCTTTCAAAAGCGAACGCCTTCTCGGATGCGCGGGATAAACTGGCGTGGGGCGACGAGGAGGTGGGGCAAGGACTCTCGCGTCAAGGGCAACTTGGTCATCGGCTCTCCCGTGCGCAATTGGACGACTTCCGCCCCTGCTTCTTTGGCGATGACCCAACCAGCGGCGATGTCCCAAACGCGGTTGTCCGTCAGGATGCCGCCGATGAAGGAGCCTTTGGCGACGAAGGTGAAGCAAGCGACGGCGGTGCCGAGGCTGCGGACTTTGCAAGGCAATTGCACTTGCATCCGCTTGACGCTGAGGGTGCTTAGCCCCAACAAATCGTCGCGTCGGATTTCGCTGTCGGTGCGGGCGTGGATGGGGTTGCCGTTCAACCATGCTCCTTTTCCTTGTTGCGCCGCGTAAAGTTCGCCGAAAGCGGGGTAGTAAACGGCGCCGAGCGTCGGCGTCCCGTCTTCCACCAACCCGACGCAAACCGCCCAAATGGGCACGCCCGCCACGAAGTTCGCCGTCCCGTCAATAGGGTCAACGACCCAAGCGATGCTCTTTTCCACGCCCCGTTCCACTTCTTCGCCCAACACTTCCACGCCGGGAAAGTGCTTTCCCAGTTCCGAGCGCAAAAAATCTTCCACGGCTTTGTCGGCTTCCGTGACGAAGGAGCGGTCGGGTTTTTCCGACGGGACGACGCGCCCGTAGAAAGAGAGCGCCAATTCGCCCGCCTGACGCACGATGGCGATCAAAGCGTCCAACTCGGTCAACCTTGCTCACCTCCAGCATTCACCGTTCGGGTGCAGACGAGGATTTCGGCGGGCAAATCGCCGTGCAGGACTTCATAGCGTTGGCGGATGCGAAAACCCGCCACTTCTGTCAAGGGCTCAATCCATTCGGGATGGTGGGTGATGACGACGAGGCGTCCGTCCTCACCGAGGACGGCATCGGCAGCGATGACCAAATCCCGATGGGCATCCCGCGCCTTACGGGGCGAGCCGCTGCGGACGCCGAAGGGTGGGTTGGTGATGACCACTTGCACTTCACCCTTGCGAAAGAGTTGGGGCAAAGCGGCGACTTCCGTCACTTGCCATCGGATCGTGTCGGCGACCAATGCCCGTTCGGCATTTTGCTGAGCGCCCAAAAGGTGGCGGGGCGAAATATCCGAGCCGAAAAGGCGGGCTTGAACCGTCCAGTCGGCAACGGTGTCCCATTGCCACATCACTTCGTCAAAGTTCACGCCGCTGAAGAAAGGCAGTTGACGGAAAGCGAAGTTTTCTTTGCGGAAGAAGCCTGCGGGCACTTTGCGCGCCATCAGGGCTGCTTCCAACACAATTGTCCCGCCCCCGCACATCGGGTCTACCAGTTGCTCATGGGGTTGCCAACCTGATGCCATCACCATCGCCGCTGCGAGGGTGGCGTTGATGGCGGCGGGATGGTCGTAAACGCGATAGCCCCGCCGATGCATGGCTTCCTCTCCGACGAAATCAATCCCGATAACGCATCGCTCCCCCGTCACATCCACGCGGATGAGGACATCGGGATGGACGAGGCGGACTTTCTGGCGGCGTCCCGTTTGGGCGAGGAGGCGGTCAATGACGGCTTGACCGCCCGTGCGTTCAATGTCGGGCGATTGGTAAGCGTGGCGTCCATTGCGGGTGGAGCGGACGCAAAAGGTCGCTTCCGAGGGCAGCCACTCCGCCCAGTCCACGCCGTAGACAAGGTCGTAAATGTCCTGCAAACCTTCAACGGTTCGGCGGACTTGCCCTTCCGCCAAAACGAGCAAACCGCGAAAGATGGTGCGGGCTTGGTAGCACACCCGCGCCAATGTCATCGGTTCGTCTATCGTCCCCCAAACCCAACCGTCCAAGCCAAAAAGGCGTGGGCGGGCTTCTACACCCAGCGTCGCCAACTCTTGCACCACGAGGTCTTCCACGCCACGCGGCGTCGTGAACAACACTTTGTGCGGCATGAAGGTTCGCCACTGCCTTTCTGTCTGGAATGGGTGACAGGCAAATAGAGTTTGCCATTCGCCCCTTGCGCCTGCCGAGCGCAACGCACCGCAAAATTAGTCCCGATTTTTCGCGGGCACGAAAAGGGCTTGCCAAAGTGGGGTGACTTCATGCCGACTTGGCTGACGACCGTTTTCGCTTTCTTGTTCGGGGCAGCCGTCGGCAGTTTCGTCAATGTGTGCATTTATCGGCTGCCCCGTCGCTTGTCCATCTTGCATCCGCCGTCCCATTGCCCTCACTGCGGGACTTACTTGAGGGCAGGGGATTTAGTGCCGTTGCTCAGTTACCTTTGGCTGCTGGGCAAATGCCGCTATTGCAAGACACCTATCAGCCCGCGCTATTTCGTCGTGGAACTTCTCACGGCGCTTTTGTTCGTCGCCGCTGCCCATCGCTATGGGGCAAGCGTTGGGGCGGCGTTGGTGGCGCTGTCGCTGGCGGCGTTGGTGGTCATTGCCGTCGTGGATTGGGAGTTTTTCCTTGTGCCCGATGAAGCCGTTTGGGCATTGGGTGTGTTGGGAGGCATCCGTTGTTTGCTGACGGGCGAACCGTTGCGGGCGTTGATGGTGGGTTTCGGCGGGGCATTGGTGGGGGCGTTGACGATTTGGCTCATCGGCATCGTCGGGCGATGGCTTTTTCGGCGGGAAGCGATGGGGTTTGGCGATGTCAAAATTGCTGCCGCCGTCGGGATGCATTTGGGGCTGACTTGGGCGTTATTGCCCTTTTTCCTGCTGAGCGTTTTTGTCGGTGCCGTTTTAGGCGTGGGGTTGGCGCTCCTTCAACGACGGGCTTTAACAGGTTACATGCCTTTTGGTCCCGCTTTGGCGATGGCGGCGGGTGCTTTGCTGCTTTACCCGCACGAAATCACCGAGTTCGTCTTGCGCATCTATGCCTTGCGATGAAACCTGTCGGAACGCCACTGAACGGAGGCGAAGGGATGGCAGAAGTCTTGGATCGCCGAGCCGTTTTCGCCTTCGGCTATCACTGGATCGCCGACGAAGAGGAAGCCGCCGAGCAAATTGAATTTGCCCGTCGGCTCCTTTACTTGCCCGTTGGCTCTCTCGTTTTGATGCCCTTTTGCGGGGCGGGTTGGCACGCTCACGAGTTAGCGATGTGGGGCTATCAAGTCGTCGGCACAGACCCATGCCAAAAGTTGGTGGAGGAAGCGATGGAGTGCAACCACAAGATGGGCGTTTCGGTGATGTTTGCCGTCGCTGAAGCGCCTTTGCCCTTCCGTGAGGCGTCCTTTGACGCCGCGATGATTTTGGGGACGCGCTTTGGCTTGACAGGGAGCGAACAAGAGGATCGACAGTGGCTGGCGGAGTTGGCACGGATGCTCAAACCCAAAGGTCGGCTCGTCCTTGAGTTGCCTCATCGGGATGGCATCGTCCGAAATTGGCAGGAGCGCACTTGGGAGCGGTTGCCCGATGGCGCCGCTTGCCTGAGCGTGCGCGAGTGGGATGCCTTGACAGGACGGATGCTGGAAGAATGGACGGTGATGGATGCCGACGGGCAAACCCTCCGCTTCGCTTTCACCTGCCGCATCTACACGCCGACAGAATTGGCGGTGTTGCTGCAATCGCACGGCTTTGAGATGACCAACGCCTTCGGGACTTTCTTCGGCGCCGAATTAGCCCTGCACCACCGACGGATGATTATCCAAGCCATCCGCCAATAACTTTGCCCTTCAATCGCCCTTGCGCTCCCAGAGAGCAATCGTTTTGCCATGCGAGACGGCAAGGTAACGACCATCGGGCGAGAAGGCGCAATCCCACACATTGCGTCCAAAGCGGGGTAACTTGGCGACGACTTGCCCATCGCTGAGCCGTCGCACCACCAATTGGGTTGGCGAAGCGGATGGAAGACGGTGAGCCAATAACTTGACAACAAAACGCTCCAATCGCCACAGCATACCATCCCATTTGCTTAGGTCAGGTTCAGAGAATGCCGCCACTGAAAGGTTGGGGGCAAAAACGGCGGCAGGTAGTCCTATATCTTCATAGAACGGTGTCAGTGGCAGTGACCTCTCAGAACGCCAATGTGGTGCCTGCCAGACAGAAATGCCATAACGGATGTTAGGTAGGGGCAATCTCTTGTGGGTTGACCACCAAAGACAGGTGAAGCGTTGCCCGTCTTTTGAAAAGGCAGCAGTCAAAAATGTGAGGGCAACGATCTGCGAAGTCGGTTGGATTTGTTTGACGAGATGACCGTTAGCATCGTAAATGCTTATGGATTGCGGTTGGACAGCCACCATCCACCGACCATCGGGAGAAAAAGCAATGTCTTGGGCTGGGACTTGGAGGTTGATTAGCGTCTTTTTGCCTTTATCAACCCGAACAAACCAAAGTTGAGAGTTGTGGACAACTGCCAGTCGTCCGTCGGGAGCAAAAGTAACGATGGGTGGTGTTATGCTTTTGCCCACTGTGATCGTTTTCAGCCTGCGACCATCAGGGAAGGTAAAGAGAGCGACTTTGCCCACGCCCTGTTCCAAGTAGCCGACCGCTAAAAGGTGTCCATCAGGAGAAAAGTCCAGTCGCCGAGGCAAAGAAGGGTGCTTTGGCTCAACTTG
>Ga0197143_1002715_pt1 | contig 12654 bp, 10 predicted proteins | sample GBS70_MetaG_FD_148603 | JGI IMG/M metagenome (GOLD analysis project Ga0197143, IMG submission 148603) | Sediment microbial communities from Great Boiling Springs, Gerlach, Nevada, United States - GBS 70_MetaG | ecosystem: Environmental > Aquatic > Thermal springs > Hot (42-90C) > Sediment...
TGGATTTGGGTTTTTGTATGCTAAGTTAGCTACTAAAGGGTTAAAAATAATATAATATTCAGGTAATGTTTGTGAAGGAGATAAAAAAGTATCTACTTTTTCAGAGATAAAAGTATTTATATCTGAGAAATCCCATATACAATCTGGTCCAGTGAGTGTGTCATTAAACATTAGTAGATTAGCTACTTTATAATAAGTTATTTCTCCAGGTGATGGCAAATTTGAACTTGTTATAGTAATCTGAGCATTTAAATATTTGGCTATTAGTAAAAAAAATACAATAAAAGATTTAAAAAAAATTTTTACTTTAAAAAGAGAATTCATACTTGTTAATAAGCTCATAAAGTATGGGTTCTATAATTTTGAGTAATTTATCTTCTTTATCGTCTGGGTTAGTTGTATCATATGTAATAGTATTAATTAATTCATCATTTTGTTTGAGATAAATTTGTCCATCTTCCAATAATGCAACATAACCGTTTGGTAAAAGTTGAGATAATAAAGTAACTTCTTCTACTTTGTATGGTTCATCGAGTATTATTAAGTCAGCACCTTGATAAACAAGACCATAGTCAAAAATATCATCAATGTCAGAGACAAATAAAGCAAAATCAACTTTAGGATGTCTTAATATAATTTCAACGTTGCTATCATAATGAGGATTTTTATAAAAATATTCACCATTAAAATATATTCCTTTTCTTGTAAGGCTACCAAAAAAGATATTTGGTTTTATTTGATGTAGTTTAGCATTTAGTTTGTTAGCGAATTCTTGAGATACGTAATTTGCTGCAATTATAGGTATTCTTGCATTTTCTGGTTTTTTGAAATGAGACATAATTATTATACCTGGTACGTCAATACTACCACCATATGCTGGTGCTAGGTGCATAAAAACACCAGGACCAGCATTTATTTCAATTATTCCAAAATTACCTTCATACCAAGGTCTTGATATATCTTGTGCTAAAACATCTATACCTAAACAGCGTACTAAGAAAAAAGATGCAATATTTTCTACAAGTTTTTTATTTTCTGGATGTATTTTATCTGTCACATTTATAGATACACCACCAGCAGAAATGTTTGCAACTCTTCTTAATGTAATTCTTTCACCTTCTTTAGGTATATAATCTAAACTTAAATTTTGAATTTTTAAGTATTCAATTAAGTTATTATCTATTACAATTTTTGTTAAAGGTGATCTAGCATTATCTTTTCTGATATCTTTACTATTTTCGATTTCAATTAATTTTTCTATAGTATTTACGCCGTCGCCTATAACATAGGCAGGGACTCTTTCAAGGGCAGCAACAAATTTACCATCTACAGCTAATAAACGATGGTCTGTTCCAAAAATTTGTTGTTGTACTAATGCACCATCAAAAGGAATTCCTTCTTGTTCAGAGAGTAATTTTATTTTTTTAAAGGCTTGCAATGCTTCATCTTCTGAATTAATACCAGTGGTTACTCCTTGACCTTTATGTCCTGCTACTGGCTTAACAACTAATGGAAATCCTATTTCTTTTACTGCTTCTTTAACTTCTTCTTCTGTAAAACAATTTATTGATTTTGGTACAGGGAAACCACATTTTTCTAAAAATTCACCAACCATGTCTTTATACATGGTAAATTCAGTATCTTTTATGCCATCATTATGAAATGTTGTTGAACGACCACGTAATTGTTTCTTTCCATATCCCCACATAAATTGATTTTCCTCGTATAAATAAAGTATTGGAATATTCCTTTTTAAACCAGCTTCTATAAGTGAGTATAATGTAGGGCCTCCATATAATGTTCGATCAAATTTTTGTTGCAAAACTTTCCACTTACCTACAAAATCAAAATTTATGTCTTTGTAAGATAAATTATAAAACCAATCAGATACTAAATAAACGCAATCTATTGCTACATTTTTGTCTAAATATTCAACTGCCACAACATATTCGTCATCCTCCATTGAAATAGAGTATTTATTGATAGCTAAGTCTATATCCATTTTTAAGGTTTCTATAAGTACCTTACAAAATAAGTCAATTACATAAGGTGTATCCCATTCTAAACATTGTGGAAATACCTTTGAAATATGTTCTTTATAAAAATCTACTGTATCACCTACTGGAGCTATAAAAATATTAAAAACTAATGCTTTACGATCTAAATAATAATTTGGCCCTTTGTATGCTTTAAATTTTGAAACTTTAAAATCATTCTCTTTATACATTTTAAGCTTGAATTCTTCTATCTTTTTGGTTTCATCATTAATTTGTTCCCTTATTTTTTCTAGTAATTCTCTCGCTAATTCAAGATTTTTTTCTGTTTCATTTGGTAACATAATCTTCTCATTTTTACAAATTTAATAAAATTTTTTCATTTTAATAAATAACATAATTTAATATGAATATGCTTAGAATTATTATTAATAAACCAATTGTAATGTATAAAAGTTTAAAAAAAATTTTTTTCGATGCACTTAATTTATCTTTACTTATTATAAAATTTATTTGATTTTCTATTATAATTGCTGCATTTTCATTTTTTTTTATTGTACTTGCAATGTTTTTAAGTTGAGAAAAATTATTTTTCTTTTCATCCTCAGTAAGTAGTAATACATGATAATTTTTTAATTTATTGTTTAATTGGTTTATTTCTGTATTAAACTGATGCAACTTAGATGATTCTGAAATTTTTGTTCCATCTATGATTAAAATATTAACATCTTTATGAATTTGTCTAACATTTTCTATGAATGTATTAAATTCATCTAACTTAGAAAACATATACACATTATATGGAAGTTTGTTTGTAAGCTTAGTGAATAATAAATTTTTAAATAGGTCATCTTTATCAATTATTATAATATTGTACTTTTTTAATTTCTTCTCAAACATAATATCAGCTATTTATGTTTGTTATTTTAAAATTATAAAATTTTATTAATTGGTAAAAAGCAAAATATTATTTCTGATTTTTTCTAAATTAAAGATTTTTAGTTCAAAAAATTTATAGATTACCTTACAAAATTATTATTCTAAAAATTTTATTGAATTAAAAGAATGGATTAACGTAATAACTTAAGAAGTATAAGGGAAATAATAAGAAAAGCAAAAGTTGGAAAGCTTACACCAATTAATGGTTGTAAATTGGCATTTATAGATAAATTAACAAATATTTGCATTAACAAAATATAGGAAAAAGCTAAAGCAATGCCCAAACCAATATAAAAGCCAATACCTTCTCGTCTTTTTTTGTATGATACAGATACTCCTATAAGGGTTAAAACTATAGAGCTTAAAGGAAGAATGAATCTTTTGTATAAAACTACATAATAATAGTTTAAATTTTCGTCACCTTCTAGGATTTTTTTTTCAATAAATTTTTTTAGTTGATAATAGTCGTATGCTTCAATTACTTCAGCCCTTTGATTGAACATTGTTGGGTAGAAGCTTAGAGCAGTATCAATAATAGGATAAAAAAGTATTTGAGAAGAGTCTTCAGTAAAAGTTCTTATATAACAATTAAAAATTTTCCATTTTTTTTGAGTACTGTCCCATTTGGCAAAATCAGAATATAGTTTAGAAATTAGTTTTTTTTCTTTAAATTTTTCTACAGATAATTTATATGCTATGTTATTATCAACAGAATAGCTTTCTACATATAAAATTACTCCAGGAGATATTTGTCTGTGTATGTGCATATTTAGATTTTTGTACGGGTTTCTTATATATTTATACTCGAAGTCTAATTTTTTTTTAGTTGCATGCGGAACGATAAAGTTGGAAAGAAGGATACCAGTTAAGGCTAAAAATATTGAAGATATGATATAAGGTACCAAAAAACGGACAAAACTAATACCTGAAGTAAATATTGCTATTAATTCTGAATGTAAAGCCATCTTAGAAGTAAAGAAAATAACAGAGATAAAAATAAACAGTGGTAGAAATAAATTAGCAAAATAAGGTGAAAAATATACATAATATTGTGTTAATACTTGGTAAATAGTTAAATTTTGCTTTAAGAAATCTTCTAATCGTTCAGCGAAATCAAAGACAATTGCAATTGAAATAATTGTTATTATTGAAAAGAAAAGAGTTAAAAGAAATTTTTTTATAATATAAATATCAATTTTTTTAAGAAGCATAATAAATTTATAGTCTTTGCATAATAAGAGGTATTATATTAGAGGCCCATATATTGAAATTATTTTCGAGTATTTTTTCTCTTGCTTTTTTTACAAGCCACATATAAAAGCCTATATTATGAATACTAGCTATTATTGGGCCAAGCATTTCATCTGTTTGAAATAAATGTCTTAGATAAGCTTTTGAATAACCATCTACAAAACTTATGTTTTCAGGATCTATTGGGCTAAAATCATTTTCCCATTTTTTATTCCTTATGTTGATAATTCCTTGTGTTGTAAATAACATACCATTTCTTCCATTTCTTGTAGGTAAAACACAATCAAACATATCTATGCCAAGAGAAATGCATTTTAGTATATTTTCCGGTGTTCCAACACCCATTAAATAAACAGGAATGTTTTTATTTATATTGTTTGTTATTACATCAATCATTTCATACATAATGTTATCTGGTTCTCCAACAGCTAAACCTCCAATTGCTATACCGTCAGGATCAAATTCTAATACTTTTTTTAAACAATATAACCTTAATTCACTATAAGTACTACCCTGTACAATTGGGAATAAAACTTGATTATGGTCATATAGTGGCTTTGTATTTTTAAAATAATTTAATGATTTTTTATACCATTCTAATGTAAGATTAAGATGATATTTAGCTATATCAAAAGAGCAAGGATAAGGAGAGCATATATCTAATGGCATAATTATATCACTTCCTAAGATACGTTGAATATCTATAACCTTTTCAGGTGTAAAAAAATGATAAGAACCATCAATATGAGAAGAAAACTTTATGCCGTCATCTAAAATTTTTATTTGTTTTGATAATGAAAAAACCTGATATCCTCCACTGTCTGTTAAAATAGGTTTGTTCCATTTAATAAATTTATGCAAACCTTGTGCTTTTTCTATTATTTCAGTTCCTGGTCTTAAATATAAATGATAGGTATTTGCAAGTATGATATTTACATTAATTTTATCAATGAGAATTTCTTGTAGTACACCTTTAACAGTACCCAGAGTGCCAACTGGCATAAATACAGGTGTGTATATTTCACCATGATCTGTAATTATTTTTCCAGCTCTTGCTTTGCTATTTTTATCTTTCTTTTCAATAATAAATTTCATAAATTTTAAATATTAGTCTTTTTCCCTGATTGTAATGTTTCGTTTATACTTTTAAAAGTATCATCTAGCTTTTTTGCTGTATCTATTATTTTTTGATTTAAAAATTCTATTAAATTTTTAGCTTCTTCTATATGAATTAAAAGTTCATCTAAATAAATGTTGTCAGAATTTTTTTCTAAGTGATTAGCAATTTCTTCTAATCTTTTAAAAGCTTCAGATAGACTATATTCTTTTTTCATTATTCTATATTTTTAACTACACTAGTTATTTTGCCATCATAAAATTTTACTTCAATTATGTCATTTAAATTTAAACTTTCTTTTGATTTTATTATTTTATTATTTTTTAGTGTTAATGTATAACCTTGTTTTAAAATGTTGTTAGGATCTTTTGAATTTATTAAAGAAGTAAGTTTTTCTAACTTATTAGTTGTCTGAACTTTATAATTTAAAAATATACCTTTTAATCTTTCTGAAGAAGAAATTAATTTTTGGTGATTTTTATAATGAGTGATTTCATAAGCTTTTTTGTATGTATTAAAAAAGTTAATAATATCATTTTGATATTTTAAAATAATTTTTAACAAACTATTTTTTATTTTATCGCAAAGATTATGAAATATGTATTCTTTATTTTTAATGATACTTTCAGTTTTTAATAATTTAATATAAATGTAATTAAACTTATTAACATTAGAATTAAAAATTTCAATAGCTTTTGAAATTATTTGTTGAGATACATTAATAATTTGTTCGTAAGATTTTTGATTATGTTCAATAATATTTTTAGCAGCATCAGTTGGGTTCATTGCTTTTGTATGTGCTATAAAATCTATTATTGTGGTATCAATTTCATGTCCTATAGCAGTTATTACAGGTATAGGAAAATTCGCTATATATTTTGCCAATGTATAAGAATCAAAAAAAGAAAGTTCAGCTTTGCTACCTCCTCCTCTTGCAATTACTACAACATCAAAATTTCCTTCTTTAACTTTTTCTAGTTGTTCAATTATACTATTTTCTAATTTTTTACCTTGAACAAATATATCAAAAAAAGTTAGTTTAATAGAAAAATTAGTACTAGAAAGAGATTCAATAAAATCTTTTGCTCCAGCAGATTGATAAGATGATAGTAAGGCAATATTTTGAATTATAAAAGGTAATTTTTTTTCTTTATTTAAGTTAATTAAGCCTTCCTCTTGAAGTTTTTTTATAATTTCATTTTTTCTTTGTTCCCATTCACCTAAGGTATATATTGGATCAATGTCTATTATTTCTAATTTTAAGCCATAGAACTCATGGTAAGTAACTTTAATTAATGCATAAATATTAATATTTTCAGCAATACTTTCAAATTTTTTTCCTGTATAAAAAAGAAAATTTTTATTAATTTTTTCTAGTATTTCAGGCCAAATAATAGCTTCAAAACGTGCTTTAATTCTATCTTTTTCAGGATATTTTTCTATTAAAGAAAGGTAAAGGATACCATTTTTATCAAGTTTTTTTTGATTAATTTCGGCCTTTATCATTAGATGTTCACGGAAAAGTAAGTTTATACTATCTTTTAGTAATTCAGCCAATTCAGATAATGTGAATATTTTTTGCTCCATTAGATGCAACCTTTGTAAATTTTATAATTTTATAATTTTATAATTGTAAATTTTTTCTTCAATTGTAATTGAAACAAAATAAATTCCACAACTAAAATGGCTTATATCTATTATTAAAAAATTTTCAAAAAAATTTTCATTATACATTACTTTTCCATAAATATTATATATAGAAATAGATTTTATTGAGTTTGTGTTTGGGAATTTTACGTAAAATTTATCTTTTACAGGATTTTTCATTAGAACAGGGTAATTCATGTTATTTTTTTTGATAGAGGAAAGCATGTAGAAAGCTAATTGAAAATTAGGTAAACCGTATCCATAAAGTGAATCTGGATTATAATATTTATTTGATGATTTTATTATAACGTTATAAATATCAATATTGTTAATAGAATCTTTGAATGGTTGCCATAGACAAGCAGATAATCCAGAAATTAAGGGAGCAGAGAATGATGTACCAGAGCAGTTTATTTGTTCTCCTTCTGTATTTATACAACAAGCATGATAGCCTTGTGCAACGATTGTTGGTTTTATTCTTCCGTCAGCAGTATTACCGGTAGAGCTAAAAGGTGCTAAATTACCCAATGAGTCTACAGCACCTACAGTTAAAATACTATCTGCATCTGCAGGGACAGAAATTTTTATCCAATTTGTTTGACGTAAATTTCCTGCACTACTTACCACTAAAATTCCTTTTCTAGCACATATATTAGCTGCTATACTTGCAACGGCTGTTTTGCCATCTAAATCTTGCCATGTATGATTTTGTGAAGGATCATCAAATATTGTATAACCTAAGCTTGAGTTTATAATGTCAGCACCAATACTATCAGCTATTTCTGCCCCTATAACCCAACAATATTCTTCAAATAAATATTCAGTATATGCGTCTTCTGTTAGTAATAAAACAAAATCTGCGTTTGGAGCTGATCCTATGTATTTCCCTTCTTCTTGAGATGCTATTATAGATAATACCATAGTACCATGAAAATGATAATCAAATACTTCTGTCGAGTAACCTCCTTTTATAATATTCCTCGTTAGTTTTATTTTTTCGTTATCAAATAAATGCTTAAATTGTGAAATTTTATTAGCATTTAAAAATCCAGCATCTAAAACAGCAATTAATATGCTATCTCCAGTAAACCCAAGATTATGCAGAAAGTCTCCTTTTAGCATTTTTATTTGATTTTCTGCACAACCATAGAGTAAATTATTTTTAATGTATAGTTCCTTATTAAATATTTTTGCTTCTGTTGTAAGTGGTTTTAAATAAGTAATCTTCTTTACAAAAGGTAAGTTTGAAATGTTATAATAAATAATAGAATCAATAATTTTAAATATACCTCCATTTAACCATTTAGAAGCTGAATGAAAATATGCTCCATTATTTTCAATTTGATTAATATAAAAATTTGATACAGGTAAATCTAAGCTATCGAAATATATATTGTATAAAAGTCTTTTTTTTATTGTTCTTTCAGATAAAAATTCATATGGTTTAGATAATGTGAAAGAATTGTTTGCTTTATCTTTAAACCATACAAAATAATAACCAGGTTTTTGAGAGTATGTGATTAAAAAGGAAAAAAGAAATAATAGTTCAATAAGTAATTTATTCATTTTAAAATTTTATTTTGTTTATATGATATAAGTTTATAAAATTTGAGTTAGCAATGTCAGCCGGATTAATTCCTGGCATTTTTTCTGGAATTTTGACTCCAAATTTTTTGAAATAATTTACCCATATAGGAAAGAAATTTTTCGTTTCAGGATCTTTAAAAGTCATTGGTTTTAAATTAAATAAGTATTTGTTATTTTTTTCTTTATAAAAAAAATAAACTAATTCGCTGCAATAAAAAGAATCATTGTTTATATTAAAAATATAATCGTAAGGTTTTCCGAGATAATTTTGAATTTCTTGCATTGTTGGGAAAAAATAGTTTTTTTTAATTTTTCCTATATAAATTTTTTGTTTGTTGTATCTATTTATAAATTCATTGATCTCTGATAAGATTACACCTTTAGTAGGTAAAGCTTCTAAAACAAAGAATTTTTTGTTTTTTTCTATGATAATACCAACATGGGTAAAATGAATTGAATCATTATATTTTGGAGTTACTTTTTTTATTGCTAAAGAAAAACTATCATTTCCTGTATCTACAAATATTAAATCTGAATTCTTAATTTTAGTTGTGCAAGAAAGTAATAGTAATATAAACAACAAAAAAATATTAATTATTCTGGCATAGATTAAAGAAGTTGATATTTTTTTTTGTTTCGTTTTAAGTATATTAGGTATTAATTTATATGTCATATCTTAAAGGAATTAAACTTCCTAAAGCACCAATATAATTATAATTAATTAAATTTGATATTAGTACTTTGCATTTATTTTTAAAAGCTGGCAATAAATTTTTTTCCATTATATTAATAGTTTCATTTAAAAAGAATTCATGAGCATTAGCGACACCTCCAGTCAAAATAATAGTTTCAGGTTCAATTATTAATATAAGATTTGATAAAGCTTTACCTAAATCTTGCCCCATTTTTTTAAAAGATTTTAATGCATTTTCATTACAATTTTTTGCCAAATGATAGATTTCGTAAGCAGTAAGATTTTTATTATTTGAGTTAGATATTTCTAAGTATGTTTTTATTATACCTCTTTCAGATATATATTCTTCTGCACAACCATATTTTCCGCAAGAACATAGTCTGTTTGAATTATTATATAAAATTGTATGCCCGAATTCTCCAGCATTGCCATAAGATCCTAAAAGTAATTTATTATTTATTATTATTCCACATCCTAAACCAGTCCCAATAGTAAGTAATACAAAGTTTTTAAAATTTTTCCCAATACCAAAATATTTTTCAGCTAAAGCAAAAGCATTTGCATCATTATTAACAACAATTTTAACATTAAAATGCTGTTTAAAAATTTCAGAAATATTAATTTTCTTTGATTCCCATGATAAATTGATAGCATGTTCTATATTTCCTGTATAAAAATTTCCATTAGGGGCACAAATTCCTATTCCTAAAATTTCTTTTAATTCTATCTGAAATTCTTCATTTAAATAGTATTTTATTTTTGTAATGAGTTCTTCTATATTATTTACTTTGTTTGTTTTAAAAAATTTGTTATATAAGACATTTAATTTATTATCTGTGATGCAGAATTTTGTTATTGTGGCACCAATGTCAATACCTAAATAATAATTTTTATTCATAGATTAAATTGGTTTTTTTATTGAGTAAAATTATAAAAATTGAAAAGCAGATTACAAAAGCAATAATATATAGGACTAAATATTTGAAAAATTGAAAAATTAAGCTACCAATAATAAATAAGAAAAGAATAATCATTAATGATGAAAGTAACCAAAAAGAAAGTAGATATAAAAAATTTTTTGTATCATTATTATTGTTTTGTGTAATTTTTCTCCATCCAATATTTAGGGGTTTGACTTTATTGTAAAAATCTTTGAGTTTTTTTTCACTAACTGGCTTTGTTAATAAGGTAATAATTAAAGAAGTTGTAAAAGATATGAATAATATTAAGAGTAGAGAATGGGGAAAATTTATATTAAACTTTTTTAGAAATGGTAAGATAAAGAAGGGGATAATCATAGCAGTTATTTCAGAATATGGATTTACGCGCCACCAAAACCATCTTAAAATTAGCCAAGGACCTAATCCAGCGCTGCATTCTAAAATAAACTTCCATACATTACTTATTCTGTTTATTTGAGTTGTTATTATAAAGCTTATTATCATAATAATTAGAATAGATATTCTAGAAAAAAATAAGTAAAACTTATTAGATTTTTTCTTAAATATTAATTTTATTACATCATTTACAGTATAAGAAGATCCTAAAAGCAATTGGCTGGCTATTGTAGAAAAATATGCAGCTATAAATGCTGAAATTAGTAAGCCTTTAAAACCAATTGGTAAAGCATAATTGATCATTAGTATAAAACCATCTCCTTTATTTTGATAAGTTAAATTAGGAAAGATTATTAAAGAACAGAGGGCAACTATTATCCAAGGCCACGGTCTTATTGTATAATGAGCTATTTGAAACCATAATGCAGAAAATATAGCGTGTTTTTCATTTTTTGTAGAAAATAATCTTTGAGCAATATAACCACCTCCTCCAGGTTCTGCACCGGGATACCAACTTGCCCACCATTGTATGAACAAATATGTAATAAATGTTGTTAAAGATATTTGAGTAATATTTGATAAATTGATGTTATTGAAATTTGGGAAAAAGTTAAATATTTCTTCAGGTAGCTTTTGTTTTAAACCATTTATACCACCAATTTCTGGTAATTGTAAAGAAAAAAAAGCTAATATTATACATCCAATCATTGCTACAAAAAATTGAATTACATCGGTGATTGATGTTCCCTGTAAGCCTGCTAAGCTTGAATATAGTACAACAAAAAGTAATAATATTATTAGTACTAGATAGTCAGAACCAATAGAAAATGGTAAAAAGGATATGTTGTGTGAAATTAATTTATTATTTAAAATAACTCTTATTATTTTTAACATTGCTAAATTAACCCAAGCTATTACAAAACTATTCATTAAAACACCGATATACAAAGCTCTAAAACTTCTAAGGAATGTAGCTATTTTTCCTTCATATCTTAGTGTTATAAATTCACAATCAGTTAAAACTTCAGATCGTCGCCACATTTTTGCAAAAAAATAAACTACCATCATTCCACCAAAAATCATACTCCACCATAACCAATTAGCTGATATTCCCCCCTCTGCAACTAATTCTGTTACTGCTAATGGAGTATCAGCAGAAAAAGTTGTTGCTACCATACTTGTTCCAGCAATAAACCATGTCAATTGTCTACCTCCTATAAAAAAATTTGATATTGTCTTTGTTTTTTTGGATAATATAAAATTTATAATTAAATATAAAAAGCAAAAAACTATGATTATTATGTAATCTATTATCTCTAAATTTTTCACTTATTATAAATGTCTGATACTGAACTTCTTATAATTAAATCACATTCTATAATTTCTTTCCTATTAATTTTTAAAGATTCTGTACTAGTTGTTTTTAATAACTTTATAACTTTTTCAGCTAATAATTCTGTTGAATAATTAATAGAAGTTATAGCCGGAAAGGTAACTTCTAAAACTTCAGAATCAATTAGTGAAATAAGAGAAATTTCATATGGTGTAAGAATTTTTTTTTCTTTAAAAGCCTTTAAAAAAAATTTAGTTAATGTTTCATCTTCTAAAATTATGCAAGTTGGTAAATTTCTTTTAAACTTTATACTATCTAAAAAAGTATAAATTTCTTTTGTGATATTTTTTTGAGAAATAGAATTAAATGACACATTTTTAGTAAAGTTGCTTGAATTTTCTTCTATTTTTTTTAGTAAATCTGTTAAAATAGTATTTTCATAGTAAAATAAAGATAAATTAGTATGTCCTTTTATATGCAGGTAGTTTAACAATTGTTTAGAAACATTTTCAAAGTTGTATGTTATACACAAATTTTTTTCATCTTCATTAAAAATTGTCAGGTGTGTAATGTTTAAGTTATTTTTAATTGTATAGTATTCAGAGCTTTTGATATTAAGGAAAGTTATAACATAATTTAATTTAATTTCTTTTGTTATAGTTGTTATGTAATGTAATAAATTATTTTGGTCAGAAAAAAAGTAAATAATGAAGTTTAAATTAATAAAGTTATACTTACTGCATAGTTTATTTAGA
>Ga0197143_1002716_pt1 | contig 12648 bp, 12 predicted proteins | sample GBS70_MetaG_FD_148603 | JGI IMG/M metagenome (GOLD analysis project Ga0197143, IMG submission 148603) | Sediment microbial communities from Great Boiling Springs, Gerlach, Nevada, United States - GBS 70_MetaG | ecosystem: Environmental > Aquatic > Thermal springs > Hot (42-90C) > Sediment...
TTATAACAAGTGTTTTAAGAGCAGGAACAATTGCACTTGGAGTTATAGAGGGAGTTGCAGAAGCAACAAATTCCTTTTTAAAACTTTTTTCAGGTATAATTTCTGATAAAATTAAAAGGAAAAAGCCCTTTATTTTTTCCGGATATTTAATTGCATCAATTTCAAGACCTTTAATTGGTATAACAAATTCATGGATTCAAGTTTTATTCTTAAAATTCCTTGATAGATTTGGAAAGGGGATAAGAACTTCTCCAAGGGATGCACTCTTATCATTATCTGTTTCAAAAAATGAAACTGGAATTGCTTTTGGATTTCAAAGGGCAATGGACCATCTTGGTGCTCTTATAGGACCAATTTTTGCCTTTTTACTTTTAAACATTTTTGATTTAAGAAAATTATTTTTGATTTCTTTAATTCCAGGAATTATTTCGGTTTTCATTTTAGTTTATTTTGTAAAGGAAAAAATAGGGGATGAAAAATCAAAATTTTCTTTTAAGGGGAAATTTTCAAAAAAATTTTATTTATTAATTTTTATTTTCTTTTTGTTTAATCTTGGAAATTCATCAGATTCTTTTTTAATTTTAAAGGCAAACAAAGAGGGAATTAAGGTTTTATATCTTCCAATTTTATGGAGTTTATTTCATCTTGTAAAATCAATATTTTCAATTCCATTTGGTGCCTTATCTGATAAAATTGGAAGGAAAAAAGTTATTGCAATAGGATGGTTAATATATTCAATAACATATTTCTTTTTTGCTTTTGCAAAATCTCTTCAATTTTTTATTTTCTTATTTTTATTCTATGGTCTTTATTTTGCATTTTCTGAAGGAAGTGAAAGAGCACTTATTTCTGATTATTCTGATAAAGAATATAAAGGTAGTGCTTATGGAATATATCATTTTGCACAAGGTATAGCCCTTTTTCTTTCTTCCTTTATTTTTGGGATATTATGGAATTATTATGGTCCTAAAATTCCTTTTTTATTCGGTTCTTTTATTTCTTTTTTATCCCTTATTTTACTTTTAATTTTCCTTTAAACTTCTGCTTCTTTCTTTACCTCCTTTATTCTTGGCACCTCTCCTTCTGCTATTACTTCTCCATATGGTGTCCATACATGTGCTTTTCCAACAATTTTATATGCTGCTGTAAATTCCGTTAATTGAGCAACAAGAACTTCACCATTTGAAAGTATTTCTGTATGTAGGACTTTTGTTTCTCTCCCCCTTGTAAGTCCCATTACCCTTACACCGTTTTCTTTTGCCTTTATTATTATGTATGGATTTTGATTTAAGTATTCATTCCTTTTTTGTATATTCTCTTTCTGTTCAAGCATTTTTTACCTCCTCTTTAAAAATCTCAAAATTTTCTTCAATAAATTTTTTTAATTCAGAAATTGCCCTTTCTGAAATAAATTTTCTTTTTTCCATCTTATCTTTAATTTTTGGAACATCTTCAAAAATACCAATATTTACATTCATTGGTTGAAAATTTTTACTGTTGCATGATGTTATATAATTTATTAATGCACCTATTGCTGTATATTTTGGAAATATAATAGTTTTTTTATTATTTAATCTTAAAAAGGCATTTATTCCTGCAACAAGACCACCTGCTGCTGCTTCCACATAACCTTCTGTTCCTATCATCTGTCCTGCAAAGAAAATATTTTCATTTTTCTTTAAAGATAAATCAGGATTCAAAAGTTTTGGAGAATTTATATAAACATTTTTATGAACTTTTCCATATCTTAAAAATTCAGCATTTTCAAGACCGGGTATCATTCTAAATACCCTTTCCTGTTCTTTTATTTTCAATTGAGTTTGAAATCCAACAATTGAATACATTGTTCTTTCCTTATTTTCAGGTCTTAATTGAACTACCGCAAATACTTCTTTATTTGAAATTTTTTCAAAACCACATGGTTTTAAAGGTCCCCATCTTGCGGTTTCATATCCCCTTTTTGCCATAACCTCAATTGGAAGGCATCCTTCAAAATATGGAATATTTTCAAATTCCTTTTCCTTATGAATTTCTGCTTTTAAAATTTCTTCATAAAATTTTCTATATTCTTCTTCTGTCATTATTGCATTTAAATAAGAATCATCTATTCCAAACCTATCTCCTTTAACAAGTTTTTCCATATTAAGGGAATCTGCACTTACAATTGGTGAAACAGCATCATAAAAATATAAAAATTCTTCTCCAAGGTAATCTTTTAATTTATTTGCAAATTCCTCTGATGTTAAAGGACCTGTTGCAATAACACATATACCATCAGGAATTTCCTTTACTTCTTCCCTTACTACTTCTATGTTTTTATTTTCCATAAGTTTTGAAGTTATATATTTTGAAAAAATTTCTCTATCAACAGTAAGTGCTTTACCACCATCAATTGATGCATATTTTGCTGCCTCAATTATTATTGAACCAAGAATTTCAAGTTCTTTCTTTAAAAGACCATGTGGATGTGTAATTTCTTTTGATTTTAATGAATTTGAACAAACAAGTTCTGCAAAATACGGAGTTCTATGAGCAGGTGTCATCTTAACTGGTCTTTGCTCATAAAGAATAACTTTAATTCCTCTTTTTGCTATTTGCCATGCTGCTTCAGAGCCAGCAATTCCTCCTCCTATTACCTTTACTTGCACTTTATCCCCTCTTCTGTAACTATGCAATCTACAAGTTCTAATGGAATGCTTTCAAAATAATAATCATCAAGTTTAAGATGTTTTAAATTATCTGATATTTTTAGAGTTGATGAAAGCAAATAGGATTTTACACCAAATTCTTGTGAAAGTGTTAAAATTATTCTTGTTCCAACCTTATTATAAAACCCATCCTCATAAATTGCATCTGCTCCAATAAAAACTCCATTAACCTCTTCAAGTGCTCTTATAACATGTGTATCAGGTATTCTTTCAACTTCAAAATCATACTTTTTCAAATCCTTTTCGGTTTTTTTACCTTCTTCTCCAGGATATGAATCAGTGCATATTATTTTTTTAATATTTACTTTATCCTTTATATTTTTTAAAGTTCTTATAACTGTTGAAGAATTTGAATGTGTTAATATTTTTAAATCCTTTGGCAAAATTTTTAAAAGATTTTCAGAAATTTTTGGGATTGCACCTTCTATTTTTAAAATAAGTTTATCTATTATATTTTTTACATCATCATTTTCTTTTGCAAATATTTCCATTGCTTTATAGAAAACAGCCATCTGTGGTTTTGCTTCAATTATTCTTTGTAATGCAGTTAAAATTTCTTCTTTTTCAATCTTAACATTTAATTTTTTTATTTCCTTTAAGAAATTAAAAAGAAGTTCTTCAGAACCAGCAGTTAAATTTCTTGAAATTTTAAAAATTACTTTTTCAAGCATTTTTTAAAAAAGCGGGAGACGGGAGTCGAACCCGCAACCCCCAGCTTGGAAGGCTGGTGCTCTTCCCATTGAGCTACTCCCGCATAGTGGAGGGGGAGGGATTCGAACCCCCGAAGGCATACGCCAGCAGATTTACAGTCTGCCCCCGTTGACCACTTGGGTACCCCTCCAAAAAAGCCGGCGGAGGGCTTTGAACCCCCGACCTGGTGATTACAAATCACCTGCTCTACCATCTGAGCTACGCCGGCAAATAAGTTTATATATTATACAAAATTTAAAAAAATAAGTCAAATTACTGTATAATTCCATTTTTAAAAATAAATTTATAAGGAGGTGTGAAAGATGAAAATTAGAGAAATAAATCTTCCTGGGATTGGTAAAAAGTTTTGTTTAACTTTGCGTTCAGGAGATGAACTTGTTATCATCATTCATACTGATGGTAAGCGTGAAATTTTTCTTTTTCGCCGCAATACTGATGAACCTTGTGCCGAAATTCCATTAACAGATTCTGAAGCAAGGGAAGTTGCATTGATTTTAGGGGGTGCTGCATATGAGCCCACTCCTCTTCATCAGGCTGAATTGGTTTTAAAGGGTTTGGTTTTGGAATGGTTTACAATTTCTAAAGATTCACCACTTGCAAATCATACAATTTCTGAATTGCAAATCAGAAAAAGAACTGGTGTTTCAGTAATTGCAATAAAACGTGGTGAAAAAATTATTCCTAATCCTAATCCAAATGAAAAGTTTGAAATTAATGATTTGGTGCTTGTTGTTGGAACAGGAGAGCAAATACGCCGTTTTCAAGAAATTTTTGAGGTAACTTAAAATGGGTGAAAATGGTATCTTAGGGCAGGAACTTTTTGCTTTTGCTTTAGCACTTATAATTCTTGCCATAAGTGGTTCAATCATTCGTTTTATTAGTTTACCTGTTTTGCTTGGTTATTTATTAGCAGGTCTTTTATTTCAACCTTTACTTCGTCCCTTTCCTTCTCTTATTTTACTTAGTAGTGTAGGAGTTATACTTTTGCTTTTTTTCCTTGGCATGGAATTTGATTTGCGAAGACTTTTAACTTCTCCTCGCAGATTGCTTCTTTCTTTTATAGATTTTATACTTAATTTTGGATTTCCTTTCATTTTATTTTTATTTATAGGACTTCCTTATCAATTGGCTTTTATTGTTGCAATGGCAATTTATCCAACAAGTTCAGCAATGACAATTGGTGCTTTATTGCAACTTCGCCGAATTGCTAATCCTGAAACAGAAACAATTGTTTGGATTTTAGTTGGAGAGGATTTAGCCATTATTATTCTTCTTCCAATTGCATCAAGTTTAACAGGTGGAAAAATTGGATTAATAAGTGTTGCTACTGCTTTTGCCTTTATTATACTTATGCTTATTGCTTCTTTAGTTTTAACAAAACCACTTGAGTGGTTTTTTGAACGCGTTCCATCAGAACTTGATGATTTAGTTACAATTAGTATAATCTTTTTTGTAAGTGCAGTTGCTCATATACTTCATCTCTCTGAGGCTTTAGGGGCTTTTTTGGCAGGACTGCTTTTTAGTGGAACAAAGGATAGGGAGGAACTTGAACAAAGGCTTTATGTTTTAAGGGAATTGGGAATTGCAACCTTTTTCTTTACTTTTGGTCTTCAAACATCCTTGAAAATTTCTTCTCCTGGTGCACTTTTAGGTTTATCTATTCTTATTTTAGGTTTGGTTATGAAAATAATTACTGCTTGGTTTTCAAGTATTGTTGAAGGTTTGCGACAAAGGGCTCGTTTGAGATTATTTTTTAGCCTTTTGATTCGTGGTGAATTTTCTATCATTGCACTTTATATGGGAAATAAAATTTTACCAAAGGTTTGGCAAGAAGCAATGAGTTTTTTCCTCATAGCAAGTATTTTTGTTGGTTTAATTGCTTTATGGCTGGGTGGTAAATTATCTGAAAAGATTGTTATTTTAAATAAAAGTTAAAATTTCTTTTTCAATCTTTCCATCATTTAAAACAATTATTCTTTCTGATATTGAATATGCTAAATCTAAATCATGGGTTGCAATTACTTTTGTCCCTTTTATTTTTTTAATTAATTCTATAAAATTTTTTCTTGCAATTGGTGAAAGAGCAAGTGTTGGTTCATCAAGTAAAAATATTTCAGGTTCATAAGATAAAATTGAAGCAAGTGCTACCCTTTTCTTTTCTCCATAAGAAAGGTGATGAGGAATTCTTTCCTCAAATCCTGTTAAATTAACCTTTTCAAGAGATTTTTTAACAATTTCATCATAATTTCCTTTAATTCCAAAATTTTTTGGACCAAATATTACATCATCATATACTCTTGGCATAAAAATTGAATCATCAGGGTTTTCAAATAAAAAGCCGATTTTTCTTCTTAATTTTTCATTGAATTCTTCACCATCAATTAAAACTTTCCCCTCATATTTTAAAAGGCCACCAATGCATAAAAGTAATGTTGTCTTTCCGCAGCCATTTTCACCAATTATACTAACTATTTCATTTTCATATATTTTCAAATTTATATTTTTTAAAACATCCTTTTTATCCTCATAAGAAAATTTTAAATTTATTATTTCTATTTTTACTTTTCTATTTTCCATCCCTTTGAAATCATTGCTTTTAAAATTCTTTCAGACCTTTCATAACTTTTTACAAATATATTTCCAGATAAAATTGTATATTCTTTAAAATTTGGATTTTTACCTTTTGAAATCATTGCCCTTTTTATTCTTTCAAATTCATCGTATAAAATAAAAAAGTATCTATATAAAAAAGAGAAAATTAAAAAAATTATTTTCCCATATTTTTTGTTTTCAAAAATTTTAAAAAAATCATCCATTTTTGTTGTAAAAGAAAATAATAAAATGTAAGATATTGAAAGTATTGATTTTAAAAGTGAATATAGAAAATTTTGAAAATTTTTATTTGAAAGGATTGAAAGTAAAAATATTATTAGTAAAAAAGGGAAAATTATTAAAATTCTTTTTAAAAAATATTTTAAGGGTATTTTTGAAATAAAGGTTAAGATTAAAATTATGAAAATAAAGGGTAAATAAAAAAGGATTTTTTTAGGCAAAAGAAGAAATAAAAATAAAAATAAAATTAAAATTAAAAATTTAAAGGAAGATGATAAATTTTGTAAAAATCCCTTTTCATAAGAAAATCTATCAATAAAATGGTGTTTCATATTTTTTCAATTTTTAAAATTTCTGGTTTTACCCTTTCAAAAAATTTTATTATCAATATTGTAAAAATTCCTTCAATTATTCCAGCAACTGCATGAGAAATAGTCATTGGTAAAATTGCCTTTGAAAATAAAATTTTTCCTGAAATTGAAAGAAATAAAGTGCAAAATATACTTCCTAAAAGAACACTTAAAAAGGAAACAAAAAAAATCAAAAGATATTTTATTTTTGGTAAAATTTTTTCTAAAAACTTATAAAAATAAAAGCAAAAAATTCCTCCTATAAAGGAAATATTAAAGGAATTTGCACCAATTGTTAAAATACCTCCATGACCTAAAATTATTGATGAGAGAAAAAGCACAAAAAAGGATAAGAAAAAAGAGGAAAAAGGACCTAAAATAAGGGAGATTAAAAATATTCCACTTAAATGAACAGATGTTCCATAAGGAACTGGAAAACTTATTGCTTCAATTAAAAAAATAAATGCAGAGGAAATTCCAAGCAGAGGAACTCTTTCAGGTTTTAATTTTTTTAAAATTCTTTTTATTGAATATATAAGTGTTAAAAATGAAAATAAATTTGTTCCTGAAACTACTTTAAAATCTAAAAAACCATCAGGTATGTGCATATTTTCTTCCAATTATATAAAAAATAATTCCTGTTAATCCAAAAATTATTCCAAGTCCTGTTAAAATTTTTAAATATAGGGGATAAGAAGATTTGGAAAAAACTATATTTTTAACATCTTTTATTTCAATCTCTTTTATAATTCCATGTCCCATCCCATCATCAACCTCTATTTTCCATTTTCCAGGTTCATTTGGTAAAAATAAAACCCTTCCAAGTTTATCAAGTTCTCCTTGTGAGAATATTTTATTATCAGGAGAATAAATTTTATATTCTGCAAAACTTAAAGGATTTCCATCTTCATAAAAAAATTTTATTCCTTTTGCATTTTCAAAAAATTCAAAATTTACACCATGAGAGATAATTATTAAGGAAAGTAAAATGTCAATGTGCATACTTTACCTCCTTTCCTTTTAATTATACAGTTCCATCCTTTACAGGGTTTATAAATTTCCTTAAAGAATCCATTTCCCTTTTTATTCATGAATTCATAATTTCCCTTTTCAAATTCCATCTTTTCTTTAAAATCAAGATTTTTCAAAGAAATTTCAAAATCATAATTTAAATTTTTTGTTTCAGTTTTTTCAAGAATATAAAAATAGGATTTTCCAAGATAAAATATTTCATCACCTTTTTCAAAAAGGAAATATACAAGATATGTTCCTCTTTTATAGGGTTTGAACTCTGAATAAATGTAATTCTTTTCCTTTTTAAAAGAAAGGGAAATTTCATTACCATCAGGTTCAATTATTTTAAATTCCTTTATAATTTTTTCCTTTGGACTAAATTCAGATTCTGAAATTTTATGTCCTCCTTTTATATAAATTTTTATTTCTTCATTTTCCTTTGGAAATGGATTTGAAATTTCAATCCAAAAATCATGGGAAAATAAAAAATTTGAAAAAATAAAAATTAAAAAAATTTTTTTCATGTTCATTAAAATCTATACATAAGTGTTAAATTTGCCCTTAAATTTGTGCTCTTTTTATTTCCAAAACCAATTCCTGTTTTTAAAATTGAATTTTCTACTCTAAAATAAATCCCTGGTAAGAAAAATAATGCTCCTTCATAATCACCAAGAATTTCAATTCCTGCTGCAATTCCATGTGGATCAGATGAAATTGGATTTTTTATTCCAAATGCCCATTCCTTTAAAAACTCATCCCCATCTTTTATAAAATTAAAATTAAAGCATATATTTGAATGTTCCCAAAAATCTTTACTTAAAATTATTTTCCCTTCAAAAACCTCTTTTCCATCAATATATTTCTTTGCTCTTTTAAAGGGAACTTCATAACCTAAAACAAAACCAAAATCTAAAAATGTAAATTTTGGAATTCTAAATTGAATTGAAGCTGCAAGTGCTTCAATAAAGGGAGAAATTTCTTCATTGTTTTTTACAAAACCCTTATTAAATTTTGAAAAATGCGTATGAATATCAAACATTATATAATTAGTAATTCCATAGGAAATTCCTGGTGTAAATTCCCAATGGTCAAAATCTGGACTATCTTTTTCTTCAACAAAATAGTCATAATGAAGATGAAAAATCTTCTCTCCTTTTAAAGCAGTTGAGTAGGATTCCATTTCTATATATTCCATTGCATGATGAGAATAAAGTAGAGAGCACCCACATATTAATATTCCCACAAGTTTTTTCATCTTACCCTCCTATTGCTACTTTTTTTAAAAAAAGTGTTACTATTATAAAGATAAAAATAAATAAAAGTCAATTTGATTAAAGGGATTTAATACATTAAAATTTATAAAATGATAAAAAGTATATTTAAAAACCTTTGCCCAAATTGTAGAGGGGATATAGAAGCAGAAAGACTTTATAAAGGGCTTCCATGTGAAAAATGTTTGCCTTCTGAAAAAGAAGAGATAAAGGAGGGTAATTTAAAGTTTATATATGAAGTAGAAAGAGAAATATTAAAATGGAATGAGCATTTTGAGAAATGTATTGGTTCCCCTCCTTGGAATTTACAAATAACTTGGGCAAAAAGGTTTTTTTTAAAGCATTCTTTTGCACTCTTAGCTCCAACAGGAATTGGAAAAACATCCTTTGGATTATGTATGGCTTCTTATCTTGCCACAAAAAATAAAAACTCTTATATAATTCTTCCAACAAAACTCCTTGTTGAACAAACCTTTAAAAAACTTAGAGATTTTGGATTATCTGAAAAAGAAGTTTTATATTTTTTAGAAGAAAGTAAAAAAGAAAAGGAGAAAAAAAAGGAAAGGCTTAAAAATAAAGATTTTTCAATTCTTTTAACTACATCAATGTTTTTATATAAAAATTATAAGGATATACCAAGAGAATTTGATTTCTTATTTGTGGATGATGTGGACTCTTTTTTAAAGACAGCAAAAAATATAGATAAAGCCCTTTATTTACTTGGTTTTTCTGAAGAGGATATAAATCTTGGAATGAATTTAATAAGGATGAAGGAAAAACCAAAGAAAAATGAAAAGGATTGGGAAGAAATAGCAAGGTTACAAGAAAATTTAAAAGAGATTAAGGAGAGAAAAGGAGAAGGTGTTCTTGTTGTATCATCTGCAACATCTGATCCAAAATCAAATAGGATAAAACTTTTTAAAGAATTGCTGGGATTTGAAGTTGGAACACCAACCTTTTATTTAAGAAATGTTATTGATGCATACTCTTATTCGGAAAATAATAAAATTGAAGAATGGATTAAAAAACTTGGCAATGGTGGTATTTTATTTATACCTTCAGATAAAGGGAAAGAATTTGTATATAAAATTAAAGAATATTTAGAGGAAAAAGGTATTAAATCTTTAACATACGAGGAAATAAATGAAGAGGGTTTAAAAAAGTTTGAAAATGGTGAAATTAATATTCTTATAGGAATTGCCTCTTATAAAAATCCTCTTGCTCGTGGAATAGATTTACCACATGTTATAAGATATGCATTATTTTATGGTGTTCCAAAAATTGTTTTATCACTTAAATTTGAAAAAAATTTAACTCATCTTTTATGGGCACTTACCTCTTTAAGGGCTTATATTGTTAAAAAATTTCCCCATTATGCTAAAAATCTTGATAAATGGATAACACAAATTAAAAAATATCAATATTTAGAAGAGGAATTTATAGAATCAAAACCAGAAATTAAAATGAAGATTGATTCTTTAAGAGAAGAAATAGGAAAATTTTTAAATTCTGATGAAATAATAAATTTACTTATTGAATCTGAAGAAGTAACAATAAGAAAAGAGGAAGATGGTTATAAAATGGTAGTTTCAGATGCAACTGGATATCTTCAAGGAAGTGGAAGGACATCAAGGATGTATGCAGGCGGAATAACAAAAGGCTTAAGTCTTTTATTGATTGATGATAAAAGAGCCTTTAACCATTTAATTAAAAAGGTTAAATGGTTTAGTGATGATATTAATTTTATAAATTATGAAACAATCAATTTAGATGAAGTATTAAAAGAAATAGATGTTGATAGGGAAACAATAAAAAAATTTATGCAAGGAAAAATAACCATTAAAAATAAAAGTGATATTTTAAAACCTGTTCTTATAGTTGTTGAATCACCAAATAAGGCAAGGACAATTGCAGGATTTTTTGGAGAAGCAGTAAAAAGAAGAGTAAAAAATCATGAAGTTCTTGAAACATCTGCTCTTGATAAATACATTATGATAACTGCTTCAGGTGGTCATATACTTGATTTAAATAAACAAGAAGGATATTATGGTGTTTATGTAAATGATAAAATAAAACCTATTTATGAAGTAATTGAAGGTAAAGAAGAAATAGTTGAAGGTATAAGATATTTGGCATTAGAGGGGCTTGAAGTATTTGTAGCAACAGATCCTGATACAGAAGGAGAAAAAATAGGATGGGATATTTTCTTACTTTTAAAACCATATGTAAAAGATATAAAAAGGATGGAATTTCATGAAGTAACAAAAAAGGCAATTTTAAATGCATTAAAAGAGCCAAGAGAATTTAATGAAAATCTTGTAAAGGCACAAATAGTTAGAAGAATTTCTGATAGATGGGTTGGTTTTGAATTCTCTCACTTATTGTGGAAGGAATTTGGAAAAACATGGCTTTCTGCTGGAAGAGTTCAAACACCTGTTCTTGGATGGATTATAGAAAGGGAAAAGGAAACAAGAAAAAGAATTTATAAAATTATTATAAATTTAGAAAAAGAAGGGAAAAAATTTAAGATAGAATTTGTTTATGAGAATAAAAAAGAGGCATTTAATTTCTTTAAAAAACTTGAAGAAATTGAAATTATTCTTAAGGATGAAAAAGAAGAAATTAAAAATCCACCTCCACCTTATAGAACTGATACACTTTTAAAGGATGCAAATGATAGATATAGATTTTCATTACCAAGGACAATGGAAATTGCTCAAACTTTATTTGAACTTGGATTTATAACATATCATAGAACAGATTCTATAAGGGTTTCGGATATGGGTATATTGATGGCAAGAGAATATATAGAAGAAAATTTTGGTAAAGAATATTTTTATGCAAGGACATGGGGTGAAGGTGGAGCACATGAATGTATAAGACCAACAAAATTGATTGAGCCAGAGGATTTAAAATCTTTAATATTAAGCGGACAGTATGAGGGATTAAATTTTGACCATGTTAAAATTTATGAACTTATATTTAAGCGTTTTATTGCATCTCAAATAAGACCTATAAAATTAATTGCAAAAGAAATTAAAATAAAAGGTATGGAGAAAGAAATTGATGAAGTTATTTATACAAAAATTGTTGAAGATGGATGGAATAAAATATTGCCTTTTGATTTAAGTCCTGATATAATAGGGAAAATAGATGTAAGAAATATTAAAAAGTTTAGAGAATATCCAAAGGCATATCCTTATACTCATGGAGAACTTGTATTTAGAATGAAGGAAAGAGGAATAGGAAGACCATCCACTTATGCAACAATAATTGAAAAACTCTTAGAAAAAAAATATGTGATAGAAAAAAATGGTTTTTTAATGCCAACACCTTTGGGCAAAAAAATATATTTTTATCTCAATAAAAAAGAAGAAGTAAAAAAATTTTTATCAGAAGATTTTACAAGAACCCTTGAAGAGCTTATGGATAAGGTTGAATTGGGGGAGAAAGATTATGAAAAAATATTAAAAGAATTGTTTAGTGAGATTGGAAAGATTTGTTAATTTATGCCGGGGGAGGGACTCGAACCCTCACGGGAATTACTTCCCAGTGGATTTTAAGTCCACAGCGTCTGCCTATTCCGCCACCCCGGCAGTTGAATTTAAATGATAAAGGAAAAAATAATTAAAATTCAATTCCTTTTCTTGCTTTTATTCCTTTATCAAAAGGGTGTTTTATTTTTTTAATTTCACTTACCAAATCTGCTTTTTCAATAATTTTTTGAGTCGCGCCTCTTCCTGTTAAAATAAGTTCAACATT
>Ga0197143_1002717_pt1 | contig 12646 bp, 14 predicted proteins | sample GBS70_MetaG_FD_148603 | JGI IMG/M metagenome (GOLD analysis project Ga0197143, IMG submission 148603) | Sediment microbial communities from Great Boiling Springs, Gerlach, Nevada, United States - GBS 70_MetaG | ecosystem: Environmental > Aquatic > Thermal springs > Hot (42-90C) > Sediment...
CGCTGTGGGAGGGCCGATCCATCGAGGAAGCCCTCCGCTGGGCCAGCGCGGCCGGAGCGTTAAGCGTCACCAAACACGGCGCTCAGCCCTCGATGCCCACCCGAGAAGAGCTCCTCGCCTTCCTCGCCCGAAGCTCCAAGGATGGTGGAGGGATCCCCCCTTGATGAAATCGCTCGTTCATCCACCCCCGAATGGCAGATGGGATCCTCCTTAGCCTCCCGCCGTTGGCGCTGAAAGAAGCCCTGTGCCTCGTTCACGAGTTGGAACACGAAAGCAAGGGCCTTCGGGTAGGATCCGGTCGATGTGGGCGAACCTTTCCGGAAGGCGGGTAGGCATCGGGGGCGAATCGGGCCTTCTTCCGGGCTCCCATCATCCCCCATTCGAACTTATGTCCGAACCCCAGCAGAGCACCGATCCTTGACAATGCAGCACTTCTCCAAGCATAATAATGGTTGGATCAACCCTTCCAGTTATATGACAGAGGAGAAAACCGATGAGGCGCCTCGTGATCGACACGGACGCCGGGGTGGATGACGCCATCGCTATCCTCATGGCCCTGGCCGATCCCTCAGTTGAAGTCCTGGCGTTCACTACTGTTCACGGCAATGTGCCCGTCGAGCAGGCGACCCAGAATGTGGGTCGGGTGCTGGACGTGGTGGAGGCAGGTCATATCCCGATTTTCCAAGGGGCCGCGCGCCCCCTGGTGGGGCCTCCTGTCCACGCCACGGATGTGCACGGAGTGGACGGCCTGGGGGATGCGGGCTTGCCGGCGACCCGGCGTCGAGCGGAGCCCGAGGCGGCCCCCCTGGCCCTGGCCCAACTCGTGCGCGCCCATGCTGGGGAACTGCTGCTGGTCGCCTTGGGGCCGTTGACCAATATAGCGCTGGCGTTGGTCCTCGAGCCGGATCTCCCCCGTTTGCTTCAGGGCTTCATCTGGATGGGCGGGGCGATCCGTGCCCAAGGCAACGTCACAGCCGTGGCCGAGTTCAACGCCTACACGGACCCCGAGGCCGCGGCCGCCGTCTTCGAGCAAGGCATGCGGCCCCTTATGGTTCCCTGGGAGACCACCTGCTCCGCCGCCATTCCTTGGGCCCTCTGGGAGGACTTAGTCGCCCTGGAGCCTGTGGGACAGCGCGTGGTCGCTCGGATCACTCATCGCATTCGGCAATTGCTTCGGGAGGCTGGACAGCCGGGAATGATCATACCCGACGCGGTGACCATGGCCGTGGCCCTGGAGCCCTCGTGCGCGCAGCGGAGGCCAGCCCGCGTGGAGATCGAGACAGGGGGCCGGGTGGCTCGAGGCCTCACGGCGGTCCAGCTTACCGGCCCGCACGCCTTCTCGATCAACGCGGAGATCGTTATGGAAGTCCAGACCGATTCGCTGATCGCGCTGTTGCGCTGGGCTTTCTCCTCATCCCTCAAAAGGAGGTGAGAGATGAAAAAGCAATGGCTTCCCGTGGTAGTGCTCTTCCTGGTGCTGGCCGGATGCGGAGGTGGGGCCGCGCCGACGACACCTCCGCCCGTGGCCAAGCGGCTGAAGGTCGTCTTGGTCCTCAATGGCGTGCTGGGTGACAAATCTTTCTTCGACTCCGCCCAACGAGGCATCGATCGGGCCAAGCGGGAACTGAACATCGAGGCCGAGACCATCGAGCTGGGTGTGGATCCGGCCAAGTGGCAGCCCGGCCTGGAGGATGTGGCGGCCAATAAGCCCTACGATATCCTGATCGTCGGCACGTTCCCAATGGCGGAGCCCCTCGTCGGTGTGGCCGCCCAATACCCTGACAAGAAGTTTATCATCTTTGACGTCGCCGTGGACTACGATAAATGCCCTAACAAATGCGAGAACGTCTATTCAGTTCTCTATAAACAGAACGAAGGCTCGTATCTGGCCGGTCTCTATGCAGGGCTAATGGTCCAGAAGCCCCTGTCCGGCATGACCGGGAAGCGCCTGATCGGGGTGATCGGGGGGCAGGACATCCCAGTCATCAATGATTTCATCGTGGGCTACAAGCAGGGGGCCAAAGACGCTGGCCTCGACCCGGAGCGGGAGGTCCTGGTCCAATACGCCGGTGGGTGGAACGACCCGGCCAAGGGTAAGGAGATCACTAAAGCCATGTATCGCCAGGGTGCGTCCATCGTCTTCAACGTCGCCGGGGGCACGGGCCTGGGCATCTTCGAGGCGGCGGCGGAGGATGGCCGGTGGGCCATCGGGGTGGATAGCGACCAGTGGTTTATGTTGAAGGATGAGAAGCCGGAGCTGGCTGCCCGCATCCTGACTTCGATGCTGAAGAACGTGGACAACTCCCTCTTCCGCGCCCTGAAACTCCACCTCGAGGGCAAGCTCCCCTGGGGGAAGGCGGAGTCCCTGGGGATTGCTGAAGGCGGGGTCGGGTTGGCCAAGAACGAGAACTATGAGAAGCTGACCCCGGAGGATGTCAAGGCCCGGATTGAGGAGGCAGAGAAGGCTATCCGGGAGGGCCGCATCCGTGTGGACACGGTCTTCAAGTAGCCGCCGCCGGGGGGTGGGGATGGCCGCGGAGACGCCTCTGGTGGAGATGCGGGGCATCACGAAAATTTACCCGAACGGCGTGGTGGCCAACCGGGCGGTGGATTTTGAGGTCCGCGCCGGGGAGGTCCACGCCCTGGTGGGGGAGAACGGAGCCGGGAAGACCACGCTGATGAAGATCCTTTACGGTTTGGAACAGCCAGATGCGGGGCAGATCCGCCTCCGGGGCCAAGCCATCCGCCTCCGCTCTCCTAACGATGCCATGCGCTGGGGCATCGGCATGGTGCACCAGAACTTCATGCTAGTGCCCGGATTCACCGTGGCGGAGAACGTGGTGCTCGGGCGGGAGCCCGCCCGACGGGGCCTGCTCGACCGCCGCGAGGCCGCCCGCATCGTGCGGGATCTCTCGGCGGCCTACGGCCTGAAGGTGGAGCCTGAGGCCCGCATCGAGGAGCTCCCAGTCGGCCTGCGCCAGCGGGTCGAGATCCTCAAGGCTCTCTACCGGGGCGCAGAGATCCTCATCCTCGACGAGCCCACCGCGGTGCTCACTCCCCAAGAAGTCCAGGAGCTCTTCCGCGCCATCCGCACCCTCATTGCCCAGGGCAAGACGGTGATCTTCATCACCCACAAGCTGCGGGAGGTCCGCGCCGTTGCAGATCGGGTCACCGTCATGCGCCAGGGGCGGACGGTGGGGACCTTCCGGGTGGAGGAGATCTCGGAGGAGGAGCTGGCGGCGCGGATGGTGGGCCGTAGCGCCCTCCCAGTCATTGAGAAACCCCTGCCACGGATAGGCCCGCCCGTCCTCACGGTACAAGGATTACATTATGTCGATGAGGTCGGCCGGCACGTCCTGCGGGGCGTCTCCTTGGAAGTCCACGCGGGAGAGATCGTGGGGATCGCCGGGGTGGAAGGGAACGGGCAAAGCGAGCTAGTCGAGATTCTGGCGGGCCTGCGCGTCCCCACCGCCGGGGAGATCTGGGTGGACGGGCAACCTCTCCCCTGGGGCGACCCCCGCCGCATCCGTCAGATGGGCGTGGCCCACATCCCCGAGGACCGGTTCCGCAACGGGGCGGCGCTGACGGCTTCGATCGCCGAGAACCTCATCGCGGATCGTTATTTCGCGCCCCCCTTCTCCCGGAGGGTCGGATGGCTGGACCTCAAGGCGGTGCAGCAACACGCGCAGCGCTGCATGGCCGCTTATGATATCCGCGCCCCCGATCCCCAGACCCCAGCCGGGGCCCTCTCGGGGGGCAACCTGCAACGAGTGATCCTGGCTCGGGAGCTCTCCCGCCGCCCGCGGGTTCTGCTGGCCGCTCAGCCCACCCGCGGCCTGGACGTGGGAGCCACCGAGGTGGTGCACCGCTTCCTGATCCAGCAGCGCCAGGAAGGGACTGCTATCCTCCTGGTCTCCGCGGACCTCTCCGAGCTGCTGACCTTGTCCGATCGGCTAGCGGTAATGCATAATGGGGAAATCGTCGCCCTTTTTGAGGATCTACGGGAGGTGACGGAGGAGGAGATCGGCTTATACATGCTGGGCCTGAAGCGGAGGGAAGGATAATGCCCCCCGAGGCGCTTCCCATTGAGCGTGCGGATCGGGCTGCCGTTCAGGCCGCGCGGCGCCGTCAGCTGTTTCTGGATGGGCTCCGTACGCTGGGCACGGTAGGGGCCGCGCTGGGCGTGGGGTTCCTGATCACCCTGCTGGTCAGCCCACGTCCCCTCTCCGCCTACGCCGCTCTTCTCACGGGCCCCCTCACCAGCCGCAACCGGTTCGGCAACTGGATCGAGGACGCCACCTCGCTTGCCCTCCTCGGCCTGGCGTTGGCGCTGGTGTTCCAGGCTCGGCAGTTCAGCCTCCTGGCAGAGGGCCAGCTCTACCTGGGGGCTCTGGTCGCCGGCATCCTGGCACTTCACCTGCCGCTGCCCTCGGGGATCCACGCGGCCGTGGCGCTCCTGGGAGCCGCGGCCGTCGGTTTCCTCTACGGCCTCATCCCGGGGGCGCTCAAAGCCTACCTCAACGCCAGCGAGCTCGTCTCCTCGCTGATGCTGAACGTGGTGGCCCAACGCCTCTACGAGCTGTTGCTCACCTATTGGCTGAAGCCGCCCGGAGCAGGATACACATGGTCCGATCTCTTCCCCGGAAGCGCCGTCCTGGCCCGCCTCCTCCCCGGGACGCGTGTCAACGCGGCCCTCTTCATCGCCCTGGGCCTTGCGCTCCTTACATGGCTGCTGCTGTATCGCACTTCCTTCGGCTACGAGCTGCGCATGGTCGGTGCCAACCCCGAGTTCGCCCGCTACGCCGGCATTCCTATCCGGCGGGTCGTCCTGCTCACCATGGCCTTCAGCGGCATCCCGGCGGCCCTGGCGGGCGCCCACTTGGCGCTGGGCATCCACCAACGGCTGATCCTGAACATCTCCATCGGCCTGGGGTTTGAGGGCATCGTCGTAGCCCTCCTGGCCCGCAACAACCCGGCGCTGGTCCCCCTCGCCGCCTTGCTGTATTCCTACCTGCGCGTCGGCGGTGACGTCATGGAGCGCACCGCGGCAGTGGGTTCAGATCTCGTCCGCCTGATCCAGGGGTTCATCATCCTCTTCCTGACCGCGGAGGCCTTGGCGGCCTGGGCCCAGAGGCGCTTCACTTCACGGAGGTCCAACCATGTCGGAGCTTGACGTTCTACGGGCCATCCTCTCCGCAGCCTTCCTCGCCGGCATCCTGCGGGTCACCACTCCCATTCTGCTCCCCGCCTTGGGTGGGCTGATCTCGGAGCTGGCCGGCGTGATCAACATCGCCCTGGAGGGCACCATGCTGGTCGCCGCCTTCGCCGGGGTGGTGGTGAGCGCCTACACCCGAAGCCCCTGGCTGGGGCTCCTAGCGGCCGTGCTGGCCAGCTTGTTCTTCGCCTTCCTCCTCGCCTTCTTCCACCTCGCCTTGAAAGCGGATCTCATCCTGGCCGGCCTGGCCATGAACCTCCTGGCTTCCAGCGGCACGATCTTCCTTCTGTTCACTCTCACCGGAGACAAGGGCAGCTCGTCCAAACTCGCCAGCCTGACCCTCCCAGCCCTGGACATGCCGGCCCTCGTGTCTGTCCCCCTCCTGGGGCCCATCCTTAACGGCCACAACCTGATCGTCTACCTCGCCTTCGGTCTGGTCCCATTGGTCTGGTTCCTCCTTTATCGCACCCCCTATGGGATACACCTGCGGGCGGTGGGAGCTCATCCGGAAGCGGCCGCCAGCGCTGGCCTGAACGTCCAGCGGATCCGCTACAGCGCCCTGTTGCTCAGCGGGCTCCTGGCTGGTCTGGGGGGAGTGTACATGGGAATGGGATATCTGCAGCTCTTTCAGCGGGATATGACGGCCGGGCGAGGTTTCATCGCCCTGGCGGCCGTCTTCATGGGCCGGCGCCATCCGGTGGGGACCATGCTGGCCGCCCTGCTGTTCGGGGCCGCGGAGGCCCTGGCCAACCAGCTGGGCAACCTCCGCATCCCCCCGCAGTGGGTGCAGATGATCCCTTACCTGGCCACCGTGCTGGCCCTTGCGATCTACGCCGGGGTCCAGCAGCGGCGGACGGCGCGGCAGACGACGCACCTTCCCGGGGGACAGGCGACATGAGCATAGACTTGGAGGAGAGGATCCTCGGCGCCCTCTACGGCCAAGCCCTGGGGGATGCATGGGGGATGCCTGCCCTGCTTAACCCCCACCAGACGTGGGAGCGGTTTGGGGGATGGCTGGAGCGCTTCCACCCCGCCCCGCCGGACCACCCTGTCCACGCCGGCCTGCCCGCCGCGCGGGTCACCGACGACACGGAGCAGGCCTTGGCTGTGCTGGAGGCTGTCCTGGCGGAGGGGCAGGTCACGGCCACCGGTGTGGCTCAGGCCCTCATCGCGTGGTATGAGCGGGTAGATGGCGATCGTTATCCCTGGATCGGGCCGAGCACCCGCCGGGCCCTGGAGCGCCTGAAGGCCGGCTGGCCGGTGGAGGAGGCTGGTCGGGGTGGGGACACCAACGGAGCGGCGATGCGGGCCAGCGTAGTTGGATTGCTTCACCCTGGCGACCCCGGCGCGGCCATCCGCGACGCCGCTGTCCAGTCCATCCCGACCCATCATACAGACGTGGCCATCTCAGGCGCGGCCGCCGTGGCAGCGGCGGTGGCCACCGCCCTGATCCCTGGAGCCTCCCTTGAGGCGGTGCTGGAGGCGGGGATCCGCGGGGCCGAGGAAGGACGGCGCCTCGGCCCCCCCTGGATGGGGGCCTCCGTGGCCCGGCGCATCCGCATTGCCCTGGAGATCGCCGCCCAGCCGCTGCCGCCGTTCTCCCGTATCGTTTTGTTGTATGAGACCGTCGGCAGCACTTTGGCCACCACCGAGGCCATCCCCGCCGCCTTCGGGATCCTAGCGATGGCGGAGGGAAATCCGATCCGCGCGGCGATCTACGCCGCTGCCCTCTCTGGGGATGCGGACACAGTCGGAGCCATCGCATGCGCCATCGCTGGCGCCTGGCAGGGGATTGCCGCTTTCCCCTCCGCGCTCCTTCGGCAGCTGGACGAGGCCAACCCTACGCTCCGCCTGCGGGAACGGGCCAGCCGCCTGATGGATTTCCTACGCGCCTGTGATCGGATGCCTCCCACATCTCATCCGGCGTAGGAGGATGCCTCCATGGAGACGATGGATCTCCTGCTACGAGGTGTCACCGTCGTGGACCCGGGACCAGATCGGGTGGTTGTTCGACCCGGATGCGACATCGCCATCCGGGGTCCTACCATCGTGGCGGTGGAGCCGACCGGCCATCTGGATCCTGCCGTCGCCCGCCGGGTGCTCGAAGGGGCGGGGATGGTCGCGATGCCCGGCTTGATCAACCTCCACGCCCACGCCGCCATGGTCCTCTTCCGAGGGACGGCGGAAGATGTGCCGCTGGAGGAGTGGTTCAACAACTACATCTGGGCTATGGAGGCCAGCCTGACCCCCGAGGACATCTACTGGGGGGCTCTGTTGGCGGCGGTGGAGATGATCGAAGGTGGCATCACCACCGTGGCCGATCACTACTTTGAGATGGACCGGGTTGCCCAGGCCTTCGCTGAGGCCGGCCTGCGCGCCCATCTGGCCTGGACGATGTTCGGCCAGCAGCCAGCCGAAGAGCTCGAACGGGCCGCCGGCTTCGCCGCTCGCTGGCACGGCGCCGCCGAGGGCCGCATCCGGGTCTGGCTAGGCCCCCACGCCCCCTACACCTGCTCCCTTGATTTCCTCCAGGCCGTCGCCCGGGAGGCCCGCCGCTTGGGGTTGGGCTGCCATATCCACGTCGCCGAGACGGCCGAGCAAGTAACGGCCAGCCGCCAGCGCCATGGACTAACTCCCATTCAGGTGCTGGAGCGGGCCGGGTTGATGGCGCAACCGCTGCTCTGCGCCCATGCCGCCCACGTGACCCCGCAGGACATCGTCCTCATGGCTGCCCACCGCGTGGGGGTCGCCCATTGCCCGAAGACCTTCCTGAAGCTCGCCGCTGGCATCGCCCCCGTGGTCGCCATGCGAGAGGCAGGGATCCCCGTTGGGCTGGGGACCGATGGGGCCGCCAGCAACAACACCCTGGATCTGTGGGAACAGATGCGCCTGGCCGCGCTGCTCCAGAAGCACGAGCGCCGGGACGCCCGGGCCCTCCCCCTCCACGAAGCCCTCTGGATGGCCACGGGGGAGGGTGCCCGGGTCCTCGGGGAGGAAGGGCGGCTGGGGCGGCTACAGCCTGGATATCTGGCCGATCTCATCCTGATACGGCTGGACGGAGCCCATGTTCAGCCACTGCACCGACTGGAGGCGGCCCTGGTCTATGCGGTCCGGGCCAGCGACGTGGACACGGTGATCGTGAACGGCCGGGTGGTGATGGCCCACCGGCAGCTGCTCACGGTGGACAAGGAAGAGATCCTCCGCCAGGCCCGGGAGCGAGCCGGGCGTCTGGCTCAGCGCGCCGGCGGGCGCCGTGTGCAAACCTACAGCCTCTGAAGGGGAGCCGACGATGGCGGGGCCGGAGGTGCTAGCGATCGGGGATCTCGTGGCGGACATTCTCGTCTCGGTGCCCCAGCTCCCTATCGGCCCAGGGTCCGTGCATACCCTCAATCCGATCCAGATCGAGCCCGGGGGCTCGGGGAACTTCCTGATCACTGGGGCCCGGCTGGGGCTGCGAGTGGGTGCCCTCGGCGTTCTGGGGGCCGATGAGCTAGGGGAAATGGTGGTGCAGGCGCTGGCCGACGAGGGCGTCGACGTGGGGCTCGTGCGCCGCATGCCTAGCGCGCGCACCACCGTCGTCCTAGTGTTGACCGATGGAAGCGGCCGGCACGCGCTGATCGGCGCCTTCGGGGTCTCCCCAGCCCTCTCCTGGGATTCAGCTTGGGAGGCGGCCCTCCAGACCGCCCGCGTGGCCTTTCTCCCCGGCTACACCCTGGCCGAGCCCGCGTTCCAATCCATTGTCTTGCCTTTGATCCGTTGCGCCCGCGCTCTCGGATGCGCCGTGCTCCTAGATGTGGGTCCTATGGGCGTCCATCTGCCCCGGGTCAACCTGGAAGCGGCCATCGCGGCGGCGGAGGGCCTGTTCGGGACTGAGGAGGAGCTGGCGTCCGTCGGGTTGACTCCGGAGGCGGCCTTAGAGCAGGGGCCTCGGTGGGTGGTAGTCAAGCGAGGGGCTGCAGGCTGTCGGGTCGTCTCCCGCGCCGGGGCCTTCGAAGCCTCTGGATTTCCGGTGCCCTTGCGGGACACAGCTGGGGCCGGGGATAGCTTCGCCGCCGGCTGGGTCTACGGGCTCCTCCAGGGCTGGCCCCTTCCGGTGGTGGCGACCTTCGCCAATGCCGTGGGGGCCGCCAAGGTTCAGAAACTGGGGACCGGACGCCAGATGCCGACGAAGGAGGAGGTCCGGCAGGTCCTGGCGCGGCACGGCCCGACCTTCCCCGAGCTGGCGGCGTGGATCAGCCCTTCATAGGGAGACGGAGATGGAGATCCTCGTGGACATGGATCCCGGCGTGGACGACGCCGTCGCCCTTCTCCATGGTATTGCGTGGCCCGGAGGTGGAGGTGGTCGGGATCACCACTGTGTTCGGGAACGCCCCGATCACCGCCACCACCGCCAACGCCCTGCGGGTGCTGGAGGTCGCTGGCCGACCGGATATCTCTGTTGCCCAGGGCGCGACCTTCCCGCTGGCTCGGCCGTTCTCCGGGGGCGCCTCCCATGTCCACAGGCCGGACGGGCTGGGCGGAGCGGATCTTCCACCCCCGGTTATCGTTCTCCATCCAGAGCCAGCAGCGGCTTTTCTGAGCGAGACAATCCGGGCGTGGCCAGGGCGGATCACCCCGGTGGCCCTGGGGCCGCTGACCAACTTGGCGGTGGCCGTCCGGCTGGATCCCGGGATCGCCTGGGAGGTGCAGGAGGTGGTGATCACGGGCGGGGCGACCTTCATAGGCAGCAACGTGAGCCCGGTGGCCCAGGCCAATCCCGGTCTGGATAGCCTGGGAAGGGCCGACCAAAGGGCAGCTGATCGTGGACCGGCCGCGGCGCTTTTACGAAGGGCCGGTTGTCCACATCGCCACCGCTGTGGACGCTGCGGGCATGCTAGCCCCGATCACGGAGCGCCTGTTTCCGTCCCTTCCTCTCATTCCCTTGTTAGGAGGATGATCCATGCAACGCCTGATCATCGACACTGATACCGCCTCTGACGACGCGGTGGCTATCCTGATGGCCCTGCGCAGCCCAGAGGTGTATGTGGAAGCGATCACCGTCGTGGCCGGCAACGTCCCGGTGGAGATGGGGGCCCGCAACGCTGGCTACACCGTACAGTTGTGCGGCCGAGAGGTTCCCATCTACATCGGCTGCGAACGGCCCCTGATGCGGGAGCCTCACTGGGCCTTCTTCTTCCACGGGCCGGATGGGATGGGGGGAATGAACCTCCCACCGCCCCGCCGCCCGCCGGAGCCGGAGCACGCCGTGGACGCCCTGATCCGGCTCATCCGCTCCGCCCCGGGGGAGCTCATTCTAGTCACCCTGGGCCCTCTCACAAACGTCGCCATGGCCTTGCGGAGGGCCCCGGACATTGCGGGCAAGGTCAAGCAGTGCGTGGTCATGGGTGGGGCGGCATGCACAGTGGGCAACATCACCCCGGCGGCGGAATACAACATCTGGGTGGATCCGGAGGCGGCGCGTATCGTCCTTCATTCTGGGATGCCCATCCTGATGGTGGGCTGGGAGCACTCCCGAGGGCCGGCCGCTCTGACGGAGGCAGAAATCGAGGCAATTTACGCCCTAGACACTCCTTTCGCCCACTTCGCGATGGACTGTAACCGCTCCGCCCTGGAGGCCAGCGTGAAGTGGCTGGGGGAGCCTGGGCTGACCCTGCCGGATGCGGTCACCATGGCCATTGTCCTAGAGCCGGAGGTGTGCACCGCCCGGGGACGCCATTTCGTGGACGTGGAGACCAGCAGCGAGCTGACCCGGGGGATGACCGTCGTGGACCGCTTGGGGGTGACCGGGCGGGCGCCGAACGTGGAGGTCTGCTGGGCCATTGATCCGTCCCGCTGGAAGGCAGTGCTCCGCAGCTGTCTGCAATGATCTGCAAGCCCTAATGGGGATGAAGTTTGGATTGTGCCTTCCTCATCGGTGGGTGTACGCCTCTCCCCAGTCCATCGCTGGGATGGCCTGGGAGACCGAGGTGCTGGGCTATCACTTCGTTTGGGTCGCTGACCACATCCCAGTTCCCGCTCATCACTCGGAGCGCGCGCATATTTTCTACGAGGCCCTTGCCACCTTCGTCTTCTTCAGTGCTCTGATCACACGAGTCCAGCTGGGCACCAATGTCCTGATCGCTTCCACTCACCAGCTCGCGCTCCTGGCCAAACAGGCCAAACAGCTGGCCACGCCGGACTGGCTCTCCGGCGGCTGCTTGATCGTCGGGGTTGGAGTAGGGTGAAGGTAGTGGTCAAGTATTGGATGATAAGGACAAACTATACTCCAAGATGAATGATTGTATCGCTCTCTTATGCATCTCCATAGACTCAGAAAACGATAAATCCTTTCGCACACAACGCCCTAATCTCGCTTTCCTCGCCCGAAGCTCCAAGGGCGATGGAGGGATCCCTTATCGATGAGAGCCCCCCTCATTCATCCCCTCCCGCTGCCAGAGGATCCGCCCGGTCTAGAGGGCTTCCTCCACAATGGGCTGACCTACTCGAAGCTCCGCTAAGGTATGCTAATATAAATACGCCCACGTCTGTGGGGAAATCGACCGGCCGACAGAGCGGGATCCGATCAAGGAACTGGAGGGGGCTCTCCCAGAGAACCAGAGAATTAGAAGAAGATCCACGTCGCTGTCGACGCCTAAACTGCCCAAGCGAATGAGCCGAAAAGCACGACCGCGAGGATCTACTCTCGTTCCTGACAGGCCGCGACGAAGCAAGCCAGAGCCTCCTCAACAGCAGCCTTATCGACCAAGTAGACGACCACAGAACCGAAGAACTTCCTCTGAATAGTGGATGGCATCCTCGGCCTCCCGTCGGGTGTAAAATTCCGTCGGGGCTTCCTGGGCCAGTCCGTTGGGATCACGTGTCGGCAAATATAGCTTATCTAAGATCCGGGCAGCATCCCAAAGAGGCTCCGGGATCTCCATCCCCTCCTGACGCAAGGCTTCCAGCATATACGTCAGGGAATGCCCCCAAACCCGCTGTCCACGATGCTCGAACAGCGCTTTCAAAGCCTTCTCAGCAGCCTGCTGAGCGGCAAACAGGCCCACTCGTAATCCCCGTCTTCTAAAGCGTGGCGCGCATGGCGCAGATCTGCTTGTGCCTGCACCCACCAATCCCAGGCCCGATTCATAGAGCTTGTGTCACCCCAAGTGAATGGATCAATCGTATCTTATCATTATCGAACGAGGGTGCGACATGCCCAGACCCTGGCGGAATGCGTGGACTCCGGTCTGAGCGGAAGAGGCGTACACTTCATAATCCCAGGAGGAGGCATCCAGATGATCATTGGATATGCTTATGATCCGATCTTCCTCGAGCACGATGACCCCCAGCACATCGAGCGCCGCGACCGCCTGGAACGCATCCTGGAGGTCCTCCGGACCCACGGGGTCTTGGACCGGATCACCCCGCTCCCCATCGAACCCATCCCGATGG
>Ga0197143_1002718_pt1 | contig 12639 bp, 10 predicted proteins | sample GBS70_MetaG_FD_148603 | JGI IMG/M metagenome (GOLD analysis project Ga0197143, IMG submission 148603) | Sediment microbial communities from Great Boiling Springs, Gerlach, Nevada, United States - GBS 70_MetaG | ecosystem: Environmental > Aquatic > Thermal springs > Hot (42-90C) > Sediment...
CCCGGTTCTACTGCGGAGGGGTGACCGAGCGGTTTAAGGTGCGGGTCTCGAAAACCCGTGTGGTCGCAAGGCCACCGTGGGTTCGAATCCCACCCCCTCCGCCAGAAACCCTTGCAGCTCAAGCAATGGCTGGCAGGCATCATGTGGAAGCCCATTTACGAGGCCAGCCTACTCGATGATGGCCCTGAGCGTTCTGCGCTTCAGGTCGTGTCCTTTATGGCGGGGGGCAGCATGCGGTGCCGCTTCTGCCGCGTGCTGGCTGCGGAGCAGGTGGGGGCCTAAGTCAAGCTTCAGCTCCTCTCGAACCAGGACCTCGGCCGCGCGCAGGTGGCCGCTCTGGCAGGGCGGGACCTCGGCGGCCGACCCGAGGGCTTCTTTCTCGCTGTAGAGGCCTAGTGCATTCGCTACGCCTTCCAGTTCCACCCCCTCCACGCCGTGAACGTGTTCCAGGTGGACCCTCTACCGCATCAGATCGAGGCGGTGTACCACTACATGCTCCGAAACCCGCTGTTGCGCTTCCTCCTGGCTGACGATCCGGGAGCGGGCAAGACCATCACGGCCGGGCTTCTTCTGAAAGAGCTCAAGTACCGCACATATCCGCCACGGCGGCAGCACGGTCGGCACAGCCGATTCGCTGAGTCCCTGTGGAACGTAAATTGGTTTTTACAATCGTGGGGTATAATTGAGTACGGCTAGAATCGAACGAGGTGGACTATGATGTTGGAACGGCTGCGGGACATGAACCCGTGGTGGACGGAGCCGACGGCCATAGCCGCAGACAGGCATCTCAAGGCGGCTGCGGAGGCGCCCTTCCTCTGGAACCCGGTCGTCTTCTCCCGGGAGGAACTGGCCTCGCCCTCCGTGTTCACCCTGCGTGGACCGCGGCAGGTCGGCAAGACCACGTTGCTCAAACGGCTCGTCCGCGAGTCGCTGGAGGCGGGCTGGCCGCACCGGCGGCTCCTCTACTACTCCTTCGACCTCGAGCGCGAGGCCGAGGCCCCCGTCCGGGTGGTGAGGCTGGCTCGCGACCTCTTCCCGGGTGAGGGCCCGTGGCGCGTCTTCTTCGACGAGGTAAGCTCCCTCCCCGACTGGCAGCGGGCCATCAAGTACCTGCGCGACCAGACCCCAGCTGCCGGTTACACTTTCATCCTCACGGGGTCTTCGGCCCGGGACATCCGGGTGGGGGCCGAGCGCCTCCCGGGCCGCCGCGGCCCGGCGGCGAGGCCGGATCGCGTCCTCCTGCCCATGGACTTCGCCACCTTCTGCCGGGTGCGCGGGCTGCCGGCGCCTCCCGCCCGGCTGCCGGTGGAAGGCTTCATGGACCCGGCCAACGACCAACTGTTGCGCGAAGCTCAGCTCCGCCTGCCCGAGCTTCTCACCAGCCTCGAGCTCTACGCCGCCAATGGCGGTTTCCCCCAGGCCGTGGGAGACCTCCTCCGCCACGGGGGGCTCTCCGAGTCCACCCTGCGCGTCCTGTGGGACGTGGTGGCCGGCGACGTGGATCGCTGGGGCCGGGACCACCTGGTGGCGCTCAAGCTGCTCGAACGGGTGGGCCGGCACCTGGCGACGCCGCTCAGCTGGCGGGGCCTGGCCGAGGACATGGGCGTGGCCCCGGCCACGGCGGAGGAGTACGTGCGGCTCCTCGCGGACTCCTTCGTCCTCCAGGTGCTCCACTTCTGGGACCCGGCGCGGCGGAGCTGGTCGCCCCACAAGCAAAAGAAGCTCTACTTCACGGACCCGGCCTGGGCGCGGATCCCCGGCCTTCTCCTGGGGGGAGGGCCGCCTCCCCTGCCCCACCTCGTGGAAGCCGTCGTGGCCGTCGCCCTGTTTCGCGCCGTGGAGCCCGCGCCGGTGGAATCCTTCGCCACGCCTCAGCGAGTGTTCTACTGGCGGTCGACGGGCGGCCGCGAGGTGGACTTCCTCGTCCGTACCGAGGAGCCTCTCCGGGTTCCGCCGGAGGCCCGGGAACCGGCGCCGCGAGCCAGGAGGGTGGTGCTCCCCGGCGGGGAAACCCGGGAGGCGCTGCTCCCCGTCGAGGTGAAGTTCCAGGCCGCCGTGTCGGGCTACGACCGCGAGGCCCTGCGGCGCGCCTTCGGCCGGGGGCTCCTCCTGAGCCGCCACACCCTGGACCTCGCCGGCCCCGTGCGCACCGTCCCCGTCCCCGTCTTCCTCTGGCTCCTCCGCACAGAAGCCGACGCCCCGCCCGGCGTTTGAGCCTTGCCGGAGGCCCGGCCCCGGGACCAGGGGCGGCCGCGCCGGACCCGACGCCCCGCCCGGTGCGCGGGCGGACGGGAGCAGCGCCCCGGAGGCCGCGCACCTCTTCCACCTCGGCTTTGTGCTCCCGGTAGTGGGGGCAGTTTGGGCATGGCCATCGCGGGGACTACCGGTGATCAAAGTTGGCTAGTAAGCGGGGACCGGGTTAAGGTAGAGGGTGAGGAGGAGGGCGGGGATAGTCGCTTTTATGCCGCAAAGGCCAGGTCCGCGGAGGCAGGGGTGGATGGGGGTTCTGGCTGCGCTTCTGGTGCTAGTCGGGGCTCTGGCTCTGGTGCCCCCCGAGGAGACCCTGGGGGGCCGGATCCGGCTGGTCTATGCCCACGGCGCAGGAGTCTGGGCCGGGCTGGCCTTCTTCGTCCTGGCCTCAGTATTTGCTCTCCTGGGTCTCCGGGATCGCCGGTGGCTCGGCCGGGCTTTAGCCGCTGATCTTGCCGGGGCGGGCCTCTGGGTGATCAGCCTCATCCTTTCCCTCTTGGCCATGAAGGTGGTGTGGGGCGGGCTTTTTCTGGCCGAGCCCCGGTTTTTGAACGCTCTCCGGGTGCTGGGGCTTTCTCTGGCCGTGCTGGCCCTGCACTGGCTTCTGCCCGCCGGGCCTCTCTGGCTCCGGACCCTGGCTCCCGGCATCAGAACCGCCCTCGCCTTTTACTGGATTCTGACCACGAAGCTGGTGATGCACCCCGATCGGCCCGTCCTCCAGGCCGAGGCGGTGATGCAGGTCTCCTTCCTGGGGGTGCTCTTGGGCTGGCTCCTTCTGGCCTGGGCGGCTATCCGTCTGGGGAGCCGGTACGTGGAGGGATAAAAGCGCCGGTTTCTCCCGGGCGACAAGGGATTAGTTGCCCCCTTGACTTAGCAAAATTTCCGATTTAAAAATTGTTCCTACTAAATTGAAGATGGTCCGGGTCTGTCGTTTTCTGGTGGTGCCGTCGGGACGGCAAGATAAGGGGAGGGAGGGAGATGGAAGAGATGGGTTGCCTGCGGTGCAGTGTGTGCGGGCGGGAGATACCGTCCAGTTTGGCCTGCAGCCTGGTCACCGACTGGGGGCGGGTTTACGAGTCCTGCTTCTGCGTCTGCGAGGAGTGCCGGAAGATTCTGGTGGAGAGGGGAGATCTCAACCTCTGGTCGCCGGGGACTATAGGAGGGGTGGTTTAGGCGGAAGCGGAGATCTCCACTCCTTATAACTGCCTTCTGCTGTCTTCTACTGTTGCAGGCTAGGAACAGCTTGAGCTTTTTTCGGGAAACCGGGGGAAGGGGGATGCCGCCGCTCAGCGGGCCGATGGGTCCCCATGGCTCCGCCAGATCGGTGCCGCCTGGAGAGCGATAATGGAGGGGGGAGGTGGGCTTCCTTGGCCCGGAAGAGAAGATGGACCATATCCCGGGTACGGGGAAACCTTTATGCTCTCGCTCGGATCCTGGGGGGCGTCCAGGCGGTGGTCTCGGGGGATCCCCGGCGCATGGCCAGGAGGGTGGCCCGGCGGCTGGTGTGGCGCTCGGTGGGCCGGGTGCTGGGCCGGCTTTTCCGCTGAGGCTTAAGCCCGAATGGATTTCAGGTACTCGGCCGGAGCAGTATGAGTACATTCCGGAGCCGCTGACCATAGAAAGGGGCCGAAGTGGGTGATATCGCCCGTCAGAAGATGAGTGGCACCGGCGGTGGCAGCAGCCAGGAGGACGGGCAAGGGAGCGGGAAGATCAGGTGTTGGCTGCTTCCCTCTCCTTCACCAACTGCAGTAGCTTTTCCCGGGTGTTGAGAGAGGGGTCCTCCAGCACCGCCTCGAGCAGGCGGGCCAGGATCTGGCCCACCCGGGGTCCCGGGGGGATCCCCAGGGCGGCCATCACGTCGCGGCCGTTCACGGCCAGGTCGGCTAAGGTGAGGGGCTCTTCCCGGGAGGCCATTTCCTCGAGCTTTCTCACTACCCTCTCCACCTCCTGAGCCCGCTCCGGGGGCATGCGGCCGTGGGCGGCCACATCGGCCCGCACCAGCCGGGCGAGGAGAGGGATGCGCTCCCTCCCCACCCGCTGGATGAAGCGGCGGAAGCCCCCCTCGCCGGCGTCGCGCAGGGTGAAGACCAGGTGATGGCGGATGAGGGTGGCCACCTCCTCCGCCGTACGCCGGGGAAAGCGCAGCCGCTCCAGAAGCCGGGCCGCCTTCTCCGCTCCCACCACCTCGTGCCGGTGGAAGCGGACTCGACCGTCGGGGGTGACGCTCCTGGTGTCCGGCTTGCCCAGGTCGTGCAGAAGCTCGGCCAGGGCCAGGGAGGGGATGTCTTTGTCCACCACCGTGAGCAGGGAGTGGGTATAGCAGTCGTAGAGGTGGTGGCTTCCCTGCTCCACGCCGGCGAGGGCGGCGATCTCCGGGGCAAAGAGATTTAAAAGCCCGGTTTCGAGGAGAAGGTCAAAACCCCTTTTGTGGTCCGGGGCTAGAAGGGTGCGCAGAAATTCCTCCCGGATGCGCTCCGGGCTCACATGACCGATGAGAGAGGCGTTCTCCTGGATAGCGGAGGATGTTTCCGGGTGGAGGGCGAACCCCAGCTCCGCCGCCAGGCGGCAGGCCCGCAGCATGCGCAGGGCGTCCTCGGAAAACCGCCGGGCGGGATCCCCCACGCAGCGGATGACCCCCCGGCGCAGATCATCCCGGCCCCCGAAGGGGTCCACGATCTCCCCCCGGCGGCCAAGAGCCATGGCGTTCACCGTGAAGTCCCGCCGGGCCAGGTCCTCCTCCAGGGTGACCCCCAAGCGCACCTCGATCGGATGGCGGTGATCGGCGTAGCCGTTCTCGGCCCGGAAGGTGGTCACCTCTACCGGCTCCCCGAAGTCTAGGACCGTCACCGTTCCAAAGCGCTCTCCTTTAAGGTGGGCCCGCCGGAAGAGCTTCTTCACCTCCTCCGGGAGGGCGCTCGAGGCCACGTCCAGATCCCTGGGCTCCCGGCCGAGAAGGAGATCCCGCACGCAGCCGCCCACCAGATAGGCCCGGTGCCCTGCTTCCTCCAGGATCTCCATGATCTTGAGTGCCGGAGAGGGGAGGAGGGGGGAGAGGGTAGTGGGTCGGTCTTCTGCGTCGCTGGGGTTCAGTTTTTCCACGTCACGGGGGTTCAGTTTTTCCGCATCGCTGGGTTTCAATTTCTCCACGTCGTATCGAGTATAGCCCTTGAGCGGCCCTTTGTTTGCTCCTTCCTGCCGGGCCACCATCAGATAGCACCAGGGCTTGAGGGGGCTTGCTCCCGGCCCCGGATTAGGCTTGATGCGGCCACCGGCCGGATGCCTGGCCGCTGGGAGTGCAGGAAAAGCGGAAGGAGCCGCCGGGTTATGGGCGGATCAGGGCGGGGTGGCTCCAAAGCTAACCGCCCGGCCGCCTCTCCGCTTCCGCCACCCGGCGGCAGACGGTGATGAAGCTGTCGGGGTTGACAGAGATGGAGTCTATCCCCGCCTCTACCAGGAAGTCCACGAAATCCGGGTAGTCGCTGGGGGCCTGGCCGCAGATGCCCACCTTGCGCCCTGCCCGGTGGGCCTCGACGATTACCTGACGGATCAGGCGCTTGACCGCCTCGTTCCGCTCGTCGAACACCTCGGCCACGAGCGGGGAGTCCCGGTCCACCCCTAAAACGAGCTGGGTGAGGTCGTTGGAGCCTATGGAGAAGCCGTCGAAGCGCCGGGCGAACTCCCCGGCCAGGATGACGTTGGAGGGGAGCTCGCACATCACGTAGACCTCAAGCCCCCTCTCCCCCCGGCGGAGGCCGTGCTCGGCCATGGCCTCCAGCACCCGGTCAGCCTCTTCCGGGGTGCGGCAGAAGGGCACCATCACGGCCACGTGATCGAGCCCCATTTCCTCCCGCACCCGGCGGATGGCCCGGCACTCCAGCCCGAAAGCCTCCCGGTAGCGGGGGTCGTAGTAGCGCCGGGCTCCCCGGAAGCCCAGCATGGGATTCTCCTCCTGGGGCTCAAAAAATTGCCCCCCCAGGAGGCCCGCGTATTCGTTGCTCTTGAAGTCGCTGAACCGGACGATCACCGGGTGAGGGTAGAAGGGGGCGGCCAGACGGGCGATCCCCTGGGCCAGCCTCTCCACGAAGTAGTCCCCGGGGTGGGTGTATTCCCGAGCCAAGTCCAGAATCTCCTCCCTGAGCTCCTGGTCCGCCACCGCCTCGGGGTGCAGGAGGGCCATGGGGTGGACCTTTATGTGGTGGGCGATGACGAACTCCATGCGGGCCAGCCCCACCCCCGCAGCGGGTAGCCACCACCACTGGAAGGCGGAAGCCGGGTCGGCCAGGTTGATCATGATCCGGGTGCGGGTGGAAGGCAGCGTCCCGGGGTCCACCTCCCGGCGCTCGAAGGGGATCATTCCTTCATATACCTTTCCCACCGCCCCCTCGGCGCAGGAGACGGTGACCTCCTGGCCATCGGCCAGCACCCGGGTGGCCTTCTCCGTTCCCACTACCGCCGGCACCCCCAGCTCCCGGCTCACGATGGCCGCGTGGCAGGTCCTCCCCCCGAAGTCGGTTACCACTGCTCCCGCCCGCCGCATGAGGGGAACCCAGTCGGGGTCGGTCTGCCGGGCCACGAGGATGGAGCCGGTGGGGAAGTCGCCCGCCTGGCGGGGATCGGTCACCACCCGCACCCTGCCGGCGGCGATGGCCTGGCCCACGCTGGCCCCGGTGAGGAGCACTCGCCCCGTTCCCTGGAGCGCATAGGAAACGAGGCTCCGGTGGCGGGCCACACTGTGCACCGTCTCCGGGCGGGCCTGAACGACGAAGAGCTCTCCCGTCACCCCGTCCCGGGCCCACTCGATGTCCATGGGCTTCCCGTAGTGCTCTTCCACCACCTGTCCCCAGCGGGCCAGGGTGAGGACCTCTTCGTCGGAGAGAACCGGTAGTTCCTGCTCCTCCTCGGGCACAGGGGTGAGGAAGAGGGTTTCTGCGGCCCGGGCGGCGCTCGAGGCGGAGTTATCAGGGGGAGTGGCGGTGGCCCGGCCGGAAAGAGGGGCTGGGTGGGGGTGGGAAGCAGGGGCAGGGTGGGAGTAGACCAGCTTCACCTCCTTTTTGGCGGTCGCCTTCCATATGAGGGGCCGGGTGTCCGGCCGGTGGAGGAGGGGCTTGAAGACGATGTATTCGTCGGGATTGACCAACCCCTTCACCGCCGTCTCCCCCAGCCCCCATACCGCGTTGATCACCACCACTCCCGGAAAGCCCGTCTCCGGGTCCAGGGTGAAGAGGATCCCGGCTCCGCCCAGGTCCGCCCGCACCATCCGCTGGATGCACAGGGAGAGGTAGACCCGGGCGTGGTCGAATCCCTTTTCCTCCCGGTAGGCGATGGCTCGGTCGGTATAGAGGGAGGCATAGCAGCGCCGGCAGGCTTCTAGGAGCCTCCGGCCACCGGATACGTTGAGGTAGGACTCGTGCTGGCCGGCGAAACTGGCCTCCGGCAGGTCTTCCGCCGTGGCGCTGGAGCGGACCGCCACCTCGAGATCCGATCGGCCCACCCTTTTCCCCAGCTCCCGGTAGGCCTCCAGGATTTCTTCCTCCAGTTCCGGGGGGAAACGGCCGCCTAAGATGAGCTCCCGGATCCGCCGCCCTGCCTCGGGCAGGGGAAGCTCTTCTGCCTGGAGCTTCCCCAGGATCTCCTCTATGGGCCCGGCCAGCCCGTTGGCCTCGATGAATCTCCGATACCCCTCGGCGGTGACGGCAAACCCCTCGGGCACCCTTATCCCCCGGGAGGCGAGAGTCCGGGTCATCTCCCCCAGGGAGGCGTTTTTGCCCCCTACCAGAGGCACGTCTTCCCGGCCTATCTCCCCAAACCAGCGGATGAACCTGGCCACGGCGCACCTACCTCTCTTTGCCGGAGCTGATCTCCTCAACTCAGAATTTTCTTCACTCGTTTCGCAGATCCTGGGGTAAGATTTGCAAGTTTCTTTTCTGCTTTCCTGAGCCTGTTGCAAAAAACCGAACCGGATGGGGGAAGGTGGGGGCCGCTAGGCGAGATCAGGGGTACGGTGGGAGGACAGGCGGAGAGGAGTGCGGCGGCCTCCACCATTGGGCAACAGGCTCTGCTGGTGTCGCAAGTGCCATGCCTTGCCACGCCCGGCCGGGCCATGCCCAGCCACCATTGGGCAATTGTGCAAAAGGCTCTGCTAGTGCCGTAAGCCCGGGTTGCTGGTGGGCGGATAGCGTGGTAACATATACGCGCCTTTTTCGGAAGGGTGACCGAGAGGTTTAAGGTAGCTGCCTGCTAAGCAGTTGGGGTCGCAAGGCCCCCGCGGGTTCGAATCCCGCCCCTTCCGCCAGTCGGCTCCCTGGGGTAGTCTCCGTACCGGTGGGGGTCGGATCTGCGCAGTTGCGCGCCCTTAGCTCAGCGGACAGAGCGGCTGGCTACGGACCAGCAGGCCGGGGGTTCAAATCCTCCAGGGCGCGCCATGCAAAGCTTACAGCGATAGGGACTCGCGGGATAGGGGATTAGAGGCAGGTAAGGTGGATACGAAGGTGTTGATAGCAAAATGGCAAAAAAACGGGCGGGAACGAATCCCGGAAGCGCCGGGGGCTGAGGGCTGCCGGCGCTTCGCTTTTGCCTCGGCGAGGACGGCGTCCATGCGTGCGGCAGCCTGCCTCTGCTGAGCGAGGCCGATGTGCCCGTAGATGTGGGCCGTCACCCCCGGGGCCATGGGGAAAGGTCAGCTCAAGTGGTCCGGGAACTCCCAGGTGCTAGAATCTCGGTGAGAGGAAGTTTGGATCGGCTAGTCGGCGAAAGGAGTTGGATGGGTGATAGCCATCAAGATCGAGGTAGCCCACCGGGTTACGGATGAAGAGCTGCTCCGGCTCTCCGAGCTCAACCCAGGCTATCAGTTCGAGCGGACGGCGGAGGGGAGGATCATAGTGTCCCCTACGGGAGGCGAGAGCGGACGGCGGAGCGCCAAGCTCGTGCACCAGCTGGAAAGATGGAACGAGCAAAAGGAGCTGGGGGTGGTTTTCGATTCTTCCACCGGGTTCGGCCTGCCTGACGGATCGGTGCTCTCTCCGGACGCCTCCTGGATGCGGCGGGAACGCTGGGAGGCGTTGAGCCGCGAGGAGCGGGAGGGTTTCGTTCCCCTCTGTCCCGATGCCGTTTTCGAGATACGTTCCCGGTTCCAGAGTCTCGCCGAGCTCCGGGAGAAGATGAACGCCTATCTAGCCAACGGAGCCAGCTTGGCTGTACTTATAGATCCTCCTTCCCGCGGGGTGGAGGTCTACCGGCCCGGGGGCCAGGTGGAGCGGCGCGAAAACCCACCTGCCGTCTCTCTGGATCCGGAACTTCCCGGGTTCATCCTGGAGCTGGCAGCTATCTTCGGGGAAAAGTAGCGGGGCCGGGCTGAAGCTTCCGACCCTGAATCCCTTCCCTTTCGGCCAGGGGCAGGTAAGGCCTCTCGCCAGGTCCGGAGTAAATCTGGCGGGGGCGGGCGATCTTCTGCTCCGGGTCTTCCAGCATCTCGTTCCAGTGGGCCAGCCAGCCCGAGGTGCGGGGGATGGCGAAGAGCACGGGGAACATTTCCACCGGGAAGCCGAGAGCCTGGAAGATGAGACCGGAATAGAAGTCCACGTTGGGGTAAAGGCGGCGGCGGATGAAGTACTCGTCCTCCAGGGCCTGCCGCTCGAGCTCCAGAGCCACGTCCAGGAGGGGGTTCCGCCGGGTGACGGCGCATATCTTTTCCGCTATACCCTTTAGCACCTTGGCCCGGGGGTCGTAGCTCTTGTAAATTCGGTGGCCGAAGCCCATGAGCCTTATCTCCCCCCTTTTCACCCGCTCGAGGTAAGCCGGCACCCGTTCGGGAGAGCCGATCTCCTGGAGCATGCGCACCACGGCCTCGTTGGCTCCCCCGTGCAGGGGACCGTAGAGGGCGGCGGTGGCGGCGGCCATGGCGCTGTAAGGGTCCACCCGGGAGCTACCCACCACCCGCATGGTATGGGTGGAGAGGTTCTGCTCGTGGTCGGCGTGAAGGATGAAGATGACGTCGAGGGACCGCTCCACGAGAGGGTCGGGAGTGTACCTGTCCCCCCCCACCTTCCACATCATATTGAGAAAGTTTCCGATGTAGCTGAGCTCGTTGTCGGGATACACATAGGGAAGGCCGCGCAGGTGACGGTAGGCGAAGGCGGCCAGGGTAGGCATCTTGGCGATCAGCCGTACGATCTCCCGGTGGCGGGAGACGGGATTCTGAATGTCCCGGGCCTCGGGATAGAAGGTGGAGAGGGCCCCCAGGGTGCCCACCAGCATCCCCATGGGATGGGCATCGTAGTTGAAGCCGTCCATGAACTTCTTTATGTTCTCGTGGATCATGGTGTGGTGGCGGATCTCCTCTGTCCACTCCTCGAGCTCCGCCCGGGTGGGCAGCTCCCCGTGGATGAGGAGGTAGGCCGTCTCCAGATAGGTGGAGTGCTCGGCCAGCTCCTCGATGGGGTACCCCCGATAGCGGAGGATGCCCCGGTCCCCGTCTATGAAGGTGATGGCGCTCCGGCAGCAGGCGGTGTTCAGATAGGCGGGGTCATAGGAGATAAGTCCTGGGTCCCCGTCGTCAACCTTTATCTGCTTTAGATCGGTGGCCCGGATGGCCCCCCCTATGATGGAGATCTCGTACGTTTTTCCGGTGCGCTTGTCGGTGACGAGGAGCGCTTCCTTCCTCTCGGCACCTGAAGACTCTTCTCTCTCCGCGCCTGAACGCTCAACCATCCGGCGTCTCCTTCCGGGAGCGGCGGAAAGCCGCTTGGTGATTGGTTTCCGTCCCGCATCCGGGTGGGCAACCTCTCTGCATACCCAATATCATACGGCATCTCACCTCCCTTTTCCTCCGCTTTGGCCAAATCAACCCGTTTTTCCGAAGGCCGGGCCGGCCGCGCCGGGTTCTGCGCCTTCGCCAGGTTGGCTACGCGGCGTAAAAACTCCAGGGCCCCACCCTTGAAGCGGCTCTATCTTCTTGATAAGATGCCCATTGCCCGGAAGGGTGCGAGAGCGGTTTAATCGGCGCGCCTGGAGAGCGCGTGTGCTCCAAAAGGGCACCGTGGGTTCGAATCCCACCCCTTCCGCCATGACTCGGCAGAAACCCCCGCGCCTGGACGGGGAGGTAGCGGTGCCCTGTAGCCCGCAATCCGCTAGAGCGGGGTCGACCGGCATCCCGAGGGCGCGCTCTGTGGGGCAAGGCGGCGGCAAGGGGTGTTGAGGGCCGGGTCCCGTGCGACGGGAGCCCGTGAACCCCGCCAGGTCCGGGAGGAAGCAACGGTAAGCGGCGCTTCCCGGGTGCCGCGGGTCTGCCTGGTCGGAGCCACCTGCCGTTGTATCTCCCGGAGAGCCAGCTCGAAGGTGTCTGGCGCGGGGGTTTTCCCTTTTGATGCTTGGGGTGGAGCTTGAGCCTTTACCGGGAATGGAGGCCCCAAAAATTCTCTGAGGTCCTGGGGCAGCCCCAGGTGACCCGCACCCTCCGCCGGGCGGTGGCCACGGGCAGGGTAGCCCATGCTTACCTCTTCTCCGGTCCCCGGGGGACGGGGAAGACCTCGGTGGCCCGTATCCTGGCCCGGGCGGTTAACTGCCTCTCTCCCCGGGAAGGTGACCCCTGCGGCTCTTGTCCTCCCTGTGGGGAGATAGCCAGCGGGGCCTCCCTGGACGTTCTGGAGATGGACGCTGCTTCCCACCGGGGAATAGACGACGTGCGGGAGCTCAGGGAGAAGGCTTACTACCTGCCGGTTTCCCTGCGGCGCAAGGTCTACATCCTTGACGAGGTGCACATGCTCACCCCGGAGGCCTTCAATGCCGTCCTGAAGATCCTGGAGGAGCCGCCGGAACATCTGCTTTTCATCCTGGCCACCACCGAGCCCCACAAGATCCCGGAGACCATCCTCTCCCGCTGCCAGCGCTTCGGCTTCCGCCGCCTGAGCCTAGGGGACATGGTGGCCCGGATGGAGGAGGTGCTGGCCCGGGAGGGGGTCTCTGCGGAAAAGGAGGCCCTGGAGTCTTTGGCCTTTCACGCCGAGGGGGGGATGCGGGACGCGCTGGCCCTCCTCGAGCAGGCGCTCCTTTCCGCGCCGGACGGACGGATCACCTCTGCCCAGGTGCGGGAGATGCTCGGCCTTCCGCCCCGGGAGGAGGTTATGGCCCTTCTCCGGGCTACGATGGAGGGGGAGGGGGAGAGGCTTCTTTCCCTCCTCGAGGAGATCGACGCGGGGGGCAGGGATTGGACCCAGGTGGTGCGGGGGCTCTGTCTTGCCTGCCGGGAGGAGTTAGAGGGGGCTCTTACACGGGGGGAGAGGGAGAAGGCCCGGTTTCTCGTGCGCTTCCTCGAGCGGGCGGGGAGGCTGCAGGGGGAGCTGCGCTGGGCGGCCTGGCCCCGGCTGGCCGTGGAGGCGGCGCTTCTGGGGGTGG
>Ga0197143_1002719_pt1 | contig 12639 bp, 11 predicted proteins | sample GBS70_MetaG_FD_148603 | JGI IMG/M metagenome (GOLD analysis project Ga0197143, IMG submission 148603) | Sediment microbial communities from Great Boiling Springs, Gerlach, Nevada, United States - GBS 70_MetaG | ecosystem: Environmental > Aquatic > Thermal springs > Hot (42-90C) > Sediment...
CACCTTTACCTGCTATACAAATGACTAATGATTTCCCTATTTCTTTTTTACTAACTTTAAAAATACCCCCTTCAGAAATTGTGCTTTTTAATGTTTCCCACATAAATTTTAAAGATTCTGCTATTTCCTTTGGATCGCGAGATGTTCTATAAAATTCATCAAGATTATAAAAAAATTTTTTTATATTATTTGGTTCAATACCACTTGAAGATAGTATTTTTATAATTTCATTGAGATTTTTTATCTCTATTTGTCTTAATCCTTCATCAAAATCTCTATAATTTCCCAAAACCTTTTTAAATATTTCTTTTATTTCCTTATAAATTTCTTCATAAAAGGGTATATTTTTTCTTGATATCCTTAAATCTACTATATTTACTTCAAGCCCATTACTTTTTGAAGGTGGCTTAACAGAAAGAATTGATATATTTTCATTATTTTCTATAATTTCTAAAAGTTTCTTTAAATGAATTTCACCTTTTGTTTCTGTTACAAAAATAGTTTTTAAATAAAAATATTCCCTTGTCACGCCTTGTAAAAAGAAATAAACATGTGGAATAGATGTTTTTTTTGTTTCCTCAATAAGTTTTGGTAATAAGATCCTTCCTATCATTTCAGGGCTTATTCTTATCTTTTCAAAGGCTAAGGTTGTAAATTTTTTTAAATGGGTTTTGATATAGTTTTCTATAAAAGCGTGACTTTCGCAGGGCAATGGCTCTTCATTTTCGTCGGTAATTTCAAGTCTTATGATTGTAATGCCAAGAGGAGTAGTAAATTGCTTATCAAATTTTCTTTTGAAATTTGGTAATATTTCTCTTAAAATATCTAAAAGAAAATCAAGATGTAAATTTCTATCCCACCATGCCACTGTTATACATGTTAGATTTTCTCTTATTGTTTTAATATTTTCCACCTTTACCATTAGTTCATTTTTTTCTTTAACTTCTTTTTGAAATTTATAATTGGTTATTATCTGTCTTGCAAGGTCAAAAGGGCTTCTTTCCTCTATATAGGACCATGAACGAGAAGAGAAGAAATATTCTGCTTCTTTAAGAATATTCTTTTTATCTTCTTCAGATTCATCTTTGACTTCTTCAAAAATAGCGTTGAGAGTTTCTTTAAATTTTTCTATTTTTATTATTCCACTTTTTAAAATTTCAATCATTGCAGGGTCGTATTCTAAAACAGTTTCTATTTTTCTTTTCATTTCTTCCATTTGCGTTAAAAACCTCCCCTTTTCTTCTTCATTCTGAAAACCTATTTTTATAATTAATGTTGCAATATTATCTTCAAGAACTTCACCTTTTAAAAATCTTATATTGAATTTCCTTCTATGAATTATTCCAGCAACAACATCTACAAGTCCAGCCCAATCTTTTGTACTAATATTTATTTCACATTCTTTTTCTTTTATTTCAAAAGAAACCTTTCCTTTCATTCTACTGTTACGCTCTTTGCTAAGTTTCTTGGCTTATCAACATCACATCCTCTTAAAAGAGCAACATGGTAGGCAAAGAGTTGAAGGGGGATTATGTTTAAAATTGGTTCAAGAATTGGAATTGTTTTTGGAATTATTATAATTGATTCAGCAATTTTTTTAAGTTCTGTAGGAGTACCATCTGTTATTGCTATTATTTTTGCTTCTCTTGCTTTTACTTCCATAACATTTGATAGCATTTTTTGATAAAGATAATTTTTAGGGATAATTGCAATAACAGGCCAATTCTTATCTATTAAAGCAATTGGTCCATGTTTCATTTCTCCTGCTGCATATCCAGTTGCATGGATATAAGAAATCTCCTTTAATTTTAAAGCACCTTCAAGAGCAGTTACATAATGAAGTCCTCTTCCAAGAAATATAACATTGTTAAATTTATAATATTTTTTAGCAATTTCAGCAATTTCTTCTTCTTTCCCCAATATATAACGGATTTTATCAGGTATTTTTTCAAGTTCATGTATAATTTCTTTAAGTTGCTTCTTTTTTATAATATTTCTTTTATAAGATATAAGAAGACAAATAAGTAAAAGGTAAAGAAGTTGCGCAGTATAAGCCTTTGTTGATGCAACTCCTATTTCAGGTCCTGCATTTATATAAATTGTATAATTTGATTCTCTATCTATTGTGCTTCCTTTAACATTTACAATAGAAAGTATAGGTATTTTTTTCTTTTTTGCAAGTCTTATTCCTTCAAGTGTATCAGCAGTTTCACCTGATTGGGATACAGCAATCATTAATGTATTTTTTAAAAGTAAAGGTTCTCTATATCTAAATTCAGAGGATAGATCACTATCTACAAAAATTTTTAAATATTTTTCAAATATATACTTTCCATAAAGGGAAGCATGATAACTTGTTCCAGCAGCCTGAAATATTATGTGATTTTTATTTTTAAAAAAATTCAGAAATTCGTTTTCCTGTATTTTTATTTCGCCATTTATTATTACCCTCTTTAAATTTTCCTCTATCACCTTTGGCTGTTCATGAATTTCTTTAAGCATGAAATATGGATATCCTCCTTTTTCTATCATGTCTTCTTCCCACTCTATATATCTTATTCTTTTTCTCTTTTCTTTTCCATGAAAATCATATATCTTGACATTTTCTTTATCCATTATCACTATTTCTTCTTCATTTAAAGTAATGATTTTTCTTGTATGAGATAAAATTGCAGGTATGTCAGAAGATAAAAGATTTTCTCCTTCGCCTATTCCAACTATAAGTGGGGAACCTTTCCTTACTCCTATTATTTTATCAGGATGAAATTTTGAAATTATTGCAAGTGCATAAGAACCCTTTAATTCCCTTACGACTTTTAAAACAGTTTTTAAAATATCTCCGTTATAATATTCTTCTAACAAATGGGGAATTACTTCTGTATCCGTTTCTGAGATAAATTTATGTCCCTTTTTAATAAGTTTTTTCTTTAATTTTTCAAAATTTTCTATTACTCCATTATGAACAACAGCAAATCTTCTTTTACAATCAAGATGGGGATGAGCATTTATATCAGAGGGTTTTCCATGGGTTGCCCATCTTGTATGACCTATTCCGATTTTTGCTTTAAGAGGAGTTCCGTTTAAGGAATTTGCAAGGTCCCTTATTCTTCCCTTTTGTTTTTTAACAAATATTTCATTATTACTTATAAGTGCAATCCCCACTGAGTCATAACCTCTATATTCAAGTTTTTCAAGTCCAACAAGTAAAACACTATCTACATTTTTATTTCCAATATAACCTATTATTCCACACATTTATTATTTTGAAGTGAGCGAATATTTCACTTCTATAGGGGTTCCATAAGCAGTTATTTCAACTATAACTTCATTTGAAGTAATTGCCTTTACATATCCCCCCCTTACTTTATCTTTTTCCTTTATAAAATAGGCTCTACCGTCACTTCCTTCAAAAAGAGCAGCATTTCCTTTATTTCCCTTTAAAATCCCGACAAGTTTTAAAGTAGATAAATCTATTTCCCTTTCTTCCTCTTTTAAAGTGATACCTACAAGAGGTTTAAAGGGGTCTGGCCTTTCAAGTGCTTGATAAGGATAGCCTTTTGGCATAAATGTATCTTTTATTGCCTGTGTATCTATTTTAATTTCTTCCGGATTTATTTTTGGTAGTTCAAATTTTTCTATTTCTTCCTTTTTTTGTCCTTCTTTTGCACAATTAATTATGTTCCAAAAAACAATTCCTATAATTAAAAACTTTTTCATCTTGCACCTCCAAATATATAAATTTTTGCCTGTAAAGAACCTTCCAAAGTATAATTATCCTCTTCTTTTGAAACCACATTTACATTCCATGTTGTAATTAATCTTTGAAGTGTAGAAATTTCTGAAAGAAATTCACATAAACTATTGAAATTTGATTTTATTTTTAAATCTAAAGGAACCTGGCGTATTGATACTTGGATAGGGGGTTGTGTTGGTCCGGTTTTTGTTTCTGGCTTTGCGGGAGATATAGTTTTTGTTATATATGGTGAAGGTGCTCCTCTTTTAAGTTCTATTATTTTCACTGCGGATCCCATTGCTCTTTGAGTTATAACCCTTATCACATCATCTATTTTCTCTTCTGTTGGCAAAAGTCTTGTTGAAAGTTCCCATTTGTACTCCAAGGATTTAATTTCCCTTTCCAACTTTGGCAGGTCTCTTACTGCTTGTCTTGCAGAAGAAAGTTTTGCTTGAAGAGTTTTTAATTCTTCTTGAAGCGTCTTTAATTCCTTTTGCCATTTGGAATAAAAAAGAAAGTGGTAAAAAAGGAAAATTATAAGTGAAAAAAGCACACTTATTATAAAAAATCTATATTTTCCAATATCCATTTATTCCTCCTTTTTAAAAACTTTAGAAATTATAGCAGGATTTACTTTGATTTCCAGTTGAAAAACTATAACTTCTACTTTTTCTTCTGTCTTTTTCGTAAAGGATTTAAAAGTTACATCTGAAAATATTTCTGATTTTTTTATGTTTGTAATAAGGTCTGCAAGTGAAAGAGCAGAGAAAGTTGTTCCCTCAAATGATATTGTTTTTGCTTCAGAATTGTGATTTAATTTATTTATCCATATATAAGGAGGCAGTATCCTTGCCATCTCATCAAGGATAATTACTTCACGCACAGTTAAAGGTTTCAAGTTTTCAATTTCATTAATAAGTGCCTTAAGCTCTGTTTCTCTTTTTTTAAGATAGTCAACCCTTTTTACTGCTTCCTCAAGTTTTGCAAGTTCAATTTTTGTTTTTTCAATTCGGGATTTTGTTGTTGCAATTCTTGTTCTTGTTACAGTGCAACTGAAAAAAATCCATAGGAGGGCGATAATTATAATTATTATTCCTAAAACATCTGTAATTGCTATTGGTGGCAATGTTACCTTTGGTTTTTTAGGAATTATTTCCACTTTTGGCATCAAATTTATTTTTATCATATCACACCTCTCATTGAAAGACCTATAGCAAGAGGAAATAAAATATTATACTTATCAATGTTTCCAATTGCTAAAAGTTTTTCATCAATGTCTATTTTATTAAAAACATTTAACTTTTCAGAGGGAACAAGAGTTTTTTCTTCAATTCTTTTCTCTATATCAGGAACAGAAGCTCCACCACCTGAAATTATTATTCTATCAGGTTTTTCTTTTCCTGGTAGTATTGCAAAACTTTTAATTATGGTGTCACCTACAATTTCTGAAAAGGAATTACAAAGGTCCTTTAAATCTTCCAATTTTCTTTCCTCTTTACCCATTATTATTTTTTCAGCCTCTGTAGATGTTATTCCGAATCTATCTTGAAGCATTCTTATTAATTCCTTTGTGCCAAATGTTACATCTCTATAAATTATTGGACCTGTTTTCCCTGTATAAACTATGTGTGTAAAATTTTTTCCTATATGGATAAGACTAACAACTTCATCCCTTTTTTCATAATTCATTTCATAAACATTATAAAGCGCGAGAATTGATACATCAATAATATAAGGATTTAAGTTTGCTTCTTTTAGAAGAGAAATATAGTCTGTGAGAATATCGTTTCTTGCTGCAACAAGAAGTGCTTCCATCTCATTTTCTCCTGCATTTGGATTTACTATTGCTACATCAAGTGATACCTCGGAAGGATCGTAAGGGATATATTGGTCAGCATTCCATTTTATACTTTCTTTTGCTTCTTCTATTGGCATTTTTTCAATTTTTATTCTTTTAACTATTATTCCTTTATTTGCTGGCACAAATGTTGAAACATCTCTTGTTTTTGGTTTTTTTTCCTCTATGAATTCCCGGATAAATCCTATGATTGTTTCCCTATCCATTATTTCTCCTTCCACAATTGTATCAGGTGGAAATTCCTTTTCCCACAATTCTTTTACCACTGCTTGCTTACCCTTTCTTTCTACAAATGCTATCTTTAAACTTGATGTTCCTATATCTATTCCTAACAATCCCTTTTTTCCTCCAAACATATAACCTCCTTTAATTTGACTTTTTATACAAATTTTACATTAAAATTATACATAATTTGAAAAAAATTGTCAATTAAAAGAGAATTTTTTTTATGTTAAAAATAGTATTAATTTTGCTTATTTTATGGATAGTTGGGTATATTATTTTTAAATATGGAATTAAAATAATACTTAAAGAAGAAAAAGGGGAGATAGTAACAATGAAAAAATTTTCTCTTAATCCTCTTATTATAACAGTAACTTTTTTTTCCTTATGTATTTTATACTTTTTAATAAGTATAAAATATGTGCCAACAGGCTATGTTTTGCTTAAATTTAATATTTTTAATAAAAGATATTCCTTTAACTATGAGGGATTTCAAATTGTTCCATTTTTGATTTACAGAACTTATGCCTATGATACAAGAAGACAAGAATATACATTATTTCCAGAAGATTTTGTGGAAACTAAAGAAAAGAAAGAGAATGTTTTATCTTCTTATGTAAAAGAAGGACTTATAGTAGGAATTGAAATTACAACTTGGTTTAGATTAAATAAGGACAAAATTATAGAAATTCATAAAAATATTGGACCTGATTATTTTGATAAAGTAATAAAACCTGTGATTAAAGGAGCTACTAAAAGTATTATTCCTTATTATTCAATAAAGGAAGTTTATTCAGAAAAAAGAGAAGAAGTAGAAAAGAGGATAGAGGAGAGGGTTAGAGAAATTTTAGAAAAGGACGGATTTATATTGGAAAAAATAATTTTAAAAGATATTAAACTTCCTCCTAATTTTTTAAAAACTGTGGAAGAAAAGGAAATTGCAGAGGAAGAGGTAAAGAGGATGGAATATATACTTGAAAAAGAAAGAAAGGAGGCTGAAAGGAAAAAGATTGAAGCAATGGGTAAGGCTGAAGCAATAAAGATAATAAGCGAAGAACTTAGAAAAAATCCTCAATATATAAAATATCTATATGTGGATAAACTTTCAGACAATGTTAAAGTGATAATTTCTGACCAAAAATCATTTTTGGATTTGAAAGAGGTTATGGAAAAATGAAAAGTATAATAAAGGTGTTTTATTCACCACAGAAAGGATTTAAAGAAATAGAAGAAAAAAGAATAAACCTTTTAATCCCCCTTTTAATTTTAATACTATTTTCCCTTCTCATAAATCTTTTATATGTGAACTTTATAATTTATCCAAGAAAATTTGAACTTATTCAAAGTCAGAATTTGCCTCCTGAAAGAGTTGAAATAATGAGTAAATTTTTATCAAGGAGTTTTTTAAATTTTCAAACAGTATTTAATACTATTATTTTTTTCCCCCTTATCATTTTTATAATCTCCTCTTTTTACCATTTATTAGTTCCAATTATTGGAGGAAATTCACAATTTAATCATGCCCTTTTATATGTTATATGTTCAAAATTTATAAATGTTTTTACCCATTATGTTAAATTTCCAATTTCTCTTTTAACAAATAAAATGGAAGTTCATATGGATCTGGCAATCCTTTTTCCATTTTTGAAGGAAAAAAGTTTCCTCTATTTGTTTTTAAGTCAAATTGATATATTTACAATTTATTCCCTTTACATAGTTGCATGTGGTATGAATATTCTTTCAAAAACCCCTAAAAGAAATGCCTTAATGTTTGTTTATTTTTTATGGCTTTTTATTTCAATTATAATTTCAATTTTAAGTTTTAAAACGAGAAAAGGATTTGGTTTTTGAAACATTTTTTAATCTTTAATCGTATTTAATACAAATGAAAATTTACGATTTAATTTTAAATGCTCTTCAAGGTTTAAAGGTTCATAAGTTAAGAACAATTTTAACAACACTTGGAATTCTGATAGGAATTGCAACGGTTATTACAATGATTTCAATAATTGAAGGTGTAAATCATTTTGTTTACAGGGCTTTTGGGAGTGTTGGTTCAGATGTTATATATATTCAAAAATGGAAATGGAGACTGGTTATGGGAGGGGGAAGGGAATGGTGGAAGGAAATTGAAAAAAGAAAGGATTTAGAGATTGAAGATGCTGAATCAATCAAGAAATTAAAGGGTATATCAAAAGTTGCAATTATTTATCCTATTTATAATGTATCAGAAGTAAAATATAACAATAAAACTTTAAGTGTTATGGACATTGAGGGCGTTACTCCTGAATATATCTCAATTTCAGGGAGAGAAGTTGAAAAAGGTAGAAATTTTAGGGATTCTGATAATGAATTTAATAAAAGGGTTTGTATAATAGGACCTTTTGTTGCAGAAAATATTTTTAAAGATGAAGAACCAATAGGTAAGGAAATTATTATAGGGAAAGAAAGGTTTGAAGTTATTGGAGTACTGGATAAGAAAGGTGAATTCCTTGGACAGAATCTTGATAATGTTATTTTCATTCCCCTTACAACTTCTCTTTCCTATTTTAAACCACCTTCTTTTGGATGGGGAAAAGCCTTTCAAACAATAACCATTGTTGCTAAAGTTAAAGAAGGTTTTAAAATTGAGGAAGTTATGGAAGAGATAAAGGATTTATTAAGGAAAAGAAGGAATTTATTTTTTAATGAAGAAGAAGATTTTTCTTTAAATACTCAAGGAATGTTACTTTCAATGTATAAAAATATAACATCAGGAATATTTTTTGCAATGATAGGAATTGCCTCACTTGCCCTTATTGTTGGCGGAATAGGAATAATGAATATAATGCTTGTTTCAGTTACAGAAAGAACAAAGGAGATAGGAATAAGAATGGCATTAGGTGCAAAGAGAAAAGATATATTGTTTCAATTTTTGATTGAAGCAATTTTTATAACACTTACAGGTGGAATATTGGGGCTTTTTCTTGGCGTCTTTTTAGCAAAGATTGTTAAGATTTTGACTCCTCTGCCGTCTTATATTCCCTTATGGAGCATTTTTGTTGCAATTATATTTTCAAGTATAGTGGGTCTTTTTTTTGGGATATATCCTGCGACAAGAGCATCAAAGTTAAATCCTGTGGAGGCGCTCAGGTATGAATAACTTTATAATTTTAATTTTAATCTCAATTGATACTTTAAAACTTGATTTTGAAACAAGTTATAAAATTGCAATTTTGAATAACTATGATTACAAAATAGAAGTTGAAAATGAAAATTTAAGGAATATTTTATTTTACCAATCGGTATTTTCTTATCTTCCGAATTTATCAGTTTCAGGTAGTTATACAAATACTCAAAGAAATTTAGAATTTAATCCTTTTTCACCTTATTATTCTTTCACTTTTGAAATTTCTCAAAAAATTTTTTCTCCCTTAACTATAAAAAATATTACGAGTAGTTTCTATTTAAAAAGATCTCAAAATTTTATTAAAATTGAAGCAAAGAAAAAACTTTTTATTCGTGTTCTTGAAAATTATGTTGAAGTTTTAAAATCAGAAAAGATTTTAAAAGTATTGGAGAAATCTCTTTTAAGAGCAGAGGAAAATTTTAAAATATTTGAAGAAAAATATAAACTTGGAGCAATTTCAAAACTTGATTATTTAAATTCAAATATAAATTTAAAAAATAAAAAAATAGAATATGAAGAGGCTTTAAAAAATTTTGATAATAAAAAATGGGAATTTTTACTTACACTTGGATTTAAAGAAGAAAAAATTCTTTCTCTTAAAGACCTTGAATTTAAAGAAGAGGAAATAAGTTATGAATTTGAAGATTTTTTGAAAAAGGTGGAAGATAAAAGAGAATTGATATTATCAATTAAAGAGAAAAAAAGAAGTGCTTTTTCAGATTTCCTCTTTACTTCTTTATCCTTTTTGCCTGAAATTAAATGGGGTTATTACATAACATATCAGGATACACTTTTTCCAAAAAGTTATTCATATTTCAAAGAAAATTTTGAAACTTCAAAAGGAATTTATTTTTCCTTTGGTTTCAAGTTTTTTGACTATCCTTTTGATATTTTATCTTATGAGAAAAATTATGATATTGAAAAGATTTATTTAGAAAAAACCTTATCTCAAATTTTTGAAGAAATGAAAAGTGTCTTTAATTTATTAAATCTTGCAAAAGAAAAAATTTTGCTGGCAAATTCTTATTTGGAAGCAGCAAGGGAGGCATATAATCTTGCAAGTGCAGAATATCGACTTGGGAAAATTTCATATATTGAATTTTTAAAAGCAGAAGAAAATTTAATAGATGGAGAAGTAAAATTAATTTCTTCAAAATATGATTATATAAAATACAAACACATGTTTTTATTTTTATCAGGAATTCTTGAGGAGGTGAAATGAAAAAGAAAATTCTTATAGGTGTTATGATTGCTATAATTATTTCCCTTTTTATTCTTTTAAATTTTATTCAAGGTGAAAAAATTAAAGAAGTTGAGATAGAAATACCAAATAAGGGCGAAATTACTGAAATTGTAAAAATGGAGGGTAAAATAAAGGCTTATAAACAAGTTGAAGTTGGTTCTGATGTAATGGGGAGAATAGAAAAAATAATGGTGAAGGAAAGGCAGAAAGTAAAAAAGGGAGATATATTATGCATAATATCACCTGAAACTTATAGGGCAAGAGTTTTGGAAATGGAAGCAAGAATTAAGGCAGACCTTTCAAAATATGAGGTATTAAAAAATGAATATGAAAGGGCAAAAGAACTTTTTACAAAAGATTTAATTTCAAAAAGTGAATTTGAAAGAATTGAATCTGATTATTTTTCTATGAGATCCCTTTTAAAATCTGATAGTTTTGTTTTAAAGGAGGCAAAAGAAAATTTAGAAAAATGTTATATAAAAAGTGTAATTGATGGAGAAGTTTTAAGCATAAATAAAGAAGAAGGGGAGATGGCTGTTGTAGGAATAAATGTTCCAGGTAATGTTATAATGGTTATTGCTGATAGAAGCAAACTTATCGTTAATGGTGAAGTTAATGAGAATGAAATTTCAAAAATTAAAAAGGGTGATACTGCGATTGTAAAAGTTTCTGCTTGTGAAGGTAAAGAATTTAAAGGTGTTGTTGAAAATGTAAGTGGTGTTCCAAGTTCCTCTTCTAATGTTGAAATGCAAGGAACTGCTTTTTTCCCCGTTAAAGTCCTTCTACTTGAAAATGATTCACTTTTACTTCCTGGAATGAATGCTTCTTGTGAAATAATTACAAAAAAGAAAAGGGATGTTTTTACTTTACCTTATTCTGCAATTGGGAAAGAAAAGGATAAACATTTTGTTTTTGTAAAAAGAAAAGGAAAAGCAGAAAAAAGATTTATCTCAATAGGGATTCAAGGTGAAGAAAAGGTTGAAATAGTTGAGGGAATTTCTGAAAATGATACGATAATAGTAGGTCCTCAAAAAGTTTTAAATTCCCTTAAAGAAGGAGAAAAAGTAAAAGTAAAAAAATGAAATTTTTAAAACTTGAAAATATTTATAAGATATATAAAATGGATAAGGTTAAAGTGGAGGCTTTAAGGGGAGTAAATTTAGAAATTCAAAAGGGAGATTATGTAGGTATTATGGGACCTTCTGGCTCTGGTAAAAGCACACTTTTACATATAATAGGTTTTCTTGACAAACCAACAACTGGAAATTATACTTTTGAAGATAAAGAAATATTGAATTTAAATGAGGATGAACTCGCTGAGATAAGAAATAAAAGAATTGGTTTTGTTTTCCAGTTTTTTAATTTAATTCCAAGATTAAATGCTCTTCAAAATGTTGAACTGCCTTTAATTTATATGGGTATGGAAAGAAAGAAAAGAAGAGAAATCGCTCTTGAATTTCTTGAAAAAGTTGGACTTATAGATAGAAGATTTCATAAGCCAACAGAACTTTCAGGAGGGGAAACTCAGAGAGTGGCAATAGCAAGGGCACTTGTAACTGGTGCTGATTTAATTTTAGCAGATGAACCAACAGGAAATCTTGATACAAAAACAGGTGAAGAAATAATGAATATTTTTGATAAATTAAATGAGGAAGGAAAAACAATAATTGTAGTTTCTCATTCCCAAGATGTTGTAAAACATACAAGAAAAGTTTATTCAATGAGGGATGGTCAAATTGTTTAAAGATATGTAATTCCTTTATAATAATAATCTTATGCCCACGTAGCTCAGTCGGTAGAGCACTTCCTTGGTAAGGAAGAGGTCGGCGGTTCGATTCCGCCCGTGGGCTTAAACAAATTTATGGAAATCATTAAAGAAGAAATAGATAAGGCATCAGAAGTAATTAAAAAAGGAGGAATAATTGTATTTCCCACAGATACAGTAATGGGGATAGGAACTTATTTTCTTAATCTTGAAGGTCAAAAAAAGATATATACTTTAAAAAAAAGAGAAAAGAAGAAACCACTTGTTATTTTTATAAAAGATAAGGAAGAACTAAAAAAAATTATTCTTCATAAAAAACTTGGTATATTAAGGGAAAAAATAATTTTAAATTTTTGGCCAGGTCCTTTAACCTGTATATTTAAATCAAAATTAAAGGGAAATTTTTTATGGATATCAAAGGAAGGTAAAGTTGGTGTTAGAATACCCAATCATAATTTGATAATTAATCTTCTTGAAAAAACAGGTCCTCTTGCAACAACATCTGCAAATTTATCAGGTTCACCATCTATTATTTCTTATAAAGAACTTCCCTTATCAATTAAAAGGGAAATTGATTATTTAATACCTGAAAATTCCTTAGGACTTTTACCTTCAACTGTTATTGATTTATCAGAATATCCCTTTAAAT
>Ga0197143_1002720_pt1 | contig 12625 bp, 16 predicted proteins | sample GBS70_MetaG_FD_148603 | JGI IMG/M metagenome (GOLD analysis project Ga0197143, IMG submission 148603) | Sediment microbial communities from Great Boiling Springs, Gerlach, Nevada, United States - GBS 70_MetaG | ecosystem: Environmental > Aquatic > Thermal springs > Hot (42-90C) > Sediment...
GTCCAAAACTGTCAGCCGAGTCTGCGCTCCAAATCTTTTAGTAGGTTGATATATTTCTCGTGAACACCTTCACCAATCTCTTTTCTCTCAACCACTTCAAACCTTCTTATGAGTTCTTCTTTCTCCTCTTCAGAGAGTAGTCTCCTACCCATAGGGTAGAGTATATTATCCTCCTTGTAGATATGTTGGGTTAGTAGCTGCGCATAGTTCTTTGCGTTTTCAGAAAAGTCCTTGCTCTTTGACAGATCTCCATCTTTAATCTTTGAGGCTGCCTCAGCCATCGCTCTAGCAGCTCTCCTACCCTCTTCATGCTCAAAAAGCATAACGCCAATAGGGCCTCCTTCTACCGGTATGCCTTTTTCAGCGAATGTTTGAAAGAGTATCTTTTCTTCTTTAGCGTGGTGGCATCGATCAGCAAAGTTGCGGATAAAATCTACTAAGTCAGCAAGCACACTCGCCTCAACATCTCTACCAGCATCGATCCTCTCAACCACTTTCTGAAGTAGGCGTATAGCCCTTTCTATCACCCTATGCTCTTCCATAAGTATCGCTATCGGATCATCTTTGTGTGTATGCGCCATTCTCACTCTATGCTTTCGTTGGATGAAAGCTGTAGTAAAGTGTTGTGCCTAAGATTTTAGGTATGTTTTAGATATGGATATGCTATTATAGCACCGCTCTCCCACTAATAGGTTAGTGGAATGTTAGAAGTCGAGCTTTCGATAACGCCTCGTGGAGCCTGGATACACAATATATCACCGAAGTATCAGGCTGTGGTGAAGATCTTAGACTGTAAGCCAGTTAAGAGGGGTGGTGCTGTTCGAGAACTCTTCGAGATACTCGTAGCCGAGGATCGGGTGGATGATGTTCTTAAAGAACTTAAGTCTGATCCTGGTGTAAGAGGGCTTGAAGTTATTAGTGTAAAGGGTGGTAGGATCGCAGGTTCGCTCATATCCCATACCTGTTCAGCCTGTAGGGTTCTAGCATCTTCAGGCTGCTTCCTCATATCATCTACCCTAAATCAAGACGGCAGCATAAGTTGGTTGATGCTTGGGAACAAATCCTCTATTAAAAAATTGTTAGATCGACTTGAAAAGCAAGGCGTCAGATTCGCTATTAAGAAGATAGAACCGGCTAAAACGCCGAATCTGTTGACAAAGAGGCAGGAGGAGGTTCTGCTCTCAGCGTACGAGCTAGGTTACTTTGATCAACCAAGGAAGATAAAGCTGGATGCATTGGCTTCTATGCTCAAACTATCACCACCCACTTTATCTGAACTTCTTAGAAGAGCCGAGAAGAAGGTGATAAGGGAATATATTAAGAGCAAGCAAAGTCGCCGCATAATCAAATAAATCATAGTATTTTAGAGCGCCTTCGAAAAATATTTGGCAAAGAGGGCGTTAAGAATCTTATTATGAGTTTGCACAGTTTTCTCCAGAATAATTGCTGCGGCTTAATAAAAAGGTATTTGTGGAGGTTTAAAAATAATGGATGTGAGGGTTTAGACCTCCTCTCCAGCGCCGCCTTCTTCGCTGGGCTTAGGTGGTTTGGTCTCCTTCATCTTACCGGCTGCGATCACATCGTCTATGCGCAGTATCATGCACGCTGCTTCAGTAGCCGACTTTATGATCTGCTCCTTCACCTTGACTGGTTCAAAGATCCCCTTCTCGTAGATGTCTGCTACACCACCATCCATGACGCTTATGCCATACCAGATCTTGCCTTCTCCGTGCTTCGCTCTCAGCTCAACCTGTGTGTCTATGGTGTCCATACCAGCGTTTTCCGCTAGCGTCAGAGGAATCGCTTCCAGCGCTTCTGCGAACTTCTGTGCTGCCAGCTGCTCCCTACCAGAGAGCGTATTCGCCCACTGCTTGATTTCGTACGCTAGGTGAGCTTCTGGTGCTCCGCCTCCTGCGACCAAGGCTGGTTTCTCTATGACGTCTTTGGTTACCATGATTGCGTCGTGTATGCTTCTCTCAGCTTCGTCTACAACTCTTTGAGAGCCGCCTCTGATCAAGATGCTGACAGCCTTCGGGTTCTTGCAGCCCTCAACGAAGACCCACTTATCCTCCTCAACCTTCCTCTCCTCAACAAGCTCAGCATAACCCAAGTCATTCGGTGTTAGGTCGTCAAAGTTGGTTACAATCCTTCCTCCAGTGGCTTTGGCGAGCTTTGTCATGTCGCTTTCTTTCACACGCCTTACAGCCAGCACGCCAGCCTTTGCGAGGTAGTGCTGAGCAACGTCGTCAATACCCTTCTGGCAGATAACAACATTAGCGCCAGTAGCTACGACTTTGTCCACCATGCTCTTGAGCAGCGCGTTCTCTTCGTCCAAGAACTTCTTCATCATGGCGGGGTCTGTAATGTTCAGCTTTGCGTCAAACTCGGTCTTCTCTATTTCGAAGGGCGCGTTTATGAGGGCTATCTTCGCGTTCTCGACACGCTTAGGCATCCCAGCGTGAACAACCTCCTTATCCAAGACAACACCCCTGATCAACTTAGTGTCTTTGAGTGAGCCACCAGGCTTCTTGTCTACTTTGATGTTATCGACATCAACCTTATAGCCAGTTGGTGTCTTCTCAGCCACAGTAAGTACTGCGTCGACAACTAGGTTAGCTAGATCAGCAGCCTCTTTTGCCACTAGTTTGCTCAGCATACTTGTTTTAGCCACTTTGACGAGCCACTCTCTGTCTTCAGGTGATATCTTAATGCTGATATTTTGAAGAACCTCCAGCGCCTTTGCGGCAGCCTTTCTGTACCCGTCTACGATGAGTGTCGGGTGTACGTCCCTTGTTATGAGCTCCTCAGCCCTCTCCAGCAACGCACCAGCCAGAACGACGACCGAGGTTGTGCCGTCGCCGACTTCGTTATCGGTAGCCTTAGCGACCTCAACGAGCATCTTAGCAGCTGGGTGCTGAACATCAATCTCCTTCAACATAGTTGCGCCATCATTTGTTATGGTAACATCTCCGAGTGAGTCTACAAGCATCTTATCCATGCCACGTGGACCAAGAGAGGTTCTGACGATTTCAGCTATCAGCTTAGCAGCCAAGATGTTGTTTCGCTGCGCAGCTCTTCCTCTGGTTTCGGTGCTGCCCTCCTTCAGTATGAGAACAGGTTGCCCGGTTTGTGTTACTGCAGGAATAGCCACTGCCGACATATACATCACCTGGTATACAACCTCCGGTAGTAAACTATTTAAATGTTGCTCTACGTACTCTAATATGCGATGAGTCAGCAACTAGTGCTTGATCAAGTCCTGAACATAGTAGAGAACCCGATTAGAAGGAAGATAATAAGGAGGTTAGCGCACGAACCCAGCTACCCGCTAGAGCTCGCTGGCGACCTTGGAATAAACCAGCAGCTTGTAACGAAGCATCTGAAGGTTATGGAGGCTGCTGAGATAGTTGAGGCAACGAGAACCTCGAGTCCCTATGGTCCTGATCGGAGAGTCTATGAGTTGGCTAAGAGTGTATCTCTTACTATAGAGTTCTCCCCCGACCTCTACACAGAGCAGATTACAACTTTCCAGAACGTCCGCTACCCTAAGAGGAATGAAATCCTTGAAGAGTTTGAGCAGCGCTTTGACACACTTCTTGCGAAGAGAAGTCAGAGAAGTGAAATTAATGAATACGCCAAGCTGGTTGCAGACATAGATCGAAGGCTTGATGAATTGGAGAAGGAAAAAGCGGCGCTTCTCCAGCTGAGGTGCAGTGTTATAAGAGTGGCTAAGGAGATAATACAGGGTAAACCACTGTCCCTAAAAGAGAGGATCGTCGCTTACCACATTCTCAATAGTAACATATGGGCTGCAAAAGTCCTTTCAGACAGGCTTAATATGCGTGAAGAAACGGTGCAGCAGATACTACAAAGGCTTAAAGAGATGAATGTAATTAGGATGTAGGCGTACTCCCCTGCTCCGAGCAGAGAAATATGGCGGTAATGAAGCCTATATCGCTGCTAAGTAGGAGGCATAAAATAGGCAGAAATTCGATCAAAGCGCCTGAAAGAATCGGTCGGTGCAAGCCCGGATATCAGAGAAGATTCTGTAGATCCCATACGAGAGCGATGGCTAAGGTTAGGGAACTCAACAGCCAAACTAAGTTGGGCTGGTAGAATTAGGCTTTGATACCAAACTCAGCGATACCGCAATAAGGGTCGGTAGGGTTAAAGGACAAGGCGTAGAGGGCGTCGTTAAAACCGTAGAGCCCTCTGTTCTGCTCAAGCTTATCTGCGATTGAGCCGCTTCTTCTCATCATAAGAAAGTTCGCTAACGCTATTATGGTTAAGACCGAACCGATCTCGATCTCAAGATTCTTTTATCTACCGAATCCTCGACAGACACCGACTTTCCTTGCTACTTTCCCCTAGAGGGAGCGGTCTACTTCTTCTTCGACAGCCACCACTCAAGGTATTCGTCTCTTTCTTGCTTCCTTCTCTTCTTCTCAGAAAGTTCTTCTCGCCGCTTCTCCTTAAGATCCAGAAGCTCCTCCTTAGTCAAATAAAGTCCGCAGCTTGTGCAGATATATCTCTTAGTAGGTGCTTCGTATGTCATCGCTCCGCCGCACTCCGGGCAATAGTTTTGTGACATTGTTTGCGGCTACCGTGCTTTAAGATTAAAACCTTACTCTCGCAATATTATGAAACCTTTACTGTCAATCTGCAACCAACGTGTGTTCAGAAGCACCACGCTCAAAATGGAAGATAACTTTGATGAACCCGTAAGAATTCTAACAACCAAAAGTATATCTACTACTAAGGTTTGAACGTTGGCGAAGGTAAGTATGTCTCAGATACAGCTACCAACATGCACATCCTGCAATAAACCTATATCTCCTGGTGAGGAGGCTGTAAAGTTCTACTGCCCAGACTGCGGTGAAGTCTTGATCTGGCGTTGCGAGAAGTGTAGGGTCTTCTTCAGACCCTATAAATGCATAAAATGCGGCTTTGAGGGGCCATAGGGGGTTACTTGATTGGGTAGTGTGCTTGTCAGATTAAAGGTTCTTCCTGACGATGTCTCTGTGCCTCTAGAGGATCTTGCAGAGCAGATCAGCCGTAAGCTCCCCCAAGGCTCCACTATCATTAGAAGGTCTAAGGAGCCTATTGCTTTCGGCCTCTCAGCCCTACTCTTAGATGTAAAGGTGAGTGAGGAAGAGGGTATTCTGGATAGGCTTGAGTCAGCGATTAAAGAGGTGGAGCACGTAAGCCAGGTAGATGTCATAGGCGTAAGCCGCTTCTCAACCGCTTTCTAAAGAGGAGATAAAACTTATCTTAAGACGACTTGGTGTGGTAGATAGGTATCTAAAGTTGGGGCGCCCAAAAAGCTCAGATGTGATAAGGCTCAAGGTAGTTGAAGCCAAGCATAGGGACGTGGCGAAATGCAGAGCTAGGTTACCACCTTACGTCATGAAGATGTTAGGCATAAAGGATGGTGACGTAGTGGAGATAGTAGGTAAGCAGAGCACCGCTGCAATAGCTTGGTCGCTGGATGAAGATGAGCAGGATAGTCAGATAATCAGGCTGGATTGGTTGACGAGGAGAAACGCTGGTCTATCACTAAATGATTACGCTATCGTAAGAAGGGCTCAAACCAAGGTCGCTAGATCCGTTAAGCTCACCCCTACTGAAGCAAAGCTTGTGGTCGATGAGGCCTTCTCTGAGTTCGTTAAGAATCGGCTCAAAGGCGTGCCTTTGGTTGAAGGGCAGAATGTCAGCATTATGATACTTGGCAACTCGGTCGGCTTCAAAGTTATAGAGACAAACCCGAAGGGGTTTGTTGTGCTCGATGACGCTTCTATTGTGGAGATACACCTTGACTCAACTAAGGTTGTAGGCGGGGTCTCTGGTGTTACCTTCGATGATATAGGTGGTTTAAGCAAGGAGATTCAACGCCTAAGGGAGATTGTGGAGCTACCCCTTAAACACCCTGAGGTCTTCAGACGCTTAGGCATCGAGCCTCCATCTGGTGTGCTGCTCTATGGTCCACCTGGTTGTGGTAAGACTCTGCTTGCCAAAGCATTGGCTAACGAATGTGAAGCCTGCTTCTTCAGCATAAGCGGGCCTGAGATTATGAACAAGTATTACGGTGAGAGTGAAGCTAGGTTGCGTGAGATCTTTAAGGAGGCGTCTGAAAAGGCGCCGAGTATAATCTTCATCGATGAGATAGACGCTATAGCCCCGAAGAGAGAAGAAGTTATAGGGGATGTAGAGAAGCGTGTGGTAGCTCAGCTGCTATCTCTTATGGACGGCATCTCAGAGAGGCGCTCGGTCATAGTAATCGGCGCAACTAATAGACCAGAATCACTAGACCCTGCGCTGCGCAGACCCGGTAGATTCGATAGGGAGATCGAGATAGGGGTGCCTAATCAAGAAGCGAGGCTTGAAATACTACAGATTCACACGAGGGGCATGCCTCTGGCTGATGATGTGGATCTGGAGGCTCTCGCCGCCTCACTCCACGGATATACTGGTGCTGATATCCGTGCACTCTGCCAAGAGGCTGCGCTCATTGCGCTACGTAGATACATCCCTGATATAGATCTTGAGAGTAAAAGGGTTCCGCCTGAGATCCTTGATAAGATGGTTGTGACGCTTGCTGATTTTAGAGAGGCGATGAATAAGATCGTTCCAAGCGCTATGAGGGAGTTTTATGTTGAGTCGCCTAAGCTCAGATGGAGCGACATAGGTGGGCTGGATAAGGTGAAACAGACCCTAACCGAAAACGTGATCTGGGTTATCAAGCACCCAGAGCGATTCAAGAAGATGGGGATAACCCCTGCATCAGGTGTACTACTTTATGGCCCATCCGGTTGTGGGAAGACGATGTTAGCGCATGCTCTGGCCTATGAAAGCGGCGCTAACCTTATCACTATTCGTGGCCCTGAGGTGTTGTCAAAGTGGGTTGGTGAGTCTGAGAAGGCTATTAGGGATATCTTCCGTAAAGCCAAGCTCTCCTCACCTTGCATAATCTTCTTCGACGAAGTCGATTCTATCGCTAGGTCAAGGCCATATGTGGATGAATATAATGCATCGGAGAAGATCTTGAGCCAGCTTCTGACAGAGATGGATAACATTAGGAATACCTTTGGCGTGTTTGTTGTTGCTGCCACTAACAGACCAGACCTATTAGATCCGGCGCTTCTAAGGCCTGGTAGGCTTGACCTGTTGATTTATGTCCCTCCGCCAGATGAAGCAAGTAGATTGGAGGTGCTTCGTATACTCACAGCTAAGATGCCTCTAGCCGAGGATGTGAAGTTGGAGGAGATCGCTAAGCAGACAGAAGGGTATTCGGGTGCAGACCTACAAGCACTAGTTAGGGAGGCTGGTCTCCATGCCTTACGGACAGGCGGTGATTCAAATGTGGTTAGGTTGGCTGACTTCCAGCACGCTTTAAGTAAGGTCAGACCATCTATAACGAAGGAGGTTGAAGCTTGGTACAACTCTTTGAATCAGACGCTTAGCAGCAAGGTAGGAGGAACCCTGAAGCCCTTCTACACTTAAATACTGCTCTTTCACCCTCTCTTAAGCATCTTAGAGGAGTTTGGGTTGAGGCCTCCGCTCAAAAACGTCGTTTATGAAAAGATTAAGCAAGCGAAGAATATTACAGACGTTGATCTACTGAACGATCTAAACAAGAGCGGGTTCGATGTCACTATGTCGGCACTTAACAGAATCTTGTTGAAGCTTGAGATACTTGGTCTAATAAGTGTAACTTGGCTAAGTAAGGATAAGAGGCGGATCGAAGCTATAGAGCAACCTCAGCAAGAGTAGGTTAGCGCCCAGCAGCCTCAAGAAGTTCACGCAGCTTCACAGTGCTTACACCAACAAACCCTCTGATCTTTGAATTCTTCTCCACTACTACCACCGCCCCTCCTAGGACCGCGAGGGCAGCGTCGTATTCTCTGATCATCTCCAAGTATCTTGCAGCCTCTTCTTTCGTTAGATACTCTTTTAGCTCGCCTCTACTCTCGTCTTCAAGTAGTACGTGTATGCCTTCTTCTCTTAGCTTCCTCCTCTCTTCTTCACTCTCATCTACCTTTAGTGTCTTTAACCGAGAGAGCCTTCTGATGTATTCGCTTAGGTTTGGGTGTGTTATGTCCTCATCATATGGCTTGAGTCTTTTCGAGCCGCAGACGGGGCATCTGGAGGGTATTCGCTCAGATACACGGGTTGATATATGGAGGTAGTTGCAGTTTTCACACCTCCAGCCTACCAACTACCTACAACAACCTTAGAGCCAAAGATAAATCTATCCACACCCTATCTTAGAGAGGTATGGGTGTAGACTTAGGCGATATAGTGCCGAAAAGGAGGCTCAAGCTTGAGGAGCTTCGAGGCTGTGTACTTGCAGTAGACGCGTATAACGCCCTCTACCAGTTCTTGGCTGTGATACGAGGTGAGCAAGGCGAGCCGCTCAGGGATAGAAGCGGAAGGGTTACGAGCCACCTCAGCGGGCTCTTCTACCGAAACGTAAACCTACTATCTTTAGGGATCAAGCCGATCTACATCTTAGACGGCCAGCCACCAAGCCTTAAGGCTGCTGAAATAGCGCGTAGGAGGCGTGTTAAAGAGGAGGCTGCCCTCAAGTATGCTGAGGCTGTTGCGAGAGGCGACTATGAAGCTGCGAGAAGGTATGCGCAACTCACTTCGATCATTAAAGACTACATGGTCGAGGATACCAAGAGGCTCCTTAATCTTATGGGCATACCTTGGGTTGAAGCCCCTTCTGAAGGCGAGGCAACAGCAGCCCACCTAACTAAGATCGGCGTTGCTACACATACCGCGAGCCAAGACTACGACTCTCTTCTGTTTGGTGCGCCTCGCCTCGTTAGAAATGTAACGATCTCTGGCAGAAGGAAGCTTCCGAACAAGCCAGTCTACATCGAGATCGAGCCCGAAGAGATCACGCTTCAGAATGTTTTAAACGAACTCGGCATAACTAGGGAGCAGCTCGTAGACCTAGGCATACTAGTAGGCACAGACTTTAACCCAGACGGGTTTAAGGGGATTGGTCCAGCTAAGGCGCTGAAGTATATCAAGCAGTACGGTAGGCTTGAAAACATACCAGAGATCAAAGATGCTTTGGCTGAAATAGATTACGAGGCTATTAGATCGATCTTTCTGAACCCCAAGGTTACCTCTAAGGTGGAAGTGAGATGGGGTAAGGTTGATGAGGACGGCATCATAGACTTCCTCTGCGGCGAGCACAACTTCTCAGAGGAGCGTGTCAGATCTGCTTTAAATAAGCTAAAAGAAGCCGAAGAGAAGGCGTCTGAAACGCTTGAGCGCTGGTTCAGCCCTTAACTTGGAGTGGGCGAATTGGGTAGATTGAAGTCATTTGAGGAGCAGAGGCGGATACTCGTCAAAAACCTAAAGGAAGAGGGCCTAATAAGATCGCAAGAAGTTGAAGCCGCCTTCCTCAAGGTGCCTAGGGAGCGGTTCGTCTGGCCCGATCAAGTGGAGAATGCCTACCTAGACACACCTTTACCACTTGGTGGAACGATGCAGACCATCTCAGCACCACATATGGTTGCTATCATGCTTGAGGAGCTTGAGCTCAAAAGAGGCCTTAAGGTTCTAGAGGTAGGGTGTGGAAGCGGCTACTCCGCTGCGCTTATGGCTGAGATCGTAGGCCCAGAGGGGCTTGTGGTCTCGATAGAGCGTATCCCCGAGCTCGTCGAGTTCGCTTCACGTAACCTTCAGTCTCTTGGTTACGACAAGGTGGTGAAGGTTGTTTTAGGTGATGGATGCCTAGGTTACCCACCTAGGTCAGAGGATGAGATATATGATCGGGTTGTGGTGACAGCAGCAGCCTCAACCATACCAAAATACCTTAAGAAGCAGACGAAGCAAGGGGGGATACTCCTAATACCAGTTGGCAGCTTGTGGTCGCAGACGCTTAAGAAGCTCGTCAAGATTTCGGCAGATAGGTTTGATGTTAAAGATATAACCGAGTGCGCGTTTGTTCCCTTAATCGAACCAGAGGACCTTTAGCACAGCGCTTAAGAAGAGCCTCCTCACTACTTATGGGTTGATAGAGTATTGTCTTGCCGAGTTTGCGGGAAGGTTGAACCACTACCCTATAGATGTAGGTACTGTGGCGGCATATTCTGCTCTGAGCATAGGCTTCCAGAAAACCATAACTGCCCAGAGATCTGGTTGGCTAAACCACCTGCAAAGCGCTGGGGCGAAGCAGTAAAAGAAAGGAGGGTAGAGTACGGGCCGATCAAAAGGGGAGGAGGTTTCCACTCAGCGCGGCTAACTTCCACCGAAGCAAAGCACTTCGCTTTAGCTTCGCTGCTTGTTCTGCTCGTGGGGTTATCTTTGGCTGGTTGGCGCAGCGATATAAGGATCATGTTAGGCACGGCGGTTATCTTCTTAGCCTCCTTTATGCTACACGAAGTAGCACACCGCATAGCAGCGAGGAGGCGTGGTCTTTGGGCCGAGTTTAGGCTCGAGCCTTACGGTGCTCTCTTAACAGCAATAAGCGTAGTTTCGCCGCTGAAGATAATAGCTCCGGGTGCTGTGTTCATCATAGGCTCAGCCAGTCTTGATGTAATAGGCAAGGTTGCTTTAAGCGGTCCGCTGACCAACTTGATTCTCATAGGCGTATTTTGTCTTGCTCGGCTGCTAACGCCACCCAACCTATATCTGCTTGACCTTATTCTGGGGTATGGTATTTATGTGAACGCTATTATAGCGGTGTTTAATCTTCTGCCCTTCTCAGCCCTAGATGGTCGAAAGGTTCTGATCTGGAGTAAGAGGGCTTGGCTTTTGCTCTTCGCTCTCAGTTTTGCTATCCTGTTAGCCGCTGTAGGTGGTGTTCTGCCTTAGATGAGGAGCATCCTCATAGGCTGCAAAGATCTTTTAAATGGGTTAAATACCAGCCCCAATATTTCTAGTGTGACGACACCTAGCAGAGGCTGGTCGTCTGCTTCGCCTAAGACAACAGGTGTATGGCACTCACCTTGCGGGAGGGATATGTAGCATTCTGATACACTTCTTCTGATGACGGTTCCATCGGCTAATGTGAAGTCGTGCTCTCTGATCGGCTTGAGCCCTATGCTTTTCCAAACCTTCTCAGGTAGCAGGGTGTAGGTCGCTCCGCTATCTACCAAAAAGCGAACCTCCTCTTCGCCTAAAGGTCCTTTAACCCGCCCTACGATGTAGGTTATACCCAATTGCTACCATCCACTTTAGTGTTGCAGGCGATATTTAACCCTCTTTGTCTCAGCGTATACAACTACGGTTATAAGATAGTTGGATGCATAAGGTGGTGATCAGAATGACCATCCAAATCAAGGTCTGGGATAGGCCGGTGCTTAAGGAGCCTATACTCATCTGTGGTCTACCGGGGAGTGGGTATGTTGCTAAGATCGCGCTTGACTTTCTCGTAAGTGAGCTCAAATCTATCCCTCTCGCCACAATCTACTCATACAGCTTCCCACCTCAGGTCTTGATTAGACCAGATGGCTCTGCTGAGCTGAGTAAGCACGAGATATCTTATGTTAGAGGGCAGAATGGCGATCTGCTTCTTTATACTGGAGATGCGCAGCCCATAAACCCACAGGCTGAATACGAGCTCTCCAATAAGGTTCTGGACTTCGCCGCTGAATTCGGTGTTAAGAGAGTCTTTACACTCGCAGCATACATCACAGGCCAGTTCGTGAAGTCACCGAGGGTCTTTGGTACCGCTACTAACCAAGATCTGCTCAGGCTTCTTGTCCAGAACGGTGCGCTCGTTATGAGCGAGGGCACGATCACGGGGATGAACGGGCTAATTATCGGTTTGGCTGCTCTCAAGGGGATGGAGGGGGCGTGCTTACTCGGAGAGACCTCAGGCTATGTTATGGATCCAAAAGCGTCACACGCCGTACTCTCGCTACTCAAGAAGGTGATAAAGCTTGATATCGACCTCACGCCGCTTGAGGAGCGGGCTAAGCAGGGTGAGGTTCTAAGAAGTATACTTGAGTCGATGAAGAAGGCCACAGAGACACAATCAGAGAAGGATCTTGGATACATCAGCTAGAGAATTTAGGCGAGACCTTTGAGAGGGATCTTAAAGGTTCTTTCGGCAGCCGGTAGGCTGAAGCAGATACCCCGCACCGGCTGGGTGACCAAAGCGGGTGTTGAGGACGCTGAATCTGTAGCTGACCACAGCTTTAGAGTCGGCTTAGCAGCGATGATTTTAAGCGACATACTCAAGCTAGATACACTTAAAGCTGTTAGGATAGCACTTATACACGACCTAGCAGAATCCTATATTGGAGACCTCACACCTGAGCAAGCGAACGAAGGTTTGGATAAATCTTCTCTGGAAGAGGAGGCTATGCTGCGCATCCTAAAGGATCTACCGGATCAGATTCAGCCCCTCTACCTCGAAGCCTGGCGAGAGTGGGTTAAGGGTGAGAGCAGCGAAGCTAGGCTTGTGCGTGAGGTCGATGCACTCGAGATGGCGCTGCAGGCTGAAGAGTACGCTCGCAGCGGCTTCGATCAAACTAAGCTCGCTGAGTTTAAGCGCTCTGCTTCAGAACGCATTAAAAGTGGTGTGGTTAGGGGTCTGCTCGAGGCGTTGGGCTGATAGGTTGCGTTCTACTCTTTATCGATGAACTCCTCTGCTCTAGGC
>Ga0197143_1002721_pt1 | contig 12621 bp, 10 predicted proteins | sample GBS70_MetaG_FD_148603 | JGI IMG/M metagenome (GOLD analysis project Ga0197143, IMG submission 148603) | Sediment microbial communities from Great Boiling Springs, Gerlach, Nevada, United States - GBS 70_MetaG | ecosystem: Environmental > Aquatic > Thermal springs > Hot (42-90C) > Sediment...
TGCGATAACGCGCACAGGGCTTTAGAGGAAAGCGTAGAGAAACAGTGCCCTATTAGAGCGAGAGACAAGCGCGGGCAAGACAGGCTTTTTGCACTCTATTCAAGTGGATATCTTTTGAAGGAAAGATAGCCAAGTAATGACAAGAAACCTGCGGCGAAGCCACATGCGATTATGCCATAAGGCTCGGCTTTTGAATAGCCAAAAAGCGTGAACAATAAGCCCTGAACCAGAGGGACAATGCCAGAAGCCATCTTTTGAAAAAGCCCTTCCATTCCATTGTACATAGCCTCCCTACGATAACCAGTGATCGTTGCATCGTAGTCCATCACTTCTGCAAGCAGAGCCCTTGGGATTACAAGCCCTATCGCAAGGGCAGGCGATATAAGGATACAACCAAAGATGACATGGGCAATGGGGGGAACTAAAGGGATAGAACCTGCAAGGGTCGTGAAAGGCAAAAGCACAGCAAAAGAGAATAGGCAAAACAAGAACAGGTCTTTCTTTTTGTATCTCCTTGAAAGGACATCAGCCACGGGGTATAAGAAAGCGGTGAGAACCACAAGACCAAGAAGAATAAAACTTGCAACCATGTCAGCCTTGCTCTCGTCTTCCACAACCCTTGTCACAACAAGATATGGAAGCACTCCCTCAATCAGAAACTGGGATGCATAAAGCGATGCAGAAGCGCCAAGATACGGCAAAAACGCCTTGTTAGTAAGCGTTGCCTTCCCTGCCTCGATAAGCCCAAAAGGCACCTCCTTTTCTTTGGAGTGTGGTCTTTCCGAAATGAAAAAAAGCGTGGGCAAGAAGGAAAGGATTGTTATGAAAAACCCCATGAGTGCAGCGAACTTATACCCATCTGCGAGGGTGACACCCAAAAACGATATGCCAGAAGAAAGCGTGGATATTGCAACACCAAAGAGTGCGAAGGCGACTATCTGTGCAAGTGTGCCTGAGACAGCCATGAACACAGATACCCTGACCCTTTCCCTTTCGTCTTGCCACACTTCGGGCATCAATGCCAAATAAGGGTTTACAACAACCGTAAACGACACAAACAAAACCCCAAGTGTTACTGCAAGCCAAACTATGTTTGCAACGGAGAGTTGTCCAACAGGTGGAAACCAAACCAATAAGAAAGAGAGCGCAAGGAATGGCAACCCAAACAAGATAAATGGCTTTCTCCTCCCCATCCTGCTTGAGCATCTATCTGACAAGAAACCCACAACAAAATCTGCCACCGCTGCAATGACCATGCAGATAGAAGAAATCGTGCCGTATGTGGCTGGGCTAAGAAGCAAAGCCCTATCCTTTTCGTCTTCAGTTGGGCAATAAAGCCTCATGAGCCATGTGGCTGTTGCAAGCAAAAGCATCGAGGCTGGAAGGTTACCCAAAGCATACAAAATCATGGGCTTTTGATTCATAGATCAAGCCTCTTCGCGCTGGTTGAAAGAGCAGGTATCACAGGCAGAATCCGTCGGCTCGACCTGAAGAGTTGCGTGGTTGATCCCACACTCTCTTTTGAGCCTTTCTCTTATGTCGCACAACAAAGCCTCTGCATCTTTTACACTCTGGTCTTTCACAACTACATGCGCGGATATGGCATGCCTCTTGCTCGAAATGCTCCACACATGGATATCGTGCACATCTTCAACCCCATTCACCCCTTTTATGCAACCTTTGACCTTTTCCATACTCAGATCTTTTGGCATCCCTTCGAGAAGAATGTTTAGCGTCTCTCGAAGCAAAGAAACACTGGATTTCACGATGAACGCGGATATGAGGATAGATAAGGTCTCGTCCACATAACCAACCCCAACACTTACAAGTATGCCGCCTGCAACCACAGCAAGCGAATGTAAAGCATCAAAAAACATGTGTAGATATGCCCCACGAACATTTAGGTCATCCTTCGATGGCTTTTTTAGAAGAATGGTTGACGCGGCATTCACCACAAATCCTAAGGCACCAAATATAATCATGACCTCTCCCACAACCTCCACTGGTTCGAAAAACCTTTTTATAGCATGCACTATGATAAATATAGCCACTACCAAAAGTACAAACCCATTGATACTGCCGGCTATTACCTCAGCTCTTGTGTAGCCGAATGTACGTTTGAAATCTGCTTTCTTGGTAGCAAGGTAGGCTGCTATAAGCGATATAACAAGCGAGCCAGAATCTCCGAGATTGTGAAATCCGTCAGAGATAAGGGCAAGGCTTCCACAAACGACCCCAAATACGAGCTCTGTCAATGAAACTGCAAGGTTTATGGCAAGGACGATCCACAAAACCCTTTGGGGGGTTGCTGCTCTATCCAAACAACACCTCCAAGACGGCTTTCATCTTTGAAAAAGCCATGCCACGATGCGAGATGGCGTTTTTCTGAGCCCTTGTGAGCTGCGCAAAGGTCACGCCGAGCTCTGGTTTGAAAAAGACAGGGTCGAACCCAAATCCATTATCCCCCTGTGGCTCATGAGCTATAACGCCATGCACCTCTCCAACTGTATAGATGCAAAAGGACCCAAAAGGCAACAGAGGATGTTCAAAAAGCACATGCGCGTCTAACTTTTCGATTTCGTTTTGTTTTTTCAACAATGCCTTATCGCAAACAAGGACCAAAGTGCACACAAACCTTGCCCTTCTGTCAGCGACCCCCCTCATATCTTCCAAAAGTTTATCTATGTTCCCTTTGTCATCATGTTCCCTTCCGCAGTACCTTGCAGAATGAACACCAGGCTTTCCTCCAAGCGCGAACACCTCAAGTCCAGAGTCATCGGCGATCGCTGGTAAAGAAAGCGTCTTGTGGCAAAAGGACGCCTTGAGAAGAGCGTTTTCCAGAAAGGTCTCATAGACCTCATCTGGTAACGATTCGAGCCCGCATTCCTTTGCGGACACGAGTTCCATCTGCGTCCCCTCCAGCAGGGCGCTTGCCTCCCGAACTTTGCCCTCGTTGAATGAAGCAAAAACAATCCTAGTTTTCAACGGACATCTCCTTTCGCGCCTATCTTTACCTTTAGCCAAACATTTTTGTCCCTCATAGACACGAAGTCTATGTAGCCCGCAAGGCTCGTTCCAGCAGGGATGGAAAGCGGGGTTGCCTGAGCCTTTAGCTCAACATATGTGTTCGTCCCCGGATAGATCACAAATGTCTCTTGCCCACCGACAAGTCCTTTTACCTCAACACCTTTAGACCATACAAACCTCTCTTTTATCTTTACCCGCACAGGTCTATTGTAAGCGAGCGCAAGTCCAGGCTTAACCACGAGTCTAAAGCTTTCCTCTTTTTTCAAAGAAGGCTTTTTGAAAGAAAGGACGAGTTTTCTGGTTGAGAAACCTGTTGAACGCAAAGGTTTTCCTGTCGAATCGACGATATTGACTGCAATGTCTGTGAAACGGACAAAGTCTTCTGGGGACATCTCCAGTTCAAATTCTACCTTCCCCAGCTCCTCCGTCATAGAAAACGAATGGACAAGCCCATCTTTGGTCATATCCTTTTGGATGATGCGCTCGTAGCCAAGGAGCTGCCCTTGTGCATTACCCCGAAAAGGTCTTTTACTTGTGTTTTCCACGACGATGCCAGCCGAAGGATACTGTCCCGGCTCCGATGTGAATGTAGGCATCCTGTCCGCACGCATGAAATAAAAGGCGATCTCCCCTTCTACATAACTTATTCCTTTGGCTTGAGGCGGTGCAAAAAGGCAAAGTTCATATGTGCCCACTCCCTCGAGGTCATCTAGCGATAAAAACTTTGACACCTCCAGCCCATCCTCGGAAAAAACCTTAGAATCCCCAATGTAAACCTTACGGCCTTTCGGGTCGTAAAGGGTTAGGACAACCCATGCAGGCTTGCCCTTTGAAGCCCTTGCTCTTATGGCTATACTCCCTGCTTCAGGCGGGACATCGAAGAAAAATCTTTTTACTTCCAAAGGTTTTATCTGGCTATCCAAGATCACCTTTGGAATGCCTCTATCGTCCTTCAGTTCATGCGGAACAATAAACGCGAAAGGCACCGAAAATCCATCTGCACCGCTCTTTGCAAAAACAAAACCTGAATACAACCCTGAGCTCAACGAGCCCTTTGGCTCGAAAAACACATTGAACTCTGCCTCGCGCTCGCCCTTTATATAAACACGAGACTTAGAAACCTGAAGCATGTTATCGCTTACAGAAATCTTAAAATCTCTAAAAAACTTCTTTTTCTGTTCTTCTCCTGCCTCTTTTGAAAATATCGGCTTTACAGTGACTTTTATCTGGTTTTCCCTGTCAGGAAAAAAACCCATTGTCCTGAAAAACACAGCACTGCCTTTTTGCCCCGCGCCCGTAGGGGCAGTGGTCTTTATTTGATAGCCGAGCAGTACTTCTGAAAAGGGCATGCTAGAAAGCTCCTTTGCCATACGAAGTGCTTCCTCCACCTGGGGGATACCAGCCCCTTGATCGAACACCGAGTAACCCTTGATTGGCTTAGCACTTCCAACAAGCGCCCGTTTTATGATCCCTGCATGCCACGGGATCTTTTCTTGTTCGAGGGCGCTTATGAGCAAGGCGCATAGCCCTGCAACTTGGGGAGCGGACATGGAGGTTCCTGAAAAGACCTCGGATGTTTGATATTCAGGAACGGAAGAAGAAGCGATGCCAGGTGCGACTATGTCAGGCTTTTGAATCTCGCCTCCCCTCGAAGAAAAAGGAAAAAGCACATGGTTATTGAGCGAAAGCCCCAATAAATCTCTAGCATTCTTCTTTGATAGAAGCGCACCAACAGTGATTGCAAGCGATGAAGATGCAGGAGAGCCTACGGTCGAAAGCCCTGGTCCATTGTTGCCAGCAGATACGACAACCACAAGTTTTGGGTTTTCCTTCACAAGGTTATCAATGAACCTTTCTATGTCCGCTTCGCCTTCCATCTCTGAACCTATGCCGTAGCTCATGTTGACTACCACAGGCACTCCATGTTCTCGTTGCCATTTTGAGGCATATTCCAGCGCCTTTTTCATGCTTTCGTTTACAGTCGCACCCCCAGCAAGCCTTGTATCCCCGATCTTTAGCGACATCACTTTAGCCCCAGGTGCCACCCCATTGAACCCTTTTTGCCCAAACAACTCAAAGCCTGAAGCAATACCAGCAACATGAGTCCCGTGTGGGTTGCCAGGTATATGAAACTCGACACTCTTCGCACCGCCTTCTGATGCGATTATGGTCAGTGTAACAGACACCTTGCCCTCTCCGCTTATGCTTTTGAACTTCATAGGCCTTGGGTCCACCGCATACGAGCGACGAGGGCTTTCATCTGATACATCGCCATCTCCATCGAGGTCAACCAGAGCAACATATTCTGACCCTTGTTTTACAAGAACAACAGCGAAACTGTCCTTAGTGTCTCCATCGCTGTTCAGGTCCGACACACCCGAGTTTTTCAGCGAGTCTTCGCGAAGGAAACCCAGAAACACGGGGCCTTCAAAGTTTCTAGGGCCTTTTATCCTGCCTTCGTTCGTAACGAACCACTCGCCTTCCTTCCTTGCTTCCTGGCATCGCACAACATTCTGGTCTGTAAAATCCCTTGCTTCAATGACCTTTGTTTCTTCTGTGCTAGTCTTACCAAGCCCCAAAACTCCCATATCCACCCCTGTGTCGAGCACAGCTATCACGACCCCTCTTCCGTCCCAGGTTGGATGAACCTCAATGAATCTTTGTGCGCCGATTGTTTCTACATCCAGGTAACTTGTGAAATCCTGAGCTATCGTAGGTAAAGGAACAAGCAAAAAAAAGAAGACGGATAATTTTCTAGGCATGTTACCACCACACAAAAACACTTGTATTTTATCAGGGAGATCGCCTTTTCACGAACGGTTTTTTTGTTTGCAAAAAACTTGAAACTACATTTCAGTTTTCGCTATGCTTTAGCGGTCTTTGATGGGCTAAGCCCGAAGGAGGACAAATGAGGAAAACCCTATGTTTGCTAGGTATTTTGGGTGCGCTTCTTGCATGTGGCGGTGGGACATCCAAAAAGCCGTGCCAAGATGACCAAGGATGTGGAAGAGGGTTTGTATGCGAGAATGGCAAGTGTAGCGTAAAACCATGCAATACCGATGAAGACTGTGGATCATCAGAACTGATGCGGGTTTGCACCACCATACCTGAGCCAGGTTTTGACGCCTCTTCGAAGTACTGCACTAGGATCGAGTGCAACGACACCATTTCGTGCACTGACGAGACACTCGAGTGCGTAGGGAATTTGTGCCTTCCCAAACAAGTTCCTGTTGATGTACCCGATGCAGAAGAGTTACCCACGGATGCACTGGGGGCAGAAGAAGTGACAGCGCCCCCACAGACCTTTGACTGCAAGCCATGTCAAGGGGATACAGATTGTGGCCAGGGTTATTCCTGTATGCCTCTTGCTGGGGGAAAGTTCTGCCTAAAGGCGTGCACTAGCGTCGCGGATTGCAAAGGTGGATATATCTGCTATCAGGTTGTAAGCCCTGGACCAAAGAGCTGCATTCCCCTCACATACAAGTGCGTTGAGTGTGCATATGAAGGGTGTGATAAAGGGAAATGCTGTGACTTTGTTTCTGGGGAATGTAAGGACTGCAAGCAGAAATGCGACCAGTGTCGGTATGATTTCGAATGTGCGGAGGGCATGAGGTGTTATAAGGAGCAGGCTAACTTGCTTGGAAACTGCGTATATGAATGCGGGCAAACAGGCAACTGCGACGAGCCGGACAAGTTTGCGTGTCAGGACACTGGGCAGGGGATTAAGCTCTGTGTGCCTACAAGCCCCGACTCGTGCGCCTCTTGCCCACCAGAAAAACCTTATCTTGGTCCCGACAATCAGTGCTATCAGTGTCTTGAGGACAGGCATTGTAAGTCCGGGGAAGTATGCGACCAGCAAAGCCATACATGTCGCTCTCCTGACTGTCCTTCTGGCACCTACAAATGTCCGGACAACCAATGTCACCAATGCTGTGAGGATTCGCATTGTGTAGGGGTTCCTGGGGCTAGTGGGAAGTGCATAAACTACAGATGCGAGGGAGCAGAAGACCCGTGTCACGGCACATGTGCAGACCCTTATCCAGTGTGTGCAAATGTAGGAGGACAATGGCAGTGCGTGCAGTGTGCGGTGGATGCGGATTGCCCATTTTCTAACTGCAAGTGCAGTAACTACCTGTGTGTGGATGGAACCACGGGTCAAGTGTGTGCGTCGCCATCGACCTATTGTGCTGCACAGTGCACAACAGATGCGGATTGCCCACCTGATTCGAACGGCAACACCCTTGCTTGCCACCAAACCTATAAAGTCTGTTACAACCCAAATGGTGGATGCGACGGACAGGTAGCGTGCTGTGGTCCAGGACACCAGTGTTTTGACCTAATTATGCTTCTGTTTGGTGGATCACCGATGCCAGGGATGCCTCCCGTAATGGGTCAATGCTCATGCAACTCCCAAAGCGATTGCCTAGCAGGCGAACCGTGCACAGATATATCTATTCTATGTGTTATCCCCATCATTGGAGACATGTTCTGCCCTGGCGGGAGTTTGCCCCCAACAGCCCCGCAGAAGATGTGTTTTGACATAAGCAAGCTCCTTGGTGGCCTTGGCGGGTTTTAGAGCCAGCCTGAAAGATTTCGTTCTAAAGACGAACGCGTCTCTGAACCCGGCAAGTCGTTAGAGTCTTGGAGGCATCCAAAAACATAACACGGCGGCACTGCCGCGTCATCTAGGGCGCTTTTCGATTTTTCAATCAAACAATGTGGAATCCCATCGGACCAGACTGTAATAAACTTTCTAAGTTGCTGTTATCCGAAAAAAGTTCTATGAGTTTCGAAAAGGATTTTGTTACATTTGATGTTGTGGAGCACGAAAACTTCATTTTTGGAGGAAATATGGGTCAGAAAATGTTGAGCATACTGTGCCTCTTTTTTGTGTATTTGTTCGTGGCGTGCGGAGGGGATGGAGGCACATCCATCTCCCTTACGGATTATGGACAAGATGTAAGCGAAACCCAGGAGCCCATGGACGGCGAGATTCAAGGCGATGACCTGCTTTCACAGGACAAAGGCCTAGATCTACCCCCTATGGATAACTTTGAAGGCGAGGTGCACGAAAAGGACATAAGCGATACAAAAGAGGACACCTTGCTAGCGGACGATGCGAGCCAAGTTTACGATGTTTCAGAGGCAATGGATAATGCTGATGCCAACCTCCAAGATGATTTCTTGGTTGTAGACAACATTGGTCAAGAAATCTCGGAAAAGGATGAGACATGCAAAAGGTTTTACCAATGTGTTGATAACTGTGCGCCAGACGAGGAAACATGTGTTGTACAGTGTCAAAGTCTATTGTCCTTCACTGGAAGCCAAAGAAGGGACGCTCTAGAGGCGTGCATAAAAGAGAATGCGTGCGACACTGCGCCAGATGAGTTTGCATGCATCGAGGAGCACTGTATCGTCCAATACTTCATGTGCTTTCAGGGTTACACTTATACGACCTGCGTCGAACTCATAAAGTGTGTGGACTTGTGCCCTTCAGACGACCCAAGCACACCAGATGTTGACGAAAAAGACGAATGCGAACATTTATGTTCCCTCGAAGCGACATTTGGGGCGCAGATGGACCTGTTTGAGTTGATACAATGCGTTTATAGGGAGTGTGGTGCACGGTGCAGTGACCCTGGCTCTTCAGCGTGCGAGCACTGCTGGGAAGAAATGACCACTATAGGCGGGAAATGCGAGGCACAAAATGACAAGTGTGTGGAATACGGCGACAAAGGATGTAACTACCTTGTTACATGCCTTGAACAGTGCGCTGGCAATGAAAAATGCGAAGATGCTTGCTTTGATGCAACAACCAAACAAGGGCTTCAGCTATATTTAGCGCTCGAGGAATGCATATCACAGGCTTGCCCTATATGCGAGTCTGAGCCTCACAGCGAAGCATGCGATGACTGCTATGCTGTAGTTCAGGAGCCGGGTGGTGCCTGTTATTCACATCTTCAGGCGTGTATCGCCGATACCCGCTGAGCCTCTGGGAGTGCGCGGATTCCCTTGTGCCTTAGACGGGCGTTTTGAAAGAAGAAAAAGCTCCGTCCTGTTTTGAGATAGGTTACTCGGACATGCGCGTCCAAAGTAAAACAGAAAGGCTATTGTAGTCCTGATGTTCAGACCTGCTAGCAGAAGAGAGAAATTGAATGCTGACAAATATCAGCTTGTAAGTGAAACATTTTTCCAAAAGTGACGAATTAAGAGGGTGACAGACGCGCTTTTCCTACCACTGCCCTAGGGAGTGGCAAGGAGAAGCAAGCCTTGGGTGGGTCAAAGGTGGGCGCATGAAAAATGCGGAGGCAAGAGTCTGTCGTGCGGCTGGACCGCGGTGGGAGGCTCGTTGGGGGGCCGGGGGGCGGAGGTCGGATAAGTGCGTCTTGCGTAGCGGAGGGATCCCTAGGACATAAGCAAGAAAGTGCTTTTAGAACCGCGCACCTGTTCGAAAGGTAGATAAGTTTTCATGTCTTCAGAGGCTAACCTACTTGTACGGTAGATAAAGTGAGCGATGTAGGAAGCGAAAAGCACTTTTTTGACTTCTTACGCTTGACGACACCGCGCTAGCGACACTATATTTTGTATGACCTTGTTACTGTCAGAGCATGAAAAAGAAGTACGAATGCACGGTTTGTGGTTATGTCTACGATCCAGAAAAAGGAGATGAAAGTCAGGGGATTCCTCCTGGTATTGAGTTTGAGATGCTGGATGATACCTATGAATGCCCTGTGTGTGGGGCGAAGAAGGAAATGTTTCAGCCTGTAGAGGAAAACCTGTGAAGAAGGCGTTTGTGGTTGTAGGGCTTGGGCCTGCTGGCGCTGAGGCATGCACTGTCTTGCGATCCAAAGACCCAAATGCCGAAATTGCGGTCTTTCAAGAAGAACCTTACGCTTTTTACACTCGCATAAGGCTTACCGAATATCTTGGGGGGCAGTTAGACTCAAGGAAACTTTTTTTGAAATCCGATGCCTGGTTCGAAGAGGCTCGTATTAGTCTTTATAAAGGCGAGAGGGTCGAAGGCATAGATGTAAAAGAAGCGGTTTGTTATAGCTCCAAACGAAAGGTCAAATATGACGCTCTTTTGCTGGCAACTGGGGCAACACCGTTCAGCCCCCCCATAAAAGGCGTAAATCTTGAAAACTGCTTCACCTTGAGGACGCTAGAAGATGCCAATGCTATCCTAAGCGTGGCAAAGTGGGCAAAAAAGGGCGCGATAATCGGTGGCGGGATTTTGGGTCTTGAATGTGCGCTTGCCCTTAGAAAACGAGGTTTAGACTGCGTCGTGATTGAAGTAGCGCCATATCTTCTCCCAAGGCAGCTCGATGTGAGCGCAGCAAAGTTTTTACAGAACATACTCGAGAAAATGGGGTTGCAGTTCAGGCTCGGCACCACTGTCAGCGAAATCGTAGGAAATGAGAAGGTTGCAGGTGTTCATTTGTCGAGCGGCGAGACGATCGAAGTTCCTTTTACCGTTATTTCAGCAGGTATAAGGCCAAGGACTGATTTGGCTGTTGCTTTAGGCGCCACAGTTTCTAAAGGGATTGTGGTCGACGACCATATGAAGACGAGCGTAGAAGGGGTCTTTGCCGCAGGAGATTGTGCAGAGCACAAAGGCAAGGTCTATGGGATATGGCCTTGTGCAGAGGCACAAGGAAGAGTAGCAGCAGCCAATATGGTAGGCATCGATGCAACCTTCGAGGGTATTGTGCCGTCCAACACCATGAAGGTCTCGGATGTGCCTGTGTTTTCGATTGGTGCACTCGACGGGTCGAAAATCCTAGTGTTTGAAAAAGATGGTATCTTCAGAAGATTTGTTTATGACGACTCGGATAGACTCGTTGGAGCAATCTTGATAGGGACTTTGAAGGAAAGAAAGGAGATTGTCAACGCAATCACAAAACAACAAGGCTATAAACCGATGGAGGTATAAATGAAAAACGATGAGCTAATCCTCATGCTTAGAAAAGCGCTCGAGATAGAAGAAAAGGGTTATGAATTCTACGAAGAGGCGATGAAAAAGGTGACCAATGACGAAGTAAAAACACTGTTTTCAAAGCTAAAGGATGAAGAGATTATTCATGCAGAAAGAATCAAAAAGATTTTTGCCCAAATTCAGTCGCAAGGAGCATGGTTGGAAGATGTGTCTTCTTACAAGAAGTCTGACAAAGGAATCCAGAAGATGTTCCACGAACTGAAAAAAGAGGCGAAAGTTGAAAAGAGTGCCTCCGAGCTACAAGCACTTGATGTTGCGATCGAGCTCGAGCAGAAGTCTATCACCTTTTACGAAGAGAATCTCAAGAAAGTAGAGTCTCCTTTAGAAAAGGCTTTTCTCCAAGCCATGGTTGCTGAGGAAAGGTCTCATTTCCTGGCGTTGAAAAACATGAAGTTATTCCTCGAAGACCCCAGTGCCTTTTACGAGGAGCTCGAAAAGAGCCATCTTGACGGGGGCTAGCCATTCCCTATAGAGGCAAGGGCTTTTCTAAGCGGGCAGTCGTGGTGTGGAGGCAACATAGAATCAAGGTGTATTATATCACATGACCGTTTGAAACGCCTCATGGCTTTTTTCACGCACGACTCGTCCATCACCTCTTTTCCCGCGAACACCATGCCATATAGTGTTTTTTCGTCCCCCAGCACCTTTACGAAAGCGCCATTCGATGACCGGCATATAGCCTTCATATATCTGATCCCAAGTGTGGCCAACATGTCCTCTGACATGCCAACTTCGGCAAAAGGAAAGCGTCTGTGCGGAAAAAACTTGAATCTAAAGCCTTCGATCTTTTTTGGCTTTGACGCTATGTTGCTCGCACAAACATTAGCCTCTTCAATAGCCTTGGATGCAAAAAAAGGAAAGCCAGTGCAGTCCCCAACTGCATAGACATCGTGGCACCTAGTCATTGTCCTGTCGTCCGTGAACACGAACCCATCGCTATCCATCTCTACGCCCAACTCCTCAAGACCAACTCCCAAAGTATTCGCTCTCTTCTTTCCCGAAACCACGATAACTTCATAAGCCCCGATGTCTTGCTCTTTACCTTCCACCTCGGCCACGACTCTGTTTCCGTCGCACTTGCGGATTTCCCCAGAGCCAAGAAACCTAAAAAAGGGGTTGTCCTTAGCAATCAAATGTGCGTGGGTCATGAAGAACTGCTTGATCTCACTGTCGAATCCCTGTAGCACCTCCCCCCTCGGCAAAAATGTCACATGTGCTTGCCTTGCGAGGCTAAAAGCCAAAAGAAAGGATTCAAGGTCACTCCCCACAATAAGCACCCTTTTTTTCCGTAAATCTTGCTCAAGAGCCCTCTCCAAACTAAATGTAGGAACCTCTATGTCTTGAAACCTAGGGTCTAGGGACTCGACAGCACCAGTAGCTATGACGATGCTCCTCCCTCTTACCTCGAACTGTTTGCCTTCGCTATCTTGCGCAAGAACCATACCCTTTTCTATCCTATAAGCTCGGCCAGCGTAAAGGGTAATAGTCCTTTCCAGCGATTGACTAAATGCCCGATGAGCCCCAAAAATCTTTGTCTTCAATCGGTCTTCACGACCACTCTTTGATATGACCGCAACCCTCAACCCGTAACCCAAAAG
>Ga0197143_1002722_pt1 | contig 12621 bp, 9 predicted proteins | sample GBS70_MetaG_FD_148603 | JGI IMG/M metagenome (GOLD analysis project Ga0197143, IMG submission 148603) | Sediment microbial communities from Great Boiling Springs, Gerlach, Nevada, United States - GBS 70_MetaG | ecosystem: Environmental > Aquatic > Thermal springs > Hot (42-90C) > Sediment...
GCGGTCTAATCCTAGACAGAGACGTAGTAGCAGTTTTAAACCTTCAGATGCGGGGAGCTGGGTTCCCCCAAAGAGCCCTCAATGAGTTAATCGAGAGGGAAGGGTTAAGTAGAGACGAAATACTATGTATCTCTACTTAACTCAGAACCCTTTTAGAGCTTTACTTAAATATTCTATGGCTTCTTTAACGCTCTGGAAGCCGTACTTGATTTCATCGTGCTCCATTCTTATGGCTACAACATCCCCTCTAACGTCTTCCGGTTTACGCCTACCCTTAATAACATCCAGCATTAGGTCGCATAGGTATTTGATGTCGCTTTCGGCGAAGCCCCTCCTCGTAACATCCTGGAATCCCATCCTTATCCCAGATGGGTCCTCGCGGTTATTTTGGTTATCGTATGGCAGCAGATTCCTGTTTAGGATTATATTAGCCCTCTCAAGATCCTCGGAGACCCTCTTGCCTCCGCCATAATCCCTAACATCGACGGCAAGCTGATGCGACTTAGTGAAACCACGCCGCTCGCCTAAAACCTTTAAGCCGTTCTCATAAAGGTATTGCCCAGCAGCCTGAGCATTCTTAACGGTCCGGCTGGCTAGGGCTTCGCCAAATAATTTCATCTCTAGAGCCGCTATTCCAGTTGCCGGCAGCCTTCCAAGATGCGTATTCGATGTGCTGAGTGGGAAAATTGCGTATTGAACATTCTTTATCGCCTTCTCCATTCGCTCCCCTCCCCCATCCGCCAAAATGACGCCTCCCTGAGGCCCTGGAAAAGTCTTATGCGTTGAGGCCGTGATGAAGTCCGCGCCCTCCCTAATTGGATCCTGAAATTCTCCGCCGGCTATTAGTCCTAAGACGTGAGCTGCATCATAGACTACGTAGGCTCCAACCTCATGGGCAACCTCGCTAAGCTCCTTAACTGGATGTGGAAACAGAAATAGGCTTCCACCTAAAGTCACTATTCCAGGCTTAGCAGCCTTAATGATCTCTTCTGACTTATCTGGGTCAATATTCATCCCATCAACGTCATAAGCTAGCTCAATGTTCTCTAAGCCTAAAACCATTCCAGCTAAGCCGGTATAGTCATGCGATATATGTGCTCCAGCGCTGAGCGGCGCAACAACCATCTTTCTACTCTTCGTGGTTAGCGAGATGCCCTTAAAAGCAGCTAGATTAGCGTGGGTTCCAGAAACTAGGCGGACATCAGCCCAACCACATTTGAAGAGCATCTTCATCAAGTCGGTTACGCAGTTCTCTATAACCGTGATGTATTTCTGCCCCTGATAGTACCTCCTCTTCACATGACCGCTGAGATCGTTCTCGCCCTCAGCATATCTACTCTCGAGATCCATTGTTAGCTGAAGCATCTCTCTAACAGCCGGGGACTTTAAGCCTTCGCTGGCTATGAGATTTATACATTCCTTCCCACGATATTCCTCGTGTCTCTCGCTGGCCTCAATGAGTTCAAGAGCTAATTTAAGGAAATCCTCCATAAGCCCACCCTAGCACTAAATCCATAGAAGAGTGTGGAGGAAATATTTATAGTTAATTGTTAGGTCTCTGAGTTTATATTTAACGTTGACGTTTACCGCTCTAAAATGAAGGCTTTTTTCGCCACCGGTCTTTCCCTGACCTCATGTATTAACATATTCATTCTGTCGCCGACTCCAATAGCTGGAAAATCTTCAAAGATATTTATCGCCCTTTCAAGCTTACCGGCTCTTTCAGCGAATATCGTTGCCAGAGGCTCATCTTCAGAAACCTTATCGCCTATCTTCTTGTGCAGCAGAACCCCAGCTCCCTTATCTTTAGGCGCCCCTGCGAGCCTTGCCGCCTCAACTATTGAGGCATTATCAATCCAGAGCACTATCCCCTTCCTCCTCGAATAGACGGTGATTTTCTCTGAGCCAAGCGGTATATCATCGGGTTTAATCTTCGGATCCCCTCCCTGAGCGCCTATTATCTCACGTAGCTTCTCCTCAGCCCTCCCAGTCTTCAAGACCTCTAGAGCCATTTCCCACCCGCAGCCGCTCTCAGATTTTCCACTCATCTCAAGCAGTATTCCAGCTATATGAACTGCTTTATCTATCAGGTCATATGGCTGGCTTCTACCCATCATAGCGTTTAATGCCTCCCAAGCCTCAAGAGCAGGGCCAACAGCATAGCCAACTGGCTGTTCACCATATGTTACAGCGCACCTAACTTTAATGCCGAGCCTACGACCGAGCTCCATGAAGTCCTTAGCCAGCAAATCCGCCTCCCCAATAGTCTTAACCTTTGTACCCCTACCAGTCGGTATATCTACGACCAGGAGGCTTGCGCCGACAGCCTTCTTCTTGCTCATTATGGATGGAAGTAGAAGCGGGTCAATCGATAGCGGATGCTCAACTCTGATGAATATGTCGTCAGCCGGAGCGAGGTCGAGTGCTCCACCCCAAACAATGCAGCCATTAGTTTTTTCAACAACCTCACGCATCTCATCTATTCCCAGATTTACCGGCATGAGGACCTCGGCTCTATCAGCTGTCCCAGCGGCTGACGTAATAGACCTAGATGAGGATTTAGGTATCGTTAAGCCGGATGCTGCGATTATCGGAACCGCTAGGAGAGTGGTTTTGTCGCCTGGAACCCCGCCTATAGAGTGCTTATCCACTATAAGTGGTCTCTTTAAGTCAAGTTTCTTCCCAGTTTCAACCATGGAAAGCGATAGGCTTGTAGCCTCATCTAAGTCTAATCCAAACGTGTGGAGGGCTGTCACAAAAGCCGCTATCTCGATTTCGCTGAGGACCCCGCTAACCATATCCTTAACTATTTCCAGAATCTCCTCGTAGGCGAGTTTTTTCCCATTCAGCTTATTTCTTATATAGTAGACTGACGTCGGGAATTGAGCTGCCTCTACGTCAACTTCTTCTCCATCTTTAAGGTTAAAGTATTTCTTGACCTCATTATATATGCCGATATAGCCTCTTGGAACGCTTTCAACGGCGACATTAACTATTGCAGCCACACTCTTACTTCCACTTGACATCTTAACCCTGCTTAAGCCGGAGGCGCCGAGGTCCTCAGCGTCTTCGCGGTTCAATACAACAATGAATTTTCCACCAGCCTCCAAATCAAGCAGCTTAACCTTGAGCTTCATCCTTAGCCTCCCCGAAGCCTTAACATTTAAAGGATAATAGCGGTGGAACTTAAAAGTTTAATATAAGCTTAAACCCTCTTTGTAGAGGTAGGCGCTGTTGGAGGTTTAGGATTGAAGCTGCTATATGTTGTCATCGACGGCATGGGAGACTTGCCAATAGAGGATTTAGATAATAAAACGCCGCTGGAGTTCGCTGAGAAGCCCAACATGGATTTTCTAGCAAGCAGAGGTAGGCTTGGGCTAATGTATACCGTTGAGAGGGGTGTTGCTCCGGAAAGCGATGTGGCAGTGATATCGATCCTAGGCTACGACCCATATAAGTATCATGTTGGTAGGGGTCCGCTTGAAGCCTACGGTGCAGGTTTAGAGATGAAGGACGGCGACTTAGCTCTCAGATGCAACTTTGCAACACTGGGTCAAAATAGGCAAATAATCGATAGGAGGGCTGGGAGAAACTTGACGACTGAGGAGGCATCTAGGCTAGCTGACGCAGTCAATAGGCTGGTTAAACTGGAAGCCCATCCAGCGGAGTTCGAGTTCAGGAACACTATTGGACATAGAGGTGTTTTAGTTATAAGGAGTAGGGTTGGCTACTCCCTATCCGGTAAAATATCGAACACTGACCCCGCCTACGAGAGGGTTGCAGGCTTAGGGGTTGCGAAGATGGATGTTAAAATGATCCTTGAAGACTGCATCCCACTTGAGGATAGTGAAGCCGCCGAGGTCTCGGCTAAGCTGGTAAATGAATTCATCTGGAAGAGCCACATTATCCTAGATGGGCATGAGGTTAACGGAAGACGCGAGTCCGAGGGAAAATTAAAGGCTAACGTAATATTGACGCGCGACGCAGGTGACACCCTACCGAAATTCTTCAACATAAATGAGAGGTATAATGTTAGGTTCGCCTGCCTAGCGGATATGCCTGTTGAGAGGGGAATTGCAAGACTAGCTGGCATGGATCTTATAGATCTCCCGCCGCCCTCAGGAGACCTAGTCCGCGACTGCATTATTAGATCCGAGAAATTACTGGAAGTGCTGGAGAAGTTTGACTGCTTCTACATTCACATTAAGGGTCCGGATGAACCTGGGCACGACGGAGACTACATGCGGAAGACTGAGGCAATAGCGGCGATAGACAGATACTTCTTCGGAAGAGTGCTGCCCAAAATAAGATTGGAGGAGACGGTGATATGTGTTACATCAGACCACTCAACGCCATGCAATCTTAAAGCCCACAGCGATGACCCAGTTCCACTGCTAATTTCAGGCGGAGAAGTGAAGGGCGATGGGCTAAAAAACTTCTCAGAGAGAGAATGCGGAAGAGGCAGCCTAGGGATCTTAGAGAGGGGAACAATGCTAATGCCAATCCTAATGGAAACAATAGGGGCGGAGAAAACATCGTAGAGAGAAGGGTTATTGATTAGTTGGCCTTAAGAAAATCGGAGAAGTACCCACGCTTTTTTTATTCTCCAGCAGCGGTGGTCGTTTTCACGTCCTTCTTCCATCCGCTCAATCTGTCGCTATATTTAAACTTATAGGCAATTCATCCCACAGTTAAAAACCGTAGGCTTTCTCGCCGACTTCGCATAGTTGAGTAGAAAAGCATTAATCGCAGTTAATTTCATATTATTTTTGGACGGTGGGTCTTAGGCGGGGAGCTAGGGGTTCCCTGAGAGGCCAGATGGGTCTCGACCGCAAACCCCCTATACGGCGGGCCGAAAGCTGAGGTGAGGTGCGTAAGGCCGCCGGTCTAGCCAACCCTAAACGATGAGTATCTGTCCTCTGGGGCTGGCGGTCACGGGGCACCCCTCGTAGGAGGGGTGTAACCGTGTTTGCCGGGCGAACCTGGCTAGGCCCGGGAGGGAGCAACCTAAGCCCGGACGTTCAGTGCTCAGAGGGGTGCGGGTATGAGCGGCGGGTTGGTTTAGGCTGGCGGATTCTGCGCATCGAGCCTCAGTGACCCACCGTCCAACCCGCTTTCTCAGCATATTGCGGAAATTTTTTGGAGTAGCTGGCATGCTTGGCATATTTCTCCTACAGTTGGCTCCCCGCAAATCTTGCATCTCTTTAATGCCACTCTAGGTTTATTCTCCCGGATCATCTCTCTGATTCTCTCAGCTGACCTAAATATTGTGTATTTTATGCCCGGATGTTTAACTTCCAGTCTATTCAGCACATTTCTTACGTCGTTCCTTAAGGCTTCTCCAGCATATGGACATGGGTTTTCCTGGAACCTTATTCCCTTCACATAAGCGTATAACGTTACCTCTTTCTCTAATATCTCACATAATGGTTTAACCCGCGGTACAAAGCCTTCTATTTCATCTTCGAATACTGGGCCAGCTCTAGATATTCTCGGCGGATCTCCATGTATTATGTTGAGCATAAAAGTCTGTATTTCATCATCTAAGTTGTGGGCGACGGCGATCTTCGTCGCACCAATATTTCTGGCAAGCAAGTTAAGGGCTTTTCTCCTCAAAACCCCGCAGTAGGAGCATGGCGTCAGATCGCCTCCCGCAGCCCTCGCCCTCCAAACAACCTCATCAAGCGTGTAACCGTAAAGATCTTTGAAGGATGCAACGAAGTGCTCCACCCCCAGCTTTCTACAGTTCTCTGAAGCTATCTCTATCGCCTCGTCCCGATATCCCCTTATCCCCTCGTCAACGGTAATTGCGCATATGGATGCTTTTGGAAAATCCCTCTCAATCCTCGACAATATATGTAGTAGGCTAAGGCTATCCTTACCGCCGGAGACCGCAACTGCTATTTTATCATCAAACCTGAACATCTTATACTTGGCTATCGTCGCCCTAACCTTATTCTCAATAGACCTGACAAAGCATCTGGTGCATAGTTTCTCGCCGGAATATGATCTAGCATAGAAGGCCTCTCTCACGCCGCAAATCGTGCATTTAACAGCATTTCTTTCGCTCCGCATTGAGGAAACCCGCTTTAACATTGCTCTTTTAGCAGCCGAGGTTCGTTTTCACAGCCTTAAACCCACGGTTATATTAGCAACTATTAGAAAAATTGAGAAAATATTGAAAAATTTTTTCAGATGACTGCTTCTTGAAGATAATAGTTCAAGCAGGCATTGAAGAAACCTGTCTCCGTCAAATAATGGTATAGGCAGCATATTTAAGACCGCCACATTCACGAGCACCAGGAGCAGCCAGTTAAGGACCAAGTAGACCTGGATGTCCCAGAAGCAGCCTAAGCCAAGCCTACTTGGGTAATAAAGCATGTATGGATACATTATTCCAATTATCGCTCTATCAGGATCCAGCGGGTTCCGCGAAGCTGTTATAGTGAAGTTCCCTCTACTTGTTGAAACAACTATTCTATCGCCGGGCTTCACATTAGACATGAACTCAACTAGATCTCTATCCGAGCGTATTAGGGTTCCATTCAAAGCATGTATAACATCCCATCTCCCTATACCAGCTTTATCTAGCGGACCTCCATTTGAAGCCTCGAGGACAACGATGCCGGAGGGGCTCTGAACAAATACCGCTGAAAGCATGAGGAAAACGATTAATCCGCTCAATATATTGGATGATGAACCCGCTGAAAATATCTTCATTCTTGACGGCGCGGGCATCTTGTTTAAATCATCCTCGTCTACCTCGACGAAGCCTCCTATAAAAATCGCTAAAGCCATCGCTCCAGCGGACTTTATGCTTACGCCTTCAGTTAAAGCCAATATTCCATGCGCTGCCTCATGAATTAAAAGCGTAGCTACGACGGCCATAGTGAAGTATGGCAGCCAGTATAGTCTAAGGGTTAATCCTGGGATTACTGGCATGACCGCCGTCTTCCCTCCGCTCAATGACAGCGCTTCAAAAAGGTTCCAAGAGAGAAAAGCCATTGCGAAGAACATCAGCATGAAACCTAAAAAGACGCTTAGAATGGAGAGGGCTCTCCAAAGCGCCCTCCATCTACTTGAACACTTATAAATAAACCTCTTAAATACGTTGGATTCGTACCTCAAAAATAGGGGCTTCACGTCTAGACCATACTTCTTCAGCGGCAGAATTTTACTTAAAATGTAGGTTGCTAGCCAAAACACTAGAAAGAGGAGGATAAATAAATACTCCTCACTCAACTAAACAATCCTCCGATTAAAGGCGCGCTACTTTAACCTTCAATAGACTGCCGGAAAGCCATCGCCTACCTCTCTACAAGAGTTATTTTAACTTTAGCTCTCTGAGATAAATTTGGCTCATCCCGGCAGCTGAAGGTTACTCGGTTAACTCCTCTCTCAATTCTCGGTATTTCGCCTTCCACCTCCACATCCCTTAATGGAAAGCCGTTGGCGGAATACAGTTTGCAAAAACCTTCGTCCGGCTTGAAAACCAAGTATTGCTCCGGTTCAAGATCCACGTGGAATCTTAAAGTTTCTCCATTTATTGCCACGCTCGGGTTCCTCAAGGTTAACGGTTTCTCTCTAAGAGCCTTTACGCCGCTTAAATATAGGTTAACGGCGTCGTTGGGGGGCAGCCGCATCAGCCTTATGGCTGCAGCCCTAACCCTCGAATAATCGAAGACGTGGGCTGCTAAACTGTAATAATCCTCAGTGTATTTGAAGAAGTCGAAAATGCGCTCCCCTTCAGGTTCAGGAAACTCAAAATATCTCCAGCCCTTAAAATCTATAACCGCATAGTGGTCGCATACCGGGTTTATTGAAAATCCCATATTCTTCAATTGTATATTTAGGATTTCACCCTTTCCATCGCCGTAAACCCAGAAGCCGATGCCTCTATTGTTAGATAAATTCAGGTTCACCATCCTCTCAAACTCGCACCATCCGGCATCGTCTTTTAGCGAGCTTTCAGCCACTATTTTACCACTTGACACCCCGGCTTTAACCTCCTCCTTCGACTTTTCCACTCGACATACTACGCCTGCGGCTGAGGCAGCTGAAAACTGCTTTGGATCTTCAAAGTCAATCACTTGAATATTTTCATCTCCATCATACTCTGCTATTGAGGGCGACGCCTGTATCCTCATTTCAAACGAGGGCTTTTCAAAATCATTGTAAATGGACCACTCGCCGTCAACTCCCCTAAAATAATGTTCAAAGTGCCTTACACGGCGTAAAATCCATGTGTCTTCGGACAATTTAGTTAACTTAAATTCTGCTCCGGGCTCGCGCATCTTCTTTTTCTCATCTTCTGAAAAGTAGTTTCTAAATCTCAATTTCTCATAGTTTCTGATTATCGACAGCATTTCGCGCGTCCAGCCGTTCTCCTTCAAATCATGAAGCGTAGTTTCTATCGAGAGAGGCGAATCATATCCTAAACATTTGTTGCAGAGATACTCTATTTCATCTGGCTGGGTGGCGGAGTAGTATGGAGTCTTAGCGTATAAGCCAAACCACCCGAATTCAGCGGGCATTAGATTTGCCTGAACCTTTAAGACCCCCGGAATTTTAACTTTGTCTACATGGCCTTTTACTCCCCTATATACGCGGTCTGTTTGAGCATCCCTAGAATAAATGTGCCAATTAAAATGATCCAGCTGTTCATCCGATGGCCTTAGGATTGTGCCTTGCCCCCGGTAAATGCTGACGGTATAGCTGGCTCCTTGAACTAGAACCTCTCTCTTAAACTTGTTGAAAAAGGCCAGCTGGACCTTCGGCACGTAATACCACCATGATCCTTGAGCGGAGGCCGCTTCAGCCCCATCCAAATACACCATATCGAACCCGCACTCGTTCACTATATCCGCTATACGTTGCGCAATCTCATCTAGAAGGGTGCTTTCAGCGTCGGCGATATAGAATCCAAACATTTCGGCTAAGTGATAAACATTTGCGCCTCTTTCATGTTTCGATGGCTTAGTGCCTCTAGCCCCTCTAACACATCCTGTAAATCCATAGGGGGGGTGAAGTGAAACGCCGCTGTAAATTATTATTTCATCGTCTATCTGAATTTCATTGCCGCCGCCCACGTAATAGGGCTGAGGCTTTGTGGGAACGTTTCTTGGAGGCTCAACTGTCGGAATAAATGAGCTATTCTCATCTATAGCGTCGGCTAACGTGAACTCCGCATCCTTCAGCAGCCTTTTGTCGGGAACAGGCGTTACATATGGATCATTTTTACTGATGCATGTTGTTAAAAAGTGGAGGCCGACTTTTAACCCAGCGTCATGCATTTTCTCAACGACTTTCTTTACGCCTTCTAAGCCGCTTGGATAGTTTTTTAGATTAACCGGGTAGCTTCCGCAGCTTGTTGACCACGAAGAAGAGTATATCATAACATAGCTGAAGCCCCCCATTCTAGCATACTCTATAACTTCCTCCACATTTTGCTCGGTAACATCAATAAATAAATAGGATCTTTTAACCTCAGGAGATATCTTATCCCAGACGCCGGCGAGAGTTGGGCTCGGCAACCCCTCCCTCAACTGTATTCTTCTAATAGTCTCCTTCACCATGTTAAATGGAACCCCTACAACCGCAATTCTACTCTTAACAAGACCATATTTTGGGCAGCATTTGGCTACTAGAATAGCTTTTTCATCGGATTCCCCGTAGGAATGCACTTGGAGATTTAAAGCCAATATACATGCGGCGAAATTACTATTCCACCCTATATTCAACAATCTGCCAATGTTCTCCCTAATGATTAAAGGTATTCTACAGAGTATTAACTCATCAATGTCTTGATTGCTTATTGAAAGCAATTCGAAAACAATATAGTCTTCAAGTATCTCAACCCTCAAACAACATTCGACTTTTGCTTCGTCAAAGATTACTTTCAAGCCATCGCCACTCGGCTTGACTAAAGAAGGCCAATATCGCTTGCCGCCTTTAATAACCTCCGTAAACGGACCCTGCTCCTCAAAATCCAAATAATTTCGACCAGACGACTTGTCTAAAAATATCTTGGAAAAGCCCTTATCGTCTATTATCCACTTCAAGTACTTATTCTCTAAAATAACTTCCGAAGCCATTATTACTAAACCCCCAGACAAGCAATACTTTAGCTGAAGCTAACAGCACCGTTCTTGCCACCTACAAATTTTATTTCAAACTCCTTATTAAAGTTAAAAAATATTCCGGAATTCTTGCGCACTGGCTGGGCAATCAACGGAGCCTATCAACCGAGTACATTAACCAATTAATTTAAAAATCAGTTATTAGATCAATGTAGTTAATAGAGGTTTAATGAAGATATAGGCTTATGGCTAAGAAGCCGATAATGTATGCTGAGAGAATCGAGGTTTCCTATAGTGCTGAGCGTTGGAGACTCTTATTGAATCTGAGATCTAAGGCGATAAAGATTATGGAGGCTCTTGAAGAAGCCAGCATTCCCTGCATAGTTCATGGAAGTATAGCCCGCGGGGATGTTTCACCTAAAAGCGACATAGACATATTTATTCCAGAGGCCTACTCCTCATTCACCATAGAAAACGCCCTTAGGTTACGTGGGTTCCCAGTTAACAGACGCATACTGGTTCAAGCAACGCCATCGTATGCTGTTAAAGGTTATATGGAGGTTGATGAGCAAACATATGTATCATTTCCGCTAACAAAGATGAGAACTGTTGAAAGGGAATTTTATAAGTTTGGTGGGGAGGCAAGTCTAGAGATGCTGAGGAAAAATATTAGGGTGCCTGGCGTCGATAAGCGTCTAATGTTAATTGAACCGACCGAAAAAGGGCATGTTGAAAGCAGCATAATTGGGCGGGAGGAGAGAGTTGCAAAGGTTCTTGGGATCAGCGTTGACACTGTACTCAACAGGGTTCGCATACTTTTAAGGAGGGATAGCGTTGGGAGGACGGGATTATTTATTGAGAGGGAGCTCCCACCGGACGAAACATTTGAAGGCATGCTGAAGAAGCTCGCCAGCGTAAATCCGGCTCTCAGAAGAAGGTTGAGGGAAGAACATTTCTAGACGCCTTTTATGAGCTCGCTTAAGTAGACTTTAAATGCGCCGAGCCTGCCCTCATAGTTTCCGGCAGATATCTTAACCACCCCTGGAACGTTGACGGCTGCTTTAATGCCCTCAGCCATAGCCGCCTTAACGCTTTCTAAGTTTAAACCATTTATCACAATCTCGTATATCGTGTTTACTCCGTCAGGGACACGGCTCTCGGAAAGTTTTCCCTTTAGGGTTGGACAGTACAGGTGGTTTGTTGACGCAGGAATCTTATACTTCAATGAGCCGACTTTGGAGCCTGAGCGGCAAATTCCTCCTGGAAACGGCATAATCACGTCTCTAACATTTCTCCTTATGGCTTCTACCGCCGCCTCGGCTGCCGCTAAGCCGGATTTTTGGTTCCTAGCCATTATAAAGAAGTTTCCCCCAGCGACGCCCTTCTTAACACCGAAGCTGTTTTCAACGATGAATTCGCCCTCCATAACCGGTATGCGCCATACCATCCGACCATAAAGCTCGTCTAACTTCTGGAAGCCATCTCCAAAGAAGCGTAGGCTTCTGCCAACTTTAAGCTTTCTAGCAGCTCCCCCAAGGGCATTGAAGGCTGCTGTTGTTGGACACGTCATCACGCATTGCCCTATTCTGGCAATCATTTGCCTCTTTAAATCGCTTCTGGTGTGATGGTAGAATTGAACTAGCGCTCCAACCCTACCGTCCGGCGTCTCTTCCGGCGGAATTAGACGCTCTATCCCAGCCTCAGTTGGCGAGCCAATTATTGACGATGCAAATCCAGTTGCAACCTCAGCGGCTTTTAAAGCCCACTTCTCATTCTCCGCGGTTATTAAAACCCTACTGACCCACATCTCAAAAATTTCAGCAAATGTATCTTCAATTTCGGCATTACCGTAAATTAAGGCAGGCAACAACTACACCTCAAAGATTTTACCCTTCTAAACAATTAAGTTCATTACAATATGATATAATTTTTTCTTTCAAGGAGCGCGTCCAGCTATTATTTTGGTTGCTTGTTTATTTCTTCTTGGATGCTGGAGTTTATGATGCTGGCTCTTGACGGCTGCTTTAGACTACGTTTTAGATCTTATGGGCGCTGCATGTGAAAGCGCTGGTTTTAAAGGAGATTTGGGGGCGAGGTGCGCTGAGGGCGTATCATCGCATACTTTGATGTAGGGTTTCCAAAGTCTCCTCTTTTAAGAGAAACATTTAATACTGTTTAGCGTATAATGTGTGCTGGATGACTGTGACATGGAGTTCATCATAATTACTGGTAGAACTGTCGACCAAGGAAAATTCAAGGAGCATGCAAAGCTCTCTAAAGAATATGAGGAGAGCGTAGCTGTCTGTGAGATGCACGCTGAAGACATGAAGAGACTCAGCGTAGAGGAGGGAGGCAACGTCAAGGTTTCAACAGACATCGGCTCCATCGTAGTTAAGGCTAAGAGATCTAAGAGGATAAGAAGACCAGGCGTAGTGTTTATACCGTTTGGCCCCTGGGTTAATGCAATATTATCTTCGGAAACCGGGGGCACTGGGATGCCGCATCTTAAAGGCTTCAAGGTTAAAATTGAACCTACATGTGA
>Ga0197143_1002723_pt1 | contig 12620 bp, 10 predicted proteins | sample GBS70_MetaG_FD_148603 | JGI IMG/M metagenome (GOLD analysis project Ga0197143, IMG submission 148603) | Sediment microbial communities from Great Boiling Springs, Gerlach, Nevada, United States - GBS 70_MetaG | ecosystem: Environmental > Aquatic > Thermal springs > Hot (42-90C) > Sediment...
TTGAATAACTCAAACCATGTCATAGTGCTAAAGGCTAAAGCTGTTGCCTTTAAAGGATTGTATCTCGCGAGATAATAGAGGAAGAAGACGCCTATAGACATGACAGCAGCTTGGCCGACTATTCTTTTTATTGTTTTATGAGTCAAGAATCCCTCTCTTGGATCCTTCGGCCTACCTTTTAATAGCTCTTTTTCTCCTCTCTCAAACGCGAAACCTGTCGCTGGTATGCCTTCGGTAACGATGTTGAGCCAGAGTATTTGTTTGGCCGTGTACGGGAATGGCAAACCGAAAAACAGGCTTAATAATATCACTGTAATCTCTGCGAAAGAGGTTGAGACGAGATAGACGACAGAATTTTTGATGTTTTCATAAACTCTTCTTCCCTCCTCTATTGCATAGACTATGTTGAGGAAATCCTCTTCAACCAATATTATGTCAGATGCTTCCTTTGCTACTTCAGTGCCCCTTCCCATCGCTATACCAACTTCTGAAAGTTTTAATGCTGGAGCATCGTTTATGCCGTCTCCTGTGACTAGAACTCTATGGCCTTTTTGTTGTAATGCTTGAACAATCTTTGTTTTATGCTCTGGTGTTATCCTCGCGAAGATATCGACATCTTCTACTACCTCTAAAAGCTGCTCAAAAGTGAGTGAAGACAAGTCTTTTCCAGTCAACACTTTTTTAACTTTCATCCCAACCTCTTTAGCCACATATACTGCTGTTAACTCATGGTCTCCTGTCAGTATCTTTACATCTATTCCAGCTTCCTTGCATTTCTTTATAGCCTCTCTTGCCTCTGGCCTGGGAGGGTCGACCATGCCAACGAGACCTATGAAGACCATGTTTTTTTCAGCATCCTTTGGTCTTGCACCTTTTTTATAAGCAAAAGCTAAAGTCCTCAAACCTCGCTTAGCCATGTCTCTTGTCTTGCTCAGTATTTCTTTCTTTTTCTTTTCACTCAAGATCTTGCCGTCAAAATCTTCTATGCAGTTTTCTATCACAACTTCAGGCGCACCTTTTGTGTAAGAAATCACTCCACCTTCTTTATAGCCAACCGTCATCATCTTTCTCTTAGAGTCAAAAGGTATTTCAAAAACTATCTTTTCTACCTCTCTCTCAATATCCAAGCCAGCTTTCTTTGCTAAAACTAATAGTGCGCCTTCTAAAGGTGAGCCTAAGACCCAATAGGTGCCTGCTGTGTTTTTTAGCATAGAAGAGTTGCATATAACTCCAGCCTTCATCAACATCACAAGCCTTTCGTCTTTTTTAACATCTATTTCCTTTTTCCCAAGCAAGAACTTGCCTTCAGGTATGTAGCCGCTTCCTGTTACCTCAATCGTCTTGTCAGTGTATATCTCTTTCACAGTTAACTCGTTTCTTGTCAGCGTCCCAGTCTTGTCAGAGCAGATGACGTCCACACTGGCTAGACTTTCTATTGCTGTGAATTTTCTAACTAACGCCTTTTTCTTTGCCATGATATTGCTTCCTACTGCCAAGGAAACTGTGATGATTATGGGCAAACTTTCAGGGACGACTGAGACGGCTAAGGCTAACACTCCTAAGAAGGCATGCTTCACATCGCCTTCTTGTGCCAAAACCATAAAAAAGATGAAAAGGCATGCTGCCAGCATTATCAAACTCAGTTGTTTGCCTAGCCTGTTTATCTCCATACTCAAAGGCGATTGCTCCTCTTGCTGGCCGACAAGCCTTGCTATCTTACCTATCTCTGTCTTGCTTCCAGTTTCTGTGACTATTGCTATACATCTTCCATGGGTGACGACAGAACCAGAATAGAGCATGTTAATTCTATCGGCCAACTCTTCATCCCTTTCTATCCTCTCGCTCGTCTTTTTTACTGGAGTCGATTCTCCTGTAATTAGAGACTCGTCTACTTCAAGCTCATGAGCTTCTATTATTCGGCAGTCAGCGGTTATTTTATCTCCAGCAACTAGAACTATTATATCGCCAGGGACGAGCTCGGAAGAGCTTATCTCCACTTGTTGGCCGTTCCTGATAACCTTGGTTTTAGGTAACGTCATCTTCTTTAGCTGGTTAACTATCGTTTCAGCCTTGTATTCGTGAACAAAACCGATGAAGGTTATGACGGCTACAAACGTGAGTATTAGATAGAAATCGATAATCTCGCCTATAAAGAAGGATATTGTTGCGGCAACTAACAAAAGCAAGACAAAAAAGCTTTTGAATTGATTGAGCAATATCTTCAAGGCATTTATCTGGTACTCCTCATAGATTATGTTCTTTTTGTATATTTTTTGCCTTTTTTCAACTTCTTCTAGCGTTAAACCATTTCTTGATGAGCCTAGTCGCTTTATAACTTCCTCTGTTGAAAGCTTATACCATTCTCTTTCCATAAACATCAATACTTTGAAAGGATTGATTTAACTTGTTTTAAAAGCTCTATGGAGCTGTCTCTTGCCCAGATATTCCTGCCAAGAGCAAAGCCTTTAGCTCCAGCATCCAGGCAATCTTGAACATTTTTCAAAAACTCTTCTTTTGTTTTTGTCTCAGGACCGCCGGCTACAAGTAAAGGAACAAAACAATTTTTAACAACTCTAGAAAAAGTTTCTTTGCTTCCAGTGTAATAAGTTTTTACTATATCGCATCCAATTTCAGCGCCAACTCTAGCAGCATACTCTATAGCTCTCGCATCATACTTGTTTTTGTATTTGGGTGACCTTGGATACATGAAGCCGATCAAAGGCATGTTAAGCTGCAAGCATCTCCTTTTCACTTGAGCAAAATCCTCGAACATTTTGTGCTCATACTCGCTACCAACATAGATTGTGAAGGCAACGCCGTCAGCGCCTAACATGCTTGCTTCATCCACTGTTGTCACAAGAGATTGCACATGGCTCTTGTCATTAACCAAAGAAGTTCTTGCTGTTAGCTTTATTATAAGGGCAAAGTCTTTTGGCAAATAATTCTTCACAAGCCTGGCCGCACCTGCGTGGAGAATTATGCCGTCTGCATTGCCGTCTACAGCTATCTTTGCTATCCTTATTGGATTCAAATCAACATTAGGATAAGCTATTGGCCCATGCTCGACTGCATGGTCAAAGGCTATCAAAAGGCTCTTGCCGTCTTTCATTATCTTTTTCATCCTTTCATTCTTCTCTCGCCTAAACATTCCTTTCACCTATCGTCTTAATTATATCATTTTCTGTAGGAAAATTCTTAACTGCACCGACACTTTTTATGTTGAGAGAGGCACAAACAGAAGCGAATTTCAATGCATATTCCATTGAATCTTTTCTTAACATGGAATGGATGAACCCGGCAGTAAAAGCATCACCAGCTCCAGTAGTGTCGACCACTCTTCCCTTGAAAGCTTTTTGTTGATAGATTCTGTTACCGTGTATAGCCATACAGCCTTTACTTCCTTGTGTGATGATAACTGTGTCAGGGCCAAGGTTCTTTATTGCTTCCAAAGATTTTGGCATCTTTTTTCCCGTCAATAACTGAGCTTCCTCTTCATTCATTATCGCTATCCTGCTCTTTGCTAAAAGCTGTAAAAGCTGTTTTTTGTTTTTTCTTATCATGCTAGCACTGGGATTTGCCACAGTTATTAATCCTTTTTTGTTTGAGATTCTCACTGCCTTTTCCAGGGCAGAAAGTGATTTTTCACCAACCACAGAAGTGAAGACAAAACATCTAAAAAGGTTTATGTATTCTTGAGAGATTTTTTTCTCATCGATAAAATCATTAGCCCCTCTATAGATGACGATGCTTCGCTCATTATCCTCGCCTATTATCACTATAGATTTTCCAGTTGGGTGGCTAGAAATTTGTATCCCATCTGTGTTAACTCCTGCCTGCTGAAGCTCTGATAAAACCATTCTTCCAAATTCATCAGAACCGACACAACCTATTATGCCTGTCCTTCTACCTAGAATAGAAAGCCCGAAGGCGACATTATGCGCAGAGCCACCGAAAAATGTGTCGATAAAGTCTGCTTCAATTTTAGAGCCATAAGGTAAAGCGAAAAGCTGTTTGTCTTTCATCTTAACCTTTTTAACTTGGTTTGATTTTGCTATTATGTCGACAATTATAGAGCCGAAGGTTAAGACGTCCATGATAAATTAATTTGGTTTATTTTAATAAGTGTTTTTAGTTTTTGGGTTTCATGGTAGCCTATATACCTTTTTATTTTTAAATTTAAAAACAAAAATTAAAATACTATGGATTGGTCGCAATTCGAAAGGGGTGTTTTTCTCGTCAACGTGTTGGGAATAGTGTACAATCCAAAAACAAAGAAAATTCTAATAGGTAAAAGAGTTGATGATCCGTATTTAAAAAATTTATCTTGGTGTTTTCCTGGAGGCAGACCTTGCTACAAGGAAGATTTGGAGAAATGTCTCAAGCATGAAATAAAAATAAAGACAGGGTTATCTGTTAAAGTCAAAAATGTGGTTTTTGCAAAGACCTATCCCGAGAAAAGAGAATTTCTTTCGATTTATTATTTGTGTGAGATTGCTGGAGGTAAAGAAAAAGCTGGAGAAAAATTCATCGAAATAAAGTGGATAAGACCAACAGAAGTTAAAAAATATTTTACCACATCATTGCATCCAAAGTTGTTTAATTTTCTAAAGACATTGGAATAAATTAAAATTTTTTACTATAGGATTTCTGTTGAAATTGTCAACATCTAGTCAGGACTTGAAAAATTATATAAATTGAATTCAAATAATATTTGATGTCAAAATCTCCTCTCCTATTAATACTCACTTCATGGTTGCTATTTTCATCTGGATTAGTAAAAGCTGATGTAATTTTCCCTGAATGTTTGACAAAAAACCCGCCTAGTTATTGTAAAATGCCTAAAGGTAGGGATGTTTATTTTCTAAATTATATGGTCCTAAATTTATTAAATGTCGCTATGTTAAACTTTCTTTTTAATTTTATTGGATTATCAATAGTTTGTTTTTTATCGTTCAATTATAAAAACCTCAAAATCATGATAATAGGTACTTTAATAGCAACAACTATTGGCTTAATTATCGACTATGTCTCTATTTTTATTTCTTTAATATTATATCATGCATTTTATCCTTGGGTCGTTTATTATACAAATGTAATGCTTTTTGGGTTGATTTTTTTCTTATTAAGCTTGGTTCTTTTATTTGTCATGTATTTTTTAATCATAAAAATGCTGTTGAAAGTGGGAAACAAAAGAAAAATTGCAATTTCATCAATAATTTTATCTATTTTGACCAATCCTGCTTGGTTTTATATATTTTTTTGATTTCTACAAGTCTTGTATTATATTTTTATCAAACTTAACTTTTTTATAAAACTTTCAGGATATTTATAAATCAATAATTTTTTTGCTTCGTCTATGCTAGCCCACTTATATTCTGTATGTTCAAAGCTGAGTTTTATTTTGCTATCATTTTTTATTTTACATATATAAACGATTAATGCAAGGCCTACATAACCATTATCAGTAGGTATTTTCAAGTTTGATATGAAAGAATCAAAATGGCCAACAATCTCTATATCTTCTATTCCCAATTCTTCTTTCACTTCCTTTCTTAATGTCGTTTCTATATCATCGCCTTTTTTGACTCTACCACCCGGTAAATCCCAATGCACAGTTTTATCGCCTTTAAGCTCTTCAGGGTTTGTTTTAAGAATTAGAATTCTGTTGTCATTGATAATCAAAGCCTTTACTCCAAGATGAAACAGCTCCTCTTTCATTAGCATAAATTTGGAAATTTGTAAAGAAAAAGCTGTATTCTACTGAATATAGACAAATTTTATAATTAATGAAAACAATTATTTAGTTATATGAAACCTGAAGAAATCTTTGGCGTCAACGCGGGCAAGGTCTGGCACATTCTCGACCAAAACAGGCAAACTCCATTGACGTTGCAAGAAATAATGAAGTTGGGCAAGATGCTCAGAGATGATGTGATGAGTGGCTTGGGCTGGCTTGGGAGGGAAGGAAAAATAGAGATAGTCGAAAAGAATGGGAAGTTAGCTTATAGGCTTTTATGAAGGGTGATTTTTTGAAGTTTGTAAAGTTCTTGAGAGAATTGTCGAAAAAAGATTTGGCCATAGCTGGAGGTAAAGGCGCAAACCTGGCTGAAATGTATAACATCGGCTTGCCTGTCCCCAATGCTTTTGTCGTCACGGCTCAAGCTTACAAATATTTTTTAGAAAAAACAAAGATTGGCCAAACAATATTTGAAATTCTCAAAAATACCGATGTTAACGATAATGAGCAGCTGCAAAGGAATACAAGGAGAATTAGAGAATTGATTGAAAAGACGAAGATGCCAGAAGAAATAGAAAAGGAGATAGAGGAAGCTTATAGCAAATTATCAAAGGAATATGGTGTCAAAGAAGAATGGGTTGTCGCGAGAAGCTCTGCTACTGCTGAAGACCTTCCAAATGCCTCATTCGCTGGTCTCCAGTTAACTGTTCTCAACATTAAAGGCGCAAAAAATGTTGTTAAAGCTGTAAAACAGTGCTGGGCATCTCTGTTTACTGCAAGAGCAACTTTTTACAGAGCAAGTAAAGGATTTGATCATTCAAAAGTTCTCATTGCCGTGCCTGTGCAAAAGCAGCTAGATTCTGACAAGGCTGGAGTCGGCTTCACAATCCATCCATCTACAGGCGAGAAAGACAAGATAATGATAGAAGGTTCTTGGGGACAAGGTGAGAGCGTTGTCTCAGGTGCTGTTACGCCAGATACTTATGTATTGGACAAAAAAACAGGTGAAGTCTTGGAAAAACACATAGCGACGAAATTGGAGATGAGAGTTTTAGACAAAAAGAAAGGGGGTGTCAAGGTTCTCAAAGTTCCAAAAAACATGCAGAACAAGAGGGTTTTGAATGATGATGAGTTAAAGCAACTGCACAAGCTGGCGCTAAAGCTTGAGAAGCATTACAAGGTGCCTCAAGATTTTGAATGGGTTGTCGAGAAAGGCAAAGTTTATCTTGTCCAGGCAAGGCCTGTGACTGTGTTTTATGAGAAGCGAGAAGGAGTTGAAGTTGAAGAAAAGGTAAAGCCTATACTGGAAGGGTTACCTGCTTCACCTGGGATAGCTCAGGGAGTTGTGAAAATAGTAAAATCGCCGAAAGAGTTGGGCAAAATAAAACAAGGCGACATCTTGGTAACTAGAATGACGAACCCTGATTATGTGGCTGGCATGAAGAGGGCTGTTGGAATTATAACAGATGAAGGTGGACAAACTTGTTTTGTGGGAGATACTCTCGTCCTAACAAACAAAGGTTTTATGAGAATCGAAGACGTGTATGAAAGATTTTTCAATGGAGAAAATTTATTCGTATTTTCATACGATTACAAAAATAAAAAACCTGTATGGAAAAGAATAATCAATGCTGGAAAGAGGTTGTCAAAAGTAATTAGGGTTTCTGTTTCTCAGACTGGCCGTATAAAAGAAAATTACATAGATGTTACACCCGATCACAAGATGTATACATTCGAGAATAGAAAAATGATTAAAAAAAGTATAGAAAAAATTATCAAAGACGAAGAAAGTGTTTTATTAGTTGAATCTTTACCGAAAAATGATATTGAACTCGATAATCATAAACTAGCCTATCTCGTAGGCGCAATAGCATCTGACGGTTGTATAAGATTGAATAGAGGTTCTAGTGGAAATTATAGAAGAGGTGCTGTTGTATTTACTCAGAAAAATGATGAATCTAAAATAGATTTTATAGAAGCGGTCAAAGGATATTATAACGAAATCTTTGGTTTTGAAATGAAAGGGAGAGAGAAATATTCAAGCAGCTTAATTAAAAACAAATTGGTAAAAAGCAAAGCCAAAGCGTTTGACTTTATATCATCAAAATTGATACCAGCAAAACTATTTGAAAAAATTATGAATAAAATGGACCTGTGGGCTTTATTATTGAGCGATGAGTCGGCTTTAAACTTCTTAGCAGGCATAATAGATGGTGATGGATGTTTTTATGGCAATAGAATACATGTATATGTTTCGGAAGAGAATGTGCTTAAAGCCGTTGTTATTTCTTGCTTAAAACTTGGAATAGTTCCTCAAATAACCAGAAACAGAGGGATTTATCATGTACAAATAGTTGAAAGAATTTATGATATAATTGAAAGGACTAAAAGAGTTAAAGGTTTGGTTGGCAAGAGGAGATTTGGAACAAGATTCTTCGCTGCAAGACAAATACTTCAAGATGTTGTAGATAAAGTAAATTACAAAGGGAGAATAAAGCCATACATAAAATACAACCTTTTAATAGATGCTGAAAAGATAGTTGAAAGAATCTTACCATTAGCGGATGAAAAACTGAAAAAAGAGTTGATCGAAGTATTATCTTCTAGTGTCAGGATGCAGAGAGTAAAGTTTGTAGAAAATTTAGGTGAGAAATTTGTATTCAACATCGAAGTCGAATCTGATGACGAAATGGAGAAAAATTATATAGTTTTCACGAAAAGGTATACTCCCATTCTTGTTTCAAACTCTCACGCGGCAATAGTTTCTCGTGAGTTGGGAATTCCATGCGTCGTCGGGACAAAGCAAGCAACCAAAAAATTGAAAGATGGCAACCTCGTCACTATAGATGGCTATAATGGCAAGGTCTATTTAGGTAAGGTAGAGATTCGAAAGCAAGAAGAAAAGTATGAATATGTCAAGACAAAAACAAAAGTTTACATAAACCTTGGCGAGCCAGATCTTGCTGAAAGATATAAAGACTTGAAATGCGACGGCGTCGGCTTGATGAGAGCTGAGTTCATGGCTTCTGAAGTCGGCAAACACCCGAAGCTGCTTATAAAAAGGGGTGGCGAAGAGCTGTTCATAAACACTTTTGCTAAAGGAATTGAGAAGGTTGCCAAAGCTTTTTACCCAAGACCTGTCGTCTATAGGGCTTTGGATTTCAAGACGAATGAGTATGCCGATCTAGCTGGTGGCAAAAGGTTTGAGCCGCATGAGAATAATCCAATGATAGGATGGAGAGGTGCTTCGAGATACATAACCGAGCCAGAGATATTCGAGCTTGAGCTGAAAGCAATAAAGAAGGTAAGGGACAAGGGTTATGATAATGTTTACCTGATGATACCTTTTGTCAGGACTACTTGGGAGCTGGACGAGATAAAGAAGATAATAGACAAGGTTGGTTTGAAGAAAGACAAGAAATTCAAGCTTTGGATAATGGTTGAAGTTCCATCGGCAGCTATATTGATAGAAGAATTCTGCAAGAAAGGGATAGATGGTGTCTCCATTGGCAGCAATGATTTGACGCAGTTAATACTTGGAGTCGATAGGGATTCTGCAATACTAGGCAAGAGATGGTTTAATGAGTTGGACCCAGCAGTTTTATGGGCTATAGAAAGAGTTGTAAAGACTTGCAAGAAATATGGAGTTACTTGCTCTATTTGTGGACAAGCGCCGAGCGTCTATCCTGAGTTGACTAGAATGCTGGTGAAATGGGGTATTACAAGCGTTTCTGTCAATCCAGACGTAGTCGATAAGACGAGACATATAGTTGCTGAAGCTGAAAAGGGATTGTTGCACAAGTTGCTGAAGAAATGATCTTCTAAAAAATTGCGTTCAATATCAATCCCATAATAATGATACCGAGGATTGTGATTCCAAAAAACAAAGCTAAAAGCTGCCATTTCATAACCTTGCTCAATATCAATATTTCTGGCAATGAGATTGTGACTATGGCTGTCATGAATGCCAAAGCTGTGCCTATGGGAATTCCTTTCTCGACTAGAGCTTCCATAACTGGCACGACACTAACGGAATTTGCATACAAAGGCGTGCCTGCAATTACAGCTATAATTACAGAATACCATGATTTTGATGACAAGTATTTTTCAACCAAGCTTACAGGAACAAAGCCATGAATCAGAGCGCCTATGCCCACGCCCAAAAAAACATAAGGAAATACTTGTCTTGTGATCTGCCAGCCGTCATCCCACCAATACTTTGCAAGCTCTTTCAGCTTTGGTTTTTCTTCTCCATCTTTTTCTATTTCTTCTCTTGACCTTAATTTCATCAAATTTCTGTTTATGTATTTTTCAACATTCAACGCTTGTATTAGCATACCACCTATCACTGAAACTATTATTCCTATGATGTTATAGGCTATGGTTAATTTCAACCCAAAAATCGCTGGAAAAAGATAAAGGGATGATTCATTTACTAGAGGTGATGATATCAAAAAAGCAAAAGTTATCCCTAGAGGTATGCCAGCAGAAACGAAACCGATGAACAAAGGTATGGAAGAGCAAGAGCAGAATGGTGTGACGACGCCCAAAAGAGCAGCAAGTAAATAATCCAAGCCGAACCATCTTCTCTTAGCTAGCATGTTTTTAACTTTGTTAGTTGGAAAATAATACCTAGTTATTGCCATTATGTAACTTATGATCAAAAGAAGCAAACCGATTTTCAAGATGTCATAAACAAAAAAGTTTACAGCCTCGCCTAAATAAGAGCCTTTGGCAAGCTTGAGAAAATCATAAGTAGTAAAGTCTGCAAATGCTTTCATTGGCCAAAAAACATCCATTTCATCGCCTTAGCAGCTTTTTTATCCTCTCTATGTCGGAAGTGAATCCAACAAAAACAAGCTTGTTGTCAACAGCTATTCCTGGGCTCGACGTTGCCCCTAATTCTATTAACCTTTCTATTCCTTTTTGGCCTGCAACATACTCAACTTGGTTTATCCCGAGTTCCTCTGCAGCTTTTTTAGTAATTTCATACAGTTTTTTGCAGGTTGGGCAACCAGAGCCTAAAACTTCTATTTTCATAAGTGTTTGAAATTTTTAATAGAAAATATATAAATCTATCTCACACTTCAACAACATAATCGAAATAATCATCATATGGGTTTTCCAACTTCATCATTTCCTCTATGGTTAAATTCTCAAAATACCTCCTGAAAGGACGCATAGAGTTGCCGTGTGCCGAGACTGCGACGTTAACCTTTTCCTTTTTTATCATCTTTAGCAAATCTTTTATAAAGGACATGACCCTTTTCTCAACCATTTTTATAGATTCGCCGCCAGGTGGAGGGACATCATAAGACCTGTGCCATATGTCAAACTGCTCCTGACCATATTTTTTGATTATAGTTCTGTGAAACTTGCCTTCCAGCTGGCCGTAACATCTCTCTCTTATCCTTTTATCGACTATTATCCTTTTGCATTCAGGATGGTATTTTAAAACTATTTTCAGAGTGTCCCTTGACCTAGACAAATCAGAACAAAAGGCAACATCTATCTTCAAGTTTTTCATCTTTTCAGCAAGCCTTTCAGCCGCTTTGATGCCTTCAGGACTTAGCTTTGAGTCCTTGCAGCCTGTAAACCTCTTCGCTAAATTGTAATAAGTCTGTCCATGCCTGAACAAGTATATGTGGCATTTCATATAAAGACTATATTGTTTTGAGAGATAAAAATCAAATTAGCCGTGAGTGTTTGTCAATTAAATTAACAAGGAAGTGTTAACTTGGAAAAACTTTATCTCACTCTTCTTTTTATTTCATCTGATATTTGCACCAAGCTGTCAACGTTTATGTAAGTGTTGGGATAGTCTACCTCTTCTGAGAGGACAAAATCTATTGGATTTGTCTGTGTTTCTTCTCTCAAGACAACTTCCTCGGGTTTTCTTTTTCTTTGTCTCTCCGCTTTTTGCAGCTTCTCAGCCTTTATCTCTAAACCCTTCATTAAATTTCTCAAATCCTCTTCCTCTTTTGCTTTAGCATTCATTATCGCAAGTTCCTTGATGACTCTCGTCTTTATTTCAGAAAGTCCTATAAGCGTGTTTATAAATGCGTCATGGGGTGTTGAAAATGGAGAAAAGTATTTGTGGACGTCTCCATCATTCCACCATTTTGTGCACATATAATAAAGCAAATCGCTCTGCTGAAGCAAGCGCCACATCCTTATATGCTGTTGCCCGTTTTGTTTTATTAAAGGCTCTATCTTCTCCAGCTCTTCAAATATCATCTTCTGCATAGAATTTCCAAGCCACGCTGACGTATCCCTCTCCATATCAGCCCAGGAAATTGTATTATTCTCATGAACATCCATTTCTCCCACTGGCTCAAGCCTCGCTGCCTCTGAAGGTAGGACAAAATCCAAGTTCTGCCAATCAAATATCTTCCAAGGTAAAGCTTTCAGGAAGAAGAAGATGCCGCTCTCGTCAGGATGGTGCTCGCCAAAAGTCTCGTAATCGATGAACAAGGTTATTATTTGTCCTGGTGTAGAAGAGAGCCAAATAGCATACTTTTCAGCAGTTAAAGGCCATTGGTCCCAGTTTCTAGCAGAAAACCTGTAGCCTATGTCGTCGCTTAATTGATAATTTCTAGTAAACACCCTTATCCTCTCTTTCAAAGGCTTGTCATTCTCGCAAACAGGGCCTCTAGCATAAACATAATTTGGTGACCTCCATCCAAGGATCCTGTTAACTCCTTCTGTAAATATAGCTTTAAATCCCATATCTTCGACTGCCTTTGCAATCAAATTATTGTATATCATCTCTGTGTTTATGAAGACAGCTGGCTTGACGCCTAAATAATCTTTTATCGCTTGAGTTTGCATCTTGACTTGCTCGATGAATTCTTCTTTATTCTTAAACAAGCTCGCCAAGGAA
>Ga0197143_1002724_pt1 | contig 12618 bp, 9 predicted proteins | sample GBS70_MetaG_FD_148603 | JGI IMG/M metagenome (GOLD analysis project Ga0197143, IMG submission 148603) | Sediment microbial communities from Great Boiling Springs, Gerlach, Nevada, United States - GBS 70_MetaG | ecosystem: Environmental > Aquatic > Thermal springs > Hot (42-90C) > Sediment...
GGAGGCGAGACGATGGCCCGACGAACGCTGACGATCGAAGAAGAGTATCGCGCCAAGCACCCGACCTCGCAGGCACGGTACGAACGTGCCTTGCGGGACTTTCCGAGCGGCGTCACCCACGACGTGCGGTACCAGAAACCGTTCCCCCTGTACGTCGAGCGAGCCAGCGGCGCACACAAGTGGGACGTCGATGGTAACGAGTTGATCGACTACACGATGGGCCATGGAGCGTTGCTTCTCGGTCATGCCCACCCGCAGATCGTCGAGGCAGTCCAAGTGCAGATCCGGCGCGGCACACACTATGGTGCCGGGCACGATCTCGAACTGGAGTGGGCGGAACGAATCCGCGAGCTCAAGCCTTCCTGTGAGCGGGTGAAGTTCACCGCCTCTGGAACGGAAGCCACTTTGCTCGCCATGCGACTCGCCCGGGCCTATACCGGCCGCGAAAAGATCCTCAAGTTCGCTGGTCACTTCCATGGTTGGCAGGACTATGCGCTCCCCGGCGAAAAGCCACCGTTCGATGCGCAGCAGATTCCGGGGGTACCGCGTGCCGTCCTCGAATCGGTCGTCGTGGCCCCGGTGAATGACCTCGACTTCGTGGAGCGCCGACTGGCGGATGGGGATATCGCAGCGGTGATCCTCGAACCCAGCGGTGCCTCGTGGGCCGCCATCCCCTTGCCCGAGGGCTTTCTGCACCGCCTGCGCGCCATCACCGAGCGGACAGGAACGCTGCTCATCTTCGACGAAGTGATCACCGGATTCCGCTGGTCGCCCGGCGGCGTGCAGGGGCTGCTCGGTATCCGACCCGATCTTACGACGATGGCCAAGATCGTCGCTGGTGGACTTCCCGGTGGGGCAGTCGGTGGGCGAGCCGACATCATGGCGCTTCTCGAATTCCGCGACGATCCGGAGTGGAATCGGCGGCGCGTGGCGCATCCGGGAACGTTCAATGCCAACCCCTTGTCCGCTGCCGCCGGTTGTGCCTGTTTGCAGCTCGTCGCCGACCCGGCTGTGCAGCGTCATGCCGATGCCATGGCGGCGCGCTTGCGTCGCGGGATGAATCGCGTCCTGGTCAGCTACGGGATCCCCGGCTTCGTGTGGGGTGAAAGCTCGGTGTTTCACATCGCGCTCGGCCACACCTGCACGAACCAGCACGGCGAGGATATCCGCATGCCCGAGGGGGTCTCGCCGATCGTCCTGAAGACCGGAATGTCACCGGCGCTCGCCACGACGCTCTACCAGGCGATGGTGAACGAAGGGGTCGATCTCTTCCACGGTGGGGGCCTCTTGAGCGTTGCCCACACGCCGGAGGACATCGACCGGACGATCGAGGCCTTCGAGCGGGCCGTGCTCCGGATGCGCGACGAGGGATGGTTCGAGCGATCGTCGTGAGGTGAGCGCGGTTCGCACTCAATCGTCACCTGGGCGCGTACCGACGGTCGCTGCCAGCCCGACCGGCGTCCGCCACTCGGCGCGGCGCGGATCGATCCCGCGCACGATATCGTGGTAGAGCCGCTCCAGTGCACGCGTGACCGGCCCGGGGTAACCGTCGCCGATCGGGTACCGGTCGATCTCGCCGATCGGAGTGATTTCTGCTGCGGTCCCGCAGAGGAAGACCTCGTCGGCGACATAGAGTTCCGTGCGGTCGACCGGTCGTTCCTCGACCGCAAGACCGAGTTCGTCGCGTGCCAGCCGCAGCAGCGTATCGCGGGTGATGCTCTCCAGGATGCTCTGGGTGATGTCCGGTGTCACGAGTTTCCCATCGCGGACGAGCATGAGGCAGGCGCCCGGTGCTTCCGCTACCTTCCCCTGCACGTTGAGAAGAATCGCCTGGTCGTAACCGTCCAGTTGTGCCTCCATCGCAGCCAGCTGGCCATTGCGATAGTTCGAGACGTTCTTGACGCGTGGCGGCATGATGTCGTCGCTGATGCGACGCCAGGAACTCACCTTGGCGCGCACGACCTTGCCGGACAGCAAGTGCGACGGCATCGGACGCGTCGCGATGTACAGCCCGGCCTCTTCGGCGAAGCCGCTCAGCGTCTTCGGTCCAGCTGCCCGGTACGCAACCGGCTGGATGTACGTGTCCTCGCGGCACTCGTTGTCGCGGAGAAGCTGCAGGATCGCCTCGGTCAGTTCTCCGATACTCCAGCGCGGTGCCAAGCGAACCAGGCGCATCGAGCGCAGCAACCGCTCCAGATGCTCGCGCAACCGGAAGACGTACGCCTCGCCGGTTTCGGGATTCCAGTAGGCGCGAATCCCCTCGAACACGGCACCGACCGTCGACCAGCCGAGTTCCGTCACGTGGACAGTCGCCTCTTCCCAGCGCACCTGCTGGCCGTTCCACCAAAGATAACGGGGATGCGTCCCGCTCATCGTTCCCTCCTCGCCCCGGTCAGTCGTCTGACGACGGACACGTGTGCTCCCCGCTCGGCGCAGGACCGCCGGTCATCGTAGCACACGCCCGCGCGCTGTCCAGTTCCTCGGCCGCTCCTCGCCGTATCCGATCGCGGGGGAAACCGGTTGCGGCTCGACCGAGAAGCGAGCGATGACTCATCGCTCGCTGCCCCGGCTGCTCACGGCGACCGCACTCAGAAAGCGGCTGAACGGTCCATCCGGCCCGAGTAGTTCACCGGTCGGCGTGCGCGGAAGCGTCACGACCCACGGCTGCACGAGATACGTCGCGACGGGATGACAGATCGGCAACAGGACGAACTCCTCCTGCACGAGCAGCTCGCACTGCCGGTACGCGCCCAGCCGGCGGGTGAGCGCGGTTTCCCCGCGAGCGAGCGCCAGCAAGCGATCCAGTGCGTCACTCCGCCAGCGCAGTCCACGCAGCGTACGCCGCTCGCTGCTCAACAGCCATTCGTAGACGGCAGCGGCGTCGGGGAAGGGTAATGGCCACCGCCACCACAGCAGCTCGAACGTTCCCTCTTCGACAGCCCGTTCCCACTCGCGCGCAGCCAACCGGACGAGTTCGACCGGCACTCCCAAGTTGCTCGTGAGCTGCAGCGCGACGTCCTGCAGGACCGCCTCCTCCTCCGGGGAGCAGTCGGCTGGCGCGGTGAGGCGCAGCGGGCGCGGATCGCTCGCCCGCACCCGTTGCCAGGCGAGGAAGGCCTCGAGCGGTGCGAAACGATGTGCTTCGGCCACACTGTCGTCTCGCACGCTTCCCGGGATTCCTGGCGGCACGAGCGAACTCGCTGGCTCGACCGCACCGTAGAGGAGCTGACGCAACCGTTCCCGATCGATCGCGCGACTGATGGAGCGACGCAACTCCAGGTCATCCAACGGGGCACCATCCGGCTGGATGACGAGAAACCAGGTCTCCGGCAGGATGCTCCGCTCCACGCGCTCCAGGAGCACTTCCTCGCCGGTCACGCGAGGCAGCTCCTCCTGCGGCACAGCTGCGAAGTCGACTTGCCCCCGATAGAAGGGGAGGAGTGGATCGGTCGACGCCGCGATCGTGACCGTGCAACTGTCCAGACTCGGTCGGTTCCAGTAGTGAGGATTCGCGTTCACGGTGTAACCGGATCCTGGCTCCCAGTTCGCCAGGAAAAACGGGCCGTTGGAGACGCAACGTCCCGCTTCGGTCCACCTCTCTCCCCACCGCTCGACCGATGGCCGATGCGCCGGGAGCAACCCCGGTGTCCCGAGGATCCAGAGGAAGTAACCGGCTGGGCGCTCGAGCTCCACTTCGAGCGTCCGCTCGTCAAGGGCGCGGACGGCGAGCTGTTCGGGAGGGAGCCGTCCCTCTCGGACTGCCTTCCCGTTCCCGACGAGGTCCAGGAGGGACGCCTGGGGTGCTGGGCGAGCCGGATCGAGCATGCGCTGCCACGACCAGACGAAGTCGCTCGCCCGCACGGGATCGCCGTTCGACCACCCACTTCGGTTGGAACGCAGGGAGAAGACATAGCGTGTTCCGTCCGCCGAGACCTCCCAGGCGGCTGCCCAGTCCGGTTGGACGCTGTAATCGGGTGCCAGGCGAACCAGGCCAGCGAAGAGTTCCGGTTCGCCGCCGCAAGCGGCATCCGCATTGAAGTCGTGGCTCTTCGGCTCATCGAGGCGCAAGCGCACGAAGATCCGCGCAGCCACTGGTGTCGGCGTCGGCCGCGGACTGGGCGTCGGGGCGACCACCACTGGTGTGGGCGTGGGAGTGGGGGTGGCCGGTCGCGGCGGCGATGTCGGTGAGGGGAGCGGTGTCGCGTCGCTCGCGGTCACGGTCGTCGGGGGCGTGCCCTCGCCCCGGCGGCACGCGGCCAAGAGCGACCCGCCGGAGAGCCACAGCAGTCGCCGGCGCGTCAGAGGGAGCCAAAGGGCTCGGTCGAGGGTCGTTCGTCCGCCCACACGGCGGCTCCCTTACGGATCAGGGCAAGCGGATCTCGGCTCCCGCCTGCTCGCCAGCGAGGAAGGCGCGGGCAGCAGCACCATACAGCCCGGTGTCGTCACCGAGCGCCGAGAGTCGCAGCTCGGTATGTTCCACGATGTAGTGAATCGCATAGACCGGTAACCAACGACGCAACGGCTCGAGCAAAAGCTCCCCGGCGCGAGCAACGCCGCCACCGATGACGATCATCTCGGGGTCGAACACGTTGACCAGCCCAGCTAGCCCGACGGCCAGTGCCCGAGCCGCCTGCTCCAGGATCGCTCGTGCCCCTGCATCGCCAGCTCGGGCCGCTTCCACCACGTGGGCAGCGGTCACCGGGCCATCCCCGGCCAGTTCCCGCAGGAGCCCGGAACGCCCGGAGTTGCGCAGCGCCTCGCCGTCGCGGGCCAGTGCCCAGCCGCCGATGTATGCCTCGACGCAGCCCACTCCGCCGCAATGGCAACGTGGACCGGTCGGATCGACCGGCACGTGCCCGACTTCCGTCCCGAGCCCGCGCACTCCTTCGATCAGCTGACCATGGGCGATCACGCCGCCCCCGACGCCGGTGCCCAGCATCAGGTGCACGAGGTGCCGGCACCCTTTGGCGGCACCGAAGAGCGCCTCGCCCAGCGCCGCTCCGTTGCCATCGTTTCCCAAGACCACCCGGCGCCCGAGTCGCTCTTCCAGCATCCGACGGAGCGGGACGCGTTGCCAGCCGACCAGGTTAGGGGCGAAGAGCACGACGCCGGTCGCTGGCTCGAGCGGCCCGGGTGCCACGACGCCGACCGGTACCGCGCGATCGACGCCAGCATCCGCCGCGACTTCGTCGACCAGCCGGACGATCCGCTCGACGACCGCGACGACTCCATCGCGCGCCCCGGTCGCGGTCTGGCGGTGGAAAGCCAGCGTGCCATCGCGCCGGACGAGCGCGGCACGCAGGTTGGTGGCGCCGAAGTCGACCGCGAGGACAGCGTCCATCCCGCACCTACCGAGGAGTGGGATCGAAGAAGCGATACCGCAGCAACGTCGCGAGGACCGTCAGGCCGTCACGCCAGGTGATCTTCTTTCCCTCCCAATATTCGCGGCCATTGTACGAGATGGGCACTTCATAGATCCGGTAGCCGCGGCGGAGGATCTGAGCGGTGATCTCGGGATCGAATCCCCAGCGATCGCTGCGCAGCCGTAGCTGACGCGCGACCTCGGCGGTGAAGACCTTATAGCCCGTCTCCATGTCGGTCAGGGTCGTATCGTACAGCAGGTTGGCGACGAACGTGAGGAAGCGGTTGCCGACCCAGTGCCAGAAGTACATCGCCTTGTGCTCGCCCAAAAAACGCGACCCGTAGACGACCTGGGCCCGCCCCTCCGCGATGGGGCGCAAGAGCCGCGGGTACTCGCGCGGGTCGTACTCCAGGTCAGCATCCTGCACGATGAGGACATCTCCGGTCGCTGCCTCGAGCGCTGACCGGATCGCTGCGCCCTTTCCGCGATTGACCGGGTGCAGGATCAAGACCAGATCGCGCGAGCGGCTCGCTTCCTCCTCCAAGTATTCGCGCGTGCCGTCGGTCGAGCCATCGTCCACGACGACGAGCTCGCGCTCGTACGGGAGTTCGACCGCGCGGACGCGCCGGAGGACTTCCCCGATCGTCCGTGCCTCGTTGTAGACCGGTACGAGGATCGACAGCCGCCGGATCGCTCGGGGTCCGTCCATCCCGCTCCTCCGCTCGCCTTCACAGGATGAACTTGCTCAGATCCTCATCTGCCACGATGGTCCCGACGCGCTGGCGGACGTAGTCGGCATCGATGCGGACCGTCTGCCCAGTGAGTTCCGGCGCGCGGAAACTGATCTCCTCGACGACCTTTTCCATGATCGTCGCCAGCCGCCGCGCTCCGATATCTTCTGCTCGGCTGTTCACCAGCGCAGCGAGCCGAGCTACCTCGCGCAGGCCATCTTCGGTGAACACCAGCTCGACCCCCTCGACGCGCAGGAGTTCGCGGTATTGCCGGGTCAGCGCATTCTCCGGCACGGTGAGGATGCGATAGAGATCGTCCTCGGTCAAGCGCTGCAGCTCGACGCGGATCGGAAAGCGTCCCTGCAGCTCCGGAATGAGGTCGGAGGGGCTGGCGTTGTGGAAGGCGCCGGCGGCGATGAACAAGATGTGGTCGGTGCGCACCGGTCCGTAGCGCGTCATCACGACCGAGCCCTCGACGATCGGCAAGAGGTCGCGTTGCACTCCCTCGCCGGACACATCGGGGCCGTATTCACTGTCTTTGGTGATCAACTTGTCGATCTCGTCGATGAAGACGATCCCGCTCTCCTCGGCTCGCTTGATCGCCGCTTCGACCACCGCATCGAAGTCGACGAGCCGCTGCGCTTCTTGCTGGGTCAGGATGCGCCGGGCCTCGCGCACGGAAACCCGCCGCGTGCGTCGGCGTGCCTGGAGCGACTCCAGGAGATCGGCGACCGTTTCTTGGAGCTCGTCGAGATCGACACCGCCGTTCTCCGCGTACGGCGTGACGAAGAGATCGAACTCGCTCTCCAGATCGAGCTCGATCGTTTCGTCTTCCAGCCCGTCGCGGGAGAGCAAGTCGAGCAAGCGTCGCCGCTCGCGCGCCATCCGGCGCTCGCGCTTCCGTCGCTCCTCGGGTGCTTCTTCTTCCGGCTCGGCCTCCGCTTCCGATCCCTGTCGCTTGGCCCGCCGGCGCTCGCGCTGCTCGACCAGGATATCCACCAGCCGCTGCAATGCGGCGCGGGATGCTTCCTCGCGGACCGCCTCGAGTCGCTCGCCGTGCAGCGAACTGATGCTCACTTCGACGAGTTCGCGCACGATCGACTCGACGTCGCGGCCGACATAGCCGACTTCGGTGAACTTGGTCGCCTCGACCTTCACGAAGGGGGCGTCCACGAGTTGGGCGACGCGCCGGGCGATTTCCGTCTTGCCGACGCCAGTCGGGCCGATCATCAAGATGTTCTTCGGGACGATGTCGCGCCGGACTTCCTCGGGCAGCTGCTGCCAGCGCCAGCGGTTGCGGATCGCGATCGCGACGGCCCGCTTGGCCTCCTCTTGCCCGACGATGTACCGATCGAGCTCAGCGACGATCTCGGCCGGAGTCAGGGGTACGGTACCGCGTTCAGGTCGGACGCTCGTCGTCATGCGTGTGCTCATCTTCTCCATGCTCGGGTGGTGCGGTGAGGATCGTCACCGCGTGATTGGTATAGACACAGAGATCGGCGGCCACCTCCATCGCAGCGCGCGCGATTTCCGCCGCACTCATGCGGGTATGGCGCAGGAGCGCGCGCGCCGCCGCCGCTGCGTAGGGTCCTCCCGTGCCGATCGCGGCGACGCCGTCGTCCGGCTCGATGACGTCTCCGTCTCCGGAGATCATCAAGAGCTGGCGGGAATCGGCGACGAGAAGCTGAGCCTCGAGCCGCCGCAGGTAACGATCGGTCCGCCACTCCTTGGCCAGCTCGACCGCGGCACGGCGCAGGTCGCCATCGGCGGTCCGCAGGTGCTGCTCGAACTTCTCGAACAAGGTCAGAGCATCAGCGACCGCACCGGCGAAGCCGGCCAGTACCTTGCCCCCGGCGAGCGCGCGGATCTTGCGGGCGCGCTGCTTGAGCACCACGTCGCCAGCCGTCACCTGGCCGTCTCCGGCGATCGCGACCCGGCCATCCCGGAGGACACCCAGGATGGTGGTTCCGTGCCGCACCGCGCTCTCGCGCACGCTCGCTCCCTCCTGCGGCCGGGGTGGCCGTCGACCATTCAAGTATACCCTCGGATCAGGCGTCGACCGACGCCGGCTCCTCAGCTGGCCGGTAGCTGCACGATGGGCAGCGCACGCTTTCCTGCCCTCGCCGCACGCTCACCACCAGCGCTCCCCCGCATTGCGGGCACCGTTCCCCAGTCGGCCGCTCCCAGCTGACGAAGTCGCACTCGGGATAGCGGCTGCAACCATAGAAAGTCCGGCCCTTCCGGCTCCGCCGGACGACGATCTCGCCCTCGCCGCATCGTGGGCAACGCACCCCGATTTTCTCCAAGAGCGGGCGCTTGTTCTTGCACTCCGGGAAGCCCGAACAGGAGAGGAACCGGCCGAACCGGCTCTCCTTGATCACCATCGGCCGGCCGCAGAGCTCGCAGACCTCGCCGCTCGGCTGGTCAGCGAGCCGCACCCGCTCGATGGTCTGCTCGGCTTCCTCCACCTGGCGGTGGAACGGCTCGTAGAACTCCCGGACGACCGGAACCCAGTCGCGCTCTCCTGCGGCGATCTCGTCGAGTTCCTCTTCCAAGCGGGAGGTGAAGCCGACATCGACCACGTCCGGGAAGTGTTGGACGAGGAGATCGGTCACCAGCATACCGAGTTCGGTCGGGACCAGCTTGCGATCCTCGACGACGACGTAGCGGCGCTGCTTGAGCGTCTCGATCGTCGGCGCGTAGGTGCTCGGTCGACCGATCCCCAGCTCCTCCAGTGTCTTGACCAGCGTCGCCTCGCTGTAGCGGGGCGGCGGCTGGGTGAAGTGCTGCTCCGGCCGGACAGCCAGCAGGCGCAAGACCTCGCCACTGGCGAGCGGTGGCAGCGGTCGCTGATCCAGTTCGTCGGCCTCGTCCTCGTCGCGCCCCTCGCGGTAGACGACGAGGAATCCCGGGAAGCGGACGACCGAGCCGGTGGCCCGCAGGAGATACGGAGCATCGGCACCGACCTTCGGCCCGGCCGCGATCTCGACCGTCACGGTGTCGTAGATGGCGGGTGCCATCTGGCTCGCGATGAACCGCTCCCAAATGAGCCGGTAGAGCTGGTACTGGCGCGGCGTGAGATACGGGCGTACCGAGTCCGGATCGCGCGCCGGGTCAGTCGGCCGGATCGCTTCGTGCGCCTCCTGTGCCCCTTTCGCCTTCTTGGCATAGACCGGTGGGCGCTCAGGCAGGAAGTCAGCTCCCCACCGCGCCGCGATCACCTCGCGTGCCCGTTGCTGCGCTGCTGCTGCCACCTGCGTCGAGTCGGTCCGCATGTAGGTGATGAGGCCGACACTGCCTTCGGGCCCGAGTTCGACTCCCTCGTACAGTTGCTGGGCCACCTGCATGGTCAGGCTCACCGGGAAGCGCAACTTGCGCCCGGCCTCCTGCTGCAGCGTGCTGGTGGTGAACGGTGGCGCTGGGCGACGCTGCTTCTGCCGCTCCTTGACCGAAACCACCCAGTACTGCGCGGCTTCGAGCTCGCGGGCGACCGCTCGCGCCGCTTCTTCGTTGGGCAGGTCCGGCTTCTCGCCCCGCACCCGGACCAGTGTCGCCGCGAAGGGGACCGGTTCCTGCGCACCGTTCCCGAGCGGGGCGAGATCGACTTCGATCGTCCAGTATTCCTGCGGGACGAACGCCTGAATCTCCCGCTCGCGCTCCACCACCAAGCGCAAGGCCACCGATTGGACGCGCCCGGCGGAGAGACCGCTCTTGACCTTGCGCCAGAGGAGCGGACTGATCTCGTACCCGACCAATCGATCGAGCACGCGCCGGGCCTGCTGCGCATTGACCAGCCGCATGTCGATGCCGCGCGGATGCGCGAGCGCTTCCCGGATCGCCTCCTCGGTGATCTCGTGGAAGACGATCCGGCGCACCGGCTTGTCGTGGGCCTGCGTCGCCTCGATCAGGTGCCAGGCGATCGCCTCGCCCTCCCGGTCCGGGTCGGTCGCCAGGATCAACTCGCGCGCCCGTTGCACGCTCTCCTTGAGTTCCTTGACGACCGGCAGCTTCTCCTTGAGGACCGTGTAGGTCGGTTGGAAGTCGTGCGCGACATCGACCCCGAGCTTGCTCTTCGGCAAGTCGCGCACGTGCCCCATCGATGCCTTCACGGCATACCCTGGCCCGAGGAAACGACCGATCGTCCGCGCCTTGGCCGGCGACTCGACGATCACCAACGCTTGCCCATCGGCGCGACTGGTGCCGCGCGTCGCCTTCTTCGCTGTCGTCTCGCCCGTTGCCGTCGTCTTCTTCTTCGTCGTCTTCGCTGCCATCGTCCCCCTCTACCGATCTTCGGCAGGTCCGGCCATCGGCACCAGATCAGAGCAGGTCCCGCCGGCCGAGCTGCTCGAGTCGTCGCACGATCTCCCGCACCTCTTGCGCGCGGGAGCGATGGGCGACCAGCAGCACGTCGTCGGTATCGACGACTACGATGTCCTCGACCCCGAGCGTCACCACCATCCGACGGCCGCCGTAGATGAGCGTAGCACGTGTGTCGAGCCCGAGATGCTCGCAGCCGAGGACGACCGAATCGTCGGCATCGTCGGCCAGGAGCTGGGCCAAGCCATGCCAATCCCCGAGATCCGCCCAGCCGAACTCGGCCGGAACGACCGCCACCTGGTCAGCGCGCTCCATGATACCGTGGTCGATCGTGATCTCCGGAATCTGCGGCCAGTACTCCTCGAAACATCGCTGCCCCTCCGGCGCATCCCAACACGCAGCGATCGCGGCGAGTGGCGCATGGACTTCCGGCAGCAAGCGCCGCAACGCATCGAGAAAGACGTCGACGCGCCAGAGGAACATGCTCGCGTTCCAGCAGTATTCCCCGGAGCGGACGTACTGCTCAGCGGTGGCACGATCCGGTTTCTCCTTGAACTGCTGGACGCGATGGACGGTCAGCCCCTCGGCCACGAGGAGCGGTTCCCCGAGGCGGATGTAACCGTACCCGGTCTCCGGATACCGCGCCGGGACACCGATCGTCACGAGATACCCCTCGCTGGCGGCGCGCAGGCCGGCGCGGACGGCCCGCCGGAACCCTTCCGGATCGGCCACGTAATGATCGGCTGCGAAGGAGCCCATGAGGGCACTGGGAGCGTGCCGGGCGATCAGGAAGGCAGCCAAGCCGATGGCTGGGCCGGTACCGCGCGGCGCTGGCTCAGCGACGATCTGCTCGGCGGCCAGTTCCGGCAGCTCGCTGCGCACCGCGGTGACGTGCGCTGCCCCGGTCACCACGAAACAGTGGTGCGGTGCGACGAGCGGCCGCAGGCGCTCCCACGTCGCACGCAGCATCGACTGTGGTCCCGGAATCGGCAAGAGGAACTTGGGTCGGTTGCGCCGGCTGGCTGGCCACAGCCGCGTGCCGCTCCCACCAGCCGGGATGACTGCCCACATCATCGCCTGCCTCCTCTCGCCAGCAGGGGAGACGCCAGCGCATAGTGCTGGGCCCCGAGATGCGTCACGATCCCCTCGAGCTGGAGTTCCAGGAGCAGCGCGCTCAACTGAGCGATGCCCATGCCCAGCTCGGCGGCCAGCTCGTCGATGTGCTTCGGCTCGGGTCCCAGTGCGGCCACGACCGGCCGAGCACGCTCGGGGACCGCAGGTGCGGCCGGCAGCGGCAGCTGGCGCACCGCGAGTCGCAGATCCTCCAGGACCTCCTGGGCCGAGCCGACCGGCGTGGCGCCCTCGCGCAGCAAGCGCAGGATACCGGCAGTGCCAGGCGAAAAGATCGGTCCGGGGACGGCGTAGACCGACCGGTTCTGGTCGAGCGCGAAGCTGGCCGTGATCAGGGCGCCGCTCCGTTCCGGTGCTTCGATCACCACGACACCCGCGGAGAGCCCGCTGATGATCCGGTTGCGCACCGGAAAGTTTCCCGCATAGGGCGGGGTCCCGGGCAGGAACTCGGTCACCAGTGCTCCCTGCTCGACGATGCGCTGGGCGAGCGCACGGTGCTCCGGCGGATAGACCAGGTCGATCCCGGTTCCGAGCACCGCGATGGTCTGGCCGCCCGCCTCGAGCGCCGCCTCGTGGGCGACCCGATCGATGCCCCGGGCGAGCCCGCTCACCACCGTCACGCCCGCCTCAGCGAACGCGGTCGCGAAGGTCGCGGCGACTTGGACCCCGTAATTCGAGGCCTGGCGTGTCCCGACGAGGGCGACGGCGGGAGCATCGGCTGGTGGAAGGGTGCCCCGCAGGAAGAGCGCTAGCGGCGGGCTGGCGATCTCCCGCAGGAGCGGGGGATAGTCCTCGTCCGGATAGACGATGACGCGTGCGCCCGCCTGCCGGGCCTGGGCGAGGATCTTCTCGGGCAGCCCATCTCGTCGCGCTGCGACCAGCCGTGCCAGCGGACCTTCCGGCAGGCCGAGTGCCCGCAGCTCCGCTTCCGGTGCCTGCCACGCGGCGAGGGCGCTCCCGGTGTGCGCGATCAGGCGCTCCAGTCGTCGGAGACTGATCCCTTCCACCGCATGGAAGCCGAGCCAGGCTGCGCGCTCGTCCATCCCGCGCCTCCCGAACGTGTGCCGAATCCTACCA
>Ga0197143_1002727_pt1 | contig 12598 bp, 14 predicted proteins | sample GBS70_MetaG_FD_148603 | JGI IMG/M metagenome (GOLD analysis project Ga0197143, IMG submission 148603) | Sediment microbial communities from Great Boiling Springs, Gerlach, Nevada, United States - GBS 70_MetaG | ecosystem: Environmental > Aquatic > Thermal springs > Hot (42-90C) > Sediment...
CCTCATAAGCAGCGGTATTACGGTCGTCCCCCATATCACAATAATGAGGCCTATTGTCCACCTGAAGTTTGTGTTCATGTCCCGCCTAAGCTGTGCTATCTCCTGCCTCATTTGATCTATCTCACCTCTTACCTCCTGCCTCAGCTGACCCATCCCACCATCCACTCCCTGTCTCAACTGGGACATCTCCTGCCTTAACTGGGCCATCCCACCATCCACTCCCTGTCTCAACTGGGACATCTCCTGCCTTAACTGGGCCATCCCACCATCCACTCCCTGTCTCAACTGGGACATCTCCTGCCTCAGCTGACTCATCTCCTGTCTCAGCTGAGCCAGCTCCTGCCTCAGTTGAGCCATCTCCCCTCTCATCTCTTGCCTGAGCTGGAATATGTCAGCCTTCAACTCCTGCCGGAGCTGTGATAAGTCCTGTTTTGTGGCCATGTCGGCCACGACGGCGTTTATCACAGAGAGCCTTAGCTCAGGCTCAGAGACTATCGCAATGGCCAGCTCCCTCAGAGCATCACGGTCGGACTTCAGCAGCCTGACTATCTCCCCTGCGGATAGGGACATCCAAAGATTTCTTCGAATAATATGATATAAAGCTTCAATTACAAGAGGGATGGCTGCTGGCTAGGGTTGGTGTTCTCTTGAGATTATTGTTTTCCCCTCTTTTTCGACCGTTTTTATCCATCTTGTCTCTTTCATCGAGCGGTACTCTTCTCGGGACAGGATGTGTAGCTCGACCATCCTGAGGCTTATCCCTTCCCTGAGCATTCTGTAGGCCCTGTCTTTGTCGCATATGTTGGTGTCTATGACGGCGAGGAGGTCTATGTCGCTCGCCGCTGTCTGCCTGCCTGTTGCATACGACCCGAACAGGATGAGCTTCTCCACGCCGGCCGTCCGGCAAAGCGGCTTTACATCCCGCTTAATCCTCTCCACCACTTCTTCAACGCTGTATCTTGGATAATAGAGCTTTACAGAAATCGACTATCACCTCCGCATAACCTATAAGCCTCTCGGCCTCAGCCCTTGTATATCTTCTCCTCGGCGAGAGGGATGGGTGTGCGTTAGGGTATCTCGCCGGGATGTAGGCTTTATCGAGCTCCAAAGCATATTCCAGCAACTTCTCATCCACATCGAGCTTCTCCCGAAGGCCTGTAAGCAGGTCGTACACCGAATGCCCCCATGCCTCAGCACCCAACTTCTGGAAAACTGCCTTAACAGCCTTCTCTGCAGACTGTTGAGCTGAAAAGCATGCCCATTCATAAAACCCCGTCCTCAAATCATTTTTAGCGTGCTCAAGGTTTCCCTCAGCCTGGTCAAGACAGTCGCCGCTTCTTTCAACCACTGCGCATCCACCTCCTCTACAGCACACCTGCCATCCTCATGAGCAGAGGTATTACGGTCGTCCCCCATATCGCGATTATGAGGCCCATAGTCCACCTGAAGTTTGTGTTAATGTCTCGTCTTAACTGGGCTATCTCCTGCCTGAGCTGACCTATCTCCGCCTTCACCTCCTGCCTGAGCTGGGCTATCTCCTGCCTGAGCTGACCTATCTCCGCCTTCACCTCCTGCCGGAGAAGAAGCAAGTCCTGTTTGGTAGCCATGTCGGCAACAACGGCGTTTATCACGGATAGCCTCAGCTCAGGCTCGGAGACTATCGCCGCGGCAAGCTCCCTCAACGCGTCTCTGTCAGACTTCAGCAACCTGACGATCTCACCTGCGGATAAAGACATACCTTTACCATGCTGGAGTAATATGATATAAATGTCTCTCCAACATGTCCTCGGATGGGCGTCAAAAATTTATTTTGGAGAGTCAAAATTTTTAACGGCGTAGGGGGTTGGATGGCTAAGGCTGGGAAGGAAATAATTAGAAGGCTGACGGCGCCCGAGTTACGGGAGATAGTGAGGGAGGAGCTGACCAACGCCCTACAGCCTATGTCCATTAGGCTCAGTGAAATGGAGAAGCGTTTTGACAGCAGGGTCGAAGAGATGGATAAACGCCTGACAGCCAAAATAGATGAGATGGATAAACGCCTCACCGCAGAGATGTCTATGCTCAAGCTTAAGGTTGAGGAGATGGATAAACGCCTTAGTAACAAAATTGATGAGATGGACAGACGTCTTAGCGGCAGTATCAACGAGCTCGATAAACGGCTCAGCGGCAGAATCGATGAAATGGACAAACGACTTGCTTCCGAGATATCTATGCTTAGGTCCGAGCTACAGTATGCTCAACGTATGTCAGTTCTAGAGACTAAGCTAAGCGAAATAGAGAAAAAGTTGGGGATGGGCTAAACCACTTAAGTTTTTCCTAGTTTTGTGAAAAAAGATGTGTGGTTTGTAAATTTCTTGTCTTCCTAGATTACGCCGGCCATCTTCATCAGTAGTGGTATTGCGGTGGTACCTAATATCGCGTTTGTGGGTCCTATTGTCCACCTGAAGTGGCTGCTCTATCTCTCCTTTCAATTCCTGCCTTAGCTGATGGAGGTCTTGTTTTGTGGCCGTGTCGTCGAGAACTGCGTTTATGACGGCTAGAGCCAACCACTCAAAGCATCTTCAGCAGCCTAAGATATCTCCACCGGTTAAAGACTTCCATATAATACCGTCTAAAAACTTGAACAAAAAAGTGAAAGCCTTGCTAGGCACGTTTGGTTCATCTTGATATTATGGTTTTCCCCTCTTTTTCAACAGTTTTTATCCATTTCGTTTCTTTCATTGATTGGTACTCTTCTTTTGTAAGGATGTGTAGCTCTATCATTTTGATGCTCAGCCCTTTTCTGAGTATTCTGTAGGCCTTGTCTTTGTCGCAGATGTTTGCGTCTATGACGACTAGCAGGTCTATGTCGCTGGCAGCAGTTTGTCTGCCGGTGGCGTATGAGCCGAACAGTATGATTTTCTCAACACCCACGTCTCTGCATAGCGGCTCGGCTTCTCTCCTCACTCTTTCCACAACTTCTTCCGTACTATATTTTGGATAGTATATTTTTGCAGAAATTTAAAATCACCTCCGCATAGCTTATGAGCCTCTCCCCCTCTGTGTATCTTCTTCTAGGAGACAGGGATGGGTGTGCGTTAGGGTATCTGGTTGGGATGTATGCTTTGTCGAGCTCCAAGGCATAGTCCAGCAGCTTTTCGTCTACGTCGAGCTTTTCTCGAAGGCTTGTGAGGAGGTCGTAAACAGAATGGCCCCATGACTCGGCGCCCAGTTTCTGGAAAACAGCCTTCACCGCCTTCTCTGCGGACTGTTGTGCCGAAAAACATGCCCAGTCGTAAAACCCTGATTTGAGATCGTTCTTGGCGTGTTCAAGGTCTCCTTCAGCTTGCTCTAGCCAGTCACTGCTTCTTTCAACCAACCCTGCGTTTACCTCCTCCAGACCACATAGGCCATCCCAACCAACAAGGTCATGACCGGGAGATATAAATCTCCTCCCCCACAAGTCTCCGGCTATTTTGGGGCGGTAGGTATTTGGATGGCTAGGGCATGGAGGGGGACAATTAAGAGGCTGACGGTACCTGAGTTAAGCTCTCACATGCCATAAAGTCTTTGAGGACTAAAAATGGAGGGGTGGATAAAGGTTTTCTTCCGATCTGTCCACGCTGAGGTCTGAGCCACGTCATGCTCAACGGGTATAGTTCTAGAGAAGGAGCTTAGCGAAATAGAAGAGGCTGAAAGCGAGGTGAGGCCCTACTCCCCGCAGTAAGTAATTCTTCCCGCAATTTTATTCCATCACGGTTAGGTCGAGTCCCGATACTTCTGCATAGCCGTCGTCGGAGTATGTTGCGAAGACGCGGTCGGGGTGTAATAGTGATAGGTAGCTGAATATCCTTGACATGGTTTGTGGAGAAGACCTGTATCCTTCTTCCAGGAGTTTGAACGCTCCAGCTAGGCAGAGAGTGTCCAGCCTGACCCTTCCAACGGATTCCTGTAGGGCCCTATATGCTTCCACGATGGCCTGTATTTCGACGTGTTTTGTTGGGTTGCGTGTTTCCAGGACTGATGGAGCCAGGTAGTTGAACAGTGTCTGCTCGCTCTTTTCCCGGGATGCTTCAAACAACACTTTATAGTCTGTTTTAAGCCTGAGGGCTTCAGCGGTGACGGCGTAGCGGCCTCTCCCCGTCCTCGTCAAAACACCCAGGTCTACAAGCCATTCAAGCCGCGGCGGGACAGTATGCCGGTATTTAGCGTAATGTCGGCTTTTCACCCACTCGGCTCCAGACCCGTAGGATTGACGTATCTCACTAAGACGTTGCGCCTCCTCCAGCTCATTTAGTATGAGCGGTTTTACGCTTTCAGGTGCTTTCTTCAGAGACTGCCGGAGAGCCATCGGATATATTTCCTCCATAACATACTGCATGGCCTCAAACCGCGTAAACTCTCTCCTCTCAAATATCCAGCGCAGCATCGCCACAATCATGTGATGGTCTTTCTGAAGAAGTGCGTAGAAGAAAAGCAGTTTCTCCACAGGTTTTAGTGTAAGTATTTCGGAGAGGCTGGCGGTCTTCTCACCTGCCACATGTCTCATTAGGGCTGCTGAAGATTTCAGGGACATGTATGCGGCGCCCACTTCGCCTACACCCCCCGTCCTGTTGTCGTAAAACCCAAGCTCCCCGGCGAGCTTCACGTAGTTGCGGGCGTTAACCTCCCCCTTTAACAGACCCAGCACATCTTCCTTCAGGTCGTTGAAGGTTTGTCTGGATGATTCAAGCAGCAGCGATGCCAGATAGTCTGTGGAACGCGGTGTTTTATCAGCATTTAGGCATGCAACCAGCTTGAGGTATCCCAGCCTACAGGCATCACCATGAACCTCATAGATCATTTTGAAGTCACCCCGGCCCAGCTGACGACACGGTTCCTCATAACTGCTTGGCCCTTACTCAGGACAAGTATTCTCTCCCGCCCAACTCCTTGGTGTGGCTTGAGGTACATCAGGTATTTGTGGCTCTTGGGGATTCCGTCGCTTATCACGGCTCTGGCTGTGAAGCCAGCGGCCTCGGCAGGCTTCACCAGAAGATTTGCCATGTCCACACGTCGACCGTTGAGTGACACCTCGCCGACAACGATTATGCAGAAACGATTATCCCTTAAAAGCCTAAACATCTCCCTCAACGCCTTCTCCATGAAATCAACGTATTTTCCTATTGACTGTGTTCCGAAAAGTCTTCGCCCCACATCCCTATAGTCGTGGCCCAGGAACCAGAGCCTCAGCCAGTTATCCCAAGCATATGTCTGTAAGTTGAAGTAGGGCGGTGATGTTACTACAAGGTCGACTGACTCATCTGCCAGAGGTAGGTTTAGGGCGTCGGTGTTGAAGCATGCACCCCTAACCGGGGGTAGACCGTCAGCCAGAACAGATTCAGCTTTACGCAGCAGACATGAGAGGACGTTTTTCACAGGCCTCCGCAGCCGGTGTTTCTCAGCGTATCTTTTGATGTATCCGGGGGCCATGGAGAAAGAGTGGCTGCAGGGAAGGCTGAGGCTTGTCTCTGAGGAGCCGTGCAATATCCCCAGCATCAGGGCTTTGACGAAGTTTGATGTATCATCGTCAGCGTCGAGGAGCAGCTCACGGACTGCGAGGATCTGTTTTAGGGTTGCCGGATGGTAGAAGAGCCTTACCTCCTCCTCAACATCGTAGACCGATACGGTGTCAGGCCTCATGGTTCTCGCAGCATTCTCAACCCATCTACGTATGTCCTTGAGCATGACAGGGTTTACCTTGGAGCGGGTTACGACATATGCCTCGGGGGCAAGGTCGTTCCCAACACCGAGGCGTCCGCTGAGACAGGCCTCCAACGGCGCCGTCCCCTTGCCGGAGAAAGGGTCGAGCACTACCTGTCCGCGGTCTGAAAACTTTTCAACAGCCCACCGCGCCAACGCAGGGGGGAAAGAGCCTGTCCTCGACATGATGCGGTGCAGAGACGACCCCCAGTTTTTCCCCGCCAGCTTCCACGAATCAGCAATCTCTGAACTCAGAACATACTGCAAACACTCCACCGAAAAAGCGCTGCACCCCTAGCCCTGTTTTATCCGTTGTCCATAACAGGAAGCAAACCACTATAGGGTTATCTCATGGAAGATTTTGCAGGTAATTCTCTGATTATCTCTGCTTTGTTGACGTCGTTTTGCGCTGTTTTATGTGCGGGCGGCTGAGGAATACGTCATGTGCTGTTGTCTTCGGGCAAGTAGCTCCGTGAGTGTTTTGCTTTGGTGGTAAGGCTTGTGGAAGCCGTAGCTCGAGGAGCGTGGCTTGGAGAAAATAATGCTAAATACTGGCTAGACTTACTGAATCATCCGCCGGTGTGTTTTGGGTTGGAGGCCACAGTTCTGGAGTATGATGGCCGTCCCTATTACGAGCTTGTCATTAGAAATTTCCGCAGGCAGTTACCGCTTCTTCAGGTTGCGCCCGACACATGGATAGCGTATTTTGACAGCCTCGGAGACCGTGAGTTCATAGAGCACTGTGCAGGCATCTTGGCCGAGGAGCTGCGGGACTGTGAGATACTCGTGACCTCGGAGAGCAAGGGGATACCGCTTGTCCATGAGATAGCCATGCACCTTAAGCATCCACGCTACATAGTCTGCAGAAAGGAGAGGAAAGCATTCATGAAAGACCCCATAGCCGTCAAATACAGACCCATAACGTCGGCGAAAGAGCTTGAGCTGGTCATCGACGGCCGATACGTCCAATACATCCGGGGCAGGAGGGTCGGCATAGTCGACGACATAGTTAGCACGAAAAACACCATGGAGGCCATGGAGAAGATTGTCGAGTTGGCGGGCGGCAAGGTGGTGAAGAAGGCGACAGTACTTGTTGAGGGAGAACACCATAAAGACGTCATATACCTTGGGGTGCTACCAATATTCAAAAAGAAAAATGCCTGAGCCTTTGACGGAAAATTTATCCGAAAATCTTGACACAAAACCGCCACATCCCAACAATTAATATCTCATAATCTGCCGCTTCAAACCAACGCTGTTGGGAAAGCTTTATAAACATACCTGGCCCATGCTTGGTTGGGTTTGAAGGCTTCATTAGTTAGGGTGCAGGGCAGGGTTCAAAGGGTCGGGTACAGGAGGTTTGTTTTAGATTCTGCGCAGGAGCTCGGCCTCTCAGGCTATGTCAGAAACGAGAAGGACGGCTCCGTGACGATCTTTGCACAGGGAGAGGACGCAGCCATGGATAAATTCATCCAAATGATAAAAACACCACCACCGCCCGCATATGTCAGCTCAATCGAAGTCAAGGAAACCAAACCCAAGCCAGCCCTGAAATACTTTACTGTCAAGCCCTCCCCGCTCCACGAGGAACTGCAGGAAGGGTTTGGAGCAATGCAGTCAATCTTCATGAACTATTGGGGAGAATTCAGAGGATTCGTGGGAGAATTCAGAGATTACAGAAACGAGTTCAGAGGATTCGTGGGAGAGTTTAGAGATTATAGGGATGAGTTCAGGGGTTTTGTGGGAGAGTTTAGAGATTATAGAAACGAGTTCAGAGGATTCGTGGAGGAGTTCCATGACTACAGAAACGAATTTAGAGAGCATAGGAATGAGTTCAGAGATTTTGTGAGGGAGTTCAGGGATTACAGGAATGAGTTTAGGGAATACCGGGAGGAGTTCAGGGATTTTGCCAGGAGGACTGATGAGAACTTTAAGGCTATAATGGAGAAGTATGGTGAGATATCCGACAAGCTAACGACGATACTTGAAACGCTTACGAGGGAGTCGAGGGAGACGAGGGAGATGCTTAACGAGACGATGAGGCTGCTGAGGGAGGCGTTGGTTAAGCTTTCAGAAAAATAATTATGTGTAAACCTAGGGAGTGCTGTAGTGCTGGATGGGGAAGCATTAGCTCTGTACACACGGCTTAGAGCCCTAAACACACCAAAGCGGCCATGAAACATTTTTCTCAAGGGATGGCGTGAAACGGAGCACAACAAAGGAATATGCTTATAAATAATATTGTACACGCTCTAAAGCATGGCTGTGAAAACAGCTACATTGGTTCTGTTCCTGTCAGCGCTTCTCCTGGCATTGGGGTTTTCTAGCAGTGCATTGGAGTGGCTTGTCATGACTGTTGCCGTCGTCGGCAGCCTTGTCGTAGGCTTGCTCTACGGGCTTGCTTGGGGTTGGAAGGGCCTGCTGATGAGTATAGCAATCGCCTTCGTCTACACTGTGGCGGGCTTCGTCGGCCTCATATTTTGGCTCCAATCGCAGCCACCGACGGCGGGATTTTTGTCAGGAATTGCTGGGGTCGCCGTGGTGGTAGTCGGCGGCATCTCCTTCTTTCTTGCACTTATCGGCGGTGTTGTTGGAGCCGTTCTGCACAGGCGGCGCAGCCGTATTCGCGAATTCCAGTAGAGACTACCCCATAGGCCGGCTGACAAAGGCCGCAAAAACCTTAAGATAAACCAACCACACAATACACATGACGAAAAGCCCGGTCGTCTAGCGGCCAAACACCTGGTCAGAACGGGCCAAGGATCTCGGGCTCTGGATCGCTCCTCCCCCGGAGGGTGAGGGGAGCCCCGAGGACGCCGGTTCGAATCCGGCCCGGGCTACTATTTTTGTAAGACATCGGGTGTTGCTTGGTTTTAGGGTAGGCCGGGTCTTTGGATGCCGGTTTTCTGCTGGACGTGGTATGCTAGGCGGAGGACTGTGTTTTCGTCGAAAAGCCTTCCCGCTATCTGGGCGCCTACGGGTAGGCCTTTGTCTGTGGTTCCGATTGGGATGGATATTGCTGGGAGGCCGGTGAGATTGTAGAGGATCGTGTTTTCTGTGAGGCGTTGATAGGTTTCAGGGTTTTGGGCCTCAGCTATCTTGACCGCGGCTCTGGGTGTTGTGGGTGAGATGACGGCGTGGTATTTGTCAAGTGTTTTTAGAAGGGCTTTGGTTATCTCATGCCTAAGCCTCTGGGCCTTAACGTATTCTACGGCCGTGAAGGCCCTCCCCCTCTCCAGCATAGCCCTTACGTCTGCCCCGTAGTCCATGGGCCTCTCCCTAAACCATTCATCGTGGAAAGCCGCGGCCTCCCCAAGCCTAATTGGGGCCCAGCTCTCCCTCACCCTACCGCTGTACTCGAAAGCCACCTCCTCAACAACCACACCCAACCCCTCCAGAACGTTGACAAACCTGCTGAAAACGCGGGCTACATCCCCGTCTGCCATGTCCATCTCCCTGAAGTAAGCAGTCCGCAAACCCTCGACATCCATGTCCAGCACGTATTCAGGCACCTCGGCGTAGACCGTCGACTCGTCCTCGGGGTCGTATCCGGCTATGGCGTGGAGGCATACGGCCACCTCCTCAACAGTTTTGGCAAACACCCCTACGTGGTCGAGGGACCAGCTGAGCGGTATGACACCATGTTTGCTGACCCTGCCGTAGGAGGGTTTTAGCCCAACTACGCCGCACAGGGATGCCGGTATTCGTACGGAGCCGCTAGTGTCTGTCCCAATCGAGATGGCCGTGAGGCCTGCTGCAACGGCTGCCGCCGACCCCCCGCTCGAGCCGCCCGCTATGTATTCTGTGTTCCATGGGTTGCGCACCGGCCCGTAATGGGGGTTTATGCTTGTCACGCCTGAGGCGAACTCGTGGAGGTTGTTCATCCCCAATATTACGGCTCCCGCCTCCCTAAGCTTCTTCACAACGGAGGCGTCGAAGGGTGCCACATGGTTTGCGAGAATTTTAGAGCCAGCGGTGCATCTGACACCTTCGACATAGATGATGTCCTTCAGCGAGACGGGGATGCCGTGCAGAGGGCCTCTGTATACCCCTGCCCGCAGCTCACGTTCACGTTCATCAGCCTGCCTCAAGGCATCGTCCTCCAACACGGTTATGAAGGCGTTGATAACCGGGTTATGCTTACGGATTGCCTCCAAGCACCTGTGGACGACCTCTGTGGGCGTTACCGCACCGGTCCTCACTTCCTCCGAGAGCTTAGGTAGTCTCAACCTGTTCACCACATTTACGCACTTATTTAAACGGCCTTCCGGCCTCCGACAGCAGCTTCTCGGCGATCTCGGCTGCCTTCTGGCGGGGGTTGGGGGACTGGGTGATTGTTCTCCCCACGTTGACCAATATTCTTTGGCCCCCATGTCTGACGGCTTTGATTGGGTCGCCCCCCTGAAGGCCAACCCCCGGGAAGAGGATTATTTTCTCATTGCCGATAACTTTTCTAATATTTCGGATTTCCTCAGGGGCCAGGTCCGGATGAAGGCCGAGGACAACCCCCTCAACCTCTGTAGCCGATATCTCCTCCAGCAGGTGTTCGTAAAACATGCGGCCGTCAGCCATGGTCGCACGGTAGTAACGTCTTGACTCGGGGTTGGAGGGGTGGAGAAGCGCGAAAACACCGACGCCGAGGGACTTTGAATGTTTGACAGTGGCTTCAAGGTTTCCGAGCACGGGGTTGAAGGTGACAAAGTCGTAACCAAGCCTTTGCGCCATCATCAACCCCGCCCTGTTTGTGTTCTCAATATCTCCGATCTTGCAGTCATATATTGTGACCAGCCCGTGTTTAATAGCCCGCCTGGTCAGCTCGGCATGTGCTTCGAGGGAGAAATCCCTGACAAAGTTTTCGTTGACTTTTACGGCCGCCGAGTAATCAGCTACTTCGTCCAGAACCCAGAGGCAGAAACCCAGCTTTTCATCTGTTTCGGTGTATGTTTCTGGGTCGGGGTCGACGCCTACGCATAGAACCGAGGATTTGGCTTCAACAGCTTCCAGATATCTCTCCAAGGGCTTGGACATTTAAGCACCAGCCTCTACGGGCTTAGCTTCACAACGCCATACCTGTCGTAGTACTCCACCCAAGCCATCCTCTCCTCCAAGCTTAAATCCTTCTTGATTAACTCATAGATCTCAGAGGCCGGCAGTATCGGGAAGATTTTCACCGCAAAGTTTTTCTCAAGGTATTGGACTGCGCTCATGCCGTACTCCTCCGCTGTCTCCTGCCTGTCAACCGCCACGACAACCGCCACTATTCTGTGCTCCCCGAGCGTGGAGAGCCTCTCGAAGGAGACCATCTTAGTCTTCCCCGTCGTTATCGTGTCGTCAACTATCAGGATGTTCTGTCCCGGTCTGAAGTACTCGGAGCCGACGATAGCCCCATCCATGGAGACGTCGCCGTAGTTTTTCACCTCCTTCCTATCGTATAGGAAGCGTTTGTTTATTCCATAGTATTCCTTCAATCCTTCGCAGGCCAGTGATGCTAGGTTGATCCCTTTGTATGCAGGGCCGAAGACGAAATCGAAATCACTTATCAGCCCTTCTTTTAGCAGGAGAGCTATGTAGCTGGCGAACACCCACCTAAGCTTTGCAAGTGATTCACCGTCGTTTAAAGCACCCATGTTTATGAAGTATGGGCTGACACGTCCACTCTTCAGCTTAAACGACTGATGTAGGCGGAGACCGCCCTTCTTAATGAGGAGTGTGACGAGCTCACGTTTCACCCTGTTCCGTGAAACAAGTATCCCGGAGTGGGCCCTGCGTGATATTTCCTGCACTGCGTCCTCGTAGTAGTATGTGTAGCCGCAGAGGCTGCAGCGGAGGCTGCTGTGCTCGAGGACTGGGTTAAGCTGTATTGTGAAAACGCTGCCGGGTCCCCTTGAACCACATGCCGGGTTTCTACAGTCTATGACGCCGACGAGTTGTTCGGGAGGTTTGACTCTCTCCTTTGACTTGACCTTCCAGTCGGAGATGATGTTTATTGTGGCGGTCGGGGATATTAGGGCGATGATGTTGACTAGGGTCGAGGTTATGTATTCGCCCTCGATCTTGACAAGGTCTTTACGTCCGTATTTTCTTGAGGGGACGTTTTTCGCTATTACGGCTGTTGAGTCTGGGTCAGGGTTAAAGATGGTGTAGACCAGGAAGCCTTTGCAGGGTGTTATGTGGTCTATGACCACACCTTTCTCGATCTTTTCTACCAGCAGTTTCTCATCGGATTGCACCGGTAAACCCGCCTAAACAGCTTCACAGCAGTATTTTAACGCTGGGAAATTTTTCTAACACCCTGCCAGTCCAATTTTCTAAATCCTTCAATACGTGAATATGAGGCCGATGCGTCGTAAAGCTCTGCAGAGGTCTCCTGGGAGAGCAGCTCCAGCAGCCTTTTACCTATGAGTAGTTTCTTTCTCTTTCGGCTAATCTCCGCTTGGTTTAGAGGGTAGGGTTTTGAATAGGGCCCTACATCCCCTGTGAAGTCCATGCCCGCCAGCACAATTCTTTCAACGCCTAACTCCTCACATGCGTACACTGCTCTGTCCCCGTCTGTGAAGCCGCCGAAGTTCTCCAAGCATCCAACGGGCTCTGTCTGAGCAGTGCCTAGGACAGGGCATGTAAAGGCTGGGATTAATTGGCGCAGTCTGTCCATGTTGTCGCCGTGTGCGTGGACTACTAGAAGGGCTCCGTTTCTAGCTGCTTGAATTAGAGTGTCGTCTCCTCCGTCCAAATCAGTAAAAACCACGTGAGGCGTGAAGCCTCTTTCCATGAATGCTTTGGCGGCTCCGTCGGCCGCTACTGTTACAGCTTTCTCAAACCCCACGGCCTTAATGAATTGTCCAAGGTCTTGTTGAAGCGAAGGCCCAGCCCCGAAGAC